>OFFW01001019.1_pt1 | contig 17765 bp, 8 predicted proteins | sample 1521501 | NCBI WGS metagenome assembly OFFW01 (sample SAMEA3504107, study PRJEB24116) | mouse gut metagenome | biome: mouse gut; feature: mouse-associated habitat; material: faeces | place: Denmark | collected 2011
TTCTTTCCTTTTTTCAGGGATTGGAAAGTCGTTTTCAGCTTCGTGGTTTTCTTACTGTGGTAACTCCGGAACTCTTTATCGCGGGAACAGATCACCTGATAACCGGTCAGGCCACCGTCCGCCTTTTTATATTTTACAGACGCCTCCCCTTTTCGTTCCGACACCGCGGACAAAATCTTTATCTTTGCGGGCACAATCCGGAAAGAAATACTTTTTGTCCCGGTATATGCTCCGGTTCCCGTTATCGTGGCACGCGCGGTGCCAATCTTCCGGTGATCCGAAAAATGTACGGTGTAATCCGTTCCCTTCCGCAGCACTGTCCCGTTCATCCGCACGGTCAGCGAAGGCTTTACGTCCTTACCTGTATAAGGCTGATCCCCAACCGCATTCACGGACGCATTTGCAAGATCCCGGTCCCCGGACTCTTTGCGGATTGTCAGGGCATCATCGATCTTTTTCCCGTTGTCTGTGCGGTAAGTGCGGATGGAAAAAGTGTCCTTCGTGACTTTTACAATAGAATATGTAGGAACTTTTCCCTGCCATCTGGCGGCGACATAGGGCTGTTTTTCCGGCAGCAGTTTATAGTACTTACTGCCGGAAGAAGAATTTGCCGTCATATAGAGAATCCCGTCCGGGTTCGTCACAGTCCCGTTCCTGATCCTGGTCTCCACCACCTTATCTCCCCGCAGAAATTTTGAGCGGGTGTAGGAGTGATCATGCCCGGTCAGAACCACATCGATATCATTTGCGTCAAAATATGGCACCATCTTCCGGCGGAGAGACAGGATCTCATCGCTGACCGAATGCTTTGCCGAACCGTAGATATCCTGGTGCATCGTCACAATCCGCCAGGTACACTCCGGATTCTTACGGATGGCCTCCTCAATAAATTCTTTATGTTCCTCTGTGTCACTGTCCTGTGTATTAAGCATCAGAAACAGAGCGCTGCCATAGGTGAACCAGTAATCACCGCCCACGTAGTCGTTTGCGCCCAGCACACTCTGGTTCGGCACATTAAAATGATAATCATAGTTCGGATTGTCATCGTCATGACTGCCCACCGTCGTCGCGACAGGGAGAGACTTAAGCAGCTTCGGACACAGGTAGCCGGTATACTCGATCTCACTGACCGTCGTATCTTTCAGCTTTCTGGCTTTGGTCTGAATCTGGTCGCCCGCCGAGAGAATAAAATCTGCATCGCGCCCTGATTTCTCCCATGCCGCCTCCAGCGTGCTGTTCCATCCGTAAGCGTCGTTCCTGACCGCTTTCCTCTGCGCCTTTAAAAAAGCTTCCGTCACATCGCCGTATTTCTCTGCTTTTATGGAGCTGGATTTGCCGATCTGCGGATCCCCCACATAGATAAACTCAAAAGCATCGCCTCTGTCGTTCGTCCGGAACCGGGCTGTCTCCTTCCTGTCCGCCTGATAATAATAAGTCGTTCCGGGTTTCAGCTTTTTCAGGGTCACTTTGTTGCTCTTATACCCTTTCTGTGCCGCGGACTGCCTGATTTCCACGGTTTTCGCATCGCTTAAATCAGCTTTTGTGCCATAGCGGAAGCTGACCGCCTCCCCGTCGCGGCTGTACCACGCAAAATTCATCTGTGTCTCATCCGTACCCGGAGAGAGGGAGACAAGCGTCCAGTCATCCTTTACCTTTTCCCATTCCCTGCGGAATGTCTCCTCTGAAGTGACCGCCGCGGTTCCCGTCACAGATGTGCCCAGCAGAACCGCAGCTGTCAGAACAAAAGAAGTTAACATTTTTTTCCACTTCAGCATTCAAATCCTCCCGATATATCCTGATGAATCCGGTATCCTCCTTCTCTTCTCCCCGCCCCGCTTCTGCCGGAACGTCTTTTAGTTCTCTTAGTCCTGATTCCACTCCTCAAACTCCTTAAGACGCTCTTTTAACTCACGCCTCGCATCCCCGATCACCCCTGCATCCCTTGTTTCCAGCGCATCCTCAAAAGCTCTGAGCCAGACGTCCAGCAGCACGCGCTCCTCCCCTGTGCTCTCCTCATAGATCCGCTCTCCTTTCAGCAGCAGAAGCCGGTTCTCTTCCTGCTCTCTCGGCGGAATCTTCAGATAGGCGAGCTCTTTCATGCGCTCCCCGATCTCTTCCGGCGTCAGATCATTATCCTTACCGCGGATAATCTGTTTTTTCACCTCACCGGTGGAAACCACGGTCACCTCCACCTCCAGCAGGGAATTGATGTCGTAGGTGTACGTGATATCCACGGCTTCCTCCCCCGCCTTCTTTTTCGGTACCCGGATCTCAAGCTCCCCAAGATACAGATTATTTTGCGCAAAACGGCTTTCTCCCTGCAGCACCCGGACACGGATCATCTCCTGATTGTCGTGCAGCGTATAGACGCGCTCGGTCCGGCTGGCGGGAATGACTGTATTGCGCTCGATAATGGGCAGAAAATGCCCTGATTCATACAGGCCGCGGGCGCGCTCCACCGACACTTCCGTCCCAAGGGTAAAAGAACAGACGTCCGTGAGGATCACCTCTTTCACTTCCTCGCGCCGCTCCTTCATGGCAGCCTGCACCGCCGCCCCAAGGGCAACCGCCTCGTCGGGGTGCACCGTGGTGTCCGGAAACTTGCGGAACAGCTTCACGATGAAATTGCGCACTACCGGCAGCCTTGTGGCGCCGCCGACCAGCACCACCTCATCCACCTCGGAGAGACGGACATGGGCATCGGAGAGACTGCGCTGAATGGGTCTGCGTATCTTTTCCAGCAGCGGTTCGCACAGCGTTTCATACCGGTCCAGCGTGACGGAAAGCGTCTTTTCCTCCCCCTCATAAGGATAGTGCAGGGTGACTTCATTCTTCTCTGAAAACTGCTTCTTGGCCAGCTCCGCTTCCCTGTACAGTTTTGCGATCTCTTTTTCCGACAGGCGGTCGGCGTCCATCCCGTTTTTTTCGAGGAATTCCGCTACGAGAATCTCTGTAAAATCCTCTCCTCCCAGATAATTATCACCCGCAACAGCGCGGACTTCCAGAATATTCTGGAAAAGCTCCAGAATGGAAACGTCAAAGGTCCCCCCTCCCAGATCAAACACCAGGAAACGGGTATTTTTTGTTTTCTCATACAGCCCGTAGGAGATCGCCGCCGCGGTCGGCTCGCTGATAATGCGCTCCACCGTAAGGCCCGCGAGCTCCCCCGCCCTGCGCGTTGCCTTGCGCCTTTTATCGTCAAAATATGCCGGAACACTGATCACGGCTTCCGTGACGGGCTCCCCGAGAAATGCTTCCGCATCCTCTTTTAAGGAGCGGAGTACAAAAGATGAAAGCTCATCCGCACGGAATTCGCGGCCGCCCAGCCTGAACTTTTTCCCGCTGCCCATCGACCGCTTGAACACCTGCGCCATGCGCTCCGGGTGCACAAGACCGTATTCCTTCGCAGTTTCCCCGACGAGAATATTGTTTTCCCCGTCCACCGCGACCACGGACGGGGTAAGACGCTTCCCAAGGCGGTTGCTGATAATTTCTGCCCCCTCGCCGGTAAAACAGGCCGCCAGGCTGTTCGTCGTTCCCAGATCAATTCCTATTATCATAATATTTCCTCACTTTATAACCACTGATATATGCGTGCGGTTTCCTGGCGGCGCTCTTTTTATAATATTCATATGCCGTCTCCGGATCGCCCGACGCCTCACAGTAAATCGCGTATGTCTCCCCGTATTCCACGCAGATATTACGCCTGCAGTCCCTGCAGCCGTTCATCTCCCGAAGCTTCCTCAGTCCCTCCTGTGCCCGCTCAGAATCGCCAATACAGATCCAGTAAATGATCATATTGCTGTAATTCTGACGGCTGTCGTCCGGATCGTTCAGATACTGCTCCACCGGCGGATACTCTTCCGTGGAATAGCAGTAATGTCCCGTAATCCCCTCTATGTAATACCTTCCCCACTTTTCCACTTCCTCCATGTCGCCGCGCTCCCGGCAGACGCGCATCCACTCCACAATGTACTCCTCTTTATCCCACCAGTCTTTCGACTTTTCGATCCGGTCCATAACCATCCGCCTCGTCTCACAGGCCGCATCTTCCTCTCCGCACAGAAAATACCGGACATCCGCCAGCATATCCCACATGTCAATGGAGTCATATTTCTGCGCGAGCTGCGAGATCTCCTGTTCCAGCGCTTTCTCCTGCTTTTGGACCTCTTTTACGTCTTCCGCGGACGCCTGCTCCAGCGCTTTTGTGTGCAGGCTGCTGCAGACTGCAAATTTAAGCCGGATCCGGCGCAGCTGATAGCGCTCCTCAGCCATATTTTCTTTCCGGAAAGACTCTTCCAGAAGAGCGAGCGCTTCCTCATAGCGTCCCAGCTCCCGGAACATCTGAATCAGTTCCCAGTAAAACCAGCCCTGGCCTTCTTTATTCCCCTCATACTTGCGGATACCCTTCCTGTACCACTCTTCCGCTTCGTCGTATTTTCCCATTTTCTGATAACATTCCGCCGCGTTCGCAAATATGCCCCATTCCTCTCCGCTCTCCGAGACCTCGGGGCAGGCAATGGCCTTTTTAAAGTAAAACAGGGCCTGCTGATATTTGCGCATGCGGAAGAGAATCCTTCCCTTGAGGTTGGGCCCGTAAGGTTCATTCTTCTCCAGCCGGATCGCCCTGTCGGCATCTGCGGTCGCCCTCTCATAATCTCCAAGGGCATTGTAAATAATTCCTCTGATCCGGTAAAAATAGGCGCTCTCAGGCTTGCGCTCAATCTGGGCATCCGCATAGGGCAGCGCTCTGCGCAGCAGCGGAATGCTGTCCCGCTCAATTCCCTCCCGCCTGTAGATACTGGCAATCCTGCCGTTTACAAATTCCTGTTCCGGATTGATCTCAAGCGCTTTCTCATAACAGGAGATGGCCTCCTCCCATTCCCCGAGTCCGTCGCGGCACTCTGCCAGATTGACCGCAGTCATCTCTGTCATCCCGTTGCACTTCGCGCTGACCTCAAAAGCCGCGATCGCCTCCCGGTACTTCTCCTCCTCCTGCAGAAAACACCCGTAAGTGAAATAATAATTGCCCTCTTTTCCGGACGGCTCCCCCTCCACCAGCGAGATGGCCTTCTGAATATATTCCATCCCCTTTCCCGGATGTTTAAACTGCTCGTAATACTGACAGTCCTCGATAATGGACATTTCATAGTAAAGCCCTGCCAGCGTTCTCTTTTCCGCATTCTCCGACTGAAACTTTTCCAGCAGCGCGAGCGCTTTGCGCAGCGCATCAAAATAAGAAACGTCCGTTTTACACTGAAGCCGCTCCATATGTATCTCCAGAAGCTCCAGCTCATGGCTCGTCACCTCAGCCTTCGCCGCCTGTTCAAATATATCCTTCGCATCCCCGAACTGCCCGTAATCCAGAAAGGTCTGCACCGCCAGCTCATAGACCGGCGCATACTTTTCATATACTTCTTTTGCCCGGTAGAACAGATCCACAACTTCCTGCGCGCGGTCAAGCTCATAACAGGCCCTCTGCTTCTGCACCAGCGCCGGAAACCATTCCTCGTTTATGGCGAGAATCCTGTCGGCCTGCCCGGACGCATTCTCATATTCCCCGTCGAGGATCATCATGTCCAGCACATCCTGCATCAGGTTCGGATGATCGGGCACCAGCTTTTGTGCTTCGTCAAACGCCGTGCGCGCCCTTTTATACCCCTCCGTCCTCTCTGTACTGCCGGCCTCCTCATCCCCGGCCAGCTTTTTTTCCGCCTTTCCCTGATAGGACCAGGTCAGGGCAAGCTGCCAGTTTCCATCGTCTTTGTCCTCTTCTTCCATATCCTGCAGGCGCGCAAGAGCTTCTTCCCTCCAGAGAAGGCTCTCCTCAATGCTTTCCTGCATCCGGTTGTCGCGGTAGTAGAGCGTGCACAGGTATTTGTGCATATCCTCCATCTGGTCCGCATACTCCGGATGCGTGAGCAGAAAATCGATTCCTTCCTGATTGCGCCCGGCGCGGATATAGGAAATACATACCCTGTCCGCATCCTCCTGTGCAAGAGTTCCCGCCGCGAGCGCTTCCCGGCACTGTTCTATATATGCCGCGTCGAGCTCTTTTAACATGTCGTCGAGTTCCTGATCCGCTGTGTTCTCAAGAGCGTTCAGGCAGTGGCGTATTGCTTCTGTCAGCTTCCCCTGTTCCTTTTCATGAACCGCCAGATGCTTTTCCGCCATGTAGAAATTTCCAAACCGTTCTGCAACCTGCCGGAAAATCTCCACAGCCTCTTCCTTCTTCCCGCACTGGTAAAGTATGCCGGCGCCGGCATTCAGGATCCTGGGACTGTCCGGATATGACGCGACAAGCTCTCCCGCCTCATCCGCCGCCTTAAGGTCGCCCTGTTCTGCGGCAAGGCGCGCTCTCGCAAGCCGGTAATACGGATGATCAATGCCGGAAGACTCCATCGCCGCCGCAAGCTGTTTTGCTTTTCCCCCGTCTCCCTCTGACAGGCACTCCTCAAGTTCGTACAGCTGGCCCTGAAACGTATCGTAATCCGCGTTATCCGGCCCCGTATACCACTCATACGGAAAATCATTTTCTCCTTCCTCATCCGCAATCCGGCGGAGCATATAATCCACAAATCCATCCGGCAGATGCTCCCGGAATTCCGCCTCCCCCTCCCCGGCAGCGCACTCCTTGGTGATCCGGACGCGGTCGATGGTGGCGTCGGAGGGGGTCTGGAACATAATCTCCCCCAGCATCCCTTCCATGATGCCCCGCAGCCCGCGGGCCCCGGCCTTGCGTTCGATGGCCTTCTTTGCCACCGTCCGAAGGGCCTCCTCGTCGAAATTAATCTCCACCCCGTCCAGCTCAAAGAGCTTTTTATACTGCTTCACCAGGGAATTTTTCGGCTCGGTGAGGATCTTCAGCAAAGCGTCCTCGTCCAAGGCATCCAGGGTGGCGATGACGGGAATACGTCCCACCAGCTCCGGGATAAGGCCAAACCGCACCAGGTCGTGGGGTTCCACCTTCTTGAGGAGCTTCTGGGCCCGCACCTCTTTGGGCTCCCGCACCTGGCCGCTAAAGCCCAGGGAGGAGTTATCGGTGCGCTTTTCGATGATATTTTCCAACCCCTCAAAGGCGCCGCCGCAGATAAAGAGGATGTTGGTGGTATCAATTTGAATAAACTCCTGCTGGGGGTGCTTGCGGCCCCCATTGGGGGGGACGTTGGCCACGGTGCCCTCCAGAATCTTCAGGAGAGCTTGCTGCACCCCTTCGCCGCTCACGTCCCTGGTGATGGAAGGATTCTCCGACTTGCGGGAAATCTTGTCCAGCTCGTCGATGTAAATAATCCCTTTTTCCGCCCGGCCGATGTCAAAATCCGCCGCCTGGATCAGGCGCAGAAGGATGTTCTCCACATCCTCCCCCACATATCCCGCCTCGGTAAGGGTGGTGGCGTCCGCAATGGCGAAGGGGACCCCCAACACCCTGGCCAAGGACTGGGCCAGCAGGGTTTTGCCCACACCGGTGGGACCCAGCAGCATGATGTTGCTCTTCTGGAGTTCCACATCCCCTTCGGAGCCGAAGAAGATACGCTTATAGTGGTTGTACACCGCCACCGAAAGGGCTCTTTTGGCCTGGTCCTGCCCCACTACATACTCGTCCAGGAAGCGCTTAATCTCCCCAGGCTTGGGGATAGCCAGCTCCACTTCCTCCGCCGCAGGCCGCCGCTGGGCCGCGGCAGGTTCGTCCTCCAAAACCGCCTGGCAGAGATCCACGCATTCGTTGCAGATGCAGACCCCCGGCCCGGCAATCATCCGCTGGACCTTATCCTGGGACTTGCCGCAGAAGGAGCAGCGCAGCTGCTTCTTGTCGTCACTATTTGCCATAATACAGCCAGTTCCTCCTGTCTTTCCGGCCCTGGGGCCGGAAGGATCGCCTCTTATCACTCGTGGTGGGTGATAATCTTATCAATCAGGCCGTAGTCCAAGGCCTCCTGGGCGTTCATAAAGTTATCCCGCTCGGTGTCCTGCTGCACCTGCTCCAAGGATTTTCCGGTGTTTTCCGCCAGCATCCGGTTCATCTTGTCCTTGGTGCGCTGGAGCCATTCGGACCGGAGCCTGATGTCGGTAACCTGTCCCTGGATGCCACCGCCGCTGACAAGGGGCTGGTGAATCATAATCTCGCTGTTGGGCAGGGCAAAGCGCTTCCCCTTGGCGCCGGAGGAAAGGAGGAAGGCCCCCATGGAGGCCGCCATCCCGATACAGGTGGTGGCTACATCGCACTTTACAAACTGCATGGTGTCGTAGATGGCCATACCGGAGGAGATGGAGCCCCCTGGGCTGTTGATATAGAAATTGATATCCTTCTCTGGGTCCTGCCCCTCCAGATAGAGCATCTGGGCCACCACCAGACCGGCGGTGGTATCGTTCACATCCTCGCAAAGGATGATAATGCGGTCATTGAGCAGGCGGGAGAAGATGTCGTAGGAGCGCTCTCCCCGGTTTGTCTGCTCCACTACCATTGGCACTAAACTCATTCCAGAAACCTCCATATTCCTCCGCCCGCAGAAAAAGGGCGGGGTTCTATCATGTTCCGGCAGGAAGGGCAGGCCGGGAGATGTTTTTCTTACTCCTCGGTCTTGGGCTCTTCCGCCTTCTCTTCAGTCTTGGGCTTGCGCTTGCGGGTGGTCTTGGGCTTGGCGGGCTTTTCCTTTTCCGCTGCCGCCTCCTCCGCCTTTTCCCCGGCGGAGGCATCGGTGACCTTGGCGGTGGACTTGATGAGATCGATGGCCTTGTTGAGGCACAGGTTGGTGGCGATGCTGCTGGAAGAGACAACCGTCTTCACCTTATCCACCTCGATGCCGTAGGACTGGGCCATCTTCTGGTACTCCGCCTCGATGGCCTCCTCCTCCGCCACAAGGTTTTCCGCCTTGGCGATGGCCTCCAGGGTGAGGGCGACCCGCACCTGCTGCTGGGCCTGGGGCGCAAAGCCTTCCCGGAAGGCGGGCATCTCCATCCCGGCGTACTGGAGGTAGGTGGGGAGATTGAGGCCCTGGCTCTGGAGCCGGTAATCAAAGTCCTGCACCATCTCATCAATCTTGTGCTCCACCATCACCGGGGGAATCTCCATCTGGGCGTTCGCCGCGGCGGCGTCCACCAGGGTGTTTTCCAGCCGCTCATCGGCGGCAGCGGTCTTGCGCTCCTGGAGCTTTTCCCGAAGGTCCTTCTTCAGCTCCTCCAGGGTGTCAAACTCGCTGACGTCCTTGGCAAACTCGTCATCCTGGACGGGAACTTCCTTCTTCCGGATGGCGTGGATTGTCACCTTAAAGGTGGTGTCCTTGCCCTTCAGGCTCTCCTCGTGGTAGTCCTCCGGGAACTTCACCGCAATTTCAAACTCCTCGCCGGTGTTGTGGCCCACAAGCTGGTCCTCAAAGCCGGGGATAAACTGGTTGGAACCCAGCACCAGGGTGTACTTCTCTCCCTTGCCGCCGGGGAAGGCCACCCCATCCAGGAAGCCTTCGAAGTCGATTTCGGTGGTGTCGCCGTTTTCGGCGGGGCGGTCGTCCACATCCACCAGACGGCTGTTGCGGTCCGCCATGCGGTCCAGCTCGGACTGGACCTCCTCCTCGGTGACGGCGCTGTCTTCCCGCACCGCCTCCAGGCCCTTATATTCCCCCAGGGTAACTTCGGGGCGGGTGGTGACCTTGGCTACAAAGGTGTAGCCCTCGCCATTAACTTCCTTCAGCTCCACATCGGCCCGGTCCACCGGCTCCAGGCCGGATTCCTCCAGGGCCTTCTCGTAGGCGTCGGAATAGGTCATATTGACGGCGTCCTCATAGAAATAGTCCTCACCCACCATCCGCATCACCATTGCGCGGGGAGCCTTGCCCTTGCGGAAGCCGGGAATATTGAGCTTCGAGACATTTTTGCGGAAGGAGCGGTCCAGACCTGCCTTCCACTCGTCACCCTCCACATGGATCTCCAGCTCGTAAAGGTTGGTCTCGATCTTGTCAGTCCTGAGCAGTTTCATGTTACTTCCTCCAGATGTTATACTGAAATTTAATGGATCAAAATACATTGAAAATTTGTGGAACAGGCCCCGTTTGCAAAGCCTGCCCGGCTATTATAACACAGCTTTCCGAAGAAATCTATATGCAAACTGTAAACTATCGGATGAGAAGGGGTGTAAATTTGAGAAAATCGGCGGAAACCAGCCGCAGGGATACCCCACGGTGCTCCTTCTGGCAGGCCGCCGCCGCGCCGCTGCCATGGATATGGGCATAAAAGCATTGCCGCACCCCGTAGTCCGCCATCGCCCCAAAGAACTCCGGCAGCTCCTGAACGCCGTAGACCGGCGGATAGTGGAGGAACAAGAGCTTCTCCCCCTCCGGCGGCGCGGCCTCCAGGGAACGGCGGATGCGTCCCTCCTCCCTGGCGACGATAAGGGGGTCGTACTTCTGGCTCCCTTCAAAGAGCCATCCCCGGCTGCCGCAAAGCCACAGGCCCCCTGCCTCTACCGAGTTATTATGGAGGATCTCCAGAGTGGTTAATCCTTCCTCTGCAAAAAAAAGCTCCATTTTCCGGCGGGTTGTCCACCAATAGTCGTGATTTCCCTTCATCAGGAGCTTTTTTCCCGGCAGGCTGTCCAAAAAGCGGAGGTCCGGCCCGGCGTCGCAAAGGCGCATGGCCCAGGAGATATCCCCTGCCAGCACCACCGTATCCTCCGGGCGGATAGAAGCTCTCCAGTTTTCCTCCAGCCGCCGCTGGTAATCCTGCCAGCCCCGGAAGACCTCCATGGTCTTTTCCGGGTTTCCGAAGGAAAGGTGCAGGTCGCCAATGGCGTAGATGGACACAGCACAGCCTCCTTCCTTTTGCGGTTTTTGCTGTCATCCCTTGCCGGCGGCGTAAAGATAGGCGTAGAGGCTCTCCTCCGGCCCCAGCTTGCAGCGCTTCATGCACCGGACCACCGGCCACAGCCTGGCCCCGTTTTCCAGCTCCACCGCAATGTTGACCTCCCCTTTCGGGTCGCTGTCATCGGTGTGCCAATGCCCGCCGTAAAGGCGGATGGCGGTTTGTCCCACATAAGCGCCCAGGCCAAACAGAATCTGCCCTCTGTTTTTGGAAAGGATGCCGCCGGGAGCGCTTTGCTCGTCGAAGAAGCGGTCCAGCTCCCTCATGCTCTCCAGGGTGTAGTCCGCCTGGTAGCCGGAGCTGTTCAGCGCCTTCACTATCCAGCTGGCGGCGATGGGGATATCCTCCAGGAGGGTGCGCCGGGAAACCGCCGCCGGGGGCTGCTTTCAGTTTCAGTTTTGTTTTGGAGGTTACGGTTTTCCGTGTAATGGTGTAAGCCTGGGGGTTATCCATGTAGTGGGCATCGGGGGCGTCGGCATAGATTATCGCCTCGTATTTGCGCCCTTTGTCAAGGAAGTCGAGAGGCAGCTCGGTTACATGCCCGTGTTCGGACGCGGTGCATCCCACAAACCAGTTGTCTGTACCCTTTGCTTTGCGCGCGGCAACTATGTAACGTCCCGGTTCTGCTTCGAGGTATTTGCTGTCGTCCCAGTCAACTGCCACATCTTTTATGAACTGGAATGCGTCCATGAAACGTTCGTAGGATTCCGGCACGTCGGCAGCCATCTGCAAGGGGCTGTACATCGTAACATAAAGTGCCAGCTGTCGTGCCAGGGTGCTGTTGACGTGGCCTACGCTTGTGGGGTTGACCTTCTGCATGTTCATTTCGAAGATGCCGGGGGTGTAGTCCATCGGGCCCCCTTGGAGGCGGGTGAACGGTAGCACGGTGGTGTGGAACGGTTTGTTGCCTGAGAATGATTCATATTCCGTGCCACGGGCCGATTCGTTGCCTATGAGGTTGGGATATGTGCGGCAGAGTCCGGTGGGTCGCACAGCCTCGTGGGCGTTGACCATGATTTTATGTTTGGCAGCCTCTGTGACCGCATACAGGTAGTGGTTGTTGAGCCACTGTCCGTAGTGATGCTCGCCACGGGGAATCATATCGCCCACATATCCGCTTTTGACGGCGTTGTAGCCATACTTGTTCATAAGCTCGTAAGCCTGTTTCATGTGGCGTTCGTAGTTTCTCACCGAGCCTGATGTTTCGTGGTGCATCATGAGTTTCACACCCTTCGAGGCGGCATAGGCGTTAAGCCCTTCGAGGTCGAAATCGGGATACGGGGTCACGAAGTCGAACACGTAGTCCTTCGATTTGCCGAACCAGTCCTCCCAGCCTATGTTCCACCCTTCCACAAGCACCTGGTCGAAGCCATGTTCGGCGGCGAAGTCGATGTAGCGTTTCACGTTTTCGGTGTTGGCCGGATGGCGTCCGTGAGGCTTTGTCTTGGTGTAGTCGAGGGTTTCGAGTTTCACCGAGGGGAGGTCGTAGGTGTAGCTCCATTCCTTTCCGTGGCCTATCATCTCCCACCATACGCCCACATATTTCACAGGCTTTATCCATGATGTGTCATCGTAGGCACATGGTTCGTTGAGGTTGAGGATAAGGTTTGAGGCGAGCATGTCGCGGGCGTCGTCGCTTACCATGACGGTGCGCCATGGGGTTTTTGTTGGTGCCTGCATATAGGCTTTGTTCCCTTTTGCATCAGGTGTAAGCCATGATTCGAACACCATGTTTTTGTCGTCGAGATTCAGATGCATGCATGAATAGTCGACCAATGCGGCCTCGTGCAGGTTGATGTAAAGGCCGTTGTCGGTTTTCATCTGCAAGGAGGTCTGCACCCCGGTGGGTGAGAACTGTGTCTGTGAGGAATTGGGGGTTATGGCTCCGTCCATGAGCGAACGGATTTCCGACAGGCGCGATTCGGTGTAGTCGTATTCCTGGGTGTCGTAGTCGCCTGCAATCCACCATGCGGTGTGGTCACCGTCCATGGCGAATTGCGAATGCTCCTCTTTGACAACGAAATATACCAGGTTCTTTTGCTGTGGGAATTCGTAGCGGAATCCCATCCCGTCGTCGTAGACACGGAAACGCAGGTTCATCAGCCTGTCGGTTGCGGGCTGTTTCATCTCCACCAGGAGTTCGTTGTAATGGTTGCGGATGTCGCGGGTCTCGCCCCATACGGGTTGCCACGTCTCGTCGAACGGGAGTGTTTTGGTGCCGGTGATTTCAAACCCGTCAGTGAGGTCTGTGTCGTTGACAAGTTCAATGCCTAATTTCGAAGGCTTCACAACGTTTTTGTCGCCGAATGTCATGGAGTAGGTAGGAACTCCGCCCGGAACATCGACTGTGACTTTGATGTTGCCGTCGGGCGATGTCACTTCCACTGCTGCAGCGAGCATCGGGATTGCGGCCATTGCCGCAGCAAAAAACTTGTTTCTCATTGATATAGTGTTGTTTTATAGCGTAAAATGCGTGGAGCTTGCAGGCTCCACGCCGTAAGTAAGATTCCGTGGGAGGATTATTCGATGACAATCATCGACCAGTATTTGAGCGACGGGAGGATGAATGTCACTTTGCCGTCGGTCTGGCTGAAAGGCAGTTCCACAACCGCACCGCCGTGATAGTCGGGCGAGGCAGTCCAAATGCGGTTCACCTTTTTGCTGTAATTGATTGAGAGCGGCAACTCACGGGTCAGCCTAGGGGCGGTTCGCTTCCCCTGTAGGTCGCGCCAGCTCAGGTTGTCGATGTTGAGGAAATTCAGCAGGTGGATAACGTCGGCATCGCCGACTTTTTTCGCATAAGTGGTAATATTCCCCTTTTTAGGAGGCCATGCGGCTACGGTTATCTTTTTCGACGGGTCAGGGCATGACATGTCTGCCTGGAACTCGGTTTGGGTGGAGGTGCCGCGCAACAGGTTCTGGTAGGCCGTCATGAAGTCGTAGTAGCGTATCATGGCCGTGCGCAGTTCCTCGCTCATTTCCAATGGTGTTGCCGGGAAATATTCACGCGAGAGCATGTGGTCGCCCAATTCGAGGTGCGAACCGCCGAGAGCCATCATCACCGCGTCGGCCATCAATACGCCGGGGGTGTTGAATTCGCCTGTCGAACTTCCGGCCTTGTCGTAGTTCATATAGGCGGCAAAAACCGTGCGGAGCGAGTTGGAACTGTAGGAGTCGTTGGCCTTTATAATCTTGTGCAGGTCGGCAAATTCAGGCTCGTCGTTCCAAACCTCGTTATAGCAGAAATCAACTTTGCCCGAACCCGCAATCTGTGATGCACCGTAGCTGCTGACAGCATTCATCACGAGGCGTTTCGACGGGTGACGGGTTTTCATTGCGTCGATAAACGAGGCATAGCCTTTGGGGAGGTTGATGCGGTTGCCGTCATAATCATATAGGTCGGCACGGCCTCCGAGCTGGTCAATCTGGTAGCCGTCGAAATCGAAATTGGCATAAACATCGTCGTTACGGTCGCCGATATATTCCTGCCATTCCTTGTTTGCCGGGTCGAGCAGGAAGATATTGCTCTTCCATGAACCGGGGAGCGAATGGTAGTCCTTGTCGCCACGGCGGTCATTGCGGAAGGCGTACCATTGCTCTTTCACCCCGTCGGCAGCGGCGTCATCGAGTGCGCCGAAGCAGAGGTTATAGAACATGGACTTCATCCCCAAGGAGTGTTGCACGTCGATATATTTCTTCACAACGGCTGTGTAGACGTCGCGGTTGGCAATATCTTTATAGACCTCTAGAAGGTTGTCGCGCGTGCCGCCAAGGGGCCAGTGGTGTTTGTTGTGCCAGTCCTGGAACTGCACGCCGTTTATGTGGCAACGGTTCAGGAAGTCCATCTCCCGTTCTATAACGCCGTCGGCCAGTTTCGATTCGTCGAATGTGGCAACAAAGCCATAGCGTGGGAATCGTGTCCAGTCGCTTGATACGTCGACGGCTATTGTGCCGAGGATTGTCTCGCTGTGATTGTCGCCGGGTTGGTAGATTTCCACCATGTAACCGGTGAAATCGGCACCGGCAGGAGTCCATTCCCATTGTGTGACTGTGAGATTTTCCTCTTTTTCCACTTCGGCGCCGTGGCGGTAGCGCACCTTGGCACCTGCGTGAAGGCCGGATGCTGTGAACCGCACGGTTTCGCCGGGGCGGTAACATGCTTTGTCGGTTACGAGGTCGATGGAGAGGTTGGAGTTTATGTCGGTTACATCGGATACACCTCCCGACGGGCCTCCCCCTGGTGTGGGGGCAGGCTCGTTTCCGGGTGTGGTGTTACCGTCGCTGCAGGCAGCCGAGAGCAACGCCAGTCCTGCTATGAGAAGATTCATTTTATACATGTTTTTGCAATGTTCGATCATATATGCTTCAAAACCGGATGTGGCCAGTTCCTTGAGAGTGTCAGTTGCGGACTATGGTCACTTCCTCAAGAAGCTGGTTGAGGGTTACCGTGTAGTTTCCGGCCTCGACGATTCGCCATTTGTTGTCGATGCCTCCTATGGAAATATCCTTATACTGCTCCTGGCATCCGTTGTCACTCTTATTGATGAAAGTCACTTTCTGGGTGGTGCCGGTGGGTTCTTCGCCGTTCGATGCCGCCATGAACCATGCCCCGTTCCAGTCATCCTGTTTATCGGGTGAGAATTTCATCTCGCCTGTGTTCAGGTGGCCGCTCCAGGTGAAAATGTTTGCGTCGGCAGCATCCTGTGTCATCGGGGTCGCGTTGCCGAGATCCCATCCGTTGGGTGTCGCGTCACCGACCATGTACATTTCTGTGTAGGGGGTGAAGAGCGTCATCATCATGCGTTCTGCACCCGGACGTATGTCAAGGCAGATTTTGTAGGCAAGGTTGGTTTCGCCGGGGGTAAGCACCCATTTGTTGTCGGGGTCGAACCCTTTGACGAATTCCACTGCCTGGTCGGTGTAGGGGGCATCGGCATGTGCCGCCTTGTACATGTTTTCCCAAGAACCTTCGGCTGTTCCGAACTTGAATTCCCCTCCCTTGGAGAAGAATACCCCGATGCGGAACAGGAACGGGTCGAGCGGGTCCTGCGACATCTGTCGGAAACCCCAGTCGGTTTCGTTTCCGACGAAATATAGCTGGTCGTAGGGAGGTGTTACCCCTTCGGTCTGCGTATATGTGATGGTGAGGTCGAGCAGGTTGACGTCAACCTTGTAGCAGTGAGCCTCTTCAATGTTGAATTGCAGGTCAGGCTGGTCGTCGGATGTCCTATAAACGAGTTGCCCGTTGCCGTTATTGTTATAGGATGGGAGGAATTGTCCTAATGTGGTGATAAATTTGAAGTTGCCCGGTGAGAGGTTGCCTGTCCATGTAAACACACCGTTGTCGGAGCGGGTCATTTCGGAGGCATTGTCTGCTGCCCATCCGTTGGGGGTCGCATCTCCGATGAGGTAGAGGGTTGGCGTTACAGGTTCGTAGGGTGTTACGGTGAATTGGGTTACAGATGTCTGCACATCGTCGAAGCCGGTTACTGCGGCGGTGATGCGTGCTTCTATTGCAAGAGCTTCTCCGGGAAGTGTACCGAATTGCGAACGCACCAAAGTGTTGAGCTCTTCCACGGTAGGTTTCCAGGAATAAACCTGTTGCTCGGCTTCCTTTATGATATGCGGGTTGGCGAACCCCGTCCCGGCTTCGGCCAGTTCGAGGGTGTAGCTGATGCGGTTGCCGGTGCCGTGGTTTGTCCCGGTTGTCCATGACAGGGCTATGGCTTCGACTGCGTGGTTCTGCTCGCTGAGCACGGTTTCGGCCTTGTCGGCGGTGAGGGCAAGCTCCACCGACCCTTTGTCAAGTTCGGTGTAGTCATTGTCGCTGCATGAGGGGAGCGCTAGCGAGGCTGCCGCCATCAATGCTATGTGGATATATCTGAATTTCATGATTAGGTGTTTTAAAAGGGATTAATAGCCCGGGTTCTGGGTCATGAGGGGGTTGGCGTCGATTTCTGTCTGCGGGATGGGGAAGAGCAGGCGATCCTTGGTGGCGTTTGTTTTGCCGATGGAGTGGAGGAACCGCACAGCATAGTCGCCGTTGTCGATTCGTATCAGGTCGAACCAGCGATGCCCTTCGAAGGCGAGTTCCATGCGGCGTTCGTGGATGATGGCCTCGCGCATGTCGGTTTTGGTGATGTTGGAGGGGAGGGGCGACAGCCCGGCACGTTTACGCACTATGTTGACAGGGCCTCGGGCGTTGGATGTCTGACCAAGTTCGTTGAATGCCTCGGCCTGCATCAGCAGCACGCCAGCGTAGCGATAGACCACGAAGTTGGCGGGGCTGGTGTTTGTTTCGGGGGATATTTCTTTTGAAACTAGGAATTTGCGCACATTGTAGCCGGTGTTTGACCATTGCGGGCGATAGGGCTTTCCTTCCCAATCCGGGCATCCTTCATAGAACACCGATATGGGTTTGCGGAGGTCGCCCTCTTCATATGCGTCAATGAATTCCTGTGTTGGCAGGTTCCATCCCCACGAACCGGCTACGAGACCTGAGCCACGCGGCCCCATGAAGGTCGACAGCCATGATGCGTAGGGGGTGTTGCCCCAGAAATCAGATTCGGTGCTGCCTGAATACTGCACTTCGAAGATTGATTCGGCTCCGTTGCGCACAGGGCAGTTGAAGTTGTCGGCATAGGGGCATTGCGACAGGTCGTAGCCCAGTGATGTGATTTCGTCGCACAGGTCGATTACTTCGTTATAGAGCGAGGGGTTTGACGGGGCGAGGGTCAGGTAGATGTCGGCAAGCATGTACAAGGCTGCTTCCTGGCATGCGCGTCCTTTCTGCTCGTTGTCGTATTCATATTTCGGTGGTAGCAGGCTTATTGCGCCGGTGCAGTCCTCGATGATCTGGCGGTATGTCTCGTCGAGCGATGTGCGTGCTATGGCGCTTGATGTGTCGGGGTCGT
>OFFW01001028.1_pt1 | contig 17698 bp, 13 predicted proteins | sample 1521501 | NCBI WGS metagenome assembly OFFW01 (sample SAMEA3504107, study PRJEB24116) | mouse gut metagenome | biome: mouse gut; feature: mouse-associated habitat; material: faeces | place: Denmark | collected 2011
TGGGAGTGTTTGAACGTGTATCAGAGGGAAAGCTATCTGTTTGTAAGGTTACGTTTGGGACAGAACCAAAAGACTATGAGGTTTATGATTTTGTTCTGAAAAATTACTATCGGCTACGATTTAGTCCGGCTGTGGTGACTGCTGTAAAAGAAACAGGTCACAATCCTAAACGGGTACAGCGTGAAGTGCGGAAACAAGTACAGAATACCGGGATAGGAACAAAATCGCAACAGGCTTTGAAATTGCAGCAAGAACAGTTGAAAATTGAACGTAAGGTAGTGAGCCGGGAACAGCGGGAAGCGGCGAAACAGCGGCGGTTTGAATTGAAACAGCAGAAAAGGAAAGAGAAGCATAGGGGCAGGTAATAGTTTCCCACTAGCGTTTTTGCGAGAATGCACACACTGAATTGTTACGTTTTAGGATGAAAGCTTGTTTAATAAAGACTCTTAAAGAATAAATGAATAGCAATGATAGTTCATAGTTTTGGTTGTGTATTAGGGGTAATTGAGATACAGGTTTGCTCTGATAACAGTAAATAAGGTGTAAAATATAAATATTATGGTTATGGGGAACTCTAAAAAGGAATCAAATAAATGTGCTATTATATGGAGAAAGGAGTAAGATAGAATGATACTAAGCAAAAGTTACTTGTTACAGCAGGCAGAGAGAAGAAATATAACTGAATATGGACAACAAAAAGAGCAAATAATATATGAAAATACGGATTTATCTATGAGGTATGATTCTGTTCAAAAAAGAAATATAAGAGAGTATGATATATTTCTTTCACATAGTTCATTGGACAAGAAATTGGTTCTTACATTGGTTAATTTATTTAATGAAGCTGGGTATTCAGTATATGTAGATTGGATTGAAGATACACAGCTCGATAGGAGTAATGTTAATAAAAATACGGCAAAAGTCTTGAGAAATAGAATGAATGGTTCAAAGGGATTGTCATATGTGGCTACAAGTAATTCAACTAATTCAAAATGGTGTCCTTGGGAATTGGGCTATTTTGACGGAAAGAAAAATGGAAGATGTTGTATTTTGCCAATTATGGAAAGTCAAACTTTCCAAGGACAAGAATACTTAGGTTTATATCCTTATTTAGAGTATGCTATGTATAGTGACAAGAGCAAATATGAGTTTTGGGTAAACAATCAAGGAAGTGACGAATATACAACTTTGCGAAGCTGGCTTGATGGAAATGAACCATATAAACATTAGGGGGTGTGGTGTTGGAAAATAAGATAAAACATTTAGAGTTTATTCAAGCGACTATAACAAGAATGAATCAAAATTCGTTTCAAATTAAAGGCTGGATGATTACTATTATATCTGCATTGTTAGCCCTTTATGCAAGTGGTGGAAATACGATATATATTTTTATTGCCATTGTTCCGGCTATTGTGTTTTGGTTTTTGGATGCATATTACTTGCAACAGGAACGCAAATTTCGGGGAGTATATAATGATGTTGCGGGTTTATCATCGGAAGATAGCAGATTAGTAATTAAAGATTTTGAAATGCCAATACAAAAATATCAATGTGGGAAGTATTGTTACTTTAATGTTTTGTTTTCAAAAACTATATTTCCGTTATACGGTATCGTTATAGCGGGATTGGTTATTGCTTATATTTTATTGAATTAGGGAGGAAAATGAAATGGGAAGAAAGATTTTTGTGTCTTATAAGTATGCTGATGAAAATGTTTATCCAGTTCCGAATGTGTCTGATTATAGACCCAAGGCAAGGGATTATGTGACTTGGTTAGAAAGAAAATTTTCTGATAGAACGGATCATATATATAAGGGAGAGCATGACAATGAGGATTTATCAGATAGATCAGATGACTATATTTGGATGAAGTTAAAAGATAGAATATATGATAGTACAATAACTATTGTTCTTATTTCACCTAATATGAAAGAAGCGTATAGGTGGGATAAATCACAGTGGATTCCATGGGAAATTGCATATTCTGTTAGAGAAACCACTAGAAATGATTATACAAGCCATGCAAATGCCGTTCTTGGAGTAGTGTTGCCGGATAAATATAATAGATATGATTATTATGGTTCTTTGAGAATGTTCAAAATACTTGAAGAAAATATAAAAGTGGGCTATATTCCAATAGTAAAATGGGAAGATTTTAAATATAATTGTGATACATATTTAAATAGAGCACTTCAAGCACAAAAGAATATTCCGCAATATAAGATAAGTAAAACAGTGTAAATGAATGTTTCCTTGCTAATTTTATAAACATGGTGCTTGCACCATGTGATAAGTGTAATTAAGGAAAGAACTAATACATGGTGGATGGCTCTATTTTGGCTCTAAAAATTTGGACTGACACAAAAACGAGAGCGATTTTTGTATAATACGGATAATAAATGCTTGAAAAATGAGGGAGAAATAGTCAGTTCAAGCTATCCGCCGAGGAGTTCGAGTGATGAAATGGGATTTAAAAAGCTAGAGTTTATGCGGGTTGCAAGCAAATTTGTGAGACCGTTTCAAATTTTGTGTAAACTCAAAAAACTGACATAAGATTTATGAATAGTTGCAAGCGGGCAGAGCCGGTCTTCTGGTTCTGCCCTTGTCTGTATTATACAGGGAATTTTATCCCTGTCAATGCAGTGCCTTAAAATCTCTTTTACAGATTCCTGCCAGATAAGCGCTCCTCAAAATAAATCTCCAGCTGGGAATGAATCTGGCCCCAGTCCTGGCGGTGGCCCGTCCATTTCTTTGTGATGTCCATCATTGCCAGGTACAGCATTTTTAACAGGCTGTCGTCGGTGGGGAACACGGTTTTGGATTTCGTTACTTTCCGCAGCTGGCGGTTGAACCCTTCGATCGCATTTGTCGTGTAAATCAGACGCCGGACCGCTTCCGGATACTTAAAATAAGTGGACAGGGTTGCCCAGTTGTCATGCCAGGATTTGTAGATTTTCGGGTATTTGGCGTCCCATTTGTCCCGGAACAGCTCCAGCTCATTCAGTGCGCTCTCCTCTGTCGGGGCAGCGTATACGCGCTTTAAGTCCGACATCAGCTTTTTGATGTCCTTATAGGATACAAATTTCGTGGAGTTCCGGATCTGGTGGATGATGCACTGCTGGATCTCCGTCTGCGGGTATACAGCCTCTATGGCCTGGGGGAAGCCGGAAAGCCCGTCCACGCAGGCAATCAGGATGTCCTCCACACCGCGGTTTTTCAGGCCATTCATGATGGAAAGCCAGAATTTGGCGCTTTCATTTTCGCCAACATACATCCCCAGCACGTCCTTCTTCCCGTTCATGTCAATCCCTAATGCAATGTAGACGGCACGCTTTACTATGCGCCCCTCGCTACGGACATGGTAATGGATGGCATCCATAAATACGACCGCATAGACTTCTTCCAGCGGGCGTTCCTGCCATTCCCTGACGATGGGAAGTATCTTGTCCGTAATCCGGCTGACCGTGCTGTCGGATATATCCATGTCGTAGAGTTCCTTCATGTGGGATTCTATGTCGCTGGTTGTCATGCCTTTTGCATACATGGAAAGAATCTTTTCCTCCATATCCTGCGTCACGGTATTCTGGTATTTTTTAATGAGCTGGGGCTCATACTCACCGTTCCGGTCGCGCGGGATTGCAACATCCATATCTCCATAGCTGGTGTGCATGGTCTTTTTGGAATGTCCGTTGCGGCTGTTGTCAGTGTCCTTGTTCCGGTAATCGTACTTTGAGTAGCCGAGTTCCTCATCCAGCTCTTCATCCAGTACATCTTCCAGAATCACGGACACCATGTCGCGCATGACGGCATTCACATCCGTTCCGCTTTTAATGCTGATGTCATTCTCTTTGAGATAGCTGCGCATCATTTCCCTTATTGCTGCTTTTTGTGGGCTTTCGTTTTTTCTTGCCATAATAATACCTCCAAACTGAATAATCTTATCTTACATCAGTTTGGAGGTTTACACAAACTTTGGGATAGTCCCAAAACCAGAGATATTGCGGAACTGTTGGATTTGAGTATGGCGAGGGCGAGAGAAATACTCTCTGTGATGGATGATGTGGAAGCGATGGGAAGAAATAAGACAAGGACATACCGCTTGCGAAAGGAATTTTTCAAAAATTAATGGGTCCTAACTTTACACAAGCAGAAGGACAGTCTTCGGTATCGGATGTAAGATTTTCACCATTGCAGGGCCGGTGATTTTGTATGGCATATTTTCCAGCTGGTTGCTGGGGATGGTGTATTGGATTGGAAAGATGGCGGGGATCTTCTGATAGAGATAAGAGAGTAGTATATAGAGTAAGAGGCATGAGCAGGCTGACAGACTGAAAGAGGGGCGTCAGCCTGCTTTTTTGTGACAAAAGAAACTCGCAGAGCTTGTTTTCTGTATGTTGTGCTTTTAATTCCTTTCGATTATAATATTGATATGTGAAAAAGTTTGGGCTGGCAGAGATACCTTTAAACATGATAGGATTTCATGCATTGGGATTGGCATGACTTTTTAATTCTGTTTAGGAAAATTCAAAATAAGGCATGCGGGGAGGGGACGAAAAATGGCGAGAACAGTGGGAATCGGGCATCAGGATTTTGAAAAGCTGCGGATGAAAAACAACTTTTATGTGGACAAAACAAGCTTTATCCAGGAGTGGTGGGACTCGGATGATGATGTTACTCTGATTACCCGTCCCAGACGTTTTGGCAAGACGCTGAACATGAGCATGCTGGAATGCTTTTTTTCTGTGAAATATGCCAGTCGGGGAGATCTGTTTGAAGGGCTTAAAATCTGGGGGAATGAGAGGTTCTGGAAACTTCAGGGAAGCTGGCCAGTGGTCAGCCTATCTTTTTCCAATGTAAAGGCGGGAAGTTATTCTACCATGCGGGGACAGATCTGTCAGATTTTAACTATGCTGTATTCGGAAAATCGTTTTTTGCTGGATGCAGGCATCTTAGATGAAAGGGAGACCGAATTTTTTAAAGAAATATCCATAGGAATGGATGATGTCCATGCTTTCATGGCTCTTCATCAAATGTCTTTATTTCTGTTCCGTTATTATGGGAAAAAAGTGATAATCCTGCTGGACGAGTATGACACGCCCATGCAGGAATCTTATGTGAATGGCTGTTGGGAGGAGCTTACGGCCTTTATCCGGAACTTGTTCCATTCTACATTTAAGACGAATCCTTATCTGGAGCGGGCGCTTATGACAGGGATTACAAGTGGTCAGATTGCTTCTTGCGAAGCAAAGGAATCGATTTTTTCGGATCTGAATAATCTTGAGGTGGTAACAACGACTGCGGAAAAATATGAGGAAAGCTTTGGATTTACGGAGGAAGAAGTTTTTGCAGCATTGGATGAATTTGGGCTGTCTGAGCGGAAAAAGGATGTAAAAAAGTGGTATGACGGATTTCGATTCGGGAGACGGTCGGATATTTACAATCCATGGTCTATCATTAATTATCTGGATAAAAGAAAATTGGGGACTTATTGGGTCAATACAAGCTCCAACAGTTTGGTGGGAAAGCTGCTTAGGGAAGGGAATCGATATATGAAACAGAATTTTGAGAAACTTCTTTCGGGGGAGCATTTGAACGTATCCATTGATGAGCAGTTTATATACAGCCAGATGAGTGAAAATGAAACTGCGATCTGGAGTCTTCTGCTTGCCAGCGGATACCTGAGAGTGTTTGACTGCCGGAAGCTTACAGAGGAAGAGTGGGGATTTTTGACGCCTCAGTATGAGCTGGGGATTACGAATCTGGAAGTGGAAATTATGTTCCGCCGGATGGTGACCGGATGGTTCCAGAAGACTCCATATGATTACGATGAATTTATCAGAGCCTTGTGGGATGGAAATGTGAAAGACATGAATCTCTATATGAATCGTATTACGCTGGAGAGCTTCAGCTATTTTGATACAGGGAGTGACCCTTCCAGAGAAGAACCGGAACGATTTTATCATGGTTTTGTGTTGGGACTATTAGTGACACTCCGGAAAAAATATGTGCTTACTTCTAACAGAGAAAGCGGATTTGGCCGTTATGATGTCATGCTGGAACCGAGAGACCTGAAAGACGATGCGATCATTCTGGAATTTAAAGTACAGGAGTTGGGGGAGGAAGAAGAGCTTTCGGATACGGTGGATGCGGCTCTTAAGCAGATAGCGGAAAAGAATTATGAAGCCGTTCTCATTGCAAAGGGAATTCCGGAAGAGAAGATTCGGAAATATGGATTCGCTTTTCGGGGAAAGAAAGTACTGATTGGATAAAATGGCTCTAACATGGAACAAGGAAAAGGATAGGTCTACGGGGCCGGGGGCAAGATTTGTACAAAGGACAGAAACTGGCAGATATAAAAGTTTATTTACCGGGCAGGGTTGAAAAGCAGGCGTGATTAGAGGGGGCTTGGATGATTAGGGTACAATTTAACATTGACGATATCAGGGAATACCAGAGGGGCAAATTACCTGAAAATGCTTTTAAAATAAAGACGCCAGGTTCCGTAGACGAAATGCTGAAAATGGCATCTCCCATAGCCGCTGTGCTGTGCGCGGTATTGATTGCGACGATGTTTCTAAAAACCATGGGCAGCGGGATGAGGGTGGTAAATTTCATGGCTGTCTTTGGCGGATTTATAATAGGATTGGCATTGCTGGCCGTACACGAATGGCTCCACGCCATTGTTTACCCGAAGACTGCCGAAGTTACAATAGGGAAGATAAAAGGAAAATTCGTATTTGTTGCACTGGCATCCTGGCCGATGGGCAGAAGCCGTTTTATTCTGATGAGCCTGCTGCCTTTTGTCCTGGGAATCGTTCCGCTGGCGGTATTTATTTTATCACCTGCGGGCAATACGATATGGAACGGGTTTATGTTTGGAATGGCAAGTATGGGAATGGTTTCGCCGTATGCGGATGTTTATAATGTCATTTCTGTTTTAAGGCATACGAAAAAGAATGATAAGGTCATGTTTTATGAGGATGATCTGTACCGGATCAGTGAATAAGGGATATCCGCGTGCCTTCTTTGGTATATTTTGGAGGAGGGCGGGGAGAAGGAAGGCTGAAGTATATTTACCGGCTTGCGGAACGGCCGGAGAATATGTTAGAATACTTATGTCTGCGGACGGGATTTCTGCAGGAGAAAATGAATAAGGGTTTTGGCAGGAGTAGGATAATAGTCACGACGGAAAGCGAGGAAAATGCCATGCAGTATGATATTATTATTATTGGAGCGGGACCAGGGGGAATCTTTTCTGCCTATGAACTGACAAAGGATGCCCCGGGACTGAAAATTGCGGTTTTTGAGGCAGGCCATTCTCTGGACAAAAGGCATTGTCCCATAGATGGGGACAAAGTGAAGAGCTGTATCGGATGCAAATCCTGTTCCATTATGAGCGGATTCGGGGGAGCAGGGGCATTTTCCGATGGAAAATATAACATTACCAATGATTTCGGAGGTACCCTTCATGAATACATCGGCAAGAAGAAAGCAGTGGAGCTGATGGAATATGTGGATACCATAAACATGAAATATGGGGGAGAAGGCACGAAAATGTATTCCACGGCAGGAACCCATTTCAAGAAGCTGTGCCTTCAGAACCAGTTAAATCTTCTGGATGCCTCTGTGCGCCATCTGGGAACGGACATCAACTTTGTGGTACTGGAGAATCTGTATGCGGAGCTGAAAGACAAGGCAGATTTTTATTTTGATACGCCGGTAAACGAAATTTCACTCAGGGATGGCGGGTATGTGGTGAAGTGCCAGGAAGCAAGCTATACATGTGAGAAGTGTATTGTCTCCGTGGGGCGCAGCGGCAGCAAATGGATGGAAAAGATCTGCGGGGCGCTGAAGATTCCCACAAAATCCAACAGGGTGGACATCGGTGTGCGGGTGGAACTGCCTGCGGTGATTTTTTCCCATTTGACAGACGAACTGTATGAGAGCAAGATTGTATACAGGACTTCGAAGTTTGAGGACAGGGTTCGGACTTTTTGTATGAATCCTTACGGAATTGTGGTGAATGAGAACACCAACGGAATCGTGACGGTGAACGGGCACAGTTTTGAGAGTCCGGAGAAGCGTACAAAGAATACCAATTTTGCCCTGCTGGTGGCAAAACATTTTTCAGAGCCCTTTGAGGACAGCAATGGATACGGGGAGAGCATTGCAAGGCTGTCCAACATGCTGGGCGGCGGTGTCATTGTGCAGCGTTTCGGCGATTTGGTGAGGGGACGGCGCAGCAATGTGAAGCGTATCGAGGAGGGACTGGTGACGCCCACGCTTGCCGCCACTCCCGGAGATTTGAGCCTGGTGCTGCCCAAGCGGATTCTGGATGGCATTATGGAAATGATCTATGCGCTGGATAAAATTGCGCCGGGCACGGCCAATGACGATACGCTGCTTTACGGCGTGGAGGTGAAATTTTATAATATGGAAGTGGAACTGGATGAAAATCTGGAATGCCTCCATAAGGGACTGTTTATCATCGGGGATGGCAGCGGCGTCACCCATTCCCTGGCCCATGCCTCGGCCAGCGGCGTGTATGTGGCAAGACATATTCTGGGCGGTTCCGCGTCTGTCTGAATACGTAAAATAAACCATGAAAAGGCTTTTTATGCGCAGCCCCGTGCACAAAGTGCGATTCCCCGCACCTGGAATTATGCCGCCAAAGAGGCGCACGGGCCGCGCGTGGGGCAGTGGAAGAGGAATCTTCCACTGCCCGGTTCCTGTAAAAGCCGTTTCTCAAGGATAAAAAGCCATAAGGGTTCAGGCTTCCAGTTCTTCTGTCAGCTGCCCGATTTCTGTGATGAGTTTCCCGATATAGTCTATGGTGTCCAACAGCGGTGCGTCCGTGGTGAGGTCAATTCCCGCCAGTTTTGCCAGACCCATGGGATCCAGGGTGCTGCCGGCGGCAAGGACCTTTTTCCAGTCTTCTACCGCAGGGGCGCCTTCTGTCTCTATACGCTTACAGCACTGGGTGGCAATGGTCAGACCTGCACTGTAGGTATAGGAATAGAGGCCCATATAGTAATGCGGCTGGCGCATCCATGTAAGGGCGGCCATATCGGAGATTTCCACGTCTTCTCCCCAGAATTTCTGCAGGGTTTCTTTTGTCAGCCGGTTCAGGACCTGGGCGCCCACGCTGCCGCCGGCATCGATAATCTTGTAGACTTCCCGCTGGTAGGCCGCTTCCAGCAAGTGAGTGACGAAATTGTGATAATAAGTATTTCCTATCATGCATGACAGTACCCAGCGCCGGAATCTGGGGTCGGGATTTGTCTTCAGCAGATAATGGGCCATCAGCAGTTCGTTCATGGTGGAGGGCGCTTCTACGAAGTAGGGGGAAACTTCCGTGTCATAAATGGACTGTGCACTGTTGCAGGCCCTGAAATGTCCGGCATGTCCCAGTTCATGTGCCAGCGTGAAGACATCTGCCATACGGTTGTTCCAGGAAAGCAGGATAAAGGAATTTTTTCCATAGGGGCTGGCACAGAATCCGCCGGTGGATTTTCCCGCGTTCTGGGCGAAGTCAACCCAACGGTATCGGTAAGCGGCCTGCACCATTTCCGCATAATCCTCACCCAGAATGGCAAGACCTTTTACGATATAGTCTTTTGATCCTTCAATGGTAACTTTGGGATCGTACTCCGGGTCCACCGCGATTTTCAGGTCCGCGAAAGTCATCCTGTCCAGTTTGTGGATTTTCTGCAGCAGACGGGCATATCTGCGCATATGGGGAGCGAGCTTCTCCATGATCAGGTCGATCTGGCGGTCATACATTTCCCTTGTTACCTTCTGGGGAAAGAGCAGGCTGTCAAAGACGGAATCAAAGCCCCGCAGGGAGGCAAGGGTTTTTTCGGTCTGTACCTGGGTATTGTAGGCCGCGGCAGTGACATTCTCATACTGGCATATTTTTTGGGAAAAGGCGGTAAAGGCGTTCCGGCGGATTTCCGTGTCTTTTTCATACTGGTAGTCGTTCTCATAGAGAGAATATCCCAGGGGGTATTCTTTTCCGGAAGCGGTAAAAGGCTGGAATTTCATGTCTGCCAGTTTCGCCATATTATAAATCTGGTGTGGGGCATGTATGGTCCGGGACAGTGCTGCCAGTGCTTTTTCCGTCTCCGGGTGGAGGTGATGGGGCTTGCTGCGCAGTATGTCCTGCAGGTAGTGCCTGTTGTCCGTGGTCATGGCAATGGCTTCCTGCAGTATGGTTTCGCTTTGCTCCACAAGTTCGCTGTCTATAAAGCTGATGCGGCTGAGAAGTTCCGATGCCAGACGGGAATGTTTTTCATTGCGTTCCTGATTGCCCGTGTCATAATAGTCCACGGAAACCGCCAGATCGCAGTAGTGCCAGGTCAGGATGTGCAGCCGGTAGAATTCCCGCAGGTCGTCCAGGCAGGCGTTGATGGTTCCGGCAGAGTTGAGTTTTCCTTTGTAGTCCTGTTCCATTTTGTCACACAAAAGTTTCAGTTTTTCCTCATCCGCATACATTTCTTCTTCAGAGGAGTAGATCAGGGACAGATCCCAGGTGAGTTCCCGGGGAATGTCTTTACGTGATTGTAATTCCATAACATGTTTTCCTTTCTTTTTGGTATTTCCCAGCCACGGCATTCCGGGGCTGCAGGGGAAAGTCCCGGAAGCTTCCGCTGGTTTTACAGGTTGGCACAATTCCCTGGGGCAGCATTCCGGGGCCGCAGGGGAAAGTCCCGGAGGCTTCCGCTGGTTTTACAAGTTGGCACAATTTCCAGCCACGGCATTCCGCTGCCGTACAGGGAAAGGGAAGCTTTTTGGGGGCTGCCGCAGTTGGCGGGGGTGTAATTTCAGATATGAATATTTTATCATGCAAAACATGCTTCCGCAAGTAACATGGGGAGAAAGCCGGGATAAAAGGGAAGAAGTGTGGGATGAGCATATTGACGGGAGGGAGGATTTGCTTTATGATGGGAGAAAATTACCGGACGAAAACAGGGAGGGAAATGGTATGCGCAGCAATCTGACCACGCTTTGTTACATAGAAAAGGATGACAGTTACCTGATGCTTCACAGGGTGAAAAAAGAGAAAGACATCAATAAAGACAAATGGATTGGTGTGGGAGGACATTTTGAGGAAGGAGAATCGCCGGAGGAATGCCTGCTGCGGGAAACCCGTGAGGAGACGGGGCTGACGCTGACTTCCTGGAAGCTGCGGGGGATCATCACTTTCGGCACGGATGTCCAGGAGACGGAATATATGTTTCTCTACACTGCGGATGGCTACGAAGGGACCATGACAGAATGCAATGAGGGAACCCTGGAATGGGTGCCGAAGGCGCAGGTGGCGCAACTTCCCATGTGGGAGGGAGACAGGATCTTTTTCCGGCTTCTGGAGGAGGACGCAGATTTTTTCTCCCTGAAGATGCGCTATGAGGGAGACCGGCTTGCGGAGGCAGTGCTGAATGGTGTGCCGGTAGAGGATCAGCAGGTGTGCCGGTAACGTGTTGGCACGTTTCCCGGAACTTTTTGCCGGACAGGGGCAATGTCTCTTGACATTGTCCTTTTCTTGTGATATAAGTGTATTAAGTCAATTAATACGCTTAGTGCTTTAGATACAGTTTAGGAAAGGAAGGAACCATGATTTTGCTGGATTATAGAGATAAGCGCCCCATTTATGAGCAGGTGGTGGAAAAGCTGGAGCGCCTGATTGTGAGCGGCGGTCTGGAACCGCTGACCAAGATGCCCAGCGTGCGGAGTCTGGCCATGGAGCTGGCAGTGAATCCCAATACCGTCCAGAGGGCTTATGCCCAGCTGGAACAGGACGGCTATCTGTATACTGTTTCGGGCAGGGGCAGCTTTGTGACCGCAGAGAGCGACTGGAGGGAAAATAAGCAGGGAAAACTTCTGGGGGAATGGAAAGAACTCACCCTGCAGGCCAGGGAGGCCGGGATTTTGGAAGAGCAGCTCTCAAAGGAACTGCACCGGATTTATGAGGAGGAGTTGTCATGATTGAATTTCGGAATGTAAGCAAATGCTTTGACACAATAAAGGCGATAGACCATGTCAGCGCCGGTATCGGGGAGGGGCATGTGTTCGGCCTGATCGGAACCAACGGCGCCGGGAAATCCACCCTGATGAGGCTTCTTTGCGGCGTGATGAAACCGGACGAGGGGGAGATCATCGTGGATGGGGAGGCAGTATATGACAATGTTTCCGCCAAGGCAAAGATATTTTATATTTCAGACGACCAGTATTTTTTCAAAAGCGGTACCCCGAAAGACATGCTGCGTCTCTATCAAACCTATTACCCGGCCTTTGACGAAGGGGAGTGGAAGGGACTGATGGAGAAATTCGGACTGGACGTAAACCGGAAAATCAATACTTTTTCCAAGGGAATGAAAAAGCAGCTGTCCCTTATCTGCGGGATATGCGCCAATACGAAATATCTGCTGTGCGACGAGACTTTTGACGGGCTGGACCCGGTGATGCGCCAGGCAGTGAAAAAACTCTTTGTCAGGGAGATAGAAAACAGGGGGCTGACACCGGTGATTGCTTCCCACAATCTGCGGGAGCTGGAGGACATCTGCGAATATGTGGGGCTCTTGCACAAAGGCGGCATCCTCCTGGAAAAAGATCTGGATGAGATGAAACTGAACATACACAAAGTCCAGTGTGTGATCAAGGAAGACGAAATGCTGGGGCAGATCAAAAAGGGACTGGAAGTGCTGACCGTGGAGAACAGGGGAGCGCTTTACACATTGACGGTAAGGGGAAAAAGAGAAGACGTGGAAACGTTTATAGAGGGCCTTTCCCTGGTCTTTTATGAACTGCTGCCATTGTCCCTGGAAGAAATTTTTATCAGTGAAACGGAGGTAAAGGGATATGACGTCAAAGCACTTATTTTTTAACGCTATGAAGGAAGACCTTCGGCATAAGACCTGGATGACAGCATTGTCCATACTGGGAAATTTTCTGCTGGTCATGGTGGCATGGCTGGTCTGGAGGAGCAACTACATGAAGGACTATGGCAGCGTAAAGGGGCTGCTGCTGCAAGAGGAGAGGACTATCCTGGCTGTGGCAGAGGGGGTTCTGGATTTTTTTGGCAGCTATCTGGCCATTGGAGGGGGACTTTACTGCATTGCGGGAGCATTTTTTGCGGGCATGCTCAGCTTCCGTTATCTTTTTCATAAAAATATGGTGGACACGTATCATGCCCTTCCCGTAAAAAAGCATACTCTGTTCGGCGTGTGCTATGTAAACGGAGTTCTGATATGGCTGGTGCCGTTTTCCGTATTTTTGCTGCCGGTTCTGCTTATGGGATGCAGTCTGGTGACGCAGCTGGGTCATGGCGAGCTGGTAAGCGTCCTGCTGGCAAATACCGGGCTGACCTTTCTGACCCTGACCATCGTGTATCTGCTGGTTTACCATCTGGTCCTGGCGGCGGTGATGCTTTCCGGGAATGTTCTGAATACACTGGTTTCCGCGATGATTCTCGGTACCGGGGTGATAACCGCTTTGTTCCTGTGCGTGACTTTTTTTGAAGTTTATATGGACACTTTTTATGCAGCCGCCCTGGATGGTACGGCAGCAGTCTACGCCTCCCCCCTGATTTTCGCTTTCTTTCTGGTTTTCCAGAGGGAAAAATATATGGCCGGTTCCCCTGAACTGTGGGAGGGGATTGGGGCCGGTCTGGCAGTGTCAGCGGTTCTGGTTGCGGCTGTCTGGCTGCTGTACCGGGGAAGGGCTTCGGAGACGGCAGAGCAGGGGATCCGGAAACCGGCAGTGTCGGCAGCATTCCGCATGATTGTGGGTGTGGCGGCAGGAATGTGCGGCTGGCTCTTTTTTGTCTTCCTGACAACGGATTATGAAGCCGAAGGCTGGGGGATTTTTGGCGTGGTTCTTGGGGCAGTCCTTGTGTACGGAATTCTGGATGTGATATTCCGGATGGATTTTAAAGCATTTTTCTCCCACAAAATTCAGATGGCATTGACGGTGGCGCTGTCCCTTCTGGTCTGTTTCCTGTTCTGCCGGGACTGGTTTGCCTATGACACCTATCTGCCGGATCAGGAAGATATTGAGGAGATTGCCGTTTACAGCGCAAGTCTATCAGGCTCCTATTATGATTACAGTACGTCCAGAACCCGCATCCTGGAGAATATGCATTTAAGGGATAAGGAGAAGCTTTATACATTTCTGGAAACCATGGTGGAGCATGAACGGGAGGGGACGGAGGATGAACCTTCCGAACACATTACGACAAGAGTCACCATGAAAAACGGCAGAAGCTATTTCCGCAGTTACCGTATGACGGGAGAGGATAAGGATCTGATCCTGTCAATAGTGACGGAGGAAGAATATCTGAAGCATACTTGTCAGATAGAAGAAGATACGCTGGCCGGGGATGTGGATTTCACGCTGTATACGGCGGAAAATACGTATTACACGTATTACGGGGGAAAGAATCCCAAGAACGTTATGGAACAGGTGGTCAGGGCATACAACCGGGATGTGATGGAGAATCCGGAGAGCGTGCTGCTGAGACAGGGAAGACTGCTGGCAAAAATAGAATTTGAATTATGGTATCGGGATAATGTGAGGAATGCAAGGGGAAACGGTTTTATGCTGAATGTGTATGATACCATGACACATACCGTTGCGGCGCTGGAGGAAGCCGGATACCGGATCACGGATGTGGCGGCATCGGATGTAAAAGCCATTGTGCTGGAGATGAATATGGATCCGGAAGGGCTGACGGCCCGGGACAGAATCGATATGGCCCGGGAAAAGTACGGTGTGGACGAGGCTTTGTCCGGGGAGCAGGACGATGGGGAAGCCCGGGGAGGCCCTTCGGCAGAAGTGAACCATGACCAGGGGACAGAAACGGAAGTGATTCCGGAATCCGCGCAGGATATTGCCCGGGACACGAAGGAGGCATTTCTTTCCGGACAGTTTGTCCGCATCACGGACAGAGAGGAAATAGAAGAGGTGTTCGGCCTGCTGAGCTTTGACCTGCCTTATGGTTCCATCGGTATATTCGGACCGGAGTATATCAGTGTGGATGTGGAGATATCAGGAACCGACGGCGAGACGGAAACATGGTTTATCCCCAGGGGAAAGTTACCGTCAAAATATACAGAAAGATTCGGGGAACAGTAAAACAGGGGCCCTCATGGCAGGAACAGTCTGTGAAGAGCACCGGTTTCGGGCCCGGAGGGGAAGCTCCGGGCGGCAAAAAGGAAATATTTTTTATGCAGGAAAGGCAAAAGGTGGAGGGATAGTGTTGAATCTGCGGGACAAATCTGGTACAATAGAAGTTAAGGTTGCCGTTTGCGGCCGGGCCGCGCAGGGCGACAGGTGAAAGATTTCACAGAGAGACTGCAGAAAGGTATGAATAATTGTGAAGATAATTGATAAGATATTTGGCACACACAGCCAGAGGGAGCTGAAACGAATCAGACCGCTGGTGGATAAAATTGAAAGCCTGCGTCCCCAGATGCAGGCTCTTTCCGATGAGGAATTAAAAAACAAGACCGCCGAATATAAAAAGCGGCTGCAGGAGGGCGCTACCCTGGATGACCTGCTGCCGGAGGCCTATGCCACAGTACGGGAAGCTGCCAGAAGAGTGCTGAATATGGAACACTTCAGGGTACAGCTGATCGGAGGCATTATTCTTCACCAGGGACGTATCGCGGAGATGCGTACCGGCGAGGGTAAGACGCTGGTCATGACCCTGCCCTCTTACCTGAATGCCCTGGAGGGGAAGGGTGTCCATGTGGTGACTGTCAATGACTATCTGGTGAAGCGTGATGCGGAGTGGATGGGCCAGATACATGAATTTCTGGGACTGTCGGTGGGCATGATTCTGAACAGTATGACTTCGGAGGAGCGCCAGAAGGCATATCAGTGCGACATCACCTATGTGACCAACAATGAGCTGGGATTCGATTATCTGCGTGACAATATGGTTATCTATAAGGAACAGCTGGTGCTGCGGGGACTGCATTATGCGATCATCGACGAGGTGGACTCCGTGCTGATCGACGAGGCAAGGACCCCGCTGATCATTTCCGGACAGAGCGGGAAATCCACCGCGCTCTATGAGATGTGCGATCTTCTGGCCCGCAGGATGCACAGGGGCGAGGACGTGCAGGAACTGACCAAGATGGATGCCATCATGGGAGTGGTGCAGGAAGAGACAGGGGACTTTATTGTCAACGAGAAGGATAAGGTGATCAATCTTACCGAGGCGGGCGTGAAAAAGGTGGAAGAGTTCTTCCATATCCAGAATTACGCGGATCCGGAAAATCTGGAGATCCAGCACAATACCATTCTGGCCCTGCGCGCCCACAACCTGATGTTCCGGGACCAGGATTATGTGGTGAAGGACGACCAGGTTCTGATCGTGGATGAGTTTACGGGGCGTATCATGCCGGGCCGCCGGTATTCGGACGGTCTGCACCAGGCCATCGAGGCTAAGGAACATGTGAAGGTGAAGCGGGAGAGCAAGACCTCGGCTACCATCACCTTCCAGCATTTCTTCAATCTGTTTGATAAAAAATGCGGCATGACGGGTACGGCTCTGACGGAGGAGAAGGAATTCCGGGAGATCTACGGCATGGATGTGGTGGAGATTCCCACCAATGTGCCGGTAGCCCGTATTGACCATCAGGATGCGGTGTACAAGTCAAGGGAGGAGAAGCTGGCTGCTATCGTAGAAGCGGTGGAAGAAGCCCATGCCAAGGGACAGCCGGTACTGGTGGGTACCATCACCATCGAAGCCAGCGAGGAGCTGAGCAAGCTGCTGACGAAGCGCGGAATCCGGCATAAGGTTCTGAATGCGAAATTCCATGAGATGGAGGCGGAGATTGTGGCGGATGCCGGTATTCATGGTGCGGTTACCATCGCCACCAATATGGCAGGCCGAGGCACGGATATTAAACTGGACGAGGAGGCCAGGAAAGCGGGAGGCTTAAAGATTATCGGCACGGAGCGCCATGAGTCCCGGCGTATCGACAATCAGCTGCGCGGACGTTCCGGGCGTCAGGGAGACCCCGGTGAATCCAAGTTCTATATCTCCCTGCAGGATGACCTGATGAGATTGTTCGGCTCCGAGCGGCTGATTAAGATGTTCAATGCCATGGGCGTTCCGGAAGGGCAGGAGATTGAGCACAAGATGCTCACCAACGCCATTGAGTCCGCCCAGAAGAAGATAGAGAATAATAATTTCGGTATCCGTAAGAATGTGCTGGAGTACGACAGGGTCATGAGCGAGCAGCGTGAGATTATCTATGACGAGCGTCTCAGGGTTCTGAACGGCGAGAGCATGAGAGATTTTATCTATAAGATGATTACCGATATTGCGGAGAATTGTGTGGATATCAGTATCAATGATGATGCCGAGGTGGACGAGTGGAATTTCAACGAGCTGAATACGCTGCTGTTACCTACCATTCCCCTGCAGCCCGTTACGCCTGAACGTGTGGCGATACGCAAGAAGAACAGCCTGAAACAGCAGCTGAAGGAAGAGGCTGTGAAGCTGTATGAGAATAAGGAGGCGGAATTCCCCAATGCGGAGGCTATCCGTGAGATAGAGAGAGTCATCCTGCTGAAGGTTATTGACAGAAAGTGGAACGACCACATCGATGATATGGAGCAGCTGCGCCAGGGAATCGGATTGCAGGCATACGGTCAGCGTGACCCCCTGGTGGAATACAAGATGAAC
>OFFW01001029.1_pt1 | contig 17688 bp, 14 predicted proteins | sample 1521501 | NCBI WGS metagenome assembly OFFW01 (sample SAMEA3504107, study PRJEB24116) | mouse gut metagenome | biome: mouse gut; feature: mouse-associated habitat; material: faeces | place: Denmark | collected 2011
AGCGTGCTTCCTGGATTCCATTGCTACACTGGGGCTTCCCGGGGAAGGAATCGGCCTGAACTATCATTTCGGTCTTTTTAAACAGGTGTTCAAGGACAGACTGCAGACAGCACAGCCCAATGACTGGATCGAGGAGCAGTCCTGGCTGACGAAGACGGATACATCCTTCGAAGTGGCTTTTGGCGACAGGAAGGTGACTTCCAGGCTGTATGATATCGACGTGATCGGATATGACAATGGTGTCAATAAATTGAGGCTGTTCGACATTGAGAGCGTGGATGAGAGCATTGTAAAAGAGGGCATTGATTTTGACAAGGAAGACATCGAGAAGAACCTGACGCTGTTCCTGTATCCCGATGATTCCGACGAGGCCGGCAATCTGCTGCGTATCTATCAGCAGTATTTTATGGTGAGCAATGCGGCGCAGCTTATTTTAAAAGAGATGAAGGAAAAGCAGTATGACCTGCGCAGACTGTATGATCATGCGGTGATCCAGATCAATGATACCCATCCGACGATGGTGATCCCGGAGCTGATCAGGATTCTTGTAAACGATAAGGCGCTTACCATGGATGAGGCCATCGACGTGGTGAGCAGAACCTGTGCTTATACGAACCACACCATTCTGGCGGAGGCGCTGGAGAAATGGCCGCTTAAGTATCTGGAGAAGGTAGTGCCGCAGCTGGTGCCGATCATTAAAGAGCTGGATAAGCGTGTGGCGAAGAAGTATAAGGATCCCAAGGTGCAGATCATTGATAAGGATGACAGGGTGCATATGGCGCATATCGACATCCATTACGGGTTCTCGGTAAACGGTGTGGCAGCGATTCATACGGAAATCCTGAAAGATACCGAGCTGAATGCCTTTTATAAGATTTATCCGGAAAAGTTTAACAATAAGACCAACGGTATCACGTTCAGAAGATGGCTGCTGTCCTGTAACCATGAGCTGGCGACCTTCCTGTCTGAGACCATCGGCGACGGCTACAAGAAGGATGCGAACAAGCTGGAGCAGCTGCTGGACTTTAAGGACGACGAGGCAGTGTTAAACCGGATCGCAGAGATCAAAATGAACCGCAAGAAGGATCTGGCGGCTTATGTGAAGGAAGTGGAGGGCATTACGCTGAATCCGGATTCCATTTTTGACCTGCAGAGTAAGCGGATGCATGAGTATAAGCGGCAGCAGATGAACGCGCTTTATATCATACACAAATATCTGGAGATCAAGGCGGGTAAGAAGCCCGCAAGGCCGATGACTTTTATCTTCGGTGCAAAAGCGGCTCCGGCCTATATCATCGCGCAGGATATCATTCACCTGCTGCTGGTACTGCAGGAGATCGTCAACAACGATCCGGATGTGAGCCCGTACATGACGGTGCTGATGGTTGAGAATTACAACGTGGCGTATGCGGAGAAGATGATTCCGGCCTGCGATATTTCCGAGCAGATCTCCCTTGCTTCCAAGGAGGCATCCGGCACAGGCAATATGAAGTATATGTTGAACGGCGCGGTGACGCTGGGCACGTCAGACGGCGCGAATGTGGAGATCAATGACCTGGTAGGCGACGAGAATATCTATATCTTCGGCGAGAAGTCCGAGGCGGTCATCAAGCATTATGAGAAGGCGGATTATGTTTCTAAGGATTACTACAAGAAGAGCCCGGTGATCAAAGAGGCGGTTGACTTTATTGTCGGTAAGCAGGCGCTTAAGGCCGGCCACAAGGAGAATCTGGAGAGACTGTACAAGGAGCTGTTGAATAAGGACTGGTTTATGACGCTGCTGGATCTGGAGGATTACATCAAGGTGAAGGATCAGATGATGGCCGATTACGAGGATCAGGCGAAGTGGCGCAGAATGATGCTTGTCAACATCGCCAGGGCGGGATTCTTCTCTTCCGACAGAACAATCGAGGAGTATAACAGGGATATCTGGAAGTTGAGATAAGAATAGAGGTTATTTTGTAATGAGAAAGGGCAGGACATTTTTGCAGGATGTTCGGCCTTTTCTCATCCATAGCCTGTTTACATTTTTGCTGCTTTTTTACGGATAAACAGGCTTTTGCCGGAGTAAGAAGCAAACAGCAGAGGGGTAAAAATGATTTATATTATAGATAATATATTGAATTACTTCATATATCTTTTTATCATTCATTATGGATTCAGGTTAAACCCAAGAAAAAGCAGGCTTTTAATTGGCGCGTCGGTTTTAGCTATGTTGTCTGCCGGGGCCTGCAACATATATTTTGATACAAATTCCCCGTTTGTTTATATAGTTTGGAGTGTGCTTTCCATATGTTTATTTTTTGAAGATAGATTGTGGCATCTGTGCGCATTGAGCGCCGCCCTCATGTATTTCACGGGCATCATTGATACATTCAGCGTCATGCTGATACAGGTTGTTTTAATAGGCGGAGGCCTTGGCGGCACGGATATAACATGGTGGATGGAACCTGCCTACCTGCTCTCGTTTTTGGTGTACCTTCTGGTATATCTGCGGCTTTTCAGGAAAAATGACATATACTTGTGCGATATAAAATTTAAGTATAAGTCTGCCCTTCTGGTACAGGGCAGTATTTTCCAGATGTTCTATAATTTTGTTTTTATTTTTTTTGACGAAAATCATGCAGTGTATAATCTGGATGCCTATGTGGTATTTGGCATCAGCATAGTGGGGGTCATATACTCCATTTTTCTTACGCTGGGTCTTGCCATTAAAAACATACTTTCAGACAGGCAGAACAGAGAACTGCAATCTTTGATGTATATGCAAAAACAGCAGTATGATTATCAATTACAGCAGTCGATAGCGGTGCGGTCTTTTAAGCATGACCTGATAAACCATGTGGGCGTTCTCAGAGAGCTGGCAAATCAGAATAAGACAGAAGAGGTCAAAGAGTACATAGATACAATCTGGAATATACAGGACGGGTTTGATTTAAAAATCCATACAGGAGACGGCCTGCTTGATGTAATTCTGAATTATTATTTATATTTGTCGGAAAAGGAAAATATAGATTTTGCAGTAACGGGAAAACTGACCGGGAAAACAGGATTTGAGATGTTTGATATCACAACCCTGATGGGAAATGTATTGCAGAATGCCCTGGAAGCAGCAGTACAAACAGCCAGTCCTAAAATCCGGGTTGAAATAATCGAACATAAAAAAGAAATTTTTATTGTTGTCGGCAATAGTGTGTCTGAAGAAATGAATATCCCAAAAGGGTTTCGCGGGACATCAAAAGCAGATAAGCCGAATCATGGATATGGTCTGAAAAATATTGCTGCAACGGTCCAAAAATATCATGGAGAGTATTATATGGAGTCTATGGTGGAAAATGGGGAGGCAATGTTTAAAATCGGTATTGCGATCCCAAAGGATATGATTCCGGAGGAGGACAGGGTATGAAAATAGGTATTGTGGAAGATGAGGCAGTATGGAGGAATAAGATAAAGGCATCTATTGAAAAATACTGCACGGATAAGAATATTTCTGCCCAGATAAAAGCGTATGATAACGAAAGGGATTTTATGAAGGATGCAGATACAGATTTATTGTTTCTGGATATTGAACTTGCTGAAGGGGAAGACGGTTTCAGGATAGCTGAAAAATTGATGGATTCCGGAAATCAGTGCAGGATATGTTTTTTGACCTCACATACAGAAATGGCCAGGCGCGGATACAGGGTTAATGCATTCAGATACATCGACAAAAAATATTTGGAAGAAATGGACGAGGCGCTTGATTCCTTCTTCAAAACCAGGATTCAGGATCGAACCATTTATTGTAAGGATACCGCGGGGATTCAGATTGGGATAAACTTAAGGGATCTGCTGCTTATTGAGACTACCGGAAGAAAATTAAGATATCTCATGCTAAACGGCAGAGAGTATATTTGTGAAGGGCGGATATCTGAAACGGCGCAAAGCCTGTCGCCATTTGGCTTTTTTTATGTACAGCGTTCGTATATTGTTAATTTAAAATATATTGAAACTGTAAACAGCCATGAGATTACGCTGTGTAACGGGCTAAAGATAACAATCGGCAGAGTCCGCAGCAAGGAGTTTAAGAAAGCGTTTTTCAAATGGAGAATGCTGTTTGGTGATTAATTTGTGTCGTTTGTGCAAAAAACGTGTCTTTTATGCCGACAGTGTGTCATTTTCTTCTCAGTGTGGTATAAAAACAGTAAACGTCATGATAGAAAAAAGCGCGGAAAAAAGCGAAGAGACACAGCGCGGAAATGGAGAAAATGATTTATGAAAAGAATGAAAGTGGCACTGGTCACGATAATGTTTGCGTGTACACTTTCGGCATGCGGCCAGACAGAGGATTTTGGTAATTTGCAAATGAACATGGATGGCAGCACGAAAGAAATTGGCGATGTGCAAATGGATGTAGACGACAGCACGAAAGAAATTTATGAAGAAAAGCCGCAGGTGATATCCGGCGAAGCCGAAGCGGATGCACATGAGGAAGAATCCGGTGATTATGATGCAGGCGTCGAACTGGAACGTTTGACTGGGGAATATGAGTATTTATCGGATTATGGAACCGGTAAGTTAGCGATTGCAAAGGCAGCTTATGGTTATGACATTTCTGATTATGAATCAGAATCTTCCTATCGCTTTTTGGCTGACCTGTCTAACGTAGAAACCATACAGGATAACAGAATATACTTGAAGTATCCGGAGCAGGTACTTTCTGACGGCACGGCTGTTTTTGGCTATTATATTTTAGAATATGGCACAGATGAAATAAATGTGTATTATGGAACAGATTCATTCGATGAAGCGGCGTTTTTATATCATGCCGTAAAGAAAACAGTAAAGAAAAATGATGTAACAGCAGACGATCTGTTAGATTCATTTGTCAATGGTCTGGTAAGCGCGGTTGACTCTGCAGATTTGACATCGACGTTTTATATTACAGATTTGAATATGGATTCAGAAGAATGGGACGCATATTCTATCGGAGAGAAAGTCGATCTTGACAATGACGGAGAAAATGAACTGGTTATCAACGGTCCCTATGGCGGAATATATCTTGATGCACGAAATAATATGGTGTATGAATTTGCCGCAGGAGATGGCAATGCGGTTGTTCTTTCTTATACCTGTTACAATGGAGCTGTATGGATTATGTATAGCAACAGGTCGAGTGCAGGATTTGAATTTTACCATATGGAAAAATTTGAAGGAGCTGATAACCTGACAGCAGAGATGAATTTCGGCGAGGAACCTGCCGATTTCAATAATGCGGAGGCCGGCATGAAATATACATTGAATGATGCTGAAATTTCATATGATGAATATACAGAATTATGCAGCAAAATTTTTGCTGCTGAAGTAAATACAAACTGAAAGATAAGCCGTTATATAAGGTGTTGCCGGATATTCTATCCTCACTGCATCTGTTTACATTTTGTTGCTTTTTTACAGGCAGAATATGGTAAGGTATAGTAAGAGAAATTTTTAATGCCATGGACGGCACTATTATAGAGTAACAGACATCGCTTTTGGAATGGCATAACGATGTCTGTAGAATGATCTCACATGGAGCGGCGGCAGTAGGTGTGAACGGTCAGGAAGAGAAACAGCGGAATCTCCAGCGCCGGGACGATGAGCAGCAGCCAGGGCGTCCACACCGAAAGCGGGCCGACTTTCAGAAATTCAAAATCTGTCAGGGCGTACAGCAGGGCATTGCTGCCGCCCAGTCCGCCGGAGGGAAGCAGTACCCGCAGATACGATCCCAGACTGCCGCCGATCAGCATATAGAATAGGGACGGCAGGAGGGCGGAGGCGATGGCCAGACCGGTGGCTATCGTGGTGTTTTTGCAGGCTGCGGAGAGAAAGAGCACGAAACTGATACTGGAGAGCAGTGTTACAAAACCGCCCAGCATGACAAGATTCTGCATCTGCCCTATATTCAAGTCAAGCAGGCTGACTACCGAGAACAGGATCTGCATGGAGGTCTGCCGGCATTCCCAGCCGAACAGACTGTTGGAAATCAGTTGGAAGATGACCATGCAGGGAATAAAGGCAGCGATCCCGATGCTCAGGGCAGCGAGGATCTTGACCAGGGCAAGCCGCCTGCGGCCGTGTCTGGTGCTGCGCAGAATATCGTCTGCGCCGGTCTGGTATTCACAGCAAAAAAGCGGCGCGGTGATCATCACGCAAAGGAACATGAGCAGGAAGAGGCAGAACCCTTCGTATTCGGCCACATTGCTGCCGTAGCCGGGATAGTAGTAAAAAGGCGTTCTGACCTTTTCATACATCTGTACCGCTGTCTGCTGTGCCGCCGGATTGTTTTTCTGTTCCAGCTTCATCAAGTCGGCAATGTGGCTCTGGCAGCGGTCATAGAATGCCAGTGCGTCGTCGGTGGAGATGTCCGTATATTCCGGCGCCATGCCGCTTACCGGATCGGCCATGGCTTCCCTGAGTCTCATCATCAGCGGCCGCCAGGGATAGATTTCCTGTACTCGGAGGTTTAAGGGGAACTCCTCATTATAGAAATCATCGTAGATTTCCAGATTTTTGTGGTAAAAAGAGAGTCCCTGCGCCAGCTTTTCGGGCGTCACTTCTCCGGCGGAGGGGGCTTCCATCTGTTTCGTGAGGGCCAGGGCTTCCGGGCCTTTTATAACAATCTCTTTTCCGTTTTCTTCATAGGCATAGTGTTCGAAGGTAATCGGCACCCAGGCCATGAAAACCGACAGTGCCAGTGCCGCCGCCAGAAACAGAAGGGTGCTTCTGGTGCGCAGGATACGTTTTAATTCTTGTCTGTATAATTTCCACATAGTTTCCTCCATTTCTACGCTGCTTTTGGACTCAGTTTATTGAGTCTGCGCATAAAACGATGATCTTTTCTTTTTTTTGTTTTTTGCCGTCTGTTTTCTTATGTTTCGGACGACTATGGGAAGAATGCCTGCTTTTGGCATTCTTCCGGAGATGACTTCATCTCCTGGGAAACAGTTCCAGGTACAGGTCTTCCAGACGGGGTTCCTGCGGCCTTGCCTGCGGGACATCGTCCGGTGCTCCCAGATAACGCAGGGACACGCTGCCGTCGGCTTCGTTGCGCACGTTGACTACCTGTACCTTTTCTTCCAGGCGGCTTAAATCCCGGGGGTCGATCGAAGCCTCGAAGACCCTTCCTTCCATCTGGACGACCAGTTCCCGGGTGGAACCGGTCTGCAGGATGGCGCCGTTTTTCATAATGGCGTTGCGGGTTGCAATATATTCGATATCGGACACGATATGGGTGGAGATCAGCACGATCCTGTCGTGGGCGAACTCCGACAGCAGATTGCGGAAGCGGACGCGTTCGCCGGGATCTAAGCCACTGGTGGGTTCATCCAGCACAAGGAATTCCGGATCGTTCAGGAGTGCCTGACCGATACCTACCCGGCGTTTCATGCCGCCGGAGAGTTTGGTGATCCTTTTCTTCCGCACGTCTTCCAGTGACAGGCGGGTTAACAGCTCGTCGATCTTTTGCCGGGTCTGTTGGTCCGTCAGGCCTTTCAGGGCGGCGATATATTCCAGATACTGCTGCACGGTGAATTCGGGGTAGAAGCCGAATTCCTGGGGGAGGTATCCGATCACGTCCCGGTAGGCGTCGCCGAGCTGGTCGATCGGGATGCCGTCGTAGCAGATGCGGCCCGCAGTGGGCTTCATGATGCCGCAGATCATGCGCATCAGGGTAGTCTTGCCGGAACCGTTGGCGCCGAGAAGTCCCCAGACGCCGGGGCCAAATTTCAGGCTGACGTCGTCTACGGCTGTCTTACTGTTTTGTCGGTCTTTGAATTGCTTTGATACATGTTCTAATGTGAGTTCCATAGATGCCTCCTTACAGGGTGTTGTTTATATTCTTCTTTGCAGATACAGGTGCATGTGCGCTGCGGAAAACGGCGTGGCTGTCTGTCTGCCGGGCGTGGTCTGGCCCGGGCAGTATGGGGACATGGGTCAGAGCATTTTCTCCGTATAGCTGACAAGCTGCAGTTTCCGATATTCACGGTGCAGGATGCCGAGACAGAAAAATGCGTACAGATACCAGAACCAGAGTCCGCCGTCCGGGCGGTAATCTTTGTACCATTTGATAACCTGCCATATCAGCAGCGTGGCGGCTGCACAGAGCAGCACTGCGCGCTGCTCAAAGGCAGAAGGAGCGCTGCGGATCCACAGCATCAGGCAGCTGGTGGCGGCAGTCAGGAACGGTATGATAAGATAGATAAATATGACCGAACCGGTCAAACCATGCTGCCATACGATAAATGCCAGAACGGACAGCATGGCAAGGTCCCCGATGCCGATAAAAATAAGCTGTGCCGACAGGCTTCCCAGGGTAGAGAAGCGGGTTGACTGTTCCAGTTCCATCATCCGATACCGGGAAGATCTTCGAAGGATCGGAATGGCGCTCAGCACTACGATACCGCTGCTCAGGCAGAGAAATTCCGGCAGCGGGGAAGCGATCTGGTTCAGGAGAGTTTCATGGTACAGACAAAAGAAAGCGGCGCAGAGCGCAGCCAGTACCAGGCCCTGGAAGAACCAGATCTTCCAGAAGGTAAAGGCAAGCTGCTTCCGGATCAGGGCACCGAAAGACAAAGATGCGCTGTGTTTTGCGGCAGCGACGTTCAGGCGAAGTCCGGCGAGTTCTTTCGTGGTCTGCATAGAGGGTTCATAGGCAAGATTCTTTTCGATGGCAAAAAAGGTGTTCCAGTCTTTTCTTTTTTTCATATTATCATAGGCCCTCCTGTATGTGAGTGGTAATAAGATGCGGGTAGCAGTGACATGGCAGTCATATGCTTTACAATGGCTTGTTTTGGCTGATTGCGTGCAGCGCAAAAAGGGGTGTGACAACGGTGTCAATTTGTATTGACTTATCAGGTCATTGCCCGGCGGGACGCGGCGTGGGGCAATTCGGAGTGGCACGGGTCTGGCATGTGCGTTCAGGTGTTTTTGAGAAACAATCGCAGCTTTTTTAAGGTTCGACTAAGGCGGGTCTGCACCGTGCGCAGCGGTAGTCCGGTGACGGCGGCAATCTCCCGCAGGGTCAGCTCCTGTCCGTAACGAAGCAGGATAAGCTCCCGCTGATCTTCCTGCAGACATGTGAAAGCCGCTGCAAGAAGCTGTCTGTCTTCGGCCGCCTGATAGCCGGATTCCGGCCGGCAGATAATGTAGTCCGGCTCTTCCGAAAGCGGCTCCGCGGACGGAAGACTGCGCTTTATGTCAATGCAGGCGTTGGCAGCGATCCGGTAGAGGAAGGCTTTAAAGTGTCCTCTGTGCTCATAGCGCCCGATAAAACGCACCAGCTTTAAGAAAGTTTCCTGGGCGGCATCCTGTGCGCTCTCCGAATCCGGCATGTGCCACAGGCAATAGCGCAGGATGGCAGGGTAATACAGTTCTATCAATTCATCCAGACATTCCTGCCGGCCTTTTTGAATTTGTCTGATCAGTTCGTCTTCACGTGTCAAAGTGATATCCTGCCTTCCTGGTTATCTGTTATTTGTTTATTATAACGTGAGGAATGAGGGAAATGATTCAGGAAAAGCGTGTTTTTGGAATTGAAATCTGCTCTGATTAAGAGTAAAATAGATAAGAGATTTCAATGACGAAAGAGAGGATAGGATTCAACATGAAAAAGAGTCAAAACAAATGGATTTGTGCCGCGATCCCGGCGCTTTTACTCCATTGCAGTATCGGTACGGTGTACTGCTGGTCGATTTTCAGTCAGGAGATCGCAGATTACATCGGCTTCTCCAAAGGTGCGACGGAGTGGGCGTTCAGTTTCGCAATCTTCTTCCTGGGTATGTCGGCGGCATTCCTGGGAAATGTGGTGGAGAAAGATATTCACAAATCTTCCCTGATCGCCGCGATCTGTTTCGCGGCAGGTATGGCCGGAACAGGATTCTTTATCTATTACGGCGGCCGGCATCAGCAGAGCCCTCTGGCGCTTATCGGTATCTACATATTCTATGGTTTTATCATGGGTGTCGGTCTGGGAACCGGTTATCTGTCTCCGGTCAAGACGCTTATGCTCTGGTTTGAAGACCGTAAAGGTCTTGCCACCGGTCTGGCTGTGGCAGGTTTCGGTGCGGCGAAGGCGATTGCCAGCCCGATCATGCAGGCGATGCTGGATAATCTGGGGGAAGGCGGCATCTACAAGATGTTCCTGATCCTGGCGGTGGTATATTTTATCATGATGTTCACGGGGCACATCTTATTGAAGAAACCGGAAGGCTGGCATGAGCCGCAGAAGAAGGAGAAGGGCCAGAGCATCATGGCTGTGATCAAGACCAGACCGATAGCCAACTATATCGGTATCTGGCTGATGTTCTACATCAATATTACCTGTGGCCTGGCGTTGATCTCACAGGAGAAGATGATCGTGAAATGTATCGGCCTGGCAGGCGCCGTGGGCGTGATCTCTACGGTTTCCGCGATCTTCAATGCAGGCGGTCGTCTCGGCTTCTCCGCATGGGCGGATACCATGAAGGACAGAAACACCATCTACAAGCTGATCTTCGTGCTTTCCATTATCTTTACCGGTCTGGTAATGCTGACGGGCGGTATCAAGAACGGACAGGGCAACATGCTTCTGGTGGTGCTTGTACTGGGACTGATCTTTGTAGTGAATGCGGGATACGGCGGCGGCTTCTCCAACGTGCCGACACTGCTTTCCGACCATTACGGCATGGGCAGCATCAGTGCGCTGCATGGTATAACACTGTCAGCCTGGGCGTTTGCAGGTCTTACGGGTAACCAGGTGGCGAACCTGATCGTGAACAGTACCGGAGAATTCATGCAGGATTCCCACGGCAACAGCATTAACCCGGTGGGCTATCAGAATGTGCTGTATCTGACGATCGTGCTCTATATCGTGGCGCTGCTGATCAGCCTGTTTATGGTACGTCCTTTGAATAAGGATGCGAAGAAGAAATAAGCATCGGCAGTTGGGCATAGAGGTCGGAAACAGAAGACGGATTTAGAAGGAAAGAGCAGACTTCAATAGTAGAATCATAATAAGGAAATACAGATCAAAATACAGGAAAGACCACTCCGGGGCTTCATGGTATATGAGGCCGGGGTGGTCTTTCCTGATTGTGAAGATTTCGTTGACCAAACAAAGATAAAGTATTATGATAGGAAAGAATCTGTTCGGGGAAACAGGTGAAAAGCCTGTACGAGCCCGTCGCCGTGAGACACGTGATAAACTGCAGATTCCGTTTGGGAGGCCGGCTGCCTGTGGCGGTCCGGATCGGCTCTTGAAATGGAAAAGCGCGATAACGTCTGCCTGACCGGAAGCCACAATCCGGGACAAGTCATTGAAGCGATTCGAGAAGGCCGGCAGTCTGTTTGTGTCAAGTCGAAATATCCGGACAGAGACATTTTTCGTAACGGCAAAGAGGAGAGAAAAGCTGTTACGGCTTCTCTGGTATGACCGCGAGGGCCGGTTAAGAAGGGAAGAGAACGACCGGGAAGATTTTGACAGAGATCTTCGGGTAAAATAAAAACAAAGGAGACAAAGAATATGCAGATGAATCAAGGTAAAAAAGTATCGTCATTCATCCTTTGTATGGTGCTTATTGTGGCTATGGCACTTAGTACAGTTGGTTGTAATGGCAGCAAAGACAGTGGAGCAGCTTCCGGAGATGCGGGAGCACAGGCCGGTGCAGAGGTACAGCGGGAAGGCGGCGAACTGGGAGAGGGCAGCAAAGAATTTGCCCTTACCGTGACAGACAAGGACGGCAACGAGACTCAGTTTGAGATTCACACGGACAAGGAGACGGTGGGCGAGGCGCTGCAGGAGCTTAACCTGATCGACGGTGAAGAAGGAGAGTACGGCCTTTTTGTGAAAACAGTGAACGGTATTACCGCCGATTATGATGCGGACGGTGTATACTGGGCTTTCTATGTCAATGGCGAATATGCGGCTTCGGGGGTTGACGTTACGCAGATCACAGAGGGAGACAGCTATGCCCTCAAGGTGGAGTAAGATGCGAAAAAGCGGCATGCGGCTTACGACCCGGGAGATTGCGGTATTTGCCATGCTGGGTGCGGTGATGTATGCTTCCAAGATGCTGATGGAGGTGCTTCCGAATGTGCATCTTCTTGGCACCTTTGTGGTGGCCTTCACGGTGGTATACCGGAAAAAGGCGTTGTACCCGATTTACATTTATGTGATCTTAAACGGTATTTTCAGCGGATTTGCCACATGGTGGGTACCCTACCTGTATGTGTGGACAGTCCTGTGGGGCGCGGTCATGCTTCTGCCGCGGCATATGCCGAAGAAGGTGCGGCCGCTTGTCTATATGACGGTCTGTGCGGCGCATGGATTTCTGTTCGGGACGCTGTATGCCCCGGCGCAGGCGGTTTTGTTCGGGCTGAGTTTTCGGGGGATGATCGCGTGGATCGTGGCGGGACTGCCTTGGGATATGATCCATGGCGTGAGTAATTTCATGTGCGGTATGCTGATCGTGCCGGTGATAACGCTGCTTCGGTTTGCGGAAGGCCATGCGGAGATATCGTGAAGAATAGGCAGATGAGAAAAAGGGCGGGGAAGAATAGCTTCTCCGTCTTTTGTTCGTCTTTTATTTTCCGGGGTATTTGTGTCAAAGGCTGACATGGGGGTGCAAGTGTGTTATAGTGTGAGGAGTACCGGATTTGCAGAGTGGAATCGTGGGGTTGGAGTGAGAAACAGAAGGAGCAGTAGAAGGAGCCGTTTGGCCGGAAATGGGGTAAAGATGGAGAAGAAAGAGAGAACCAGAAAGAATCTGCTGTATTTTCCGCTGGGGACAGTGGGAAGGGATATGGTCTACAGCATGATCAACAGCTATCTGCTGACTTTTGTGCTGTTCACGCATACGTTAAGCGGAGCGCAGGTGGCGGCTGTCACGGGGATTATGATCGCGGCCCGGGTATTTGACGCCTTAAACGACCCGGTGATGGGGAATATTATCGAGCGGACCCGTTCGAAGTACGGGAAGTTCAAACCCTGGCTGCTGGCCGGGGGACTGTCTACTTCGGTGGTGATCTGCCTGCTGTTTAATGTGCAGCTGCAGGGATGGGCTTTTGTGTGGTTTTTTGCGCTGTTGTATTTTGCTTTCAGCATTACGTATACGATGAGTGATATTGCCTATTGGGGGATGATCCCGGCGCTGGGGTCGGACGCCGATGCCAGGAACCGGTTTACGTCCAGGGCGACTCTTTTTGCGGGGATCGGGGGCGTGCTGGCTTCCATTCTGATTCCCGTGCTCAGTACGGGCCAGACGGCCATCGGCGGCAGCACGGCCGTGGCTTATGGGAGGATCGCAATGGTGATCGCCGTTCTTTCGCCGCTTTTTATCCTGTTTACGCTGTTCGGGGTGCAGGAGAACCGGGCGGTGGTGCCGGAGGAGCGGACGAGGGAGCGGTTTTCCTTAAAGGCGGTTTTCAGGACCATTGCCCGCAATGACCAGCTGGTGGGGATGTCGGCCACGGCGTTTTTGATGATCTTCTATCCGGCCATTTCCAGACGGCTGCACAGGAAAAAGCTGCTGGGGATCATGGCAGTGCTGGCGGTGTCCGGCTATGGGCTGATGCTTGTATCTCTGCCGGTCCCGGGTAACGGTATGGGGAAATTCGGGCTGCTCACGGTGGAACAGAAGCTGGCGGAAATATCGGGTATTATTTTCGGAACTACGGGCGGAAAGTACGGCGGCGTGCAGGCCGGGCAGAGTACCGGGCTGCTGATCACGATGACGGTGGCTCCCTGTGTGTTGATGCTGCTTTCCTACTATTTATATAAGAAGAAATATAAGCTGGATGAAGAAGAGTACGACCGGATCTGCAGGGATCTGGGGAAAGTTTGAAGCAGGACGCAGATGTTTGCATGCAGAGACAAATGCGGGAAGGAAGTGGTTACGATATGGGGAAAAAGGAGAAAGAATACTGGCTGACTTATGACAGCACGATCGGGGAATTGTATGATAATCCGGTGGGACATGACGCGCTGGCGAGAGTGCTTTTGCAGCTGGGACTGCCGGAGCGGCTCATTACCAACCGGGCGGTGGCGAATCTGAAGCTGCGCACGCTGGCGAATCTGGCGTGCGGTAACGGATTGGGAAAGAAGCTGACCGGCGGACGGTTCGGGCTGGACTTTTTCGATGCGCTGCTGGAGCTGGTGGACGGTGAGAAGGAGGAAACGGCGGTTTCTGCAGGGAAGATTACGCCCAAATGGTGGAAAGAGGCGGTATTTTATCAGATCTACCCGCGCAGTTTCTGTGACAGCAACGGGGACGGCATCGGCGATCTGCCGGGGATCATCAGCCGGCTGGATTACCTGCAGGAGCTGGGTGTGGATGCGCTGTGGCTTTCGCCGATCTACGATTCGCCCAATGACGACAACGGTTATGATATCAGAGACTATGACAGGATCATGGAAGAATTTGGCACGATGGAGGATTTCGAGCGGCTCCTTGCGGAAGTGCACAGGCGGGGGATGCGGCTGATCATGGATCTGGTGGTGAATCACACTTCCGATGAGCACAGATGGTATCAGGAGGCGAAAAAGCCGGGGTCGCCGTATCGGGACTTTTATTTCTTCCGGCAGGATGACGGCAGTCATACGCCGCCCAACAACTGGACTTCCTTTTTCTCCGGGCCGGCCTGGAAGTATGAGGAGGCGTGTGACAGCTGGGCGCTGCACCTTTTTTCCGGAAAGCAGATGGACTTAAACTGGGACAATCCGCGGGTGCGGGAGGAAGTGACTGCGATGGTCAACCGCTGGCTGGACCGGGGCGTGGACGGCTTCCGCAGGGATGTGATCAATTATATCTCGAAAAAGGAAGGACTGCCAGAGGGCGATGAGACCATCGGGGCTTTGATGGGGTATACAGGGATCGAGCATTATTATTACGGGCCGAAGCTGCATCAGTATCTGCGGGAGCTGCAGGAGAAGGCCTTTGCACCGCACGGGGCATTTTCGGTGGGTGAGACGCCGGGGCTGGGCATGAAGATGTGTCAGCTGGTGACGGGAGAAGAACGCCGGGAGCTGGATATGGTGTTTTCCTTTGACCATCTGGAGACGCCGGGTCATGTGCGGATGGAAGACTATGCCTATGATCTGAATTATTTCAGGGACTATATGATCGACTGGATGGAGCATTACGGCAGCAACTGCTGGATGTCCCTTTTTTATAACAACCATGACAATCCGCGTATGATCAGCAAGATCACAAGGGATGCTTCCCGTCACACGGCGCTTGCCAGGCTGCTGGCGGTGATGCAGTTTACGCTTAAGGGGACGCCTTTTATCTACCAGGGGGACGAGATGGGGCTGGTCAACTATGGCTTTACGTCCATGGAGCAGATCACGGATGTGGAGGCCCGGGGATATTATGACGAGCATGTAAAAAAGGAGCCGGCAGAAAAGGTATTTGCCACGATCCTGGCGGGAACCAGGGAACACGCCCGGGTGATGCTGCCCTGGAATGAGAAGCTGCCGGCCTGTCACGCGGGACTGCGGCAGGAGCCGAAGGAGGAGGTGCTTTCGGCTTACAGGAAGCTGCTGCGGCTGCGGCGGGAGGAGAAGGCCTTCGTCTACGGCGCGTTCCGGGTGCTTGACAGGCACAAAGACCGTTTCGTGTATGCCAGAAAGCTGGGGGAGAGGGTCTATATGGTGGACTGCAATCTGGGCGGGAAGCCCTGCCGGGCCTTTTCTCTGAAAGGAAAATGGAAGCTTGTGTATGATACGGTACGGGCGGAAGAAAGAACGGTGAGGACATTGCAGGGATACGAGGCGCGTATCCTGCGCCGGATTTGAGGGCGGCAGGTGCAGAAGCGCAGGACAGATGTCGTTGTTTGAGGGCGGCAGGTGCAGAAGCACAGGACAGATATCGTTGTTTGAGGGCGGCAGGTGTAAAGCACAGGCCGGGTGTCATCATGGCGGGATAAGATACGAAAGAAGGAGTAACATGTCGATTGATTATAAGAACAAAGGACTGACCCTGTTGAAAAAGGGACAAAGCGGAATTATCCACGCGGTGTTCAGCCGTTTCGGGCTGATCTTACTGATGCTTGTGGCGCAGGTTTTGATCCTGTTCAGTATCTTTGAATGGTTTCGAGGCATGATTCCGCATATTTTCGGCGGTACGGTGATATTGACCTCAGTGATCGTGGTGTATCTGCTGAACAACCGGATTAATCCTACGGCTAAGATTACGTGGCTGATCGTGATTCTGCTGCTGCCTGTATTCGGCGTGCTGCTGTTCGTTTATACGCAGAGTGACTTAGGACACCGGGTCTTAAAGGAGTGGACAGGCAAGGTGATCTCGGACACGAAGACATGTATCCGGCAGGATGAGTCTGTGGCGGCGCGTCTGGAGAAGGAGAACGGCGGCGTGGCGGCGCTGGCCCATTATATTGGCCGAAGCGGCTGCCATCCGGTATATGATAAGACTGCAGTCACATACTTCCCTCTGGGTGAGGACAAGTTTGATGCAATGCTGCGGGAACTGGAAGCGGCGAAGCATTTTATCTTTATGGAGTACTTTATTGTGGGGGAGGGACTGATGTGGGGCAGGGTGCTTGAGATCCTGGCGCGGAAAGCGGCACAGGGCGTGGATGTGCGCGTGATGTATGACGGCACCTGCGAGTTTGCGCTGCTGCCCCATGACTATCCGAAACGTCTGCGCAGGCTGGGGATCCAGTGCAGAACCTTTGCGCCGGTCTCGCCTTTTGTCTCCACGCACTATAATTACCGTGACCATCGGAAGATACTCGTGATCGACGGGCATACAGCTTTTAACGGCGGGGTCAATCTGTCGGACGAATATATCAACCAGAAGGTGAAATTCGGACACTGGAAGGATACTGCAGTCATGCTGAAAGGGGAGGCGGTGAAGAGCTTTACCCTGATGTTTCTGCAGATGTGGATGGTGGACGGCGGACAGGCTGAGTTTGAGACGTTTCTGGCCTATCCCACATTGGAGGTACGGGATGCCAAAGGGTATGTGATTCCCTACGGCGACCGGCCGCTGGACGAGGATCAGGTGGGGGAGAGGGTGTATATGGATATGCTGAACCGGGCGCTTAAGTACGTACATATCATGACACCTTATCTGATCCTGGACGGGGAGATGGAGACGGCGCTTAAGTTCGCGGCGGAGAGAGGCGTGGAGGTGGTGGTGCTTTTGCCGGGGATTCCCGATAAGCGGATTCCCTATGCGCTGGCCAAGACCCACTATGCGTCTCTGCTTGAGTCGGGCGTGAAGATCTTCGAGTATACGCCGGGATTCGTCCATGCGAAGGTGTTTGTCAGCGACGACAGGGAAGCGGTGGTGGGCACCATCAATCTGGATTACCGGAGCCTGTACCATCATTTTGAGTGCGCCACGTATCTGTATGATACGGACTGTATTCCGGATATTGAGGCGGATTTTCAGATGACCCTTAAGAAGTGCAGGCAGGTGACGAGGGAGACGGTACGGCATGAGAAGTGGACGGTGAAGTTGCTTGGAAGTCTAATGAAGGTGGCGGCGCCGCTGCTGTGACGCGGACCGCAGGCGGCGGACAGGACGGCGGCTACGGTTCGTGGTGGGCGGCTGTCTGTCGTTTAGTATAAGTACAGGGTGATTTTACAGGAGGATGCGGTGTTATGTACAGTCCGGATAAGATGAACAGAAAACCTTTGGGGGCCAGGATCGAAGATGAGTTGATGAA
>OFFW01001034.1_pt1 | contig 17626 bp, 16 predicted proteins | sample 1521501 | NCBI WGS metagenome assembly OFFW01 (sample SAMEA3504107, study PRJEB24116) | mouse gut metagenome | biome: mouse gut; feature: mouse-associated habitat; material: faeces | place: Denmark | collected 2011
GAACTGCATTCTGTAAGCCGGAAAAAATATCTGCTTCTGGCGCTTTTTACCGGCTGGATGGGCGGCCACCGTTTTTATGCAAAGCAGTATCCGACAGCGGCGCTTTATCTGGTGTTTTTCTGGACGGGATTTCCTTTCGCCATGACGCTGGTCGATTTGATGATTGCCATTCCGAAGGAAGCGGACAAAAACGGGAATATCCTGATGTGAGCCTTTTAGTCAGTTCGGGCGCGGGCCGGAAAGTACGGATATCCTGACACAGGAAAAATTTGTGAGAGCAAGAGTGTTTACAAATATCGCCAAAAAATATATACTAAGAGCAGTAAAGCATTTTCATCAGACAGATATGGAGAAAAGAAATGAATGCAATAGTAAAAGTATTAACCGGTATCCTTGCCGTTTTGGCGGTAGTTGCCTGTCTTGCTACGGTGGGTATTATCGGGTATTCAATGATTATGCCGGAAGATGATGAAGAAACTGTGCAGAACGTGGAGGAGCCGCCCGCAGAGGAGGCAAAAAACGACGGGACGCAGACAAACGACGCCGCGCAGCAGCCTGTACCCACAATGGTTCCGCAGGGAGATGAGGGAAATACGGCTCAGCCTACGCCGTTGGCGGGAGCTGCACCAACGAACCAGGGAACGGGCCAGACAAACCATGTCCATGATTATAAGGAAAGCATTGAGACAAAGGCGACATGCTACCGGGCGGGACGTCTGAAATATACCTGCGAGGAGTGCGACGACACTTACTACGTGGATGTGATGTCAACCGGACATGTGGCGGGCGAATGGGAATTATCCAGAAAAGCGGCAGCGGGTTCCGATGGTCTTCGGGTAAAGAAATGCATATACTGTGATGAGATTGTGGCTCAGGAGAATGTGCCTTTTGTAGACGAAAGCGCCGGCGCCTCACCGGGCAAAGACGGGGAAGAGGAAGGCGGTAATAATGCGTCGTCTGGCCCTCACAAGCACCAGTACGCGGCGAATACGGAGAGGGAAGCGAGCTGTACGCTTGCCGGCCTTCGGAAATATACCTGCGAATGCGGTAATTTTTATACGGAAATGATACCGGCCCTTGGCCATGTGGCTACGGACTGGGAGGTGGCTGCGGAGCCTACCACCACGAAAATGGGTACCGAGCAGAGAACCTGCAGCGTATGCGGCGTTCTTTTGGATTCAAGACCGCTTAACAAGCTGACTTCAAAACCGGCGGCGTCGGCCGACGCGTCGGGGAATAACGGAACCAGCTCGTCGGCAGCGCCGTCCTCATCAGGCGGAAACAACCAGTCCCAGGCTTCCGGAGCCCCGGACGGCAACGCTTCGCCTTCGGCGTCGTCTCATTCCCATGAGTACCAGTCCTACATATTGAAGCACGCGACCTGTACGCAGGAAGGAATCCGCTCCTTTATCTGCGGCTGCGGCAGCAGCTACGCGGAGTCCATAGAGCGCGATTTGAACAGTCACACCTATCGGGCCACAGTCATACCGGCCACCAATGCGACACAGGGCTACACGGTTTACGCCTGTGTGAGATGCAATTACAGTTATGTTGACAACTACACACCGGCTTTAGGGAATCAATAAGCATAATCCCTCCGCTCTTTGCATATAAAATCATAAGAGCAGGAGGGATTTATTATGTATGCAGAGCGAAACGCAGAAGAGGTGATAAGACAGTTTGAAAGCAGCAGGGAGAGAGGACTTTCTGCGGCTGTGGCAGAGGAAAGACTTGGCGGGTACGGTCTAAATAAGCTGGAAGAACAGAAGAAAAAAGGGGTTTTTGCGCTGTTTATGGAGCAGTTAAACGACCCCCTTATTTATATCCTGATGGCGGCCATCGCCATCTCTCTTTTCCTTGGGGAGGCGGGAGACGCGGCAATCATAGCGGCGGTGATTCTGCTCAATTCCATTGTGGGCGTGATTCAGGAGGACAAGGCCCGGAAAGCGATTGAGGCGCTGCAGCAGCTATCGAGCCCCAAAGCGCTGGTTTTGCGGGAGGGCAGAGCGTGCGAGATTGAAAGCGCGAAGCTTGTGCCGGGAGATATCGTATTTCTGGAGGCAGGGCGTCAGGTGCCGGCAGACTTGCGGCTGATTGAGAGCGTGAATCTGAAAATAGAGGAATCGGCTCTTACAGGGGAATCGGTGCCTGTGGACAAGACTTCGGAAAAACTTCCTCCCGGGGAAAAAAGCATCGGCGATAAAGTCAACATGGCCTATATGTCAACCACGGTTTCCTACGGGCGCGGCGTGGGTATTGTGACAGGGACGGGAATGGCTACGGAAATCGGGAAAATCGCGGGCTTGATTGACGCGGGAGGCGGCGAGATGACTCCGCTTCAAAGGCGGCTCGCGGACCTTGGGAAGCTGCTCAGTGTTCTTGCGATAGGCGTATGCGTCTTTTTGTTTGTGGTGGCGGTGCTGCAGAAGCGGGATGTGGGGGACATGCTTCTGACGGCCATATCCCTTGCGGTGGCGGCCGTGCCGGAGGGCCTTGCGGCAATCGTTACCATTGTACTTGCCTTAAGCGTTTCCCGAATGGTAAAGGTGGGAACCATTGTCCGGCGGCTCCCTTCCGTGGAAACCTTAGGGGCGGTAAATACGGTGTGTTCGGATAAGACAGGCACCCTCACGCAGAACCGGATGACGGTAAAAGAATGCTATGTGGACGGACAGCTTGTGGAGGAAAAGGCTCTGGATTCGGAAAAGAACGCTCTTTTTCTGGAAGCCTGCACGCTGTGCAATGACGCGGCGATAGACGGAAACCGGCTGGGCGACCCCACGGAGCTGGCGCTGCTTGATTTGGCAAGAGAACACGGATTTGAGAAGAAAAAGTTAGAGGCAAAACTGCCCCGTATCGACGAGAGGGCTTTTGACTCGGACCGAAAAAGAATGACCACCGTACACAGGCGCGCCGGGGGAGCCGATACGGAAAAAATTGCCTATATCAAAGGGGCAGCCGACGAGATGATTGCCATGTGTACGTCCGTTTCCATGCACGGCAGGGAAGTGGCCTTTTCCGCTAAGGCAAAGCGGGAAGCCAGAGAGGCCGTGGAGGAAATGGCAAACAGGGCTTACCGGGTGCTTGCGGTGGCGGCAAAGCATAAGGGAGATTTGAAGGACGAAAAAAACATGGTGTTCCTGGGGCTGGTGGGTATGATAGACCCGCCACGGAAAGAGGCTAAAGGAGCGGTGGAGAGCTTTCAGGGAGCCCATGTGGATACGGTGATGATAACCGGGGACCATGTGGACACCGCTTTTGCAATCGCAAGGGATTTGGGAATTGCAAAGAGCAGGGAAGAATGCATGACCGGTGCGGAGATAGAGGCCATGGACGGGGAGACTTTCCGGAAAAAGGCGGAGGGCATCCGCGTGTTCGCCAGAGTTTCTCCCGAGCATAAGGTGCGGATTGTGGAGGCCCTCAAAGCCGGCGGTAAGATTGTGGCGATGACCGGGGACGGCGTAAACGACGCCCCTTCCCTGAAGGCGGCGGATGTGGGAATTGCCATGGGAAAGGAAGGGACGGACGTGGCGAGAGGAGCGGCGGATTTGGTGCTCACGGACGACAATTTCGCCACCATTGAGAAAGCCATGAAGGAAGGACGGGGGATTTATGAAAATATCCGCAAAACCATTTTGTTTTTGCTCTCCTCCAACTTCGGGGAAATTATCACCATGCTTGCGGCGGTGCTTGTGGGCTTTCCCTCGCCCCTGAAAGCAAGCCATATTCTGTGGATTAACCTGATTACGGACTCCCTTCCGGCGCTGGCCCTTGGGATGGACAAAAACGACGGGGAAGCGCTTATGAAGGAAAAACCCAGAAAAAGCTCCGACAGCCTGTTTGCCCACGGCGGGCTTAGCTGTACGGTGTGCTACGGCGTGGTAATCGGCCTCATCAGCCTTCTGGCCTTTCTCACGGTTCCCTACGGCGAGCTGCTTCGGCAGCATCTTCCGGTTACCTTACAGAATCTGGAAAAAATTCTGCGCCTGGCCCCGGTTTTGAACAGGGCGCAGACCCACGCGTTCACCGTACTGGGGATGAGCCAGCTTGTGCACGCGGTGGGAATGCGGGACACCAATAAATCGGTGTTTGGTATGAACCATCTGGAAAACCGGTACATGATTGTGGCGTGGGGCGCCGGGCTTGCTTTACAGGCGCTTGTTACGGAAATCCCTTATTTTATCGGGCTTTTTGGCACCAGCCGTTTAAGCCTTTCGGAGTGGGGCGTTCTGGGAGCTTTATCCTGCGTTCCGCTGGTAATCCATGAGCTTTTGGTTCTTTCCGAGACCCTTCTTAAAAAGGCCGGCGCGGAGGAATCAGAAGATGCGGACAAAGGCCAGGGCCATCAGGATGAGGGCCGAAAGCCAGGCGAAGCTGCGGGAGCTCTTTGACGCAAGGAGCCGTCCCGTAAAAAGTCCCAGCCTTAACGCAAGAAAGTGAATAAGGGTGGTTAAAATAAAAATTACCGCAGGAGGTAAGGATACCGTTCCGGTACAAAGTCCCGCCGAGATATTGTCAACGGAAAGGGCGAAAGCAAGAAGAGCTGCCTCTTTGCCGGAAAGTACGGTTTTGTCGTCTTTGTTAATTTTTCGGGAAAGATTTCGGGTGGTAAAGCCGGATTTCTGGTGGCGCCGGGAAGCGGCCGCGTCATAAAATTTATAAAGCGCGAGAAGGAAAAGCACCAGGAAGGAAATTATTTTTGTAAGGCCGTCGGGAATCAGCGCAAGGAGCAGGTTTCCGGCGAACAAGGAAGCGGTCAGCATGCCGCCGGAGAGCAGCGCGATGATGGACAGGGAGGAAAAAGGCACCCACACATCTTCCACACCGTAGGATAATCCGGCGGCAAATGCGTCCATGGAAAGAACTATCACCAGTAATAAGAAAAAGTAAACAGATAAATTCATATTAATTTGTGCATTACTGCTGCCTTTAGCGTTTGCTATATCATATTCCGGTATGTTATAATTTGCTTATAATATGATGAAAATTTTGTCGGTACGGGCAGAAGGAAGGTACAAAAGTCATATGATGAGTCAAAAGGTATGCGTGCTCACGGGAAAGACAGGCGCTAAGGAATATTCCATGTTGGAAAAGTATGCCAGCGAGGGATGCAGAATTGCTTTCATGGATACAAACAAAGAGCTTGGCCGGTTAATTAAGGAGGAACTGGAGCGGCTTTACAATGTTGCGGTGTTCTTTTTTCATGGTGATGTGGAAAGTGAAGAGGACAGGGATATTTTTTTCACAGCGGTACAGGAGATGTACGGCAGAATGGATTATATCCTCTGGTCAGGAGAATAAATACGGAACTGGAAAACAACGGATGCGGAACCGGAAAACAGCAGATGCGTAACTGGATTGGAGGGATGAAATGAAACTTATTTTTGTAGGAGCGGCCCACGAAGTGACAGGAAGCTGCCATTATCTGAATGCCTGCGGCAAGCATATACTTGTCGATTACGGTATGGAACAGGGCGTTAACGTGTTTGAAAACTGTGAACTGCCGGTAGCGGAAGCAAGTATCGACTATGTGCTGCTTACCCATGCCCATGTTGACCATTCGGGCATGATTCCTCAGTTGACGGCCAGAGGATTCAGGGGACAGATTTATACTACGGAGGCTACCGCCGATTTGTGCAGTATTATGTTAAGAGACTGCGCCCATATCCAGATGCAGGAAACGGAATGGAAAAACCGCAAGGCAAAAAGGCGGGAAGGTATGGAGGTCAGCGAGCCCGTATACACCATGGAGGACGCGGACGCGGCCATCAAACAGCTAGTCCCCTGCAGCTACGGAAAAGAAATCAATCTCTGCGAGGGAATCAGGATACGGTTTACCGATGTAGGGCACCTTCTCGGCTCCGCGAGTATCGAAGTGTGGGCGACAGAGGAGGGCACTACAAGAAAGCTGGTTTTCTCCGGCGATATCGGAAACAAAAACCATCCGCTCATTAAGGAACCCACCATGACGGAAGAGGCGGATTACGTGGTGATGGAATCCACCTACGGGGACAGGCTCCATCCCGAAAGCACGCTGGATTATGTGACAGAGCTGGCCGCAATTATCAAAAAGACCATGGACAAGGGCGGAAACGTGGTAATTCCCTCTTTTGCAGTGGGAAGAACCCAGGAGATTTTATATTTCCTGCGGAAGATTAAGGAAGCAAGGCTTGTAAAGGGGCATGAAAATTTCCCGGTTTATGTGGACAGCCCTCTGGCGGTGGAAGCTACCAATATCTTTTATAAAAATGAGGAAACCTGTTTTGACGAGGAGGCTATGAAGCTGGTGAGAGAGGGCATCAATCCGATTTCATTTCCGGGGCTTCATCTTACCATTACCAGCGAGGAATCAAAAGAAATCAATTTTGATAACGTGCCTAAGGTTATCATTTCGGCCTCGGGCATGTGTGAGGCCGGAAGAATCCGCCATCATTTAAAGCACAATCTCTGGCGGCCGGAGTGCACCATTCTTTTCGTGGGCTATCAGGCGGCAGGCACTTTGGGACGGGCGCTGGTGGAAGGCTTAAAGGAAGTGAAGCTTTTCGGGGAAACCATTTATGTGAGGGCTTCCATTCAGGGACTGGCAGGCATGTCGGGACACGCCGATAAAAACGGGCTGATTGAGTGGGTGAAGGGCTTTAAGGAAAAACCCAGAAAGGTATTTCTCGTCCACGGGGACGACGCTTCCTGCAAGGCGCTTGCCGAGTGCCTTAAGGTGGAGCATGGACTTAGCGCCTATGCCCCGTACAGCGGAACGGAGTTTAACCTGATTACAGGAAAACTGGAATACGAGGCAGAGCCGATTCCTGTGAAGAAGAAAGCAAGAGTATCCGATGTATTTGCGCGCCTTTTGGCTGCCGGACAAAGGCTGCTTGCCGTTATTCACAAGAATGAAGGCGGAGCCAATAAGGATTTGGCGAAGTTTGCCGACCAGGTAAATTCACTTTGCGATAAGTGGGAAACATGAAAAGAGTCACGCAGTCTGCAAAGCACACAGACTAAGTGATTCCGGCTTCATATAAGAAGGGACTGTCGCATTAAGACCGGAGTATACGGGATAGGGTATAATCCTCGTTTTCTTAATGCGGCAGCCCTTTCCGCGTATTTGCGGAAGATGTGAAGCGAATAGATAGAAGATAGAAAGAAAAGAGAACAGGAGATGACGATATGAGCGTGGCGGATGAAATTTTTATAAATATGTGCCGGGATATTCTGGAGAACGGAACCAGTACGGAGGGGGAGAAAGTGCGGCCGCACTGGGCGGACGGGACGCCGGCTTATACCGTCAAGAAGTTTGGTGTGGTAAACAGATATGACCTTTCCAGGGAATTTCCTGTTATGACGCTGCGGAGGACGGCGATTAAAAGCGCGGTGGACGAGATGCTCTGGATTTGGCAGAAGAAGTCCAACAATATCAATGACCTTCACAGCCATATCTGGGACGAGTGGGCGGACGGGGACGGCTCAATCGGAAAGGCGTACGGCTATCAGATGGGTGTAAAGCATCAGTATAAAGAGGGCATGATGGACCAGGTGGACAGAGTGATTTTTGATTTGAAAAACAATCCTTTCAGCCGGCGGATTCTGACGAACCTTTATGTGCATCAGGATTTGCACGAAATGAATCTTTACCCCTGCGCCTACAGCATGACCTTCAATGTGACGCAGAAAAAGGGCGCGGATAAGCTTACGCTGAACGCTATTTTGAACCAGCGTTCCCAGGATGTGCTTACCGCCAACAACTGGAACGTGGCGCAGTACGCGGTGCTTGTGCATATGCTTGCGCAGGTCTGCGATATGAAAGCGGGAGAGCTGGTGCATGTGATTGGCGACGCCCATATTTATGACAGGCATATTCCGTTAGTGAAAGAGCTGATTGAAAGAACGCCATATCCGGCTCCTTCTTTCTGGCTGAATCCGGATGTAAAGGATTTTTATCAGTTTACAAGAAATGACGTGAGACTGGATAATTACGTGACGGGGGAACAGATAAAGGATATTCCGGTGGCGGTGTGATTTCCGGCGGCGGGAGAAGGAAGCGTACGCAGCATATTTCCTTGCAGAATATTCCTTGAATCTGTTTGGCGCTCATTTCCGCAGCCGCCGCCATTCCTCCTCCGTACAGCCGCATTCGCTGTATCTGGCCTTTTCATAGCCGGCATGGAGTATCCGGCGGGATTCGTCTGCGGAAAGTCCGGCGGCAGTTTCCAGTTCGGACGGAGTTTCAGTGCCCTTCGGAGAACTTTTCAGAGTTTTCCGGAGGGTTTTCTTATAGTATTTCCGAATCCGCAGATTGACGGATAGGTCAGAAGCGGAAACGGATTTTTTCTTTTTCAGGGAGAGATTCCTGTCGGAAAAGCTTTTTTCCAGAAAACGGATTTCATCTTCCGACTCCGCGGCAAAAAATTCCCCGGCTTTCTTACAAGCGCGGTAAATCATAATGAGAAGGGCCCCGCAGACGATTAAGCTGAGCAGATAAAAGAGCAGGGTAAAAAAATGCTGAAGCCATATAGGCGGCTCCACCGCTTCCTCCATGGACAAAAGTTCCTCCATAGCGGGATTCATCCCTTTGGGAGCCGGCGTTTCCATTTCCGGAATATCCGCGGGAAGCTCATACTCTATGGGAGTAAGGGCGCTTAACGGCTCTTTGCCGTAGAGAAGGGAAGGCAGTACAAACAGAAGCAGAATTAAAAAGGCCATGCCGAAGATGATTTTTACCACCTTTTTCATGGTCGGCACGGGCAGGTTCGCAGTGCGCTCGTGTTCCCGCAGAAAGCGGTAAAAACGTTCCGTAAACTGCCAGGTAAAGCATATAAACACATCCGCAAGGAAAAGGTAAAAGGCCATGTGCCAGTAGAGAGAGGATTTTACAAGCGCGCCGATTACATAGTGGATGGCAAAGAAAATCCAGTGGAGGGGATGGGGAACCTCCAGAAAGACCGAAACCTCAGGTTCTTCCAAAATAAGCCGCCCGGTTTCGGAAACAGGCATTTCTTTCAGGGCCTTTTGAAGCTGTCCCTTTTTGATGCGGATATAGCTTCGGATTAGAAAAAGAAGCAGGGATAAAATTCCGGCGAGAATGCCGCCGGCGTAAAGGACGGCGGGAGTTTCTCCGCTTCCCGGGCTTTTTAAAACGGAGCAAAGAAAATACGCGGCGTATCCCCCTGATATTCCCGTAAAAAGGGAAACCAGCATTCCAAAAAGGAGATAGGGGATAAGGCGTTTGATTTTTCTGATGCCGTAAAAGCTCAAAACGACGGGAATAAGAAGGAGGATGCCCGTAAAGCAAAAGGCCGCGCCCTGTGGGCCGTCCATGGAAAGGGCGGCGGCAGCCGGAGGGTAAAAAACCCAGAAAAGGGCCAGCGCGTGGAGAAAGCCTGTAATTTTTAACAGCGGAGTCTGGTTCAACTTCATATTATTTTCCTTTACGTTAAATTTCCCAGAGGATACGTTTTATGCCCGGCTCGTTAAAAGACGTAAGAAGGGCGGCGTCGGCCGGACGTATGGGAAGAACCCACAAAACCTCGTTATTTGCCTTTGCAAGCCGGCGCAGGCTCTGCAGTAGGGTATCTTCTCTGTTTTTTGAGATAAAGACATAAGTGTGGCCGGATTTTTTTAAGACGGCTTCCTCCCCTAAAAGCGTTTCCATTTCCAGAGCAATGTTCGTGCTGTCCATGCGGGCAAGGGCCTGATTCAGGAAAGTGATATCCCGGCTTTCCGCATTTACCGTCATGGAAAAGGGGATTTTCGCCGCCGGGGCGGTATCTGCTGCGGTCTGCGTGGTTTCGGCATGGAAATTTCGGGCGTCGGGCGCGCTGCCGTGGACATTTACCGCGTTGCTTATTATGCGGAAGGACATGCGGCTTTTGGCGAGGCGGGCCGACAGCGAGGAGGCAATCCGGATGGTTTCCTCCACCAAATCCCCATATTTTAAAATCAATTGGTCCTCCATATCAAAAATCAGAGTAAGCCTTATATCGGTGGTGGAGTCAAACTGGTTGGTCATAAGCTCTCCCGTCCGGGCGCTGGCTTTCCAGTTAATATGGTTTACCGGGTCCTCCCTCCGGTATTCCCGGATTCCGGAAAATTCAAAGGGGTCGGGCAGCAGACGGCTTCTTGCGAGCGCCGACCCGGAAATGGCGCGGCAGAGCACGGCAATCCGGCGGGTATCTGCCTGACGCGGATAGACATAAAGGAAAGTCCGGGAAGGGAAATCCGCGTAATAGCCGGAACGGAAAAAGAAGTCATAGCCGATGGCAGTGACCTCGTAAATCTGATAGAATCCTCTTTTTCCGGCGGTAAAGGGCAGGGTGCGCTCGATTTTCTGATGAAAGAGAAAGGAAAACACATCCCTTTTATAGCAGTTGTCCGTGGCGTTTGTGTTGGCTCTGGCTTCGTTTAAAAATTCCAGATTCCTGTTGGAGGAAAAGCGGACCTCCAGAGCCGGAAGAGGAAGAATCTTGTCGTTTATGACCGTTTCCCGCATGGCGGAACGTTCTCCCTCGTAAAGGCAGCGTTCCGTAAATTCAATCCGGACAGACAGCCCTTTGTTCCAGTAATTTTTATAAAGAATACGGCTGGAAAGCCAGGCGAGAAGGATTCCCAGAAGAAGTAAAAAGAACATGGCCCTACCTTTCTGTCCAGTTTTCCGTTGGAACCGGGACGGAGCAAAGCACGTCTTCTATGACACGGTCCGCGGACCGTTCAAAATCCGCGCCGGAAAGGAGTAAGAGGCGGTGGGCAAGCACGAAAGGCGCGATTTCCTTGATGTCCTCGGGAACCACATAAGTGCGTCCGCTTATCATGGCCCTTGCCTGGGACGCGCGAAGGAGAGCCAGCGTTCCTCTGGGGCTGACGCCGCAGGCCGCTCCCGGGTGCTTTCTTGTGCCGTGGACAAGGGCCGCCATATAGTTTAAAAGCTCCGGGTGTATGTAAACGTTCTGACATTCATTCTGGAGGGCGAGGATTTCGCCTTTGCCGCAGACCGGCCGAAGTTCGTCAAGAGGGGTTTTTTGCATGTATCGCTCCATCAGGGCCACTTCCTCCCCTTCCGTCAGGGAAGCCATGGAAATTTTTATAAGAAAGCGGTCCATTTGGGCTTCCGGCAAGGGAAAGGTCCCTAAGGTTTCCAGAGGATTCTGTGTGGCAATCACCAGAAAAGGTTCTTCCAGAAGACGGGTTTTTCCGTCCACGGTTATCTGGCGCTCCGCCATGCACTCCAAAAGGCTGCTCTGGGTTTTGGGCGTCGCGCGGTTGATTTCGTCCGCCAGCAGGATATGGCAGAAAGCCGGGCCTTTTGCAAAAACAAACTGGCCCTGCCTGTTGTCAAAATAGTTAAGGCCGGTGATGTCGGAGGGCAGCAAATCCGGCGTAAACTGGATTCGGCCATAGTCGGCGTCAATGGATTTTGCCAGCGATTTTGCCAGCATGGTTTTCCCCGTACCCGGTACGTCCTCAAGAAGTACGTGCCCCCGGGAAAGGAGGGCGGTCAGCAAAAGCGTTATGGTGCTTTCGTTTCCGATTATGACTCTGGAAATATTACGGCGCAGCGCGTCAAGTACTGATAGGTCCATGGTAAAGCCTCCTTTTTTTCCAGTATATCCGTTTCGGTTCTTAAAAGCAATAAATCTTTCACGACAGCCACTTTTCCGGCCGTTCATTTTATGTTATATTTTATCAGAAAGAAAAATACACAAAGGGAAAGGACTGACAATATGAATTTAATCGCGGCAGTAGACGAAAACTGGGCAATTGGAAATAAAGGGGAACTCTTAATTACCATTCCGGCGGACCATAAGCTTTTCCGTCAGGAGACAATGGGGAAAGTAGTGGTGTACGGCAGAAAGACGCTGGCGACGTTTCCGCAGGGACTTCCCCTGAAAGGGCGTGACAATATTATTTTATCCTCCAATCCGTCTTATACGGTAAAAGACGCGGTGGTGGTTCACAATCTGGAGGAACTTCTGGAGGAGCTGAAAAAATACGATACGAAAGACGTCTATATTATCGGAGGGGAGAGCGTGTACCGGCAGCTTCTGCCTTACTGCGACACGGCGCATATTACGAAGATAGACCACGCATACGAGGCGGACGCTCACATACCCAATCTGGACGAGCTGCCAAAATGGCGGATAACGGCGGACAGCGACGAACAGGTTTACTTTGATATTACTTACCGTTTCCTTAAATATGAACGCTCTTGACTTTTGCAAAAAATGGGATAATAATAAGAAAAAAACTTGTGAGGGGAGCGTGGGATGATGGAAAAGAAAAATATCGACTGGGCCAATCTTGGATTTGGATATATTAAGACAGATTACCGGTTTGCAGCTAATTATAAAGACGGCGCCTGGGAAGAAGGCGGCCTGACGCAGGAGGCGAATCTGGTTATCAACGAGTGCGCGGGGGTTTTGCAGTATGCGCAGACAATATTTGAGGGGATGAAAGCCTACACCACGGCCGACGGACGGATTGTCACTTTCCGCCCTGATTTAAACGCAGAGAGAATGGAGCAGAGCGCGAAAAGGCTGGAGATGCCGGTTTTCCCGAAAGAGAAATTTGTGGAAGCGGTGCTTAAGACCATAGGCGCCAATGCGGCCTACGTGCCTCCTTACGGAAGCGGCGCAACCTTGTATGTGCGCCCGTTTATGTTCGGAAGCAGTCCCGTTATTGGGGTAAAGCCCGCGGATGAATATCAGTTCAGGGTATTTACCACACCGGTAGGTCCCTATTTTAAGGGCGGCGTAAAGCCTCTCACGATTCGGGTAAGCGATTTTGACAGAGCGGCCCCACGGGGAACGGGACATATCAAAGCGGGACTCAATTATGCCATGAGCCTTCATGCGATTGTGGATGCTCACAATCAGGGATACGATGAAAATATGTATCTGGACGCGGGAACCAGAACAAAGGTGGAAGAGACAGGAGGAGCGAATTTCCTGTTCGTGACAAAGGACGGCAAGGTGGTAACGCCCAAGTCGGACAGCATTCTTCCCTCCATAACACGGCGTTCTCTGGTGCAGGTTGCAAAAGAATATCTCGGACTTGAAGCGGAAGAGAGAGAGGTTTATCTGGAGGAACTTCCTGATTTCGCCGAATGCGGACTCTGCGGAACGGCGGCGGTGATTTCTCCCGTAGGCAAGGTGGTTGACCACGGCAGGGAAATCTGTTTTGCGGGCGGAATGACGGAAATGGGGCCTGTGACGAAAAAGCTCTACGAAACGCTGACAGGAATCCAGATGGGAACCATCAAGGCGCCCGAGGGCTGGGTGGTTGAAGTGAAAAGCAGATAAAAAAGAGAGGACATTACGGTGCGATTATTTCGATATGATAAGCACAATAGTGTCCTTTTTTTGAGCGTCAAAAGAAGTTAATTAAAAATAAAGTGGAAAAATAACAGAAAAAAGAACGCTTGTTCCGGATAGGTAAATAGTGTATACTTAAAAAGTATTGTAGCCACAAAATATGAAGGCGCAAGCATTTTTGATGGTGGTGAACTGAAAGCAACCTCAAGTAAGGGCGCAAATCGTTTGGTAGACGATTGCTCTGCACCGACTGTAACGGATAAGGAGGTAAGATGACAGTTGCAGAAATCATTCGCGGTGAATCGAAGAATATTGAGTTCAAGGAGATGCTCCCGAAGAACTCGGAGAAATACACAAAGACGGTAGTAGCCTATGCCAATACGCAGGGAGGCAAGCTCTTTTTTGGCGTGGTGGACGAGACGCGTGAAATGTGTGCAGGTGGCAATTTATGATGACCGTTTGGAGGTGACATCGCCGGGAGGACTTTATAACGGACTGACCTTTGAGGAAGCCTTGCAGGGACATTCCAGGCTGAGAAACCGTGCTGTTGCCAATGTATTCAGACAGATTGGGCTGGTTGAGGCATGGGGAACCGGTCTCCAGCGGATTCAGAATGCCGCAAAGGAATATGAACTGCCGGAGCCTGAGTTTATCGAGATGCCGGAGTCTTTCCGGGTGAATTTATACCGCAATTTACTACCGATGCATGGCATCGGTCAAGCATCGGCAGAACATCGGCAGAACATCGGTGGTGAATCGGCGGAGCGTCGGTCTGACGACGGCGTTGAATTGAATGCCACCCAGCGCAGGATTGTGGAGATGTTATCTGTGGATTCCGGAATGACCGGTGCGGCTCTGGCAGAGCAGATTGGCATATCAAAGAGAAATATAGAGACCAATATCAAGAAATTGAAGGAGCTGGGGATTCTTATCCGCCATGGTTCATCCAAGAGCGGCTATTGGGAAGTCGTGATAGTTGGGTACTCGAAGTAACTTTAAAATTGTTCCGGCCAAAGGCCCCTTGCAGGGTTTGGCGGAAACGCATACAGGAGGTTTTATGGAAGCAAGAGAAGTGCTTGAACAGGTAAAATCGGGCGCACTTTCCGTGGAGGAAGCGGAAAAGTATTTCAGGAGACAGCCCTATGAGGAAATGGGCTACGCCAAGTTAGATACCCACAGGGAAATCCGCTCCGGCTTTCCCGAGGTGGTTTTCTGCAGCGGGAAACCCGATGAATATCTGGTGAACATTTACCGGAAAATGTATGAGGAAAACGGCGAGGTCTTCGGAACCCGGGCGGAAAGCCGCCAGTACGAACTTGTGAGAGCGGTTCTGCCAAAGGTGGTTTACGACGGGGTATCCCGCATCTTAAAAATAGAAAAAAGCGGAAAGCAAAGACAGGGAAAAATCGCCGTCTGTACTGCGGGCACCGCGGATATTCCGGTTGCGGAGGAGGCGGCCCAGACTGCGGAGTATTTCGGGTCAAATGTAGAGAGGATTTACGACGTGGGGGTCAGCGGCCTGCACAGGCTTTTATCCCGTCTGGACGTGATTCAGAGCGCCAACTGCGTGGTGGCGGTGGCCGGTATGGAGGGCGCGCTTGCCAGCGTGATTGGCGGACTGGTGAGCAGGCCGGTGATTGCCGTGCCGACATCTATCGGATACGGGGCGAGTATGCACGGCCTGTCGGCGCTTCTTACGATGATAAATTCCTGCGCCAACGGGATTGCCGTGGTGAATATTGACAACGGTTACGGAGCAGGCTATATTGCCACACAGATTAACCGGCTTGGAACATGTGAAAAAGACCACCGGGGCTGAAAGCCCCTTACGGGTGATTTAGGGTTTTACATTTAATCTTAAGAATAGGTACGGACTGGAAAGGAGAAGCAGTCAGATGGGAAAAACACTGTATCTGGAATGTAATTCAGGAATCAGCGGCGATATGACGGTGGCGGCGCTGATTGATTTGGGAGCGGACAGTAAGGTGCTTACGGAGGCGTTGGCAAGCCTTCCGATACAGGGATTTGAAACGGAAATCAGCAGGGTAAAAAAGGCGGGACTGGATGCTTGTGATTTTAATGTTAAACTGGATAAAGCCCATGAGAATCACGACCATGATATGGAATATCTTCACGGGCATACCCACGACCACGGCCATGCCGCCGCAAAAGACCATATCCACGACCACGGTCAAGCCGCCGCAAAAGAGCATGCGCACGACCAAAGTCAAGCCGTCGCGGAAGAGCATGCGCACGACCACGGTCAAGCCGCCGCGGAAGACCATGCGCATATCCACAGCCATGAAGCCGGGGCTCATACCCACAGCCATGAACATCATCATGCCCACGAGCACAGGGGGCTTTCGGAAATACTGGATATCATCGCCCGGGCAGGCATTACAAAGCGGGCAAAGGAGATGGCGGTGAAAATCTTCAACGTGCTGGCTGACGCGGAGGCGAAGGCCCACGGCGTGCCCAGGGAGGAAGTGCATTTCCATGAGGTAGGCGCGGTGGACTCCATTGTGGATATTGTGGCCGCCGCGGTATGTCTGGACAATTTAGACATCACGGAAGTGATTGTGCCGTTTCTGTGCGAGGGTAAGGGAACCGTAAGGTGCCAGCACGGCATTCTTCCGGTGCCGGTGCCGGCGGTAACTAACATTATTGAGGCGCATTCCATTCCTGTCAAAATCACGGAGGTGTCGGGAGAGCTGGTAACGCCCACGGGGGCAGCGATTGTGGCGGCCGCCGCGACTTCTTTCCGGCTTCCTGAAAAGTTCATCATTCGGAAAACGGGTATGGGAGCGGGAAAGCGGAATTATGAGAGGCCGAGCCTTCTGCGCGCCATGCTGATTGAAGCGGCAGACGAAACGGATAAGGGCGTAGACGAGGCCGGGGACGGCAGCAAAGATAAAAATAAAGATGCGATATACCGCCTGGAAACCAACATCGACGACTGCACCGGGGAGCTGCTTGGCTATGTGATGGAGCGGCTTTTGAAAGCCGGGGCAAGAGATGTGCATTTTATCCCCGTATATATGAAAAAGAACAGGCCGGCCTTTGAGCTTACGGTGATTTGCGACGAGGAAAAGATAAAGGAACTGGAGCGGATTATATTCCTTGAAACAACAACAATCGGCATACGCAGGGTAAAAATGGAACGGAGCATACTGCCTAGGGAAAGCGTAACCGTATCGTTGAAAGAAGGAGAGATGAAAGCCAAGAAGTGCGTACTGCCGGACGGAGAGGTAAGGTATTATCCGGAGTATGAGAGCGCGGCGCAGCTTGCCGGAAAAAGCGGCCTGCCGCTGTGGCAGGTGCTTTCTTCCTTTGCGGGCAAAGAGGCGGAATAGATTTCAGTCCGGTTTGGGAACGGGAATGGCGATATCCATACTTCCCGACCGGAACCCCTCCAAATCCAGCGTGATATAATCGTAGCCAAGACTCTTCAAATAAGCGGTGATTTCCTCGCTGTGCTGCAAAAGCGCGGGAAATGCCGCTTTATCTGTTTCAATTCTGGCAATCCGGTCATGTATCCGGAGACGCACGTTATAAAAGCCAAGATTTTTCAGGTAAGCTTCTCCCTTTTCCACCAGCGCCATGGCCTCATAGGACAGCGCCGTCCCGTAAGGAAACCTTGTGGCAAGGCAGGGGGTGGAGGGCTTTGAAGCGGCGGAAAGACCGTATTCTTCCGCCAGGTTCCGCACGTCTTGTTTTGTCATGCCCGCCTCTGCAAGAGGGCTTATGATGCAAAGCTCTTTAAGGGCCCTGATGCCGGGGCGGTACACATGAAGGTCGTCCTCATTGGTGCCCTCTATGATTGTGCTTACGCCAAGGCTCTCTGCCCTCTCCAGCATTTTCATAAACAGATGCTTTTTGCATAAATAGCAGCGGTTTGCGGGATTGTTCAAAATTCCGGCTTCCTGCAGTTCGTCCACGGTAATTACCAGATGACGGGCGCCTATTTCCGAGCATATTTTCCGGGCGTCCGCCATATCGCCGGCGGGATGGAGCTTTGTCTGCATGGTTACGGCGTATACGGCGCCTCCCTTTTCTTTTGCGAAATCACAGGCGATTTTCAAAAGCAGGCTGCTGTCCACGCCGCCGGAAAAGGCGACGATAAGGTCCTTATCGGAGAAATCTTTCATTATCTGCAAGAGAAGTTCTTTTTTGCGGGAACAGGTTTGCATTTTCCATCCTCCTTTGTGGCGGTTTTTCTTTACTATAGTGCATGGAGAGAATAAATTCAATCTTTTTGTAGCGGCCCCACGGAAATCAATTTTCAGATTCCGGTGAGAGTATGCAGAGTCAGAAAGGCTGTC
>OFFW01001035.1_pt1 | contig 17588 bp, 17 predicted proteins | sample 1521501 | NCBI WGS metagenome assembly OFFW01 (sample SAMEA3504107, study PRJEB24116) | mouse gut metagenome | biome: mouse gut; feature: mouse-associated habitat; material: faeces | place: Denmark | collected 2011
CTGCCTGTCCCCACGGAGGCTATCAGGTGCCTCATGTCCAGGAACACGGCCTGCCTGGAGAGCCCCTCCTGTATCCTCCTGTTCAGCCCGTCCACCGCCATGTCGCTTTCGTGCCCTGCGACTATGGCCAGAGGGGAGGAATAATTTTCGAACAGGGCTATGAGGAGCTCTGCCTGTGAAACGCTGGAAAGGTAGCCGCACAGCTCCTGGTACGTCCGCTCCACGAGGGAGGCGCATCCCTCCAGGAGCCCCCCGCCGCCATCGTCCCAGCCCGGCAGCATGCCCTCCAGGTCCAGCCAGATGAACACCATCCCTGCCTTGCCGTATATGCCGCCATGCTCCCGGTATTCCATGTATGGGATGGGGACCGGCTCCAGCAGAACTCCCGCCCCGTCCGACAGCGCGGACAGCTCCCGTGAAAGGAAGGGCCCTGCCGCCATGTTCGTGATGACCGGCACCTCCTCTGTCCTCTTCATATGCTCCCCTCCAGCAGCCCGCACACGACCTCCACTATCTTGTCGACCGACCCCATCCTTTCGGCCAATAGGTACTCATCTGGAATCTCGATGTCAAACTGTGCCTCTATATCGACGACTACCTGGATGAACGCCATGGAGTCCATGCCCTGTTCCGCCAGGCTAGCATCGTGCCCTATGCTGGCCCATTCCACGCCTTCCATGTAGGCATCAAGTATCTCTATCACTTTTGAGCAGACATCATCCGCTTTCATCTTACCATCCTTTCAAAATGCAACCGTTTTCATGGCATTCCATGTCCATAGTCATTGCATCCGTCCTTATCTATCAGGAACTCCACGAACAGGCCGCCTCGCAGGCTGGCGAACACTACCTGCCTGCCGCCCAATGCGGGCGCCATGTATCTCCTTGGGAGCATCCTTCCTATCTTCAATGGCTTGAACCCGTTCAGGAAGCCCTCATCAACCTCATAGCAGATATGGTGGATTCCATGCCTCGCGTTCCTGACCGTGGAGGCATCGTCCATGGGCGTTATCAGCTCAATTTTCCTACAGTCCAGGCCATTCTCCATGAAAAGAATCCTGTTGTGCTGCTCAAGATCCTCGACCATTTCCCCACATGGCCTGTAGCCCAGGCGTCCAAAGACCGTCCGCCCCTCTTCGATGTCCCTGACGACGATCCCTACATGGTGCTCCCTCATCCTATCCAAACAGCCTCCTGTTCCTCTCCAGCTTCTCCCTGTCCTCGCCGGACAGCCCGGCTCTTACCATTTCTGTCAAATCCGCTTCCAGGCGTTCCGGAAAGCCTATCTTCCATGTCTTCCGCTCCTGGTCCGACAGGCCGTAGCAGTCCAGGAGCGCCCTGCCTTCCTCCGTGCGCAGCGCCTCCAGGTAGCCATCGAGGATGGCATCGTCATATACCTGCCTGGTGTAATAGAACATGTAGTATGCATATGGAAGGATTCCGTACCTCTGGCCCGCCTCATATATCCTGTCAATCGATATCTCTGCGGGGTATCTCCTACACAGGGCGTAGATGTCCTCGAACATCCTTCTCCTTATGGCTACATGACCGGTCAGGTGGTACAGCGAGTTCATCTCCTTGTAATGGTGTAGGATGACCTGGACCATACATTTCAGCGGCGGCAGCGCCCTTATCCTGCATCCGTAGATGTCCATCTCTGCCGTCCCTTCCAGGAATTCCGGCACATCTATTCTTTTGCCCTTATACTCGCCCCAGAACAGGTCGAAGTTCACGTCGATCTGCACGCAGCATTTCCCAAGGCATTTGGAATAGGACGGTATCTGGTGGGAATTCGAGACAAGCATTATCCTCTCCTTGCGGTCCAGTGCATACGAATTCTGGAAGCCGCTGGCTTCCAATAGCTCCGTTGCCTTGTCGATGTCGCTTCGGGATATCAGGATGTCGATGTCGCTTGACAGGCGGCTTCCGGGATCCCCGGTCTTGTAATAGGCCAGGGGGCAGCCTTTTAGGACTGCGTATTTTATTCCGCACGAGTTCAATCCATTGAAGAACCCTTTTGACATCATATATTGTATTTTACAGAGTGCTTCTTTATTTTTGTCCATAATAATGTTTTCTGTCCCTCCCGTGACTGCCGTAATACAATTGTTTATAACCATATCATCCCTGCCCAATCTGTCTGCATCAATGTCGTTATCATCCCCTGCGATTATGGGCAAATGGTATAGCATCACCTTTTGGCATTCCATGGAAAGGGCTATCACGAATGGATGCCAAAGCGTTTTTATATGTATTTCGTGAGCCTAGTCATGTGGCAAATCTTAACGACTGCGGACATAAAACAGAAGATTTCATCTACAGTTTTAATGCGTGTACCACTCCGTTTGGCTTGCATACATGTCGGCATATATCCCGTTTTGTCCCAGCAGTTCCTCATGCGTCCCTTCCTCCGCAATCCGTCCGTCTTCAAACACAAGAATCCGATCCGCCCTCCTGGCAAACCCCAGGCGATGGGATATAAATATCACTGTCCGGGAGCCGGATAACTGGTAAATCAAATCATAGAAGCCAATCTCCGACATAGGATCCAAATACGCGGTAGGCTCGTCCAATATCCATACTGTCGCCTTCGGGTTGGCCAGCAGTCTCGCAATTGCAAGGCGTTGCCACTGGCCTTTAGATAGCTCTATCCCCTTGTCGAGCTGTCCCAAAGGCGTATCTATTCCCTGCGCCAATGACATGACATACCCTTTGAGCCCGACCTTCTCAAGTAAGCCAACGATTTCATCGTCCGTGAAGCTTCTGTCCACATCGCCCATTTCAATGTTCTCCCGGACAGTCATTTCATATTGCGCGAAATCCTGCATGATGCAGGCGATGGATCTGCCAAGATCCAGTGCGTCTTCCCCATAAGCAATCAAGCCATCGTACCGATCCGTCAGCCCCATCAATAAATTGCAGAAGGTCGTCTTCCCGCTCCCGTTCGCCCCCACAATGGCTATCTTCTCGCCATACTTGATGGAGACCGTCAGGTGACCCAGAGCCTTCCTCTGGGATTGCGGATAGACGAAGGATACATCCCTTGCCTCGATGTCAGTCTCCTTATATCTTTCCGGCACCGCCTCTGCCGTTTCATATGACATGACCTCTGCGAACAGCTCCAGGTACTTGCTTTCTGTCTGGTTCACCATGGCTGCGTTCTGGACGGACATATAGGTGTCCACGATATTGTTAAACAAGCGGTTGGCCAACAGAAGGAACCCGATCTCATGCTTCCCTATGGCAATCTCATAGGCAGTGAGGAGCATCATGAGGATATAGGGGAGGTTCAGGATGAACCTGGCCGTCTGCAGGCGAACCTCATAGCGCCAATGAATCTCCATGCTCACCTTGTATTCACGGTCAAAAAGCTCCGACCATTTTTGCGATATATATCCGAACAGGCGGTTCTGCCTGTATTCCTGATGCGTGTCTTTGTCTCCGGCCAAGCCCATGAAATAGCCCTCGCGTCGCATGTACCCTTGCGCCTCGTCCCACAGCTTCCAGAGGGAATTGAGCCTTTTCCCCACAATGCGGTTCAGGGCTACCAGCAGAACCACGTAGGCGACGACTGCAGGCACATTGATTTGGAACAGATAATAGCTGTATATGACAATGTATGGAACCGCAGTCAGATAAGATATCATGCTCTGCAGCAACCTCATGACAGCCTGCAGGGATTTCGTGCGGACTGTGAAGATGTCCCTATTGGCCTCATGCGTTTCGTAATAGTCCCAGCGGATGCTGCTCAGCTTGTCGTTCACAGCATGTTCAAAATACCGCTTCATATCCAACGACAGCCTGTTGGACACGCTGTTCTGTGCCATCCTGACAAGCCGGAACACGACTGCGGCGGTGGAAAAGAGCGCAACCCCGATACATACTTCCGTCAGTTCCGTCTGCTCAAACAGGATGCGGTAAGCGCCTGATGAGGAATACTGGATGGCAGCCAGGGAGACGAACGTGCCGCCGGTGGAGACCAGACATAGGGCGACATACAGGATGTACAGCCTTTTATTTGAAGACAAGGCAATATTGTGCGTCTGTTTTAAGGCGGGCAGCGCATGCCCTTTTTCTTTCCTATTCGCTGTTGTTTCCATCTTCGGCATATAATCCTTTCTGGGCGTTGAACATCATATAGTACCTGCCCCTTTGTGAAAGCAGCTCCTCATGGGTACCGCTCTCGACAATCTCTCCTTTCTCCATGATGAGAATCCGGTCCGCCAGCTTTGCGAACCCAATCCGATGCGAGACCAGCAGGGCGGTACGGTTCCGGACTATCCCGCGGAAATGGGAGAGCAGCCTTATCTCCTCCAGGGGATCGATGGAGGCGGTGGGCTCGTCCAGAATCAGGAATTCAGGCTCCCCCATATAGGCGCGCGCCAGGGCAATCCGCTGCCATTGACCCCCGGACAGTTCCTCCCCGTCCGGATCATATTCCTTGCCAACCACCGTGTCAATCCCGGCAGGCAACCCCCCGACCATTTCCGTCAGACCTCCGACCTCCGCCGCCTTCCCGACCAAAGAGCCATCATCTATTTCCTCGATGCACCCGAATCCGATGTTCTCCCTGACGCTCAGGCTGTATCGCGCAAAGTCCTGAAAGGCCACGCCAAAGAAACGCGACAGGGTCCCGTGGGGAATGTCCCGGTAGTTCTCCCCATTCATCAGTACATCGCCGTCATAGTCCTGTAGGATCCCACAGACAATCTTCGACAGCGTGCTTTTCCCGCTTCCATTATCCCCTAGGATGCTGACGACCTCGCCCCTCTTAATCCTTATGCTCACGGACGATACCGCCTTGCCTTCCTGGTTGGGATATGAATAGGAGACGTTGTGCAGAACCAATTCCCTGAACTCGGGCCGCCCCGAACCAGAACGGCATTCCATCCCGCTTGGCCCATCCCGATTCACGCTGCCGACAAATTCATCGTAGTTTTTCACATATTCATAGTTACCCATGAGTTCCTGGGTAACGATATTCAGGATTGCCAATATGCTCCCCGTCAAAGACCACATTATGGATACCAGGAAGGCAAAATCCCCAACGGACAAGGTACGGATGCTCACCAGATAAAGCAGATACATGGTGAGCAGCGCAGAGAGAATCTCCTCGCCGATGCCCGTTAGCCCTGACAATACTATTGCCCTGTCCTCAAACTGGCACTTCTCTTTGGAGAACCTCAGGAAAGCATCCTGCCACATCTTCAACAGCCTACCCTTCAAGTGGAATATCCTTAATTCCCTTGCATGCTCTCTGCTTGAAAGCAGGCTTCCATAGTACTCAGCCTTCCGCTCATCCTGCACGAACTTTTTTTCCAGCTTCATCCTTTTGCGGACAATATACAGATTTACAAAGACCATGGCAAAAGACGAAAAAGAAACCAACACCAGCAGAGACATATCGAACGCATAAATAAAAGAAACCGATATGACCAAATTAAATATTGCATATATCAAATGATTGAATATCGTGACCGAGAGTTCTGTGGTCTTGCCTACAGAATTCTTTACGAAATAATATCTGTCTAAAAATTCGTTGTCGTAATATCTGTCCTGCCTTTTCTGGTAAGAAGAATACATAAACGTTTTGGAAAAAAGCTTTTTTGCTTTATTCGTATATAGCGAGATAACCATGCTTGTCATGTTGTTTGTGTTTCCTCCAATTATGATGAGGATAAAAAAAAGAAGGATTGGTGCCGCAAAAGAAAAGCTCATCACTTCACTATCCTGTACTGAAATGATAGTGTCACTTGCATATTTAAAGGAATATTTTATTCCCAGCTGAACCAGCGAAAATCCTAACATACATATTATGTTCAATATAAAGTAAAGTGGAGATGACATAAAAGTCAGTTTACAAAATCTCATGATTCGTTTCATCACATATTCCCCGCCCTTGTCTCATACAATTATAGCATATTAATAACGTGAAACAAAATTTTGCGCAATTTACTTATCAAGTTATTTGGGTTTTCTTTTATAAGATTGGCATTATATTTCCCTTCTAACAAAGATAAAAATGCAATTAGTTTCGGTTTAATTTGCGACTGTCCTGATAGAACACAACACAGAACTTGAACCCCATCCGGATCAAATTTACACAAATTATCGCCTTTGGTTTTACCATTGAGCATCATCCTATGAACCACATAGCTTCCTTCTTGCCAATAAATAAGAACCAACTTTCCAAACTGAAAATCCGTGTCTCGAGGATCAACTATAACTGTTTCACCATGAGATATAAATGGAAGCATACTGCTTCCCAATATTTTCAGTTTAAATAACTTACTTTTGGATAGATTATATGTAATTATTTTTTGTCCTATGATTTTCGTATTCATATTTATATTCCAATGTCAGACAAATATGTATATCCATCTGAGTATGTGAGAAGATACATTGGCACGGCTTTTATAAGATGCATCAGGACTGATTTGTTTGTTTTATATTGACGATAATCCCGCATATTTTTGCTCAATAATGGAAAAGATTGAAAGCCATTAATCTTTTTATAAATTGAATCCATGCAGCTTTGATTTCGTTCTAAAAATACAATGCGCTCTATGTTAAGCCCTGAACCACATACAGAATACGTGTTGTTCGGAATATAACATGCTCGCGTTTCGAATCCGTCAGCATATTGTTCCGGACTTTTCACTTGAAACGATAATCGTTTGAAACATCTCTCCCACTTCATATCATAATCCGCCAGCAGCTTTTCATTGCGTATACACATAACTCGCGGAAACGATACAACTTGCAAACTTTGATTATGAACGGCAATTACATCATCAGAAAAATAACCATACCCTTTTGTACATAGTATTGCTGTTGTTGTTGTTTTACCAGTCATAGTCGGAGCAATAAATAAATGGCAGCGGCCTTGCTTTTCTAATGCAGCCCCGTGCAAAAAAGTATAGACATCACTAGTAAGAAAAAATGATCCGGATATCAGTTCCATAAGAAGACCAATTACACTTTCCAAATCACAAAGTTCTTGGTCTATGCCATCAATTCGATAACCAGTACCTGTGCACTGAACTTTTAATATACGCGAGGAAGGAACAGAAGAGCAAATCTTATCATCCTTTAAACAAAATTCTGAAAAACATTCCTTCAACATCTGTCCAATTTTTAACGTATCAAATTGAATGGTGACACGCCAACGCAAAACCGGATGGCTAATGATTAGATATTTCATACGTCGCAATTTCCTCACTTTTATTTGCTCGCTTGAGATAATTATCTAGTATAGACTTCTTAATTATCGCCTTACGCTGGGTACAATTTCCATCAGTGCCATAAAATCCCTCATTCATCATACAATCAAAAATGCAACCTCGCCCGCAAAACATTTCAACATCACAGGTTTTACACTGCTGTATTTCTGTTAAACGCCTTTTAGCGGCTAAAAGAAAGCTATTCATTTTTTGGTCTTGTAATATCTCCTGTAAAGAACTTCTATAAATATTGCCCATCTTAAACGGTAAACTTAAAAGCGCCTGACAGGGATATAGATTCCCCTCAGAGTCGATATATAGCGTCAATGTCCCCTTATACTTTTCCATTGAAACATATGGACAAATCTGACATACGTTCAAAAAATTAGTATCTATTTGCATTTGATTACAATACGGAATTGATTGAACAAAATGCACAAGAGCTTCCCTATCTTGTAATATATTTGGAAAATGGTAATGAAGCGCACGCCCTTTAGTCTGTGTTAAAGAAAACATTATTTGTCGTACACCAGCTGCCTCAAGATAATGGATATAATCTATCCCATGCTGCAAATCTATGTTCTCATAATTTAAATTGCATCGAACAGTCACCAACTGCATATCATAGAATGCTGCCAGTGTTTTAAGGGCTGCTTCTACATACATGTGGGAAAAAGATGAGCGGTATTTATCATTAAGTGCCGGTATATGAGAATCTAAAGTTAACTGAATCCTGGGCTGATAGGGGTATAGTTGATTTATAAATTCCCTAGTTATAAGCCTGCCATTGCTAATAAGCAAAACAGAATGACCACATTGATATGTATAATGTATCATATGAATCAAATCTGGATGCAATAAAGGTTCTCCACCAGACAGAGTAATCTGCATACCAGTATTTATTTGCGTAATACTGTCAACCAGACATTTAAAAACATTCATATCAATTTGTACAAATCGCTTATCATCAGAATCATTATAACAATATATACACCTAGCATTACACCGTTTAGTAATTTCTATAAAAAACCCTTGTATTTTTTCTGGCAATATAATTTTGTCCAATGTTTCTGCCTCCCTCCAGCATAAAAATGGGGGTCTGGGTTCCTGTATTCAGTTAATCCAGGAACCCATAAGCCTATGTACACCCTTCGCTACAATTACCACCCTGACAGTTATTTGTTGTAGGCGCATAGTCACCACTGCTCTGATAACAATTAGGACAGCTTGCACCTGCGGCAATCATGTCCATAATTTCGTCATCCCCAAACTTCAATAACTGTGGTTTACTATATTTCTGCATCGTTGTCATCTCCTTCCTCAGATATTATTACTCATCCGCAAAATAATTTCATTATCCAAAAGCTGCGTCAGAGCGTCCTGTACATCATTTTTAATTTCTGCATCTTCTATATCGTCAGTATCAAATTGCTTACGAATAAATTCGACTGGTTCTTTGCAGAAACTCTCTTCATCACAATGGTTCCATATAAATAACATCATACTATTTAGGATAAACGTTGTTTCTTTTTCAGAATCAGTAAGCATCAACGTTTCCTCATCCAACATTGTAGCTTCCATGCAATTATTTTTTTTGTAAGTCATAAGCCAAATTCCTTTCATATAGAATTGGTAATAAGTCCTTCAATATATCAAACAAATTGGGACAAACCGTCTTGTTATCTCTATAGTTCTTATAGGGGCAGGCGCAACCCATACAGAGCGGAAGGTAACGACATTCCTTACACTTCTCCTCTAAATGAACTTGTGTAAATAAGTCAACTTTTCTTTGATCAAAAAAAACATTCCCTTTGCTAGAGAGTTTTCCAATATGGTTTGCTTCATCATAAATTCCTAAGGTACATTTCGACAATATCCCATCATAATTTATAACATATTGCCCTTTTCGAGCAGCATAGCAAACACTACCCAAGGCTTTTATATTATTTAAATTTTTATCAATGTTAAGCCCCTTATTAAATGCAATCTTAATGTAAGAACTTAGATTACTACTATGAAGAAGATTATCCCTGAAACTATCTATTCTCTCTCCCCCCCAGTCATAAGCCTTCGTAAAATGGAAATGAAACCTGGAATCATTTCCAAATAAGTGATATAGCAAATCAACATATTGTTCAAAATGTTCTTCCAGTAATGCAGTAATATTCGTTCTAATCAGTATACCAAAATCTTTTTCAGCAAAACCATCTCTTATAGAAATAAGATTTTGTACTATCTGCCGAAACGTCCCTTCGCCATTTTTTCTTATTCTCTGCTGATCATGGATTTGTTCGGGTCCATCAATGGTAATCTGGTAAGATTTTATGCCAAGCCTATACCACCGCTTTACACAATCCAAATTCAACAAATAACCATTTGTTGTCATACCCGCCATATAATATTTATGCTTCAATAAGCAAATAGCAGAAAATGCCTTGGATAATCTCGTTACAATTTTATCGCAAAGTGTCGGCTCACCACCAAACCATCCAATCATCAAGCCGGAATATTGATCTATAACCTGGCTTACATGACGAATAATTTCCTGTTGCGTCACATCTGACATACTTTTAGGCGACTCATCACGTTGATAACAATATACACACCGGAAGTTACATTCGTTAGTAGGCACAATCGTAAGGTAAAGTTCCTTTTCCTTACCAAATTCAGAATTGATTTGTCTTGATATAATCACATCCTCATCTTCTGAATTTTCTACCAAAAACCCTCTATAAGCATCAATAAACTCATCATCAATGACTTGTCTCCCAGCATCAGATAAAATAGCATAGTGTTCTTTAACGCAATGGCCACATATCTTTTTAATATCATTTGTTAGCGTATTATAGACATATACTGGAGCATCCCCATTAATTTCTGTAAGTATATTATATTTTGATACCTTCATTTTGCTCATCCTTGCTAGTTTTATATTACTTTACCTTTATACAACTTGAACTATCCCACAGGATTAACCATTTCTGACCTCATCCTGTCATATTTCTCTTTATCTCGTCATTTTATTCGCAATAAGTTGAATGTCTTCTCCGAATCGCAAAGACAGCCATACCCAAGCCCCGCAATCCCTCCCGTCAGCCCATAATTGCTGCACTCCTGCAGTTCCAGCAGCTCCTCCACATCCCCACGGCATATCATATCCACAATCCGCTCCTTCTCATCCGCCGCATCCTCATGAATCGCCAACATGTCCCCAGCTTTCCCAAATACGCCAGCAGCGCCTGGTTCCCGCACCGTCCATGGCATAGAAAGAAATCCAGTTTCCGGACCGCCGTCCCCCGATAGACTCCATCCCTTACCTTCCTCCTGACAAAATCCCGGACCTTCCCCAGATCCTCCTTGAATGCCCCTTCCGCATACCTCTCCGCTTCCATGCGGGCCATGGTGATGCCGCCCCATCCATGGCACCAGGCCATCCGGGGCTCCTCCCGGGAGACATCTTCCCTCTGGAGCAGGCCATCTGTATGCCGGAACAGGGCATCTACCAGCGCCTTCCGCATCTGCCGGTGCTCCTCTTTACCCGTCCACTCTGCCAGTTCCGCGAAGAACACGGCCACCCCTGCCAGACCGCCATACAGGTAGTCGTCCATGGGCTTCATCCAATAGCTCCTCTCACCATATCCGGCCATCATGATGCTAATCCAGCCCACCTCTCCCATATCCTCTGACCAGGATGCCTCCTTTAACAGAATGTTTATATTGTGGCGAAATCATGTACTTCAAAAAGGACTGGCTATAACTTATCATATTTTGTCAGATACGAACATGCCAAAATTGGAAAATGTATATTTTCCAATTTTGGCATGTAAGACTGTACTACAATTAAATATAATTACATTATAAACCATAAAGAAAGCGAGGATGATTAAAATGAAAAAACTTATCAACTTCCTGAAAAAAAGCATGTTAATCGCTCTGTTATGCCTTGTCGTCAACACCAGCATTACTGCAATACCCAGCACTGGCCTTACTGTGATGCCCATTCCGAATCCCTGTTCCACCTGCGGCAACCCCACTCCCGCACCATCTACAGAAAATCCTATAGAGAATCATGACTACAGCTGAGACCAGCTGCCAAAATTCTCAATATAGTAGTTTATAATGATATCCATAATACGGGCATCTCCCCTTGCGGCGGCTATGTAATATGCCCGCCGCAAATATCCTTTCGCATCTTCCAGGCGGCTTTCCTCCCATCCGCCCAGTCTCACCATCCAGATATAATTATATGCCTTTGAAACTAACAATGGCGCAATCATATGCCCATTCTCTATTTCTTTGGACTTTTGGATGCAATCCTCAATTAGCTGGAGAGCATCTTCCAGGTACCCCTCCTTATCATACACATGATACAAGGCATCCTGCACAGTAATCTCCATGGTAAGTCTGTCAGGCTTCAGCATATATTCCGCTTTCAAGCATCGCAGTATGGCATTGTAAGTCTGCTTTCCTTTCTCATATTGTTCTAAATACATGTACGCATTTCCTAAACTCAGCAATCCCAGCAGCTCTTCTTTGACAAACGGGAACACCTTATCCGTCCCATACACATACTTCTCATAGTCTGGCACTGTCATCCGCAGCGCCTGATCGACCCGCCTCTCAAACTCCTCCGCTCCGATTCTTTTATGCCGGTACTCCGCCACCGCCTCCGCCCGTGCCAGGTACTGCCTGGTCAGCAGGTTGTCATCCGCGTTCTCCTGCATCCTTCGAAGGTACTGCTCCGCCGCCGCATAGTCATACCGCTTGAAGGCCCGCTCCATGTTCTCGCGGTCTTCCAGCAGCCTGCCGTCCCTATCTACACACACCGCGTAAATCGGCTCTGTCGTCCGTCCCATCCGGCCCATCAGCTTCCGGAAGTTCGCTTTCTTCAGTTCCTGCCTTCCATTCTCGCTCCGTGACAGGACCTTTACGTCACAGATGCCTTCGCACAGTTCTTCCTGGGTCATGCCCAGGGCAAGCCTTGTCAGCTTCACCACTTTATTCATAAGGTAATATGCCAATGTAATTCCTCCCTACAATATCGCTTGATTTCCGCCAGTTCCTTCTCCATCTCCATAGCCTCGCAGACGGCATACGCCATCAGGCACTCCTCCCTGCATAGCTTTGTCCAGTCATCGCTGCCGTCCCATCCCATTTTCATCCGCCCGATCAGCCGTGCTTTGATGAAATGCAGCTCTGCCAGCCTGCGGATACCGTTCGCCCCGGCAAAGGCTTCCAATGCTTTCTCCAGGCAGAAGCGCAGCCTGTCATCCTTGCCGGACTGCTCCAGCAGCCGCATCAATTCCAGCCATATATCCCCCCTTATCTCCTCCTGATGGTCATTCTGGTAATAAACTCCCATATACTCCGTCATATCCCACAGTGCGCTCTCTGCCCTGGAGTCCTCTTTCCATGCATCCAGCGGATGGACCATTTTCTCCGGCCTGTCCGGATCCGGCAGGCACAGATCCTCCTGTCTGTACCGGATCAATGTCAATAGCAGATCCATCTCCATCGGGGTATAAAGGTTCTTCTTCTCATGGGGCATTTCGCCGTCCTTCTTGGTCAGCACCAGCGCCTGCCAGGCAAGGCTGCATGCTTTAGCCCTGTCTGCGCTTTTCCCTCCCCTCTCGGCAAGCTTCATCTCATGATACAGGCAGAACTGCTCATGCAGCTTACTGTCCTTCGGCATCATCATCCGGTATTCCTGGAGCATTTTGTCCACAGATGGATAGTCCTGCTCATACATGGCCAATTTCATCTCGAGCCGCTTCTCCCATAATTCTCCATCCTTCTGTCGAAGCAGGCTCTCGAATCCATAGTCCTTTTTCCCCATCCTTGCCAGCAATGTCTCTACGACCAGGTAGTCCAGGTTCCTCTCCTCTGTCTCCACCCTGGTAAAGGTCGCGCCGGAGCATATGCCCCTATAGATTGCCTTCTTCTCCACCTCATGCATTTGCTGGTAGTTCTCTACCATTTTTCCAAATCTGTTCTTCTCCAATCTCTCATCCCCTTTATCTTCATTGTGACCCGACTCACGAGCGAATGAGGCTGGGGACATGGCAGAGAATTTCCGGCCGCAAAGGAAATCGCCCATGCCAACTACTCTTCCGTCATCTCCACCATATAGCACCCGTCCTCCCGGCGCCTGATGGTCAGGGGCTGCAGGCCGTATTCCGTGACCTTGTACCCTTCCGCCGTCAGGGACACGGTGAAGCTGGCCATGCCGCCTTTCACGCAGGACTCCTCCCTCTGGGCGCTGATATAATTTCCTATCGAATAATAGACCAGCATCTCCCGTCCGTCCTGTCCGGTGAGGACCTCATAGGGCTGCAGCACATGGGGATGGGTCCCCACCACCACGTCCACGCCGCTTTCCAGGAACACCTGCGCCCATTCCCGCTGGAAGTCATCCACCTGTTCTGAGCCCTCCGTGCCCCAGTGGGCGAAGACAATCACGAAGTCGGAATCCGCCTTTGCCGCCGCCACATCCTCCCTGACCCTGTCCGCATCCTTCAGCAGATGCACCATATGGGGGTGCTCCGCCGGAACCGGAATCCCATTGGTGCCGTAGGTATAGTTCAGCAGCGCGAAGCGGACATTGTTCCTGGTAATCGTCTCATAGGGACGCTGCTCCTCTTCCTCCGCCGGCTGTATCCCCAGGCACAGCACGTTCCGGGAGGTGAAGAAATCCCTGGTGAAGCCCACGCCCTCCGCCCCTCTGTCCAGCGCGTGGTTGGTGGCGCAGGTCACCACATCGAAGCCCGCGTCCACGATTGCCTGCCCCACCTGGGCCGGGGTGCCGAACCTGGGATAGTCGCCGTACCCGGCCGGATCGTCCGTCAGCGGCGTCTCCTGGTTAATCACAGCCACGCTGCTTTCCTCTATGGTATCCCGTATGTTCTGAAACAGGAAATCGAATCCTCCATCCTCCCGCAGGCCATACCGGTAAATGGGCTCGTGGATCAGATTGTCCCCGAAGACCACGAAGCTTACGTCCGTCTTTTCCTTGGAGAACCCCCAGGAATCCCACTTCCAGCAGCTCACCTCCCCCACCGGATCCGTCAATAGCAGGCGGCTCCAGAATCCCTCCTTCCCGTTGGAGCAAAAAGCCGCCACGTCCACCCCGATATAGGAGGACATCCACTTGGGGCGTATCTCCTCTCCGGCGTATTCATAGACAAAGAGATGCTGGGACCATTTCCGCTCGTCCTTCTCTATCCAAAAGGGCCTGTGGACCCCGTACCTGCCTATCTTCCAGCACAGCAGTATCAGCTCATCCTCCCCGTCATTGTCGATGTCACAGGACAGCACATCCTGCACCTTCGCGCCCTCCGGGGAAGTCCAAATCTGCGTCCCGCCATATTCCACATGGACGGATTCCCGGTTCAGCGTTATTTCATATTCGCCTGACCGGTCATGAATCACTCTGTCCTGCCACTTGACCCACCGGGGCAGGAAAGCCCCCTGGCTCCACAGAAGATACAAAAGGGCGCCGGCTGCCGCCAGCGCCCCTATCGTAAGAGCCGCGCCCTTCCAGAGGCTTTTGCCCCCCAGGGCTTTCCTGTCTCCCGGTGTCATCCTACCATTCATAGACATACCGGTAGCTTCTGGTCCACTCAGGCTGCTTTACCGGCTTGTCATAATTATAATTGCCGTCCTCGTCCGCCTGCAGCCCCATCATCACGCGCCACCTGGAATCCGTCAGCCTGTCGTCCATGGGCCAGGGGAACTGATAGAAGGTGTACACGCTGCCCCTTGCGATCCGCAGGCTGCCCTCCACGTTCACCACTACCATGATGGTGGACGGATTGCCTGTGGCCACTTCCAGCACCTGGCCGTTAGGATCCGTGGCGATATCCGCCACCACCGCCGCGGGGTATTCCTGGCTGCTGATGGGCACACTGCTGTCGATGCGCCCTCCGCTGCTCTCGTCCCGCAGAGCCTGACGCCAGAGATGCTCGATGCTGCCGCCGTAGCCCTTGATGAATTCGTGCTCCTCCTCGGTCAGGGCCTCCTCCCGCAGCTCTTTCTTGGAAATCGTCAGCAGCTGATTCGCAATCTGGGCCAGGCGGTTCATGTTCTCCTCATCGGCGGCATCCAGCATGCCGTATCTCTTCAGCCCCTGGATGGTCAGGCTGGCCAGGTTCCCGAACCGGGAGTACACCAGAGGTTCCGGCTCCACATAGCCCCTGAAGTCGTTCTCCTCGTAGCCGCCGCCCATCTCCGCCATCACCTGTTTGGAGTAAAGAATGGTGTCATGTTTCAGCTCGGTGAAGCTGCCCGCAAAGCACTCCAGGCTCTTCTTCAGCCACTCCTCGCTCTGCATGAACATAGGGTACCCCTCGCCCTTGGCTTCCAGCAGGGGCCTGAGCGTGTTCAGCCAGCTGGCGTACAGGCTTGCCGACCAGAGGGCATTGTTCTCCTCTTTCCTCAGCACGGCCCGCAAGCGCTCCATATTCCCCAGATATCCCGCATAATCCGTGGCCCCATTGGCCTGTAAAATGCTCAGAGCCACATCGCTGCCCAGAGCCGCGGGCACGTCCAGGGCATCCGGCAGCATGCGGTTGGCCCCGGCGCTGTTGGCCTGGATATTGCTGTAGATCAGCTTCTGCATGATGGCCGCGTCGATGGTGAACCGCTGGCCCATGAAACGGAAGCCCGGAATCACATTTTCCTCACCGTCCTCGATAGGGACGGAATTGATCTGGGGCGCGGAAATCACTTTCGTCAGCGCGTGATAATAGCTGAAGGCTTCCTGATTCCCCGGCAGATCTGCTGTGCCGGCGCCCTCCCCATAGGCTTCCCGGATGATCGGCGCGTACTCGCAGACGCCGGAATCATCGCTGGCCCCGGCGAAAAAGGAGGTGACCGCATAGACCGATTCCCAGAGCTGATAGCTTTCTGCATCATCGGAAAGCGCCTTTGCCATCAGAAGGGCGCTTCTGTCCAAATCCTCCTTCTCCTGCAGAAAATGTATCCTACCATACCACATCATGGCCTTAAAATACTGTTCCAGCCTGGGATCGCCCTCATAATATCCTCTGGGCACATACTGGGTGTAATCCTCATACTCCCCGGTCACGGCGGACTCCACGATGCCCTCCGCCCTGCTGATCTTTTCCAGCTCCTGGCTGACCACATCCGCCACATAGTCATTTACTACAGTCCCGTCATCCAAAAGCTTGGAGCCTATGGTAAAGAACGCCACATTTCGCGCGGCGGCGCTCTCCCATTCCGTGTCTTTCAGCTGGTCATACTGAGCGATGCTGTCGGTCAGCATCCTGCTGCCAAGCTGCGACACCCGGTCCACCATGTAAGTCCGCTCCACATTCTTCAGCAGGTAGGCAAAATACAGATGGTAGGTGTGCATCAGGGAATCCACCGTCACGAAGTTGGGAATCATGGAATACCGGTTGGTCTCATAGATCTCATAGAATTCGCTCCCGGCCCCATCGGACACCACGAAGCCGTTCTGAGCCAGCTTCGCCCCTATCTCATCCCGCAGGTAGAATTGATCCGCGTTGTCGATATTGCTGAAGTCCTGCTCTATGGTATATGGTTTCACCGAGGGCACTACCATGCTCACTGGCTCCGTGGCCGACAGATTGATCAGCCTGGGTCTCTCGTCCAGCACCAGCTGGCCCGCTGTCCCCACGGGATTGGCGCTGTCTGCCGACGAGCCGGAATCTGTAGCCTCGTCTCCGCTCTGGGACAGCTGCACCTCTTCTATTCCCTGTGCCTGCTGGCTGCCGTCCGCCGGATCCGCCCCACAGGCCCCCAGCAGGCTCACAATCAGCAGGCCCGCGATTGCCGCTTTTCCTCTAAACATTTTCATAATGTAACCTCCTGTTCCAGTTCCGCAGTTATTCTCATAATCGTAGAAACCTACCCCCGTCCCACGGGCAAAAGCTTCCTGTCCATGACGGCACATTTCATAGCCCCTAATCTGTCACAAACGAAAAAAATCCATCTGTGCGGTCGCAACCGCACAGGAAGAAAAATTCACCATCCTAAATGTATAACAAAAACTATCAGCTATATTCTTGCTTTGGGTCATCTTGGTATACACAAGGCCGCCGGAATCTACCAATCTGTTCAGACCATTGATATAGCCGCCGGCCTTCCGTTTATCTGCGGATGACTGCCGTTCCATATTTGGGCAAGTCCAGCGTATCTGTGATTTCCGCACCGGTGATGAGGTCTTTGCCGGTCACGCCGGTGATGGACACAGGCGCTTCCGTCCAGTTCATGTAGAACTCATACCTTCCCTCCCCGCCGCTCCGCCAGCTTCCTGTCCATGACGGCCACCTTTTCCCGGTATATGGGGGAGCTCATGCAGTGGTTGTGGCGTCCGCCGTGATGC
>OFFW01001039.1_pt1 | contig 17565 bp, 12 predicted proteins | sample 1521501 | NCBI WGS metagenome assembly OFFW01 (sample SAMEA3504107, study PRJEB24116) | mouse gut metagenome | biome: mouse gut; feature: mouse-associated habitat; material: faeces | place: Denmark | collected 2011
AGTGGGTTTTTTAGGTGCCTTGCTATTGGACAGGGAATTTAAGGGGAGAACCTTTTTCCGTGTGATCTTATTACTTCCATGGTTGTTTCCGGATAGTGTAATTGCTTTATTATTTAAATGGATTTTTAATCCGGTATATGGGATGTTTAATTATATGATGACACAATTAGGGATCGGCAATGGAGATGAGGTATGGTTAAGCAATGCAGCGTTTGCATTGCCGATTGTAGTCATCGTATGTATCTGGAAAGGATATCCGATGATCATGATGATGATTTTGGCAGGGCTTCAATCTATTTCCGGAGATATCAAAGAGGCGGCAAGGATTGATGGTGCGAATGCATTGCAAGTCTTTTTAAAGATCATCCTTCCTGGATTAAGACCAGTTTTAGCCGTTACATTGATTCTTGATACGGTATGGTGGTTTAAACATTATACTTTGGTTTGGGTTTTGACACAAGGCGGGCCGGGTGATGAGACTGCTTTGGTGAGTATATCAATTTATAAGCAAGCTTTTGATAATTTTAATTTTGGATCAGCAGCTGCAATGTCGGTAATTGTTTTTATTGTCTGTTTTATAGTAGGGATCGTATACAGGAGGATTTTGGATGAAGATTAAAAAACATACAGTTTCCATATTGTCCTATACTGTTTTGAGCATAATGGCAGCATTGGTTTTGATTCCTATTTTGTGGATAGTCTCAACGGCAGTGAAAACAGTGCCGGAGACAGTGACAATGCCGCCGCGGTGGATACCCGAGCAGATTACGTTAGAAAGTTTTGGAAGGTTGTGGACAGAGTATCCTTTTGGAATTTATTTTAAAAATAGTTTATTCATTGTGCTTTCATCAATGTTAATATCAGTTGCGTGTTCGTCCTTGGCAGGATATGGGTTGACAAGATTTGAGTTTAAAGGGAAAAGCGGTCTGTTGATGTTTGTTTTAGTGACGCAGATGTTTCCCCAGGTAATGCTTCTTGTTCCGTTTTATAGTTTGATTGGGAAATTAAATTTATTAGATACTCATATAGGACTGATTCTGGTGTATATTTCCTTTACGGTACCATTCTGTACTTGGATGATGCTGGGCTTTTTCAAAGCATTACCGTTGGAGTTAGATGAAGCAGCCAGAATAGACGGATGTAATAGTTGGAAGACGTTTACAAAGGTTATATTTCCTTTGACTTTACCAGGAATTGCATCGACGAGTATGTATGCATTTATTTCTTCCTGGAATGAATACATGTTTGCGTTTATATTGACAAGCAAGCCGGAGATGAAAACGTTATCTGTAGGAATCGCGGAGTTGAATGGGTTTCAACAAGTTAGATGGAACGATATGATGGCAGGCGCCTTGTTGGCGAGTGTACCATTGATTATTTTGTTTGTGTGTATGCAGAAGTATTTTATTAGTGGACTGACAAATGGGGCTGTAAAATCGTAGATAAAGATTGAAGAGGAAATTATGACTGTAAAAATAAGAGATGTGAGAGCAATTTGCACAAAACCGGCGGAATTTAATCTAGTAGTTGTACGGATCGACACTTCAGAACCTGGCTTATACGGATTGGGATGTGCAACTTTTACATTCAAGTATGAAGCAGTGGCGATGGTAGTGAACGAGTGGTTTCGTCCGCTTTTAATTGGACGGGATGTTTCAAGAATAGAAGAAATCTGGCAGATGTTAAACGTTTCCTCATACTGGAGGAACGGTCCGATCATTAACAATGCAATTTCGGGAGTTGACATTGCTTTGTGGGATATTAAAGGGAAAATGGCAAATATGCCTTTATATGATTTATTAGGCGGTAAAACGAGAGGTGCGGTACCTATATATCGTTACGCTGAAAGTACAGATTTGGATGATCTGGCAGAGAAAGTAAGAGGGCTTATGGACGAAGGCGTGCGGCATGTCCGTATTCAATGGACAAATTGTAAAGATGTTTCTTCGTATTGTTTTACTCCTGAAGATGCACTGGAAGGGAATTATATAGATCCGCTGCAATACTGCAGAGACACAATTCGGATGTTTGATCATATCAGGAATAAAATTGGATATGAAGTGGAGCTGTGTCACGATGTGCATGAGAGGATTGCACCGTCAAGTGCGCTGTGGTTAGTAAAACAATTGGAACCATATAATTTGTTCTTTTTAGAAGATGTGCTTCCCCCGGAGCAGGGAGGTTGGTTTAAACATCTGAAAGCGCAGACAGTGACTCCGTTGGCTCAAGGAGAGTTATTCAATAATTCCAGAGAGTGGGAAGATCTGGTTAAAGATCGGTTGATTGATTTTATGCGGGTTCATATATCACAGATCGGAGGGATCACTCCGGCGAAAAAATTAGCTGCTTTTTGCGAGCAATTTGGCGTCCGCATGGCGTGGCATGGACCACCGGATATGTCTCCGGTCGGGTATGCGGTGAACATTCATATGGATTTAACGATCCACAATCTGGGGATACAAGAATGGCCGGGAATTGAAGATATTTTATATGAAGTTTTTCCAGGTACACCATATATAAAAAGGGGTTATGCTTATATAAATGAAAAAGCAGGATTGGGCATTGAATTTGATGAAAAGTTAGCGGCTGAGTTTCCATGTAGTAAGAAGAAGGCGGATTGGTTGGAGATGAGACTGCCGGACGGAACAATGCAAAAGCCATAATTAAACGAGTCCCGTACGTACGGTTCAAGGGTAGAGGGAGAGATTTATTCTCCCTCTACCCTTTCTGTAAGTATATCACCATTGAGTACAGGAATAATCAGATAAACCATTCTTCTCGAAGGATTCCCCAAACGGTTCTTCGTATGTCTCCGGCTGGATATGCAGTGAACACTTATCTGGATTTAATTTCCCCTCAATACTTCAATCTTACAGCTATGTTTTTTTGTATTTTTATCGTAAGCGATACCAACACCCAGAACACGTCCGGTATATTTAGATTTTTGACCAAGTGTACCTTCAAAATTCAAAGCATATTTTTTCTGTTTTATCTGCTCGATCGCTTTTTCTGCCGTATGACCGACCTTCAATTCCAGAATGATGCTGTCTGCGCTGTGATCTGTCTCAGGATAGAAGATGAAATCAACATATCCAATTCCTGCTTTATCCTCCCGCTCAATCCGATAATAATCTCTTGCCGCAAGGTAGACAAGATTTATGAGCGCTGCCAGGTCAGATTCATTGTTATAAGCCAGCAGAGGGATTTCTGTATTATGTGCAAATTCCAGAATATCAAGCATAGTTGTGATATCGCCGCCAAGAGTTGCCTTGAGCATTGCTTCAGATTTCTCGGCGAGTTTATATACATATCCCAAAGAGGATTCTTTCTTTAACATTTCTTCAAACCGCTGCATAAGCTCTTGGTTCGGAACACTTACATAGCCTTTTTCATAATTAAGAAAACCATAAACGACCATAGCTGAAAAAATCTCATTACGAGTTGCCAGGTTCATAGATGTCGCAGCATATTCCTGAATATTTGCTTGAACCGGAATCCCGGATATCATCAGCGCCAGATCCTTTCTTACGGCGGAAATGTTATGTTTTACATAGTAATAAATCTCATCATAAGGTCCGGAACTTGTCCAGTAATTCCTCAGATTGTTGTTGGTCAATGCGGCGACAATGGAACGGGGATTATAGACCCGTCTTCCGCTTTTTGTATGATAACCGTTATACCACATCTGCAGCCCGTTCAGAGTGATATGGGGATCACTGGTCAGGGACTGGTACCTGGCAAAGAGCATATTGGCTTCTTCTTCCGTAAAACCGAAGTATTCACTGAATCTCTCTTCAGAAGCCATGGTGTATTCATAGAACATGTTTAATTCGGAGCCGCTAGAATATTTTGCAATTGGAAGTATACCAGTCATATATGCAAGTTCCACATAAGGTTGGTCTTTTAGCAGATTGCTCAGGAAATCAATGTAGTTGGCTTTGTCTTTATCTGTCACAAAATCTCTATGGAAAATAAAATCCCATTCGTCTAATACAAAGATAAATTTTGTGTCCTCATCCTCTGATTCGAGAATATCGTTCAAGACATCCCATACAGATTCGTCTTCGGCAGAGTTAACGGCTGGATAAGCTGCCTTTAAGTCACGCAGCAGGCGCTTGGTGATCCGGTCAATATATTGCTGATAGGATGTACAGTTTGCAGGGAGGGAATTCAGGGTTATATAGATCACGTTGTGCCGGTTAATGTGTGAAAGATACCATTCCCGGGAACTTATAGCCAGATGGTCAAAGACCGGCCGTGTGTTCCTGCCTTTTCCCAGGTAAGCTGCGATCATACTGGCTATCATGGACTTGCCAAAGCGGCGGGGTCTGGTAACACAAATGTATTTGTTACTCTTTCCCTTGAGGGGTGCATCTGTATGCAATGCAGTATCTGTAAGTTCCGTCTGCTCAATGACGGGAATCAGTTCGTCGAGCATTGCCGTCTTATCAACAAAGTATGTGGTCTGAGCTGCGTCTTTGTAAAGAAGCGATGCCTTTTTACTGTTTAGATATGAACTCATAATTATTTTTACTCCTGTAGGTTTCAAAACTGTTATTTAATTTTTCTATTCTGCAGCTATGGAGTTTGTTCTTACTATTTTTATCGTAATTTACACCGACAAGTAAGATATCACCGGTATAATCTTCAAGAGATCGTGAGTAATGCCTGTCCTTGATCTGCTGCAGCGCTGTGTCTGCAGAATGATCGTATTTTAGCTCTATTATGAGCGCAGGCTTTCCGGCGGCAGAAGGCAGCGGCAGAAATACTATATCTGCAAAGCCGTATCCTGCCGGCAGTTCTCGTATCATCAGGTAGTCTTTTCTTGCGCTGTAATAAGCAAGGCTTATGGCGCAGGCAAGAGAATTTTCATCGTTGTAGGTCAGGATGGACGCCACTTCGGTGTGCGCTTTATCAAGTCCTTCGGCAACACTTTTTTCATCTCCCCGAAGCGTTGCTTCAAGCAGCTTTTCGGAGGAATTCAGAACGCGCATAACCTCCGTCCAGCCGCTGACACTCATTGCATTTTCGAACTCTCCTGCAATTTCCCTGTTAGGGATAAAGGCTTCTTTTTTCTCCTGGTCATAGCCAAGATAGCCAAGATGGATCAACAGTGTCAGCACGTCGTCGCCGGTCTTAAACGTTCGCATATCGTTCTGAAAGCTTAAGGTGTTCACCTGGACAGGTTCACCTCCAAGCATTTTCACGACGTCTGAACGAAGACCGTCAAAGTTCATGTCTATATAGACCTTCAGCGCTTCGTAAGTCTCCGTTGAAGTCCAGTAATTAGAGAATTTATGACATTTCATTGCCGCCACAACAGATCGCGGATTATAAACATGATGAAACCTGCGGAATCTGTAGCCGTCATACCAGCGGCTCGTTTCGGGAAAATCCATATCGAACTGTTCGCACAGCTTTTGCACTTCGTATTCAGTAAATCCGGTATACTCTTCAAATACCTCCGGATCTGCCATCGAATATTCCCAGAACATATTCAATGCAGAATGTTCTCCGTATTTTTTTACCGGAAGGATGCCTGTCATATATACAAGCGCGACAAAAGGCTGATCTTTCAAAAGTCCGCGCAGGAAATCTAGATATTGCTTCTGAAGTTCTTCGTCATTCTGTCTTTCGCGGATGACACAATCCCATTCGTCAATCAGGAAAATAAACTTTTTCCCTGTTTTTGCGTAGATTCTTTTTAATGTATCGACAAGCCCTTTATCCTGTCTCGCCAGATATTTTCCATATTCTTCCAGAAGCTCTTCAAGCACTTCCTGTTCCAGATATTCGGTCATGTCTTGCTTCTTTGAACCGATCAAAAATTGTTGTATATTCAGAAAAATAACATCATATTTGTTCAGATGATCTGCAAAACTGTCGGCATTTTCTAAGATCTTTCCCTTGAATAATTTTTTTGAATCACATCCGCGGCTGTAATAGGCGGTAAGCATTTTAAGCGCCATGGATTTTCCAAAACGCCGCGGTCTGCTGACACAGACATATTTTTCTTCCGTATTAATAAGTTCATTTGTATATGCCGCCAAGCCGGTTTTGTCTACATAGATTCGGGAGCGGACGGATTCTAAAAAGCCGTCGTTCCCAGGATTCAAATAAATTCCCATTTGAAAAGTCCTCCAGAGATAATGTCACATACCATATTGATCTGAATCCAGTATAGCATAGGGGGGATGAGGTCCACAACCTGAAAAGGTGGAAATGTCTGACATATAATGGGGATAGATCAAAGATTATTTGAATTAAGAGAAGTAGGAATAATTCAGAACTATCGGCGTTACGGAAACCTACACTTTTTCGTAACGGTAAATCTAACTTAAATCTTAGTCATTCTATAATATTATCGGCAAAAAGTCAATAAACTTAATTCTATTTTTTTGTGACATTTGACGAAAATTTTTCCAGTAATGGTCATTCTGAAAAAGTGTAGTTTTTCAGAATGGGAGATCATGGCGGAAAATCAGACAAAATCCGTACTTTTATAAATCCTTAACTTAAGAGGGAGGCAGGGGTGTTCCTGTACATGCAAGACCTGAACAGTAAGCGATTCCAGCCGGATTCCAAACGGATTCCGGCTGAAAGCAGGACGGTACCCCAAAGAGAGATCTATGCCAACGGAGAGAGTATGTAAGACCATTCATCAGTACAATAAAGAGCCGATCAAAGAGGCTGATATGGAGAAGCTTCAGGAAATTGCCGAGGATTACAGAAAGGTAAAGAATTACGTGTATTCTCGCTACGGCGGGATCGCCAGCCTGTCAAAGATCTATCCGGGGTACACGGTACAGAACGAGATGACGGGCAGTGGATACCGCGAAACATTAGGTATGCCGGCGGTATATTTCTATCTGGCGATCTTTGATGCATTAGGCGATATCAAGAGCCAGTGGACCAGGACAAAGACGAAGATCTCGAAGCTGATCAATCAGAATGAGGGTTTTACGGAGGAGGATAAGCATTACCTGCGTTTTTTACTCAAGGTCAGCAATGCGTTTGAAGAGGTGCTGAATCAGAAGCCTGTTGAACTGCCTAATACGGTGCAGAAGCAGTACATTAAAGTGTCGTCGAAAGTTGACGCGGAAAAGTTGAATAAATATCTGTGCAGGCAGGTGAGGAAGCATCATGTGAAGCTTCACACAGACAGAGCAGACGGATTTGCCATAGCAGAGCGGGCATACCGTTATGCAGACCATGGGATCTATATTTCGATTAAAGAAAAGCGGAAGCGAGTTTTTGTGCTGCTGACAGATAATAATCAGTACAAATGTCAATTACGTATGAAGCTCTATCCTCAAGAGCGGCGTATTGAGATTAAGATTCCTGTAAATGTCTCCATTCACGATCACAAGGAGTATCGGAACGAAGTCGGTGTGGCTGTAGGGCTCTATACGATGATGACCACAGATGAGGGGCATCGGTATGGGGAAGAATTGGGCAAGTTCCAGTTGGAGTATTCGGAATGGATACGGATGCAGACCGACAGTTACAGACGGAATAAGAAGGATAATCCGGGGCGGAAGAAATATTACGCCAAGAAGCGGAGGATGGAGGAACGCCTGCATTGTTACATTAATCAGGAGTTGAATCGACTTCTGAGAGAGGAGAAACCGAAGACGATATTTATTGTGAAGCTGCCGAAGCCGCAGGCAGGCGGGCATAACAAGAAGATAAATTATGTGGTCGGCCAGTGGCAGAGAGGATATATTCGAAAGCGCTTGACGCAGAAATGTAAGGAACAGTCGGTTGAGATCGTGGAAGTGCTCGGGAAAGACATCAGTAATGAGTGCAGTGAGTGTGGTGCGATCGGGATGAAGACGGAAGGAAGGTTTCATTGTCCGGCGTGTGGGTATGAGATGGAAGAGAAAGTGAATACTGCGCGGAATGTGAAGAAGCGTGGAAAGGGAGACGGAGCGCTGTTTTAGAATAGTTAGTGATAGTAAATTCGATAGTATATGTATTTTATTTAATATGGTCATAAGAATAGCCATTTAGATAAATTCTGATGATAGATCAGGATTTTACCAAATAACTTTCAGAGGAACTATGGAAATTCCTGGATGGTTTTATGGACTAAGAGGTGTGTTCATGATAAAAGCAGGTATGATATGTCTGCTATATAAAAAGAAAACACGGCGTTAGAAGGCAGATGCGAAAGGATGCAGATCCTGAGTTCTGCGTATTGGGTATGCCAGGACCTTGTGAACATGAGACTATGTTGCGATAAAGTGTCGCAAGTCATTGCCAATGGGGATGACAAGTCATGACGTAGCAGGGAGCGAAGCGGAAAAGAGCCGCATCATCCTTGGAAAAGGGTGACCAATATGCCTTATTTGTAACATTTCTGAAATGAAGTCTGATAATATGCAGAGGTAGAAGACATGGAAATTGAGACATTAAAGAGAATGATTGGCGTCATGGATGTTCTCATAGTAAAGGGGAAGGCATATATATCGAATCGTTTTTATAATACCTTTCTTATATATGATCTTCAAGAAGAAACCATAGAGAAAGCAGAACGTTTCATGCAAATGGATGCGTCTTCTTTTGCTTATCATGGAGGCTGTATAGAGTATAAAGGGACGGTATACTTCTATCCGGATAACGGATATGGAGTACATGCCTATCATGTGGATAATGGATCTCAAAAGTATTATGATTTGGGATTTTGCCAAGTAGGATATTCCTGTATTTTCAGAGATAAATTGATATTATTTCCATGGTATGCAAGGCAAGGGCTTATTACTATTGATTTAAAAGAAGAAACCATTGATGTTCAGCATGATTGGTGGGATGTCGAACGAATGTTAGGCGATGTAAGTTCTAACTTTTTATATACCGGGATGTACGATGATCATAAAGTGTGGAGTCATTGTACGAAAAGTAATTTTTTGCTTATATCTGATTTCCAAATGCATTCTCTTAAAAAGTATACGATCGAGGTAGAGGAAAAAACTTTATATGGAAGCGCTTATGACGGGGAGGATTTTTGGTTTACTGTAGTTGGTAAAGATCTACTATATCAGTGGAATATAGAAGGCGGAATACAAAATTGTTACAAGCCTGGCTTTAAATTGGATGAATATGACATGCCGCCTTGCCGGAAATTAGTATGTGCGAAGGGATATGTATTCATTATTTCATGTCATGAGAACGCACTGTTTCTTTTGAATAAAGGAACCGGAAAAATGGAAGTACTCTCACAATTTCCCCCGGATACCATATATCCAAAGGCAAAATACTGGGGGGTGAAAGAACGGATTTACGGCGATAAACTTTATCTGTTTTGCGATGTGACCGATCTGATCATACAAGTGGATCTGAATAGCTTAGAGGTCAGGTATATGAAGACACAGGTCATTGGTTCGCAGGTATTTGAGGAGTATAAAAACCAGATATGGAAGGAGATCCTTTTGGAAATAGAGGACAAGAATTATCGGTGTGAAAATGGATATGACTGGAAAACATATATATCTACTTTTATACAATTGGATAAAGAGATGTATGGTGAAGATGTAGAAACCCTTCAGGCGGGTAAGATTGGCGGAAACATATATCGAAAGGTTGGTACGAAATGAAAAAATCCTTTGAAGAAAAATTTGACTGTTATAGCAAAGAGGATGGGAATGCATGGGGAATAAACTGGCGTAGCTCCCATTATAAAAGAATGGAAGATATTATAGCGATAATACGTCCGTTTCTGAAGCAACAACATTTAAGAGTTTTGGAAGCAGGCTGCGCGACTGGTGATATGACGGAATTGATACTAAGAAACATCAAAGACCTGGAAGTTTATGATGCATTTGATATATCTAAAAAAGCCGTTTCGATATGCAAAGGGAAAGGGCTAAATTCAAAATGCCATTGGTTCGTCGGGAATCTGGCTGATTTACAGCTGGATCGGAAATATGATTTTATTATTTGCTGTGACGTTATTTGCTATTTATCGGCTTATCATCATAAAAAATGCCTGGACAATTTTTATGAGCATCTGGAATGCGGAGGAAGGCTGTTTGTGTGTGTGCCTTATGATCAAAAGGAAGTGCGCAGGCTTGAGAAGGCGAGAGGACGGTTCGTTGTTGAACATAAGCAGATGGGATTTCTTTGGTTATGGTGCAAAATTGAGTTTGCGATATTAAAGCACTATAACAAGCTGAATAAAAGAGGCGCTGCAAAGATTTTGAGAAAAGTTATCGCCAACCACAAGTTGGCGGAGTATTGTGTATGGATTAACAGAAAAGTTTTTCCGAATAAATATTCTCATATGTATATGCTTCTTAAAAAGGAATAAGAGATTGGGGTATATATGGATTTATCACATAGTTTAAGAGGGAAAATCTATCGTAATATCACTGCAAAGATAAGAGGGATGGAAGAATATAATGATTTGTTCTGGAAGACATATGATCTGTTGGAAGAAACCAAGTCGTGGAGCACTTTGCAGTTCAGAGAATATCAGCTTCAAAAATTGAAGGAGTTGATTGATTACGCGTATGCAAATACAAAATATTATCGAAGAATGTTTGATGAATATGGATGGACTCCGCGGGATTTTCGTAATTTTCATGATATAAGAAAGATACCCATTCTTACAAAGGATATTTTAGAGAAGAATTTAAACGAGCTGAGGGCGATCCCGCTTCATAATTGTGTGGCGGTGACAACCGGGGGTTCTACAGGCATACCGACCAAGCTATTTCTGGATGCCAGAAGTACTGGTGCGGTTAGGCTTGCCTTTGTCTGGCATAGTTTTCATGAAGGCGGGTATTATTTTGGAGACAAGATAGCCGTTCTTCGCGGAAAAGTGATAGGAAATGGAGATATATTCAGTGATCATAAATATGGTGTGCTGTATTGCTCCAGCATGAATATGTCAGAAAAAAATATGAAACAGTACCTACATCAGATTCAGAAGTTTGGGGCGAAACATATTAGGGCATATCCATCTGCCGCAGAACTTCTGGCAAAGTATATAAAAGATACAGGGAGCTGTTTCAATGAAGATGGGAAGATTAAAACGCTTTTTACCAGTTCTGAAACATTGACGGCGGATATGCGCAGATTGATAGAAGAACAGATGCATGTTAAAGTTGTGGATCTATATGGGAATTGTGAACAGATCGGTATGATCGGACAATGTAAGGAAGGGCACTACCATGAATATATGTGTCACTCGTATTTGGAATATCTGGATGATGAAGATCTGCCGGTAAAGACCGGAGAAGGAAGGATCATCGGGACGGGGTTTATTAATTCTGCAATGCCTTTTATCCGGTATGATACGGGCGATATAGCGTTGCTTGATACACAATATAGAATAAGATGCGCGAACAGACAAAGGGTGATCTGCGGGATTGCCGGACGGCATAGGAAGGATGAATTCCTGGTTGGTAAAGCTGGGAATCTGGTTAACTTTGTGGCAATCAATTCGCATGCGGATATCTTCGATCATATCTATCGGTTTCAGTTTATTCAGGAAGAAAAAGGAAGAGTAAAAATTAACGTAATGCCGGCAAAAGGGTATACGGCAACGGATCATAGAAACATTTACATGGAATTCAAAAAACGTCTGGGTGAAACCTTTGACCTTGAAGTATGCGAGACAGAACAGTTTGAAAGCACGCCAAGAGGGAAAAGTAAATTCTTGATTCAAAATATAAAAATCCTTTTCTGAATTGTCACACATAGAAGCTTAAGTAGTAGGAGAGAAGTATGTATTCGTTTATAAATATTAATGAAATTATGATAGATGCATCTTGCAGAGAAAAGCTGAGAACATTGTGTGATTTATATATGCAGCATAGATTTGATCTGTTAGGAAGCGGATTTGTTAAGCTGGATTACAATATATGCGTAGAGAGGCTGCACGGAAAACGTTATAAAAGCCGTTCTATGGCGAGATATGGAATGACTGCAGCTAAAAAATTACGGAGCAGATATGGCGAGATGTTGGGATATGAGCCAATCAACTGGTTTGTAGATTATAAAAGTGGATTTTTCTTTGAACCTGGAAGTTATAATTCTGTAAAGAAATGCAGAACGGTCATATCGGACAGAGCGGCGGTGGATATAAAGTGTCCGTGGGAGTTAGGGCGTCTTTATCATCTTGTCCAGATGGCTGTATTCGCGGTTGCGGATCAAGAATATAGAAATGATATAATCAGAGAATTCAAGAATGAGATGCGTGATTTTATGGTAATGAATCCGGTAGGGCGAACGGTTCAGTGGTCTGCGGTTATGGATTCTTCGATTCGCATCGTCAATCTCCTGGTGGCGTACGATATCTTGCGGCAATTGGATGGATCCGGATGTTTGGATAATGACTTTGAGTCAGGATTTGAAGCATTCATTGGAGAAAGCCTTAGATATGTAATGGAGAGATTGGAACGGGGAAGAAACGGTATGAATTCCAACCATTATCTTTCTAATCTGGCAGGAGTTATCTTTGCAGCTGCATATCTTCAGTCGGATGAATGGACGGACGCCTGTCTTGTCTTTGGAGTACAGGAGTTGATAAATGAAGTGCAAAAGCAGTTCTACGAGGAAGGGAGTCACATCGAAGGATCTACAAGCTACCATAGGTTAAGCGGGGAATTTGTAGTATATGCAACAGCGTTGGTTTATGGAACGCTGCAGTCAGACAGAAAGAAAAGCTATCAGTCCTATATGCGCAGGAATATTAAGGGATTAAGAGGATTGCCTTCACAAAAATATGATGTGGAAACGGATCGATTTTTCCCGCAGTGGTATCTTGACAGGATTTATAATATGGCGGCTTTTACGGAAACGATTTCAAAAGATAATCATGAGATTGTTCAGGTAGGAGACAACGACAGCGGCAGATTATTGAAACTGACTCCTATGGGGGAGGGAGAGACTGATACGGTGATTGATCATCGGAATTTTTTGTCGGCAGTATCTGGATTATTTTTCGATTCCGGATTTGAACATATTGCGAATGAAATTCCGTTGGAAGCCAGTATGGTTCATGGTATGGCAAAGAGAAGATCTGCATTTCATAAATACGATGTTCGAGTGGAACAAATTGGAACTTTGGCAGAAAGTGAATACCCTTATAAAAAAGAGACAGTTTTATATGTGGATGAATCTGAAAAGGCTGTAAGTCTGTTGGAAGGGGTAGAAATATTTTATTATAAAAAATTCGGTCTTTTGATAGCGAGGGGGAAACGAATATTTATCAGTATGGTAATCGACACGGCTGAAAACACCAGTCTCTTAGGGCATACACATAATGATAAGTTATCGGTGGAAGTGGTCGTTGACGGAACATATATAACAAGAGATCCGGGGACATATACTTATACGGCATTTCCGGTGATAAGGGATAAATTCAGGAGCGTGAAAGCGCATAATACAATTCATGTCGATGATCTTGAACAGAATGTGTTTTCTGGAACATTTGGGATGAAAAAGCGGGCGAGGGTCCAATTACTTTTTGCCGGGAAAGAACGAATAATCGGAAAGGTGTGTTATGCAGGAATCGAGCATGTGAGAGACGTTGAATTATTCCCTCATAAAATAGTGGTGACAGACCGGGTGAATATGCCATTTACGGTATCTTTCCAGAATAGACTCTATTCAACCGGATATGGACAACTGTACAGGAAGAAGGATCGGATATGATTGTGAATCGATATAATGCCAAATGGGATGTAGATATCATAGAAAATGGTATTTGCTTATATTTTTTAGGAAAGATTGCCACTCTGCTAAAGAGATGTCTGCCAGATATATATTATGAAAAATATGAGAAATGGATAAAGAAAAAACTAGAGTACAGACACATAAGAAAAGAGACGGAAGAAAGCCTGAAAAAGAAATATGATGCAGGGAAACAGCCGATGTTTTCATCCATAGAAATAGAAGTTATTAACCGATGCAACGGTATATGTCCTTTTTGCCCGGTTAATCGAAATGTAGATCCAAGGAAATTAAAGAAGATGGATGAAAAGCTCTTTAAAAAAATAATAGATGAATTAGGAGAGATTCGGTATTCTGGAAGACTGGCTTTACATTCTAATAATGAACCGTTTCTGGATTCAAGAATTGTGGAATTTGCTCAATATGCCCGTGCACATGTCCCTTATGCCCACTTGTATATGTATACGAATGGGACGTTGCTGACTATGGATAAATTTATAGCTATTATTCCTTCCTTGGATAAATTAGTAATTGATAATTATGACGATGATCTAGAGTTGATTGAAAATGTATCCAATATTCATGAATATTGTAGGAAGGATAGAGCATTAAATAAAAAAGTTGAGATTCATGTCAGAAAAATTCATGAAGTTCTTAATACCAGAGGAGGACAATCCCCAAATAATAACAAAAAGAAAACATTAAAAATGTCGTGTATTCTGCCATATAAGCAGATGGTGGTAAGACCGGACGGAAAGATAAGCCTGTGTTGCAATGATCCTTATGGAAAATATACAATGGCTGATCTGAACAAAATGTCTTTGCGGGAAGCGTGGTATTCAAAAAAGTATGAAAAAATAAGGAAGACACTCAGGTCAGGCAGAAATGGAGTTAAGCTATGCCGGTATTGCGATACATTACCAGAGCCGGAGGTATATTGAGTATGATGTCTGAAAAGGTATATATCATTGATAATATTCCGTTATTTAATCCTGTAACAGCAGGAGGGAAGACATTATCATATGATGAGTTTATGGCAGGCAGAACAACGTTGGGACTTTGTACTAAGATTTATTTTGTGACATCAGATATTGATTCCATTACAAACATGACTATGAAGATGCAAAATATATTCATTCAGTCCAGGATGCCGGTAATTGTATTAAAAGATACAAAAAGAGAAAAAAACATAACTGTTTGGCATTTGTTGTTACGGCTTGTGAAAAAAAGACAGGAAGAACGCGATTCGGATAAGCTGGTACGTGTTGTAAACGACAGGATGGAATGGCTGGAACACCGGATCGTCAGGAAACGATACAGGAAGAACTCTATGCCCATGTATATAAAAACAACTATGGCATACGGTGTACAGTCAGGCGGGATGGTGGCTCATTCTACGGGAGTGATAAACGCATTGGCAAAGCAATATGGGCAGATCCCAGTATATACGACAGACTACATTTCCAGTGAGGTACAGACCAGAAATATTCATCACATATCAATGAAAGCCTATCATGATTTTAGCGAGCTGAGAAATTTATATTTTAATTTCAGCGCCTGCCGTGAAATATATGGATTACAAAAAGGAAGAGAACCTGCTTTTGTTTATCAGCGTTATGCTCTGGATAATTTCATGGGGCTGCAGATCTCTTATAGATATAAAGTGCCTTTTGTTCTTGAATTTAATAGTTCCGAGATATGGACGTCCAGACACTGGGGAAATGGACTGAAATATAAAAATCTGGCTGAGAGAATAGAGAATCTCAACCTTGACAAAGCGGACCTGATCGTATGTGTCAGCGATGTGTTAAAAGAAGATTTGACAAAACGTGGAATTGAAAGCCAAAAAATATTGGTTGATTATAATGGGGCTGATATAGAAAAATACAACCCTGAGATCAGTGGGAAAGAGATAAGGGAAAAATATTGCCTGCAGAATAAAATCGTAATTGGATTTTGCGGTTCGTTCGGAGTGTTTCATGGAGCTGAAAAATTGGCGGAAAGTTATGCCGAATTAATCTCCCGGGATGAAAATTATAAGAGAAAAACCAGTTTGATGATGATCGGGGAGGGGAGGACGCTTCCGGAAGTAAAACGGATCCTGAAGCGTTTTCAGATAGAAGATTGTGTGAACTGTGTAGGAAGTATATGTTTCGAAAAGATATCATCATATCTGGCAGCCTGCGATATTCTGGTCGCCCCTCATGTCTGCAACAAAGATGGCAGCAATTTCTTTGGGTCGCCGACAAAATTGTTCGAATATATGGCTATGGCAATAGCAGCTTCTGATCTGGGACAGATGAGCAAGATCTTGAGAGATGGCGAAAATGCGCTTTTATTTGAACCCGGAAATGTGAAGGATATGTCAGATAAGCTTGAGATATTGCTAAGAAGCGATGTGCTTAGAGAAAAGCTTGGGACGAATGCAAGAAAGGACGTGGTTGAAAATTATACATGGGATGTTCATGTTAGAAAAATCATAGAAAAGATGGATGAAATATATGGAGGCTGACGCAGATGGTGAATGTGATTGGTTTGGGATACATAGGTTTGCCTACAGCGCTGATTATGGCGGAGAGTGGAACTAAAGTGGTCGGAACAGATAATAACAGTAAAGTTGTAAATGATTTGAAAGCCGGGAAGATTAGTTTTAGCGAAGATGGAATAGAAGAATTGTTTTATGGCGCCGTAAAGAAGGGGATAGAATTCAGTACAGAATATCAAAAGGCAGACATATATATAGTGGCGGTTCCGACGCCGTATATAAAGCATAGCAAAAAAGTAGATACGGCATATATCATGGATGCGGTCAGTCATATATTGGAGGTATGTGAAAGCGGGGCGGTTATAGTTATTGAATCTACGGTTTCTCCTGGAACGATAAGTAAATCAGTCCGTAGTTTTATTGAAGAAGAAGGATATGTATGTGGAGAAGATCTCCATCTAGTCCATGCCCCGGAGAGGATTATCCCGGGAAGAATGATAACAGAGCTCAGAAGTAATAATAGGACAATCGGAGCGGAGGATATTGCCATAGGGAGAAGGGTCAGAGCGTTATACAAGTCTTTCTGCAAAGGAGAGATCTTTTTAACAGACATTAAGACCGCAGAAATGACAAAAGTAGTAGAAAATACTTATCGGGATATCAATATAGCTTTCGCTAATGAACTTGCAAAGATATGCAGAGCCGGCGATATGGATGTATATGAGATTATTCGGTTGGCAAACATGCATCCGCGGGTAAATATACTTTCTCCGGGTCCGGGCGTAGGGGGACATTGTATCTCAGTGGATCCCTGGTTTTTGGTCGGAGATTATCCAGGACTTGCCAATATCATTCTCGCAGCCAGAAAGATTAATGATTCAATGCCGGAATTCGTGTTAAAACGTATTTCAGAAATTATGGATGCAGAGAAACTACAGGACATATCAAGAATAGGAATCTATGGGATTACCTATAAGGAAAATGTGGATGACGTAAGGGAAAGTCCTACATTACAGCTTATGGAGTGTATGAGGAGACATCTGGCGTCTGGTGTTAAAGTATATGATCCCAATGTAGGCAGGGATGTTGTAGAAAATCAATATCATGAGCTGGACGCATTCTTAAATGATATTGATTTGATCGTCATCATGGTTGGGCATGATGAGATTATTAAGAATATGGAGAAGATAAAGGACAAGATCATCCTGGATACAAGAAATATATGTCGGGCAGACGCAGCCTATCGGTTATGAAAAGTAGTTATGGAGAAGAGTATGGATAAATTATATGTGACAATAACGATCGATACGGAAAATCCACAGATTCCATTTATGGCAAATACATGCAGGACGGACACTTTGCTTCATTCTGACAGGAAAAGAAATTATGGAATCCAGTAT
>OFFW01001041.1_pt1 | contig 17526 bp, 11 predicted proteins | sample 1521501 | NCBI WGS metagenome assembly OFFW01 (sample SAMEA3504107, study PRJEB24116) | mouse gut metagenome | biome: mouse gut; feature: mouse-associated habitat; material: faeces | place: Denmark | collected 2011
TTCTCGTCCGTGATCTTTCCGTCAATAAGAGGTACGTTGAAGTCACATCTTACCAACACTTTTTTGCCTTTTACATTAATATCATCTACGGATTTCTTATTGAGCATGTAAATTGCCTGCCGCCTGTGAGCAATATCCAATGAGATCCCTTCATCCGCATATCACTTCCAGACAGCTTTCCCCTTTCTATAGTTAATTTGTCCTAAATTCCTTTGCATGCCTTCTGCATGGAATGCCGAAAGCATACCGCATATACCATACATCACCGAAAAAAGATCCGGTCCATTATCTCAGACCGGACCCTTTGGGTATTCCAGAATTATGCTAATTCAGAGAAGTATTTGATTGTTCTTACCATCTGGCTTGTGTAAGAATTCTCATTGTCATACCATGATACAACCTGTACCTGTGTATTGCCGTCTTCCATAGGAGCAACCATTGTCTGGGTAGCATCAAAGATGGAACCGTATGTGCTGCCGATAACGTCGGAAGAAACGATTTCGTCTGTGTTATAACCGAAGGACTCTGTGGAAGCAGCTTTCATAGCGTCGTTAATCTGCTCTTTGGTAACCTGACCCTTAACAACTGCAACTAAGATAGTTGTGGAACCTGTAGGGGTGGGAACACGCTGAGCGGAACCGATAAGCTTTCCGTTCAGTTCAGGGATAACAAGGCCGATTGCCTTAGCAGCGCCTGTTGAGTTGGGAACGATGTTCTGAGCGCCTGCACGGCTTCTTCTCTTATCGCCTTTTCTCTGAGGGCCGTCAAGAATCATCTGGTCGCCTGTGTAAGCGTGAACGGTTGTCATAATACCGCTCATAACAGGAGCAAGGTCATTTAATGCCTTAGCCATGGGAGCTAAGCAGTTTGTTGTACAGGAAGCTGCGGAAATAACGGTATCCTCAGCCTTCAAGGATGTATGGTTTACATTATAAACGATGGTAGGAAGGTCGTTTCCGGCAGGTGCGGAGATAACTACCTTACGAGCGCCGGCTTCGATATGAGCGCTTGCTTTTGCCTTGGATGTATAGAAACCTGTACATTCAAGAACAACGTCTACCTTTAACTCTCCCCAGGGAAGGTTCTTAGCGTCTGCTTCTTTGTAAATTGTAATGGTCTTTCCATTAACAGAGATGGAATCCTCACCATAAGATACGCTGTCCGCATATTTGTACTTGCCCTGTGCGGTATCGTACTTTAATAAGTGCGCAAGCATTTCAGGACTTGTCAAATCGTTAATTGCTACCACTTCGTAACCTTCTGCATCAAACATCTGTCTGAATGCAAGACGACCGATACGGCCAAAACCATTAATTGCTACTCTTACTGCCATTTTAGATTCCTCCTAAAAATGAATAATTATTACATATGATTTTGCAATCCAAAAGATTCTCAATCCGGCAGACTGTGCTATCTTTGAGATTGACAAAATTTTATCAGCAGATTTATTGTACCCAATTTGTCCGAAAAGTTCAAGATTAAATTGAAAAATAATTGCATTTTCTGGCAATTTTTAATAAGATACGGTAAACGAAAGTAAACTGCGCACGGCGCCGGCCTGGCATAACGGTCAAAACTGTGCAGAAATGAGGTAACCTATGGCTGTCAAAGCGGATTTTCACTTACATTCTTCCTTTTCGGGGGACAGCACCGCCCCTATGGAGGATATGATTTTAAAGGGAATCGAACTCGGACTTTCCACCATGTGCTTTACGGAGCATCTGGATATGGATTTTGTTTACTCAGATGCCGAAAGCGATGGAATGTTTGAACTCAATACCGACTCCTATCTTTACGAGCTGGCGAAGTATAAGGAAAAATATGCCGGAAAAATCCGGCTTTTATTCGGCGTGGAGCTGGGTGTTCAGCCCCACCTGAAAAGGGAGCTTGCCCTTTATGCCAAAAGCTATGATTTTGATTTTATCATAGCCTCCTCCCATCTGTGCAACAGAAAAGACCCCTATTTTCCGCCTTTTTACGAGGGGCGTTCCGATGAGGAGGCATACAGGGAATATTTTTCTTCCATTCTGGATAATTTAAAGGCTTTTGACAACTTTGATGTTTACGGGCATTTGGATTATGTGGTCCGTTACGGGAAAACAAAGGATGAAAACTACCGCTATGAGGATTACAGCGATATCCTGGACAGGATTCTGGAAACCCTGATTGAAAAAGAAAAGGGAATCGAACTCAACACCGGCGCCATTTCCTACGGCCTTAAGGAGTTGAATCCCTGCACCGGCATTTTAAAAAAATACAGGGCTTTAGGCGGGGAAATCGTCACCATAGGCTCGGACGCCCATAAGCCCGGGGCGGTCGCAAGAGGCTTCGAGCGGGCGGCGGAAATCCTTACGGCCTGCGGCTTCCGCTATTACGCCGCTTTTGAGAAGCGTTCACCGGAGTTTCATCGGCTTTAACGCCCTCTCTCATAGCACGGCACCCCGGCGTTTTTGATTTCATATCCCGGGCCTGCGCATATTTCATTTTACGTTCAGGCTCTGTGACAGTGCGTCCAGGCCCATCAACTTTTCATTACGGTGGCGGCTATAAAATAATGCCGCCCCCCATAACATATTCCCCGTCATAAAATACCACTGCCTGTCCCGGCGTGACAGCCCGTACAGGGTGCTCAAAAGTGCATGAAATTGCATCTTCCCCTGTGCGGACAGCCTCGCACCACTCTCCCCTGTGGGCATACCTTATCTTCGCCCAAAGTCTCCGGGGCTTTGGCAAATCCTCCATTCCCATAAACTGAATCCGGCTGCAGGTAAGCCTGGTCCGGAAAACGTCGCTGTCGCTGATAACCACTTCATTGGTTTTAGGGCGCAACTCCGATACGAATACCGGGTGGCCCATGGAAAGATTCAGGCCCTTTCTCTGTCCCACCGTATAGTGAATGATTCCTTTATGGGTTCCCAAAACGCGTCCGTCTTCGGAGACAAAGTTTCCTTCTTTGGGAATCTCTCTCGGAAGTCCCTCTGGCAGATTCTCCAAAAGTTCTTTATTCGCCGCCCTTCTGATAAATCCGGCGTAATCCCCATCCGGCACAAAACAGATATCCTGGCTGTCCCTTTTTTGGGCCACGGGCAGATGGTTTTTCTCTGCAATGCTTCTGATTTCGTCCTTGGTATAATCCCCTGCCGGCATCAGCGTACGGGACAACTGGAACTGGGTCAGATTATAAAGGGCGTAGGTCTGGTCTTTCCGGGCGGTAACGGAATTGCGGACGGCATATCTGCCGTTTGGCAGCTTTTCCACTCTGGCGTAATGGCCCGTGGCAATATAGTCCGCCCCGATTTCCATCGCGCGCCGAAGCAAAGACTCCCACTTTACATATCTGTTGCAGGCAATGCAGGGATTGGGCGTTCTGCCGCTTAAATATTCCGTGATAAAATAATCCACTACCTTTTCCCGAAATTCCTTTTTAAAGTTCACCACGTAATGGGGAATGGAAAGGATACGGGCAACTCTGCCAGCGTCCTCCGCCGCTTCAAGGCCGCAGCATCCGCCGTTTTCTTCCACAAACGCTCTCTCCTCATCCTCCCAGGTTTGCATGGTGATTCCGATTACCTCATATCCCTGCTCCTTTAACAGGCAGGCGGCCACGGAGGAATCCACTCCCCCCGACATGCCTACCACTACTTTCTTTTTCATTTTGCTGCCCTGCTTTCCAAGTCCGCGCCCTGCTGTCTATGGCAGGCTTTGTCTCTAATATTCTTCCTCCGGCTCATCCTCATGGATATCGTTTTTCGGCTTCTTCAGCCCTTCGATTGTAATGCCGTTTTTCTCCGCATAATCCCAAAGAGCGGCATGAATGGCCTCCTCCGCAAGCAAAGAGCAGTGTACCTTCACAGGCGGAAGCCCGTCTAACGCCTCCATCACGGCTTTGTTTGTCACAAGAAGGGCTTCCTGAACGGTCTTTCCCTTTACCAGCTCCGTTGCCATACTGCTGGTAGCCACGGCGGCCCCGCAGCCGAAGGTTTTGAATTTGCAGTCCTGTATCACCTGGCTTTCGTCAATATCAAGGTAAATCCTCATTATATCCCCGCATTTGGCATTTCCCACTGTTCCCGTGCCGCTGGGATTTTCTATCTCTCCCATGTTCCTGGGATTGGTAAAATGGTCCATCACTTTCTCGCTGTACATGTTCTCCCACTCCTTATTTTTCTTTGTTCTGCGCGGTCATTTGCAACGTGCAGATTTTCCGGCTGACAAGTCATTTATGGCTCTTTAAAAAATCCTCGTAAAGGGGCGACATCTGCCGCAGTCTGTACACAATATCCTTTACGGCCTCCACCACGTAATCCATTTCCTCCATGGTGTTTTCCCTGCTTAAAGTAAGGCGCAGCGAGCCGTGGGCTCTTTCATGGGGAAGTCCGATTGCCAGAAGCACGTGGGACGGGTCAAGAGAGCCCGAGGTACACGCCGAACCGCTGGAAGCGCAGATTCCTTTCATATCCAGCATCATCAGAAGGGATTCCCCCTCGATAAAGTCAAAGCTGAAGTTTGCGTTATTGGGAAGACGCTTTTTTCTGTCCCCGTTTAAACGGCAGTGGGGAACTTCCTTTAACATTTTTTCTATCAGATAGTTTCTGAGCCTTTGTATTTTTGCATTGCTTTCTTCCATTTCCGAAAAAGCCGCTTTTACGGCTGCGCCAAATCCCGCGATTCCCGGCACGTTTTCCGTTCCCGCTCTCCGGCCTCTTTCCTGCGCCCCTCCGTGGATAAAAGAGCGAATCTTCACGCCCTTGCGGATATAAAGAAATCCCACACCCTTAGGCCCGTGGAGCTTATGGGCGCTTGCACTTAGCATATCAATGTTCAGTTCGTCCACATTGACCGGTACATGGCCGTAGGCCTGCACGGCGTCGGTATGAAATAAAATCCCCTTTTTTCTGGCAATTTCCCCGATTTCGGCTATGGGCTGAAGGGTTCCGATTTCATTGTTGGCAAACATCACCGAAATCAGTATGGTATCCGGCCTGACTGCCTTTTCCAGCTCTTGTGTCTTAATGATTCCGTTTTCGTCCACGTCCACATAAGTGACCTCAAAACCTCTCTTCTCCAGATATTCACAGGTGTGCAAAACGGCGTGGTGTTCAATGGCTGAGGTAATGATATGCTTTCCCTTATCCCCGTAAGCCTCCGCCGCGGCGATAAGCGCCCAGTTGTCCGCTTCGGAACCGCCTCCCGTAAAATAGATTTCAGAGCTGTCCGCTCCCAGACTTTCCGCAATCCTTTCCCTTGCCTCTGCAACCGCTTTTTTGCTCTCCCCTCCCAGCCGGTAAATGGTGCTGGCGTTTCCGTAATGCTCCGAAAAGTAAGGGAGCATGGCGGAGAGAACCTCTTTCGAGGTTTTGGTGGTGGCTGCGTTGTCCAGATAGATAATATTATCCATTTTTTCCTCATTTCTGTGCTGCATTTTTACTTTCTATGATTATGTCAGCTTCACTGCTTTTTTATTCCTATCATTTCACTAGGTTTTAACAATCCTTACTATAGCATTTTGGAATGGTTCTGTCAATGAGACAGAAAGCATATATTAAAACCAAGTAATCTATGCGCCAGCCCGCCTTTTAAAGGCACAGACGGCAATTTCCAGATTCTTTGCCGCCGGGCCTGCCGCTTCCGGTGATATTTTATGTTAAAAAGACGAAATACAAGTCCTCTGGTAACGGGGACGATTATTCTCACACTCACCGGCTTTTTAAGCCGCTTTATCGGATTCTTCTACCGCATTTTTTTATCCCGGCTTTTTGGGGCCGAGGGCATGGGGCTTTATCAGTTGATTTCTCCCGTCCTTGCCCTTTCTTTTTCTCTCACCGTTGCCGGTATGCAGACGGCCATATCCAAATATGTTGCCGGAGAAACCGTTACAAAGGATTACCGCTCCTCCGCCCTGCATCTGTTTACCGGCCTTGCGCTTTCCATGACGCTCTCCGTTTTATGCGCGGCGGGCATCTACTGTCAGGCCGACTGGATTGCGGTATATTTTCTTATGGAAGAGCGGACGGCGCCGCTTCTGCGCATCATCGCCCTGTCCATTCCCATGGCAACGGTCCACTCCTGCATCAACGGCTATTTTTACGGCATAAGGAAAACAGGGGTCCCCTCCCTGTGCCAGTTGTCCGAACAGATTATCCGCGTAGGAAGCGTATACCTGATTTATTTTCTGTGCCTGAAACACAACATGACCCTCACCATCAACTTTGCGGTGGTGGGGCTGGTGATTGGTGAAAGTGCCTCCATGCTGGTGTCGCTGATTGCCGTTCGGGCCCATTTTGACCATGTGACGCCTAAAAACTACGGCCCTCTTCTTTCGGTCAGCCGTTCCTCCTTCCTCGTCGCCGGAGGGCGTCTTTTGAAGCTGGCGGTTCCCTTGTCGCTCAACAGAGTTATCATCAATTTTCTCCAGAGCATAGAAGCCATCTTCATCCCCAACAGGCTGATGAGCTATGGCTATGATAATGCCGCCTCCCTTAGCATTTACGGCGTCCTTACGGGAATGGCAATGCCCCTTATCTTTTTTCCCGGGGCCATCACCAACTCCATCTGTGTGCTGCTTCTGCCAATCGTATCCGAAGCCGACGCCGCGGACAATATGTCCACCATCAAAAAAGCCGTATACAAGTCCATCCGCTACGGCTTTTTTCTCGGTATTCTTTTCACCGGCTTCTTTTTATGCACCGGAAAATTTCTCGGAAATTTACTTTATCAGAGCGCCCTTGCGGGAAGCTTCATCATTGTCCTGAGCTTCCTCTGCCCTCTTATGTACATTGCCAGCATGTTAGGCAGCATCTTAAACGGCCTCGGCAAAACGGGCCTTACCTTTACATACAGCATGGTAAGCCTGATGGTGCGCCTTGCTTTCGTGTTCTTCGGCATTCCTTTATGGGGCATCCACGGCTATCTCTGGGGGCTCCTTATCAGTCAGGCCGTCCAGACCATTCTGTGCCTTTTCGCAGTGCGAAAGTACCGCTGAAAGCGTCCTTTTGTAAGAGCCGGCCCGCCTGTTGGCAGACCGGCCCGCTGTCTGCCAGGCTTAGCTGTTTTTACATTCCGGATAGGATAGCTGTTCTTTGCTTGAGGCCGTGGCTTTCGTAAGCTGCAGCACAATCTCGCTGAAATAACGGGGGCTTATCTCCGAGAGCTGGCGCTGGTGTTCTTTTTTTACGGTATCGTATACATAGCTGCCTCTTTTCACCGTACCGGATTGATAAAATACCGCCCCGTAAACGGTCACTTCCTCGTTTTCATCCCCCACAAAGCAGCCGGAAAATTCCAGTTCCACTCCGGTATCGCCGTCCTCCCTGTAGAAGGTATAATAACCGCCGGCATCCTGCACGCTTCCCCGGTACCAGCCAAACCCCTGCAGCTTCCCTGACAGGGAAAGGCCGTTTAACAGCTTGCCGCCAAAGCGGGTAAGCTCCTTTTGTCCCTTTTCCTCCTCCGTAAGCCGGTAAACAGGGCGTTCCAACTGCTCAAAGGGCTGCGTAACCTCATAATCCGAAAGCTGTTCTTTCCACGCCGCCAGTTCTTCCTCCGAAAGCTCGATGGGATGAACCAGACCGATGCTGCCCTCGCCGGGAAGCTCGTATTCCTCCTCGTCCACCGTGTTAAAGCTTCCGTCCTCCATGTAGCGGAAGGTGGCCTTAAGCCCGCCCTGCTCGTACAGTCCCCAGATAAGCCCTGTTGCAAACTGGTGCATAATGGGATTTTTCACGAAAAGCGCTTTCCACTTTTCCACCTGCCACGTCCGCTCTGCGCTTAAAGCCTGCTCCAGACGCATCTTCTGGTTTGATACCACCGTTTTAAGCTGCTTTTTCAGGAGCTTGAACGCCGCGCTGGCCGCCTCCGCCTTTTCGGCATCGTCCTTTTTGCCGGGGGCCGGAAGATTTTTCAGCCTCTTTTCGTTTTCATCGTAGACCTCCAGTTCAAGAGCAGGCGATAAAAGCACCTTGAAACATCTTCCGCCGTAGTCAAAGGTAAGCTCCATTCTCTCGTCAAAACCCAGATTCGGCACAATCCTGTCCTCTAACTCTTCCCGGGTAATGCCAAGCTGCCCCGCCGCGTAGGTTAAGGCGTCCGCCGCGGCTGTTTTTACCTGACGGAACTTGAACTTCCGGGCAATCTGGTCCACCAGCAAAAGCGCCGTGGAACTGCCGTTTACGGAAAGCGCCTTCACCGCCTCCGCCGCCATGGCGCCTCTTGACGCCTTAGGCCATTCCTTAATCTGTTCGTTCAAAACAGGGACAATGGCGTCCCCGCCGTGAATGGAGGCGGCATAGAGCACCCACTTTTTCTTGGCTTCCGCCCCGCCGTCCAGCCATTTTCCGAACAGCACGTTTACGTAATCGGCCAGCTCCTTTGCCTGTAAAGCACAGGCAAGCCTTGCCGCGTCCTTGTTTACGCCCGGTATTCCCATATCCGCATAAGCCACAAGTATGGCGGTCAGATAATCTTCCTCCGCAATCGTGCCGTCCTGTCTGTGCACCTCCGGGAACGGCGTCTCATAAGCCCAGGAAACCTTGCGCTTCTTTCCGCCCTTTAGGATTTCCCTGGCCAAATCATTCAGGCTTTTTTCTCCCCCATTGGCCGGCCCGGCCGCATCGGACTCCCTTTCCATCCCCAGGCATTCTTCCAGAAGGGTCTTTATCTTCTTGCTCTTTTCCACCGAAAGGGCCGCTTCAAACGCCTCTCGGTAAGAGGATGCGCCCCACTGTTTCAGTACGCTCACCGCAAGTTCTCTCTCCTGGGATTTCCGTGAAGACAGCATTTCTTTTATTTCCGGCTCCCACTCCTTATGGCTTCCATACACCGCCGAAAGGAGCTCCCTTACCTGCTTGGAACCGTCCATGGCACAGGATAAAAGTATGTCCCGGTACTCCTTAAAGTGAACGTCAAGCACACGGATGCAGAGAAAACGGACGGCGGGCGTTCCCTCCTTTGCATAGGATACAAAGGTATCCTCCCACTCCCTTTTTCCGCACAGGAGAACAACACAGTTATTGAGAAAGTTTGTTTTCTGCTTCTCCTGATAAAAACTGTCGTATATGCTGCCCAGCATTTCGAGCTGGTAACCGGCGGGAACCTTTTCCTCCTCAAAAAGAGTGAGGATTTCCTTCAATATTTCTTTGTCTACCACGCGGTAAGCGCCTTTCATATAACTAAAATGGGAGATTTTAAGGCACATTCCCTCTAAAACCGCCGACCTGCGGTACATCTGCTGCATATTTTTATCCTTCAAAAGCGCGGCAAGCTTTCTATTGTAATCATAGCTGTAATATTGCACGGTGTCTCTCCATTTTGGTATGTAAGGATACAACACGTCTATCTCCGCTTCTCCTAAAAGGTAGCTGACAGCCTCCTGTTGTCCCACCGTGTAGCGGGCCGTCAATTCCTTTGCCATCTTCCTTTCATATTCTCCCGTCGCGGAAGCGTTAATCTCCTGAAAGAGCTTTGGGCTGTTATCCGCCACTTCCTGTAGCAGATACTGGTAATTTTCCGTGGAAATCTCCGAAAGCATCCCCTTTATCATCCCGGGATAATTTCTTATCATGCGTCCCAGACCGCCGCCCGCCTTGTTTTTCAGGCACCAGAGCACATAGTCCTCTTTTCTTATGGGCAAAGCCTCCTCTAATGCCTCCACATGAGCCAGAAACCATTTATATCCTCCGATATCGAGGCAAACATCCAGTGTGGTGGTGCGTCCGCTTTCCGCGTCCATAGCCGCCGCAAGGCAAAGAAAAGCCATGCATTTTTTTGAGTGTTCTATCCCCAGAAAGGCCGCCCCGGAAAGAAGAAGCGTTAAATACTCTTCCGTTTTTCTTCCCCGGATAATCCGGGCAATCCTCTCGGGAAAAGCTCCGCCCTCCGCCCGGCGCACATAGTTCATCAGTTCGTCCATTTCCGCCTTTGGCGGCTCTGCACCGGTAAACATATTGGGAATGCTGTCAACCAGATTTGTCTCCAGACAGTTTATAACTCCTTTCAATTCCTCGTTTGGTTTTTCCTTTGTGAGCAGCTTTTTAAGCAGACCTTTCTCTTGGCTTTCCACTTTTGTGTTATAGAGCACCATCGCCGCCAGAAGCGTCTCGGCATTGCCGTGCCGGTGATAACACAGCTTCATGGCTTTCCTTAAAATCTCCGTATTGTTCTGTGCCAAATTAGCCGCCGCCTTTTTCAGCCCGTAATTGTTCCACACAATCCCTTCCGCCCTGATTGCCGTTTCCTGTTCCTTTGTCAGAAATTCTTTAACGGAATCCGTGTTCCACCCGTAGAGAATAAACGCAAAGTAAGCGGTGGAACCCGAAACCGCGGCCACAAAGCGCACAAAGCGGGAAAGCTCCTCGGTTCTGCCGCGCTTTCGCAAATGCCCCATATAATCCCTGCACTTCCCCACCTTGTTCCTGTCCAGTTGGGACAGGTCCTGCCGCCGCGCTTTTTGAAGGAGCTCTCTGTTTTCCGGCGCCGTCATATCAAGATATTCCTCCGCCAGCTTCTGATTTTCTTCTGAAAGCTGCAGGTTTTCCAGTGTTTCCAGTAATTTCTGATAATTGCGTTCGTCTTTAAAATTCATCTGAAATCATCCCTTTCTGAAATTCTTATTTTTCATCACCGCAAGCGCCATATCATACGAAAGCTTTTCCCTGCAGGCGCGGATATAGGAAAGCAGTTCCTCCATAACCTCGATTACCGGTCCCGGCTCAAATTCCATCTGGTGCCTCTTTCCTTTCAAAAGCTCTGCGATACGGGAAAAACAGATTCCCGCCTGATGAAGCCCCAGCCTTTCGCCGTCTTCCGCAAGGGAAACAAGGCCGCTTAGCACTTCCTCCCAGAATGAATTTGTGCCGGAGTAAAAAATATCCAAAAGACTTTTTTCCGCTTCCTGCAGGTACTGCTTCATAGAGGTGAGAATTTCCCATGAAACGCCGCCGCTTTCGGCTGCCGCAGCCGCCGGGGCTTCCTGTTTCCCATAAGCCTCTCCGAAAAACACTTCAATGGGATACAGGCACAGCCGCCCCTCCCCGTCCAGATAAAGGCTTCCGAAAAATACAATATCTTCAAATCCGCGTCCCCTTAGCCGCTTTTCCATCCGTTCAAGAAGCTGAACGGTCATCTTCTCCTCCTTTGTATATTTCACGGAAATAAAAAGCGCTCTTCCCTGACTGTCGAAAACGCTCCATGTAAATCTCTGGCTTACGGTATCAAAAACCGTTTCGTCCCATCTGACGGCCCCGGCAAGCGCCAGTTTTTCTCTCCTGCCCTGTCCGTTTTCCGCCATGCCAAAGTTTTCCGCCTGCCCGCCGGCAGGCTCTTCCTGCGCCGCAAAATCCCGTTTTCCGCCGGATTTAAGGCCGCCGAAGAAGTAATCCTTCAGCATCTTCTCAAAATCCCACCAAATCATCCCGCAGATATTTTCATTTCCAAGGCTTCTGTTTCCGGTAATTTCGCCTCTGGATTCCTGGCTCACCGACAGCCGCCCGCCCGAGGCGGCTTTTGCGTTCTGCAAATCAAATTCCAGATTTTGAAGCTCCGCCCTGCTGCAGTCAAGCCCCCAGGGCGCCATGGCCCCGTTAGAATTTGCCGGCGGCCGGCGGCGGCTTTCCCCATATATGGTAGGCCGGACATCCGTCCAGGTGTACCACATTTTCTGCTCCGTCTCCAGAAAATAATAGATTTCTCCCGCGTATCCCGTCTTGCTTGAAAAACTCCTCCCTCCCATAGCCGCCAGATGGAGTTTCCCCACCGGCTCATAGGTGTCCTGGAAGTTTCCGGCCAGAGCGCGCATTTTTTCTTTTCTTCCGTCTGCCCCGTTCTCCTTTGATTCCTCTCCGGAACCTGCCGCCGCTTTCAGCTCTCCGGCCAGACGGTAAAGGGACAGCATATTGCCTAAAAGCTCCTCGCCCCGAAAGGCTGCCGAACGTGAAAAATACTGCTCGTAGCTGCCGCAAAGCGCGCGCAGACTGCTTTCCAGCAAGGGAAGCTTCGCTCTGTGCGCGATAATGGCAAGGCGTTCCAGACTTTCCGTTTCCTCGGGAGACTGTCTGGAAAGACCCACTCCCATCTGCTGGCAGAGAGTTTCGCAGACAGAATCGGCGGCTTTAAAAACCAGCTTTTCGTCAAGGGAATTTTCCTCGTCCAAAAGGGTCTCTAACCGCGCGAGGGTTACCGCTTTTCTTGCCAGTTGATAGGCCAGCACGGCCTGCGCTTTATGAGCGCAAAGCTCCCTGCTGTGGCAGGTGCAGGAGGAACCGGAAAAGGGCAAAAGCAGCTTTACCGTCGCTTTGTCCCAGGGGAGCGACACCGTCACGACAGAGCTTTCCTCCACAGGCGGCAGCGCGCCGTTCCGTATATGGGCAAGAAAATTCCTGTACCGGGTGCTGCCGCATGCGCGCTTTAATTTTTCCGCCGGAATATCCAGAATTTCCTGAAAACGCTCACAGCGCTCTTCTTCCTGGCCCGAAGCCTCCTTCTCCAGCTCCTTTTTCATCCATAAAACCGCCGTCACGATATGCCGGCAAATGCTGCGGGAAGGGCAGGTACAGCCGCTTTCCGTAAGAGGAGCGCGAATCACGCATTTTTCTTCCTTTAAGGCAATCTCTGCCCCCTCGTCTGTCCATGTAAGAACAGGGCTTTCCTTCTCCAAATCCTTAGCCGCCCGTTTTACCGTTCCTTTGTTGGAAAGACCGGTCAGATAATCCTCGTCTACATTTTTAATCAGGGCTTTCACTGTATCCATTTCTTAATTCCTTCTATCATGCATTCTGCCGTCACCCGTTCATAATTTTTCCCATAAAATCTCCCAGCGCTTCCGGCGTCATTGCCCCCACATGGGCTCCCATATTCGCAAGGCGCTGGGCGGTATTCCTGTCGTAAACCGGGTTGGCGTCGCCGTCAAGGGCCGTCAGGCAAATCAGCTTTGCTCCGCTTTCTATGATGCCGCGGCTTACCCCCAAAAGCCCGGAAATACTGCCGCCCTCGCACAGGTCGGAAACCAGCACCACCATGGTTCTGTGGGGATTTTCTATCAGCCCTTCGCAGTACTGCAAAGCTCCCGCAATATAGGTGCCGCCTCCTAACTGAATACTCATAAGGGTGGCCACCACATCCTCCATCTGGGAACTCAAATCCACCACCTGCGTGTCAAAGATAACAAGCCGTGTGTCCAGCATGGGAAGCCTTGCAAAGATGCCCGCCATCACCGCGCTGTGTATCACCGAATCCAACATGGAACCGCTCTCGTCCACGGCGATTACCACCCGCCAGGTGCTGTAATTTCTGGTCCGTCTGTTGAAATACACCTGCTCAATCTGAAGCTGCCGGTTTTCCCTGTCATAATGCTTTAAATTTTTACGGATGGTCTTTTGAATATCCAGATTCCTTATAGAGGGTACAGGGCTGCTTGCATTTTTGTCGATTCTCCCGAGAAGGGAACGCCGGATATCCTGCTGCAGCTTTTCCGCGATTTCATCCGCCACCTTCCTGATAATTCTTCTCGCGGCGTCCAGCACCTCGCCTTTCATCAGATGCTTTAACTGCAGGATGGTCTTTAAAAGCTCCTGGTTGGGCTCTAACTTCTCAAGAACCTCCTTATCGGTCAAAAGCTCTGTCATTCCGTAATTATCCAGCGCATGACGCTCCAATATCTCCACCGTCTCTTTGGGAAAAAGCCTCCGTATCCGGGTAATCCAGGAAGCGGCCGTCAAATGACTGGCTTCCGTTCCTCCTTTGCGGACGTCCTCCCCCTGCTCCCTGTTGTAGAGAAAGTCCAGCACCTCCTCCAAATCCATGCAGGAAATTCCTTCCGAAAGTCCGGCGCTGCCGTCAAAACTCATCTGATTTTTTGCGTAGCTCCCTAAAATCAGGCGCCATCTGTTTAACTGACTGGTATTCATTCTGCTTTTCCCCGCATACTCTGGCGCATACCCGCGTACTTATCCAGAGCCTCCCCATATTCATATTCCGCCGGCAAAACGCTTCTTCCCTTAAAGAGCGCTTTCTTTTCCGCTCCGTTTAAGGCCGCCGCCTCTTTCGCAATCCTGTCGATTTCAAGAGGTGTGAAATAGCCGAAAGCCTGCCGCAGCTCCGGCAAAAGCTCCATAAAAGCCTCCCCGGAAAGTTCCTTTAAAAGCCCGTCTATCATGGGCAGAAATCCCTGTCCCGAAAAAACAAAATCCCGCGCCGTAAAAAACAGGCCCCGCAAAAACGCGCCGCTTTTCCGGCGCTGCTCGGCGGTTCCCTGCAGATAGCCCGACGCCGTCGCCTTTATCCGTCCGTCATAGCTTCCGTCATACCCATAGAGCAGCCCAAGGACCGCTCCCTCCAATCCCGGCGATATTTCCCGGCCTTTCAAAAGCCTTTCAAAAGCCTCCAAAAGCAGCCTGCGGAAACGGACGAACGCCGGCTTTCCGGTGATTTGATAAAGGGAAAGACAGTGTTCCATACACTCCCACTGCCGTTCGTCTTTCACCGTTCCCATGGACGGCAAAAGCTGGATGATTTTCTGGAAAGCAATTTCCAAAAGCCCCGTAAGTTCCCTGGAATCCGCCGCCTGATACAGCTCCCTGAGTTCATAGAGCATCCGCAGATGGGAAAAGCCTTCCGCCAGGGAAAAGAAGTCCCCGTCCTTTTTCAGGACTTCGTCCATGTGTTCCCCAAATTCTTCCTGCTCTTTTAAAAATCCCATCAAAAATCCCCGGGTCATCAGCCGGGCGGCGTCCTTACTGCTGCAGCTTTTATCAAAAGTTTTTAAAAGCTGCGTCCTTGCCGCTTCCAAAACCGTCCCGCCAGCCATCGACACGTCCACAAGGGCCGCCAGCACCTGACTGGAAAACCGGTAGCTCCATATTTCCCGAATCCGGTTTTTATCCTTTCTGTTTACCAAATCCGCCCCTTTTATTCTTCTGGCAAATCCCGTCTCCAGAAATTCCATCTGGTACAAAAAGCGGCTCATCTCCAGATGTTTTTTCTTTGTAAATAATTCCAGCGTCACCTCGCTTTTAGCGGAGGTCTGAATCCTGAAGCCATATTTTCTGCACTTTTCCTCGAAATCAGACAAAAGCGGCGGACGCGGCGCGCCTTCGCAGAGCGCTCCCACCTGTTTTCCCGTATTGATTTCCTCAAGGATTCGCAGTGGCAAATCCGTGGAGGGATTGCATTCCCCTTTCACAAAGGAGGAAAGGGCCGCGTCCCGCAGTTCAAAAAGCCCCGGCTCCCGTTTTCCCCGAAGAAGGGCCAAATCCTTTGCCATCACCAAAGCGCAGATTTCGTCGTAGGAGGAAATCGCTTCCTTTTTTCTTCTTGCCGCCCTGCCCGCGCCGATAAGCTGGTGAAGCACCGCCTGTTCATACACTTTCTCCGGCGCGCCCTCCTTTTCAAGCCCCTCCCACACCTTCTGATAAAAGCCCGGAGACTGCATTCCGCTGGCGTAACCGTTTAAAGCGTCCGCGGCCTCCATGGAGTATGAAAGGGGATAAACTCCCTGATTTTCGGATGGGATATCGTGGAGCTTCACCTTTTTTCCGGTATAGGAAAAACCCCCTTCTGTTTCCGCAAGAAGCGCCTTTAAGCCGTCTGTGTGAAAGCCGCCCGTAACCACCAGAATTTTCGGATATTCCCGGCTTGCTTTGGCAATCTGCTGCGCCATGTACTGTTCCCGTAAAAGGCAGCCGTCCTCCAAAAGCTCCTCCGCCGGCGTGTGGCTCCTTGACAGTCCGCAGTATGCGCTCATCTTAGATAAAAAGACTTCCGTTTCCATGTAAAGGCCGCCGATTTCAAAATATTTTTCCCAGATTTCATCAAAACTGCGAAGCCCCGTTTTTTCACACAGAAGCTTTATGTACCTGCTTCTGCCAAGCAGATAATCGTCGTTGTAGGTCCGCCGATTTTTTCCGCTCCCCAGAAGGATTTCCCCGTAGGGAAGGTCGATGAAGCGCGCCGGAATCTTTCTTTTCTCCGCTTCCCGGATTGCCACAAGCTCCGGCGAGCAGTCGAGAAAGGGATAATAGCATTTGTAATCCTCCTTCTCCTCCCCCAGAAGTCCCTTTTTGTCTTTATAAAAATAGTAAAGAGCCACGGGCGCTTTCGTGTCCTTATGAGCCAGAACGGGAATCATATCACGGGCGTTCTCGGGACCTTCTATGAGGATACAGCAAGGCTCGTAAGCGCTTATTACCCTCTGCAGATGAAACGCGCAGACGGGACTGTGGTGGCGTACCGGAAAAAACACCAAAGGCCCGCCATAATCCGCTCCTTTCCCGGGATTTTTACTTACCCCAGATACTTCCTGGCCTCGTAATAGCTGTTCCATAAGCCCCCTTCTTTGCCTCCCTTATCCCGCACCACCGTCTGAAAATAACTCCGCAGCTTTTCCATGTCGTCGCTGTTTTCTTTCTGCACCGCTCCCGTCAGATTCTGCACAAGACACCCCAAATCCATTCGGGAATCCCCATAATAATAAGCCGTCATCATCGTCTGGTAGTAAACCGAAACCGCTTCCGCCGTGCTCATAACCGCCGACGGTTTGTCAATGCGGTGGCCCATGGAGGAGGTTCCTTCCCGAAGCTCATGGTAAGTGGATGCCAGTATTTCCGCCACATCCTCGTCCACCGGCATATCTATTTTGCTTTCACGGGTCAATGCCTCCACCTCGTTTATGATAATCTGCTTTTCCAGCGCCACATCCTTTACCGGCATCACGGTCTCGAAATTAAAACGCCTCTTTAAGGCGCTGCTCATCTCGTTGACGCCCTTATCCCGCGTATTGGCCGTTCCGATTACGTTAAAGCCCGCTCTTGCAAACAAAAGCCCCTCCCCGCCAAGCTCCGGCACGTTTAGCACCTTGTCGCTGAGAACGGAGATTAAACTGTCCTGAATCTCCGCCGGGGTACGGGTAATCTCCTCGAACCTGGTAAGAATCCCCTTTTCCATCCCCAAATATAAAGGGGCCGGAACAAGCGCTTCCCGCACCGGCCCTTTGGCCAGCAAAAGCGCATAGTTCCAGCCGTATTTAATCATGTCTTCCGTAGTGCCCGCCGTTCCCTGAATGGTATTCGTGCTTGTTCCGCTGATGGCCGCAGACAAAAGCTCGGAGAGCATGGTCTTTGCCGTTCCGGGCTCTCCTACCAGCATCAGCCCTCTGTTTCCCGCAAGCGTGATGATGCAGCGCTCCACCAGGGCGTCGTTGCCTAAATATTTTCTCCGGATGGCAATCTTTTCCCCGTTTAAGGAAAGCGGTTCCCTGCTTCCCAAAATAAAAGTCCTGACCGCCTTCGGCGATAACTGCCAGTTTTCAGGTTTTTTCCCGGTATCCGACTCCTTAAGCGCCAAAAGCTCCTTTCGATAACGCACCTCCACAGGCGGCTTGATTTCCGTTTTATGCTCCATGACACTGTCCCCTTCCTGCTGTTTCTGAAACTCTTTTTATTATAGCAAAAAGGGGGCCGTAACGCCATTATTTCTTTATGACAGCACGGAAATCAATTTTCAGATTCCGGTGAGAGTATGCAGAGTCAGAAAGGCTGT
>OFFW01001045.1_pt1 | contig 17507 bp, 16 predicted proteins | sample 1521501 | NCBI WGS metagenome assembly OFFW01 (sample SAMEA3504107, study PRJEB24116) | mouse gut metagenome | biome: mouse gut; feature: mouse-associated habitat; material: faeces | place: Denmark | collected 2011
GAACGGATAATTTTTAAATTTTCTTCGGTGCTATTGATAATTTAAGGAATTCGTGGCATACCACAAGAAAATAGCGACGTAAGCGTCGCAAGTTTGAGATGACTATGATGATTAAACGAGACTCTTATTTGAATATTATTCCTGCCAATTCTGAGTCCTTCGGCGAAAACGGCCGTCGTACTCAGAATTGGCGACTTCCTCTTAAAAGGGGATATTTCTAATCTTTCTGTTTATTTTTCAGAATGATATAACTTGCAGCCAGGATTACAAAGAATACCAGCGCGAAAAGTAGAGTATGAAATATTCCCAGCGGATAAGGCGCAATCCATCCCTGCCCGAAAAACAATATGGAAATAAATCCTGTAATCATAGAAACGGGCATGAAAGCAATTAAAATTATATTGAGCCAATTTACATAAAACGGCGCTTTTTCTTCTGACAGTACTTTTGCTATAAAATATCCGACAATTCCAATAGCCTGAATAATCATTGCTCCCCATACAGCTTCCATTGTCTGTGTTTCATACCATTCGCCAAATGCGCAAAACAGGCCAATAGCAGCAAAAGCGGTTGATACGATATAAAGTACCTGACTCGTAAACTCTTTACTTTTTTGTTCTTTGTCTGTTGCCGGTTCAATCCCCTTTAGAATATAATCCGTTGTTACCCCGAAAAAATCACTCAATATAATTACTTTTTCCAGGTCCGGCGTGCTTTGTTCACTTTCCCATTTGGAAACGGCCTGCCTTGAAACTCCGACTTTATCCGCAAGCTCCTCCTGTGATATTCCCTTTGACTTTCTTAAATATTGTATTCTGTCTGCCATGTTCATTTTGTCAACACTCCTTTCTTTTGTGGCATCATTGTAGCAATATTTTCAGTTGCATAGCCACCATTCAGAAATGGAAATATGTCAACCGGCAGTTGCAGCGATGAATCGTGATGTCAGAATCACATAATTGCCAGAATTAAATTTCCTGTACCGCTCCTTATAATTCCCCCTGCCTGTCCATTTAATTTTTAATGCCGCAGTATCTTATCCATTGCTTTCCCTTTTGCCAGTTCATCCACCAGCTTGTCCAGATACCGTATCTCCCGCATGAGCGGTTCCTCGATATTCTCCACCCTTATGCCGCAGACCACCCCTTTAATCAGCTTCCTGTTTTCGTTGGGCTGCGGGGCATTTTTGAAAAAATCCCCGTAGGCAGTCGGTTTTGTAAGCATTTCTTCAAGCGCCTCCTGACTGTATCCGGTAAGCCACCTGACAATCTCGTCAACCTGCTGCCTTGTCCGCCCCTTTCTCCTGGCTTTGTCCACAAGGAGATTATATACTTTTGCAAAATCCATCTGGTATACTTTGTCGCTGCTCATGCTGCCGCCTTTCTTTTAGCCAATCCTCACTTCCGCCGCGCATTCCTTTACGGATGATTCCCCGTAGTATTGCACCATACGGCAATCTCCGCAATTAGCGGAAGCGGAAGCGGCTTGCTGTACAAAAACTGTATCGTTCCCTTGCTGGTCTTATAGTCCTCCAGCTTTGCGCTAAAATGCGCCACGGCTTCCGGTCCCGGATACAGTCCGATATGATTCTTGAATCCGGCAAACTGGATAATATTATGGCCCTTCCAGAAAGTCGGCATACTCCATGAAATTTTCTCTTCCGCTTCCGGCAGAGCCGCGCGTATGGCGTTTCTCACTTCTTTGAGGTATTGCTGCGCATGTTCCGGCTGCGCCATGATATAAGCGTCAATGGATTCCGGCGCCTTACCGCAGTAATGCCCCTGATTCTGCTTTTGAAAAGTCCGTCCGCATTTTGGACACGTCCACATTTTTCGCTTCCTCCTTCTTCCATTCCCTTTACCAAAACGCATACCGGGAATTATCCTGTTCCAGTCCTGTCCGCAGATTCTGCGCAAATCCTATTCGCCGATTCCGCTCAGCCGTTCAATAATCGCCTCCCGGTATTTCGCATGATTCGGCATACCGCCTCCGACGCCGCCAAGTTTTGGAAGCAGCAGTTTGAAACTGCTTCCGTTCTTCATTGTAATGAAACATTTCACAGAACCCATCCAGCCCTTAGCCAGACGGCAGCTCTGAATATCTGCCAGAGGAAAGCATGTTCCGATATCCTCAAAAAATATTTCCGCCGCGACCTCCTGTATATCCATCCCGCGCACATTGGGCTCGTCGTTAAATTCATAAAAATAGCTGCCCTTTTCACACTCCGTAATTACCATTGATGACTGCGTAATTCCAAAGTAGATATCATAAGTCGAAAATTTCGCCTTTTCCAGCGCAACGCTGCCTCCGTCCTCGTCCGGAACAAGCCCGTTTTCCGTGCGATAACACTTTCCGAAAACGCATCTCACCCTTGATTCCTTCGCCAGAGCATGAATACCCGCCAGCAGAGTTTCCCCCTCAGGTATATATTTCCCCAAAGACTGCCGCATATTTGTTTCATCGAAAATTTCAGACATACTATGTCCTCCTCTTTTTATATGTTTAACTTGCCGCTCTTACCTTTCATCATACCACACCCATGCTCCATATACCACAAAATTATGGGGCATGACCTCTGCCATGCCCCAACAATCCGCCGTGAAAAACCGCTTTCACTTCGCTGCTTCTGACCTCTCAATTCTTTCTCCGCAAAGTACCGGAAAGCTCAAATTACTCTGTCGTTTTGTATAATACAATGCTTTCATACGGCTTAAGGCGATAGCTTCCGGTATTAAAATACTCCGATTTATAATTGCCAATCACCTTCTCGTCATATCCTTCCGGGATTTTCACTACACCCTCCCTGTTCTGGAAATTGTGGATTACCAGAAGTCTTTCCGTGTCCGCAATTCTCTGCCAGGCTATAACGGAAGCCTCCTCCACCTCGTAAGGCAGAAATACGCCGTAAGTCATAACGGACGCATATTTTCCCCCGCGTCTTAAGCCGGCCAGTTTCCGGTAAAAATTCAGCACGGATTCTCCGTCCTTTTCCTGCCGGGCCACACTGATTCTTTTATAGTCCGGGTTAACCTTCATCCACGTGCTTTTGGCATCGCTGAATCCCGCATTTTTTCCTTCATCCCACTGCATGGGCGTCCTGTTATTGTCGCGGCTCCTTTTTGCCACAATGGCAAACGCCTCCTCTTCCCGGATACCTGCTTTCAGTGCCCTCTCATACTGCCCATGGGTGGCGATGTCGTCATAATCCGCTATGGACTCCAATGTCATATTTTCCATTCCGATTTCCTGTCCCTGATAGATAAAAGGCGTTCCCCGCAGAAAAAAGAACAGACTCCCCAGCATGGTTTTGCTGTAGTAGTGAATATCCTCTTTGGGAAGATATTTGTTCACGGAGCGGTTCTGGTCGTGGTTCTCCAGATAAACCGCTCCCCATCCCTTTTCCTGAACCATCTTCTGGCTGTTAAAGATATTTTTCCGCAGTTCGGAAACCGTAAAGTGCCGCGGCCTGAACCATTCGCCGGTGTCCGGCACGTCAATATCTGCATAGCTGAAATCGAATACCATGGTAAAAAATCCCTTTTCCCCTATAAACTGCTCCAAAAGCTCCTCGGGCACGTTCGCCTCCGCCACCGTCATGCTGTTATGGGGGCGGAAAGTCCGCTCGTTCAGCTCATATAAAAATTCTTCAATTCCCGGCTGATTCAGGATAAAATCGCCTATATACCTTAAGCCGTCCTCCCCGTCAGGCTGGAAAAAGCCGTATTCCATCCGCTTTTTTATATTACAGATTGCGTCAATCCGAAATCCACCCAGCCCTTTATCCAGCCAGTAATTTACCATACGGTAGATTTCTTCCCGAAGTTCCCGGTTCTCCCAGTTTAAGTCGGGCTGCTTTCTGGAAAAGGCATGGAGGTAAAAGCGGTTCGTCCCTTCCACCCTCTCCCAGGCCGGGCCTCCGAAATAGGAACGCCAGTTGTTGGGCGGATTTCCGTCTTTCGTTTCTTTAAAAATATAGTAGTCCGCATACTTACTCTTCGGATTTTGCAATGCCTCCTGAAACCACTCATGCTCGTCGGAGGTATGGTTCACCACCAAATCCATCAGTATTTTTATCCCCATTTCTCCGGCTTTCTCAATCAGTTCGTCCATATCGGCGTCCGTGCCGAACATGGGATGAATATGATAATAATCGGAAATATCGTACCCGCCGTCGTCCATAGGGGACATATAAACCGGGCAGAGCCAAATCACGTTTGCCCCCAGCTCCTTTATGTAGGCAAGACGGTTGATGATTCCCCGCAAATCCCCGATTCCGTCCCCGTTGCTGTCCTGAAAGCTTTTGGGGTATATCTGATACACCACAGCTTCCTTCCACCATGTCATTTTATCCACGTCATTTCCTCCAAGTCATTCTAGCCTTTCACTGCTCCCGCCGCAATTCCCTCGATAATATTTTTCTGCAGGAAGATAAACACCACAAGAATCGGCACAGCGCAAATCAGAACCGCCGGAAAAATAAGCTCCCAGGGATTGCCGTACTGCCCGGAAAGACTTTTCGCATAGTACAGGCTCAAAGTCAGCGTTTTCTTATCGTTGTTCCCGATAATCAGGAAAGGCAGAAGGTAATCGTTCCATATCCACATGGCGTTTGTGATGATTGCTGTCACGGTAATGGGCTTTACCATGGGGAACACAATCTTAAAAAACATCTGGAAAATATTTGCCCCGTCAATCACCGCCGCCTCTTCCAGCGCAATGGGTATTCCCTTGAAAAATCCGTGATAGAGAAAAACCGTCATACTAAGTCCGAAGCCGCAGTACATGAGAATCAGCCCGCCCATATTTTTCAGTCCCAGATTTTCCATCAGGCTCACAAGTGGATACATCACCGACTGAAAAGGCACCAGCATGGCGGCCGTAAAGGCCAGGAACAAAAAGCTGCTTCCCTTTGACTTATATCTCACCATCATCCAGGCCGTTACCGCCGATATCAGGACGATAAGGGCGACGGAAATCACCGTAATAATCAGTGTGTTGGCTACGGAAGGCAGCAGGTTAATCTGCTCCGCCGCGCTTTTTAAATACTTAAGGTTCCAGCTCCCCGGAAGCGCTATGGGAGAGGCGACGATTTCCTTCTGGCTTTTAAAGGAATTTACGAACAGAAAATAAATCGGAAACACTGTGTACACAGCAACAAACCCCAATACTGCATAAAGCATTGTCTGGCTTAATTTTTTCTTTGCACTCATTATGCCTCAATCTCCTTCCTCTTTGTCACAATCACCTGAGCAATGGATATCACCGCAATTAATATGAAGAATATGACTGCCTGCGCCTGTGCCATACCGTAGTTCGCCGGCGTGGTTTCCCTTGTGGATAACAGAATCTGCAAAGAAAGCATCCGGGTTCCGAAATTGCCGCTGGTCAAGGCAAGGTTTTCATCCAGCATCTTAAAACTGCCCGACAGCGTCAGGAAAAATACGATTGTAAAGGCCGGCATCAGCATTGGCATGGTAATGTGTCTGAACCTCTGCCACGGAGAAGCCCCGTCAATGGACGCCGCCTCATACAAATCCTCCGGGATATTGTTCAGTCCGTTCAGATAGATGAGCAGCATATAACCGGCGCTCTGCCATGTGGCCATAATCGCCATGGCAAAAACGGCCTTATTGGAATCCTGCAGCATATCGCAGAGAAAAGGGATGTGGAGCGCGGATTCCTCGCCGAACAGTATCAGCGAAAAAATATTCTGGAAAATGAAACTCCAGACAAAGCCCATGGCAAGACCGCCCAGCAGATTGGGGAAAAAGTACACCGTCCTGAAAAATCCTTTTCCTCTTTCCACCTTTTTCACCATCATTGCAAGCCCAAGGCTTACGATATTTTTCATAATAACCGCAACCAGTGTGAACTTCAGCGTGTATACAAGGGCGGATAAAAATTTCTGCGAACGGAACACCTTGAGGTAATTGCCAATTCCCACAAGCGCGCCCCACCAGTGCTCGGAACCTTTGAAATAAGAGCCTCTCCATGCCGTGAAGGAATAGGTGACACCCATCACAAAGGGCGCCAGTATCACCAGTACAAAAAGTATCACTGCCGGTATCACTAAAATCCTGAACCATCTTTTATAATAATTTTCCATCTGTCATTCCTCCTACCATTCTTCCATACCTGATTTCCAGTCCGCGATGCATTTATCCGCAATTTCCGAAAGTTCCTCCTCCGACCAGTCCTCCGGATTTATAAACAGCTCTTCCATAATGTATTTCCCGTAGGATTCCGTTCCCCAGGAGGCCGGAGCCGCGTCAAAGGGATTGGCCAGCAGATTGTCTTCCTCCTTGTACTTTATCAAATCATTGGACAGCGGATTGTCCAGCACAACGCTTCCGTCCGCGTTGAAAGGTACAAAGGCAAAATCGTTTATGATAAAATTCCGTCCCGCTTCCGAAGTATTCAGCCACAGCACAAAGTCTTCCGCTTCCCTGCGTTCTTCCTCCGTTGCTTTGGCGTTAATGACATAATACTGGGACACAAACTCCGGTATGGACCGGTTCATTTTTTCCGCCGTAAGGCCCTCTACCAGAATATCCTCGTCGGAAAAATTCGTTTTCATGGGAAGCATCATCAGGTTTTCCGCCGTTTCCTGTGAGATTTTCGCCACATTGGGATAAATCCAGTTTCCGTTCTTGATAAAGACGGCCTTTTCCTCCGCCAGCATCTGCACCGCCTGGTCGTAGCCCGTTACCGTGGAGTTGATAAACTGGGGTCCTCTCTCCACCGGCCCCTCCGCTCCTGCCGCAAACCGGGTAAGGTAATCAAGCTCCTTCAGAGATTTTACAAGCGGCGTTTTCAGGTTATCCGCATAGGAGGCTTCCTCCTCCCTGACATCGTAAACCGTTCCGTATACGGTGCTGACAGGATAATTGCCAAAGTGATTGCCGTAAGTCCACTTTTCCGCGCCGGCAATGGCAATCACGCCCGTTAAGTTTTCCGTGAGCGGCGTCTTATCGCTTCGCACCGTATAGGTATTTCCGTTCAGGGAAAAAGAACTCCCGGCGTCGTTTTTGATATAGCCGTCAAGGGCTTCCAGCATTCCCTGAAATTCTTCATAGGAGGCGGCTTTATAATCGTTTTTAAAGTCCTCTATCCCGTCCAGAGACAGAATCTCCTGCAGCATCCGCTTATTAGCAATCAGTCCATAGCCTTCGATATTGTAAGGGATTCCGTAATTTCCCTGGCGTTCAAACTGCAGTTGCAAAGCCTCCGGAATGCTTTCATAAAGCTTTCTTAATTCTTCATTCTGGATTTCCGAAGCGTCAAGGGCATAGCCTGCCGATTTCCACTCTTCAATTCCGATTGCGTTTGTGGCAAACACAGTTGGGTAATCCTTCGATTTAATCTCGGAGCGCAGGGTTTCCGTTCCTTCCGCCGTCCCCACCGTAAAAACTTTTACCCTTTTACCTGTTTCCTCTTCATACCTTTCGGCCACGTCCTGAAGATTTTCCGCAATTTCGGACTTGCCGTTAAAAAAGTAAACGTCATAATCCCTCTCGCTTTTCCCGCAGCCCGCCAGAACGGCCGCCGTCAACAGAACTCCCATGAGAATGCCTGCTTTTTTTGCTTTCACCTTTTTCCTCTCCTATCCTGTTTTTAGTTCCCCATCAGCCCCTTATCGCCCCTCACGCGAAACGTTTTCCGCCCGCTCTGCAGACGCAGTCCGTTCCGCGCGTTTCCGGTCTGATGCTGGTTCCCGCTTTTTCTGAAACATGTTTCATAATTGGCAAAATATTAGGGCTTTTTGTCCGCCCTACCAATTTTATATTCCTGAAACATGTTTCATTTCTTGAATCTTATACTAAACCTCCGTATTTCTTTTGTCAATAGTTTTTTATATTTTTCTCTCTTTTTATGTTGTACTTCCTTTCCTCAGCTTCACCGGCACAAATACTCCTTTTGTATCCGCTTTTTCCTTTCTTAGCTGCTTTAGCAGGCTGCGCACCACCTCCGTGGAAATGCATTCAAGCTGCTGCACCACCGCGGTAAGTCTGCCGTCCGTTATATCCACCGCGTACGTTCCGTCATAAGCCACGATACAAAATTCCTCCGGCACTTTCCTTCCCAGCTTCAGCGCCGCTTCGTAAAAAGCGGTCGCCGGCATATCCGCCGCCATAATTCCGTCAATTTCCGGATAGCTCTGCAATATCAGCCCGGCCAAATCCCGATAGCCTTTCAAATCAAAATCATTCCATTTAATCTCCTGATTTCTGGTATTAATACCATGAGCCTTTAAGATTTTCTCAAGCTCTCTGTGGCTTTCATAGGAAAGAACTTCCCTTTCCTCCTTTGCCGCACATAAATGAAGAACATTGCGGCACTTATTCCTTATAAACTCCTCCGCAGCCAGCCTGCCGCCCGTTTTATGGTCCGAAACCACGAAAGGTATCCTTTCCCCGACGGAATAGTCCAGCATAACCATGGGTTTTTGAAACTGTATATAAGCGGCGTCTTCCAGTCCGTTTACCGCCATGATAACCCCGTCAACCAGATTGGATTTGAACATATTCAAGTATTCACGCTCGCGCTCGATATCGCCGGAGGTACTGCACAGCATTAATTTATATCCGTTATCGTACAGACATTTTTCAATGCAGTCCGCCAGTGAAGAAAAAAAAGGATGCTTGATGCTGGGAACCAGCATGGCGATGATACCTGATTTTTGTAAAAACATGCCCCTTGCCAGCTCATTGGGCACATAATCAAGCTCCCTCATAGCCTGTTCTATTTTCATTCTCGTTTCCGGTGCGACAGCCGCCGTCCCGTTTAATACCCGGGACACCGTGCATGCGGCTACCCCGGCCCGCTTTGCGACGTCTCTGATTCCTGCCATAACTTTCTCCCTGAAAAACTGTTGCTTTATGGGTAAATAATAGCATATGCGGAGAGGATTCTCAATGTCTGGATTTTGGCTGTTTGCATAAAAGCCCGCCGCGCTAACGCGACAGGCTTTTTACAAACTCCTCTGCCGAAATTTCATTCCGGTACAGCCTTTCAGACATCTTCATAAAATTCAGGGCCTTTTCCCCACCCAGATAAAACTCCCAGTAGGGCATCACCGTCTGCGCCTTTGCATCCATTTCCCTGATTACTTCATACAGCCCTCCATCCTCTCTCTTTTTGTCTCCTTTACAAACCCAGACGGGAATCCCGGCGCCGCTCTCTCTCAGATTTTCAGAAAAATAATACATAAGTTCCCAGAGAGCCGCAACTGCTTTCTCGGGGTATTTGACGGCCCCGTTTACCACAAAAGCCTCGCTTACCCCGCCTACTGTGCAAAGTCCGCCGGTTCCCGGAAAGGGCGCCGCGCTGATTTTTCCATACAGCGGGCTGTTTCTCTGCAAAATATTTCCCACAATCCGGTTTTTGGTAAAATACATGGGAATCCTGCTCAAATAAAATTCTTCCTCCACGTATCCCGTGGTATTGCCTGCCGGCGCGCTGCCAAAAGCTCCCATATCCCGCAATTCGCAGAAACGGTTCACGCCTCTGATAAATTCTTCGGTGGCATTCTTTTCCCCGGCTATGATTTCCAGGCATTCTTCCGCCCCCGCTTCGCTCATGCACAAAGCCTCCAGATACATGCGGAAGCCTCTGTCCGTGTCCGCGGAACAGGCCAGGGGGACAATACCGTTGTCGAGAAATACCCGGCATACCTTAACAAGCTCCTCCCAGCTTTCGGGAACGCTGCATCCGTATTTCCGGAACATTTCACTGTTGACAAGGAGTACCCCAACGTCTTTTGCAAAACCAAGCCCGTAAGTTCCTCCGTCAACGGTCACCTCGTCGTCCATTCCCGGCAAAATCCTCTTTATTGTCCCGCTGCCCAGATAATCGTCAAGCCGCAGGATTTTCCCTGAATTTACGGCATTTTCAAGATAAGCGTTTGTATAGCACAGATAAATGTCCGGCGTATCGTTGGAGGCAATGGCGGAAGGCAGTTTTTCCCTGTACAGCTTTGTCTCGATTCCTTCCGGCTGTATCTCCATCTCCCGATGGTTCTTATTGTATTTATCAACCGCGCCAAGAAAATCTTTTTTGTATATCTTCTCTTCGTCTGTCCAGGGATACCACAGGCGCAGAGTCAGAGGTTCCTCATAAGCCGCCTCTCCCGCGCCGTCCGGTTCTTTTGCAGTCAGTCTTCCCAAAAATAAAAAAGCGATTGCAGACAGCGTCGCCAGCGCCGCCGCGTAATACAGTCCTCCAAACCGCAGGCGGGATATGAATTTCCTTATAACTCCCGGCAATATCTCCCTTTCCCATCTGCTTTTCACCTTTCATCACCACACCATTTCTAACCGCTGATTTTCAGTATCTTTTTTACCCTCTCCGCAGCCGCTTCTCCCAGCGCTCTGTGTCCCTCGCCGGTCAGATGGATACAGTCTTTTACCGACACTTCCGCCACCGTCCCGGCGTCAAGCAGCGTCACCCCGGAAACGTCTGCGAAAATTTTTTCATATTCTTTCCCGAGAGCCTTGCTTTTTCTCACGGACTCCTCGTCATACATACCGTAAAATTCGGAGCCTGCAATCTCATCCCGCACAGGCGCCGGGACAATCACCAGCACCTCCGGTACCTTTCCCACCCAATAAGCCTGCGGATTTCTCACCATCTTAACCAGATTATCCATTCCCATGGCAATTTCCTTCACGGACGGGGTAAAAATATGCCTGATATCGTTTGTTCCCAGCATAAAAATTACCAGGTCAAGAGGCTGATGGCTCTGGATACAGCAGTTTAAAAACCTGCTCCCGTTTCTGTCCGCCGCCACAGGGTCGTCGTACATGATGGTTCTTCCACACAGCCCTTCCTCTATTATTTTTGCCTGTCCGTCTAAAATCCTCTGCAGGACGCCTGTCCATCTCTCATTGTCCCCATATCTGAAATTATTTCCACAAGGCTCCGGATTATGCCCCCATGTGTTGGAGTCTCCATAACATAAAATACGCTTCATTTTTTCTATCCTTTCACTGCTCCTAACGTCATTCCTTCTATAAATTTATCACTTGCAAAAATAAATGCAATCAAAAGCGGAATAAAACTAATCATGGAGGCCGCCATAATCGTTCCCGTCAGGGTTCCGTTCAAATCTTTCATGGACGCGATTCCCAGAGGCAGCGTCTTCATCATAGTCTCGTTTACGGTAATGAGCGGCCAGGTAAGGCTTCCCCACTGATTGGTAAAGTTAAAAATAGCGAGAAGGCTTAACTGCGGCACCGTGATTGGCATTACAATCTTAAAAAACTTCCCGTATTCACCGCACCCGTCTATTGTGGCCGCTTCCAAAAGGGAATCCGGGATATCCTTCATAAACTGGGTCATCATATAGACCCCGAAGGCGTTGGCCACGCCCGGAAATATCAGCGACTTGTAAGTGTTTACCCACCCCAGCTTTGACACAATCAAAAACAGGGGAATCAGGGTCGTCACGCTTGGAATAATCTGAGTTGCAATCACAATATTGAGCAAAACGCTTCTTCCCGGAAATTTCCTTTTTGCAAAAGCATATCCCGCCATGGCTGCGACTAAAATCACAAGGATTGTGTTGGCGCCGGACACTAGAAGGCTGTTTGCCATCCACCGCATGTAAGCTCCGCCCTGCATGGTAAGGACTTCTACGTAGTTATTAACCGAACCACCCTTCGGCCAGAATTTCGGCGGGTAGCTGATAATTGCGTTGGTTTCCAGAAGAGATGACACGATAAGCTGCCAGAAAGGAAACAATATAATCAGCACAAGCAAAAGAAGCGTTATGGTTTTCAGAGACGAAAAGATTCCTCTTTTTATCACGTATTTATTCATGCCCCGGCCCTCCTTTTCCCGGTCTTTCTTTCACGCAGGAGAAGATTCTCCAGACCGTAAATCAGCAAAATCACAAGCAGGAACACCAAAGAAGCCGCCGCCCCGAATCCTACCCGGTAATATTTGAAGCTGTACTGATAAATTTCGTAAATAACCGTCTGGGTCGCGCCAAGAGGCCCTCCGTTTGTCAGCATATAAACAGACTCGAAAATCTGGAACTGCCAGATGGTGTTCATGGTCACGCACAAAATAATGGCGTTCCTGATAAGCGGCAGAATCACATGCACCGTTTCCTGAAATGCATTTGCCCCGTCTATTCTGGCCGATTCCAGACAGTCCGCCGGAAGAGAACGCATAGCCGACATATACACGAAAATAAAGAAAGTACCGCCCTTCCACAGCTCCAGAATCATCACCGCTATTTTCGCGCTGAACTTTCCGTTCAGCCAACTGACCGGCTGAAGGCCCAAAAACTGAAATAACAGATTTAAAGGGCCGTTGTTGGATATGATATAGGAAATCAGCACGCTTGCCACTACCATGGAAATCAGCATGGGAAGAAAGAAAATGATTTCGCAGGCATGGCTGAATCTGGTCTTTTTCCTGATAAGCAGGGCAAAAAAGATTCCAAAAAACTGGCTTACCGGAACCTCTATCAGCATATAAACAAACGTATTTTTAAATGCGTTTTGAAAATCCGGCGTAATAAAAACGTCCTTAAAGTTTTTCATCCCCACCCAGTCGAACTTTGCCTGCAGGAAATTTCCGTCGTGTACGCTTAAGTAAAAAACATAGCCAATGGGAATCAGCGTAAAAACAATGAAAAATACGGCAAAGGGCAGTAAGAAGCTGTAGGATACCGCATAATCCCTGATTTTTCTTTTATCCATAAATTCACCTTTCTTTCAGAAAAGAGGTTTTTGCAGGAAGGAAAACTCTCTTTGCAAAAACCTCTTGTATTATGATATTATTCGCCGCTGATTGCTTTCATCGCGTCGTACATGCCCTGAATGGCGTCCGCCGGCGATTTTTCACTCCTTGCCACGTTTTCATAGAGGATTTTCAGATTCTGCATCATTGCGTTGGCGTAATCGGAAGCCGGACTTACCTGCAGGCTTGCAATTCCTTCCGCCGCTACAGCCATGATTTCATCGCCCTCGTACATCAAATCATTTGTTGCAAGCTGAGGGGAGAAGAATCCCACCTCAGACAGATAGGTCTTTTCCACCTCGGGACGGGTGATAAATTCCACAAATTTCCACGCGGCGTCAGGGTGCTGCGTCTGGCTGGAAATAGCAAGCATTCCGATATTTGCAAAATTCCATTTTGAATGAGCCTCGTCGGATGCCGGGCCTGCCGGTATTGCAAAGGCTCCTAAATTAATGTCGGAAGCCTCCTTTATAATATTCGTATAATGAATCTGCTGAGGGAACATTGCAACCTGTCCGTTATAAAAGTAGGCGCGTTCCTCCTCTTTGTTGGTATACTTCTCAAGGGGAAGCACAACCTTATCCTGATTATACAGCTTATCAAAAAAGGTAAGGCCTTCCACGCCCTGTTCGTTGTTAAAGCCAATGTTGGTCAGATTTTCGTTCCACTGGTCTGCCCCCGCCTGAATGATATAGGTAAGCGGCTGCCAGTAATCGTCCATCTCAAACATCATGCCCCACTGGTCGGTCTGTCCGTCTCCGTCCTTGTCCAGCGTCAGCTTCTTTGCCACTTCCTCCATTTCATCCCATGTCGTGGGAACCTCGGTGATTCCCGCTTCTGCAAACATGTCCTTGTTATAGAACATAACGGAGTTAAGCGCTACGAAAGGGATTCCCATAAGCTGTCCGTCATAGGAACAGTACGCAAGCGCAGACGCCGGATAGCCGGAACGCTTTGTCTCGTCCGCATAATCCTCCAGGGACAATATGTATCCGTTCTTGGCGTACAAAGGGAACTGCTCTGTCTGGAAGCTGATATCCGGGCCGGTTCCTGCCGCAAAAGCCGCGGTTTCCTTTTCCACAACCGAATCCCATGCGACATTCAAAAACTCTACCTGAATATTGGGATTTTCTTTGTTAAATTCCGCAATCATGGACGCCCATATTTCGTCCTCTCTGTCGGAATGAGGAGATTTCCAGAACGTAAGCTTTACCGCTTCGCCGGAAGAAGCATCCTCGCTCCCTGAGGCTGCGCCGTTATCTTCTGATACATCGCCGGCATTTGATGAGCCTGACGACTCATTCCCGGAATCTGCCTTCTGGCCGTTTCCGCCGCAGCCGGAAAGAAGCCCCATAACCATACCTGCGCACAAAAGCATTGCCAATTTCTTTTTCATCTTCATTTACCTCCTGTCACTTTTGTGGGTTTTATGCAACAAGTACAGTATAAATTTTCTTCCGGATATTTGAACGCATAATTTTGACTCAATCACTCACAATTTTGACCTTCTTTTTGTAATCATTGACAGACATGCCCGTATATTTGCGAAAGCACCTTCCAAAATAATCAGGATTTGGTATCCCTACCTTCTCCGCCACCTCATAGGCCTTAAAGTCCCCCGACTTCAGATAATCGCACGCCTTTTCAAGCCGGATTTTATTTAGGCATTCCACCAGGGTCATCCCATGCCTTTTGCGGAAAGCCCTGCTCAAGTAGCTGGGATTTAAGAAGAAAATTTCCGCAACCGCCGACAGGGACAACTCGCCTTCCGCAAAGTGCTCTTCAAGATAATTCCTGACCTGCTCCATCACATCAGGGGAACTTTCCTCCGCCTTTTCTATCTGGCCGCTCACTTTAAGGAGCGCTTCCTTAACTTCCTGCCTTTTCATGGGCTTTAAGATAAAATCCGCCGCTCCCGCCCTGATTGCCTGCTGGGCATACTTAAATTCATCATAGGCGGTAATGATAATCACCTTAACCGAAGGGTACTTTTTCATAATCTCTTCCGCAAGTTCAATTCCACTCATAACGGGCATTTTGATATCGGTTACCACCAGGTCGGGAAGCTCTTTTTCCATATGAAACAAAGCCTCCCTGCCGTTTGACGCTTCCCCGATGATTTTCATATGAAGTTCTTCCCACTTTACAATGATTTTAAGCAGATTCCTTGTTCCGATTTCATCTTCCACAATCAGTACCTTAATCATTCCCTCCATCTCCCTCATAATAAACGGGTATGCGCAGCGTAATCACTGTCCCTTTTCCCTCTGTGCTCTGAATATCATAATCAATATCCTGTCCGTAAAAAATCTTTATCCTCTCTATGGTTCCCCGAAGACCGAAACTCTTTTCGTTAGAGTCAAGATTTTCTCTCTGCAGCTCCTCCATTTTTCCGGCGCTCATCCCCACGCCGTCGTCCTCCACCGAAAAGCAGAGATATCCGTTTTCTTCCTTTCCCTCCACACACACCATTCCTCTGGTCGTTTTGGGACGAATGCCGTGGTTTACAGCGTTCTCCACAAGGGGCTGCAGAATCATCTTTAACATATAATCGTCGCAGATATTCTCGTCCACATCCAGAACATAATGCATCTCATCTCCGTATCTGATTTTCAAAAGTTCCAGATAATCCCTCACCATTTCGATTTCTTCCTGTACCGTAATGAGCTCTTTTCCCTTGCTCAGCAGTATCCGGTAATAGCTGCCGAAGGCTTCCAACGCGTCGTAAACCTCCTGGCTTTTCCCGCTTAGAGCAAGATACCCCATGGCATCTATGGTATTGTAAAGAAAATGGGGTTTCATCTGCTCCTGCAGGGCGTTTAATTCCGTCTTTCTTTTTATTTTTTCCTCCTCGTACACCTGCTCAATCAGGTCGTCAATCTCATCCACCATCTCGTTATAGGTATCTTTCAGTATTTCCATTTCCGCGAAAAACTCCGCCCCCCGGCTGTCTGTATAAATCTTTTCAAATCGTTTTCCCTCCATCCGGTTCATGGAATCCGCCATGTCCTCTAAAGGACTGGCGACGTATCTTTTTATGAAAAGGTAATCGGCAAAGCAAAACGCCGCCAGAAAGGTCATTGCCAGAACTGCCAGAAAACCGCCCACTGCGGATTCGTCCAGAGAATTTTCTATAACGGTTCCCACAAGAATCTGCCAGTCAATCCCGTCCACAGTCAGACTGTCCGGAAAAATTCTCTTATCCTCATAAGTAACCGACTCCTTTTCCGAAGCAAGGGCCAGACGAAATTCCGGCAAGGTGATATGGGAGCGGGACGCCACAATCTTTCCTGTCCGGTCAAGAATATAGAGAGAGGGAACGCTTTTTTCCTCCACGCTTTCATAGCATCCCTTAAAAGCATCCAAATCAATGTTTATCATCAAAATACCCACCGGCTGATAGTCAACGGGATTGTTGATAACACGAATCAGGGAAACACTGGTTTCCGCACTGCTTTGGGTGAGAACCCTGTCAGCGTTTAATTTCAGGCAGTAGGAGCCGCCTAGCTCCATCACTTCATCATACCAGTTCGTCTCGCTTATCTTTTCCGTCCGAAGGCTTCTGACATGGTTTCTGTCAATGCTGCAGGCATGTTCATTCATATCCCACATATAAATTCCGTTTATGTGCGTTTCCGAATCCACCAGAGAAATAAACTGGTAAAGACTTTCCCGCTGCCGCTCCCCGTTCCCTGCCGCAAGAGCCTCCGTGACCTCGCTGCTGGAAAGAATGATTCTGGAGTAATACGCCGCATTGTCAATCAGCGTTGTCACGTTCCTGCCAACGGTATTTAATGTCTGCGCCGACAACGCTTTCGCGTAATCCATGGATTCCCTTCTTCTTATCTCCGCAAACAGCAAAAAAATCGCAATCGAAGAAATAAACAAAAATATCGCGTATACTATCGCAAGTTTTACAGATATCCTCATTTTATGCAGCAAACCATTCCACCTCTTTCCCTTCCTGGCAGTTCATTTTCATTAAAGCAGTATTATAACAGACATTCAGACAAAAAAAACGTGCGTTCATGCTTTTTACTATGTTAGAATAATACCATACAGTTTTACAGAAAGACCACTGATTTTTAAGGAGGAAAATTTATGAGTATGATAGGTTACTATCTTCGCGCGGACGAAGATACCGTAAGCCGCGTCCGGGACGGAGAGGCCAACGATTTATTATTTGGAGACGAAGCCGGTGAAAAACTTATCTCCATCGACAAGACATGGCATGCAATCCACTATATTTTAACGGGATGCGTGTGGGATATCCCCGACGACAATATTTCAGGGCAGCTTGTTTTAGGCGGCGAACCGGTTAACGACGAGGACATGGGTTACGGCCCCGCAAGACTCATCCCCGCCGAAACGGTAAAGTCCTTAAACGACGCCCTTGCAGTCTGGGACGAATCCCGCTTCCGCGAAAACTTCCATATACAGGATATGACAGACAACGAAATCTATCCCGTAATGGCCGGGGAAGACGAAGCGGATTTTTTTGAATATGTATGGGAATACTTTGATGAACTGAAGAAATTTGACTTCATCGTAATGAATCCGCCTTTTTCTGATAAATCTTGGACGGACGGAATTAAGCCGAGTGAGGATAAATATAAGAGATTTGATGGGTATAGCATTCCGCCTGAAAAGAATGGCGACTATGCCTGGTTCTTGCACGTTTTGAAATCGTTGGACACCAAAGGTAAAGCAGGTATTGTTATGCCTCACGGCGTTTTATTCAGAGGCAATGCCAAGGA
>OFFW01001046.1_pt1 | contig 17498 bp, 28 predicted proteins | sample 1521501 | NCBI WGS metagenome assembly OFFW01 (sample SAMEA3504107, study PRJEB24116) | mouse gut metagenome | biome: mouse gut; feature: mouse-associated habitat; material: faeces | place: Denmark | collected 2011
AGAAGCTCCTTACCATGATAGAATATTTCATGGAAGGAAACTTCTGGTGTAGAGCGTTGTGTTGATTGGTAGTCGGGCAACGCTCTATTCTTTTAGTTCTTCATCGATTTTTTCATCAAGCCATTGCTTTTTACTTTTGCTTTGTTCTGTCAACTTTTCTTCAAGTTTTCCTAACTTTTCCGTATCGACTTCCGCATAAAAAGCACTTGTTTTCTTTCTCCGCTCTCTGAAATAATCAGCTCTGCTTTTTGATGAAATTTCCCCCTACCTCCTTTCTTGTTACTAGAAACAATATATCACGTTACTAGCAACAAGTCAAGCATCTATTTGTAAAATCTTATCTTTTCCCTTTAAGTGCCGTAATTGCACCCATCCCCTTTGCGTCAAAACCAAATGCTCTGCTGTCATTTTGATAACTGCCCCATTCTCTAATGTAACTGCATATATAGGCACATCCCTGCCTGTTCTCCGAACATTATAAAACTCTGAAACCGTTCTCCGCTTTCTCTTTACATCATAACAATAAACCAAACCTTTCTTTCCCACCAAATCCCTTATCGGAACTTGACCGCCAATAGTATCTATCAAAGTATCACCTGTAACACAGTGGTCGTCTAACTTAACAGGTTCTTCCCTGCCTTTTTCAATAGATTTCGGGTCATACTCGTATATTCCAAATTCATTAATGGCGTTGGTCTGCTGCTGTGAAATACTTAAAAGCTGGAATGTCAGCACCTTTTGTACCCGGCTGATACCCAGCTTTACATCATTTTCAGCATCCCGGACAGCGACCGGAACACCTGCAGACCTGCATGCCCGCTTTATTTCTTCCTGCAGACCTTTTGCGGAAGGGTCGAGAAACAAAGAAAAGTGGACATTCTGCATTCCGTATTTTTCGCCCAGTTCCCTGACAAACTCTACAAAGTCAGCGGCGTACTCTGACGGGCTTTTCTGCCTCCCTGTTTCCCGCCCGCTATGGTAATACTCATTCAGCCCACGAAGCTTCTTATTTGCCAGGTCAAGGCCAGCCGCCTGGAAGGTAGTAGCGTTCTGCTGCCCATAGTCCCCGCCGATTGCGATAATCGGGAACCGGTCTTCGTATGGAACCGGCGCATCCACAGTATGGACTTCCGGCTTGAACATATAATATATCGCATCATCAATCCCTACAGCTTCACCCAGCCACACCCACCTGTACATTCGTTCATCAATGTCTTTCAATACATTGGCTGACTGTATCAGGTCAGGCCCCAGCCATTCAGGAGGAACATCCCTGTAATCTGTGTGAATATGTATGCAGTCCGGACGCCGGTGCATCTTCTCCAGCCACTTCATAATATCGCTGTTTGGGTTCTTTGGCGGGTTAAACAGGTATATCATCTGAAAATCGCCTTTGTTCCCTCTGGCAAAAGTAGCCTCAATGTTCAGAAGCTCGTCTTCCCCTTCCCCGTCGTCAAAAAACTCTGTCAATTCATCCAGCATAACCAGCTTGATAGGTTTATCTTCGTCAATGATTCCCTTCGTATCGTCTATACCGTCAGACCCCGCAAAATACATCGTAGTCCCGTGCTTTGTATAAGTAATCTCCATAGGGGACTTTGTAATTTCAAACTTCTTTTTGTTTATCTCCAGCCGGTTAATCCCCCGCAGCATTTCCTTATATACCGTTTTCCGCAACTTATTGTGGTGCTTGCGCAACACAACCACGGAACCGGAAGCGTCAGAAACAATCTGATATATCCCACGTACACCGGCAAAGCTGGACTTTGTACCGGCACGGCCGGATGTCAGGATGATGTGCTTTACATCCCGGTTATTGAATATGTCCCGATATTTCGGGATAATGATATCACTGATTCGCACCTGCTTCTTTTTAGACTGGGCAGTCGTTAATGATTTCACCCCCGTCATCCTCCCCTTCCCCGCTGCCGCTGTTCCGGATTCGTTCTGCTTCAGATTTTATTTTGTCTATCCTGGCTCTCTGTTCCTCAGTAGAGAGCTCCCAGTTCTTATGGAGCATTTCATCATACTGTTTGATAAGGCTCCGCAGCTCTGCCTGAGCCCTTGCCTGCGCTTTTAAGAACCCCGCCTGTTTATCCCATGCCTGTTGGACCTCCCATTTCTCACCGATAACATTTCCGTCCTGTGTGGCGACCTTTTCAATGGTTTTATCTTCCCTGTCCGCCACATACATAATCTGCTGTGACCGGATGATGGCCGCATACTGAATCTGTATCGCATCCCAAATCAGGTCAAGCGGACTCTTATTCTGCATTTCATCTATAATAGAAAAGGTCTCCTCCGGAAGATATTTCCGAAAAAGACCATGTTTTTCTGCGTTGCTGTTTTTCTTTGGGGCGCCGTGGCCGGAAGCGTTTTTGTTGCCAGGCTGGGCGCCTTTTTTATTTGTTGTACGACTTTCCTTTGATTGTTGTACAACATTCCATTTATCACGGCTCTTCCAGACTGCTACTACCTTTTCATCTTCGCCCAGAAGAGCAGCTATTTCCCTGTTTGTAATGTTCCCACCGTACTCCTGATAAATCTCGAAAGCCCTGGCACGGTTCGGGCTCCGCTTTCTTGGCACAATCACCACCTCTCATTCGTTTGTTTTGTTGATGATAAGAGATAGTACAGCCGTCTCTTATCATCAGCAAAACTATTTCTAATCTCCTAATTTTTGTTACAACTTACAATTCGTTATTTGAAGAATATTACGCTATTTTCATTGTGGGATAATCAAAACATTATGATTATTGGACTTTATATCCCATTGTTTTAAATATACTCTTCATGTCATCCATATAACCTTCTAAATATTGACTATTTTCAATGATTCTTAATAAAAATTTTCCATCTCTTGTAAGGCAAATTGTGCCAGCGTCCACATAAATGGGGGTGTCAAATTTCTGAAAATCTCCCTTCTCATCGCCCGTTAGGGATATGTACGAATCACTATAAAATATCTTAATCTCCTTAATAATTTTCGATTCTCCAACATCATCTTGATTTTCCATACCTATTACATAACTATCATTTTTATTTATTATGCCTGCCGCCTCAAGTTCTATTAATTCCAATCCTTTTTGAGGATATTTATTCTCCCATTCATCAAAATTGTTAAAATAAAATACATTATAATCTTCGTCTACTATGTTCCCATTAATATCAATAGCCTCTAACCTTACTGCATATTGTTTTAATTTTTGTAAAGCCTTTGCAATTTTCCCATCCATTAAATACAGCTTATGGATTAACGCCTTTGAAAACCTCATATTCTCATCATTACATGCATTAGATAATATCTTTCCAAAAATAAGCTTTATATCTTCGTCATTTACGCAACCAGCTTTCTCCCAAAAATCGACCAACCAGTCATCTTTTATCAAATCGGGGTTAGATTTATCATTCAAATTACTTATCGCGATATGTAAAATATCATTCTGATTACAATATTCTCTAATCATTTTACGTGCATTGCTTATACATGCGGCTTTTGATAAATCCGTCATTAAATCATTATTTTTTATTTCATTGATAAAATATGCTACAGCTTCCTCCATATCTTTCCTTTTTCCTTTTGGTGTAACCAGATACCCGGTTGCTAAAGATATTTTTTCAATCAAATTATTTGCAACATTTGCCATTGACTCAAATGCCTCCTTAGGAAACAAACTCCAATTGCTCATCAATCTCCCTCCAATACATTTTTCTACATCATACACCAAAATATGACAATTTACCATATTACCTAAAGGTAATATAAAAATACCCAACTGTTCACCAGTCAGGTATTTCAAAAATGTATTGGGGAGAAGTATTTCTTTACACTAACTTCATTTTATATATTACCACAGAAAAAGCGGACAGTCCGGACGAAAACGGACAAACTTTCATTTTTTTCTCATAAACCTGTCAAATTCTTTTCGGAGACTTTCCCCTGTAGTATCTGTGCCCATTTTATCTGCCACCTGCTCCCATGTTTTTTTCTCAAAATATTTCATTCGGATTATACGCTGCATTCTGGCAGGTATTGTATCCATCCACTTTTCAATCTTGAGTTTCAGTTTTTCTGCCTGTCGCTTCCGCTCTATTAATAAAACCTTCTCTCTTTTAACACTTTCAGCATCAAGATATGTTTCCGTTACGCCCGAAACATGAAAACTCATTTTCTGATATGGAAATTCAGGATTGCTTCCCACTACTTTTGCATGCTCCATCTCTATCTTTTTCATCCGGCCAATATCAAATTCAGTTTCCTTTACCAACTCACAAGCATCTATGTAGTCAGATAAAATTTTCTTATCCATAACAAACTCCCCTATCTTTCTTATAAAATATAGCCTGCTGCCTCTTACTCCGCTAAAGGCCAGTTTAGCGGACTTGTTCTTTATATGGCTCCGGCAATTCACGCCATGCATTAACAATGATATTCTGACTGACACAGCTCTCCTCCTCATCACCAACATAAAAAGCTCCGCCGGATTCATCCTCTTCATATCGCCCCACCAGTGGAACTGTAAAATTTTCAAATGATAACAGGATATAGTTATCATTCTCCGGAAACCGCTCACTACATGGAATCCAGCAGCCAATTTGGGGCTGACTCTCTATCATATCGACCATAGCATTTCCATACTCATTATCAGCAATCATTCCCCGTTGCTTTAATTCGTCAATCAGTTTCTTTTCATCAATCATGTTCCACCTCCGTTAAAGTTTAATTCTCTGTGCCTTTCATAAATTTTTCATATAACTTCTTAGATACGGAATACCTTTTTTCATATTCTGGCGTACCCGGAATGTGTGCTGGCCCCAAATACTTTATGGGGTCTGCTTTTATCCCATTCCAATAATCAGACGATATTCCTCTTTCTTTTGATGATGTTTTAGGGTCTGAATACTTTCCTTTCAGCATCAACTCCGCAGCTATCCCTCCTTTTATCAGATTTTTCACATCATTCTGATATTGGAAAAGCAGAAATGACTGCACCATACACGCCAGTTTCAATTCTTCATAAGGAACCTCTTTTCCATCTTTTACATCTGCAATTATTTCACATGTTGCTCTCATTTGACTCCTCCTAAAGTTTAATTGACCTCACTGAACTTCTGCATAAACTGCTTTTTCCATTTTTCTTCTGCTACAAGCCGGTTCTTCTGTAATAATTCTTCTAACATGGCATGACACTCAAAAACCATTTGTACGATTGCCTGAGCCTGCTGTATTTCCATCTTGCTTTCTCCCTGACCTATAAAACTTTCCACTTGTCTAATCTGTTCTGCTGTCATATTCTTTCCTTCCTGCTACTTGTATATTTTATATACACTTGATTCCCATATCATAAAGGCGTCCCACAACACCCTTTATAATGATTTCATCATATCTGTAGGGATTTTTTTCTATTTCACGGAGTACATAAAGCAAATCCCCTACGCCATACTTTTTACTAATGCGATTTTTTCTTCAAGCGAACCGGTTCCCGCTTTTGAAACATTATAAGCTGTCATTTTCTATCCTTTCTAAAACAGGCTTATCTGCCCGTCACACTGCTTTTTCTTCGGGTTCTTTGGTATATATCCCTTTTCATTTTCCCCCAAAGCGTCAATCGGATTAAAAGCAAAATCATGGCAGCGGTTTGGTGATTTTGCTGTGGCATCGCTCATTGTCCTCTTTTGCTCCGTACAATAATTGGCATCTCCACATACCAGATAACAACAATACCTGCAATATTGTGTCAACCTACACCCCCTCCTTTCCGGGACTCCCCCGAAGGGAAGCCCCATCGGCAAGTAATAATGGCATCTATTGTGATATGTACCAAAAGGCATTTGTTATAATTCCACCCCCGGCAAATCAAATAAACTCATTTGTCCGTCTATGTTTTTCTTCCTTTCCCGCTCTCCCTCAAGCCTGTCTGCCTTATATTTGTTATATTTTGCACGGTATTCGTAGCTTTTCCCGAAAATGTTCCATGCGGCTTTAACGACGTTTGGCTCGTATGGGCGTATCAGGTCCAAATCTTCGACTGCTTTGTAGGAAATCGGGCACCCGCAGCACCCAGTCCGGGTAAGCCCGTAAACCTCATAAGCATCGGAGTACCTGATTCCAAACCGCTCTTTATACCAGTCCTTGTCTTTATCTGTGACATAATAGAGCGGCCTGAGCCTGTACTGCCCGCTGCTGGTTTCTGTAAAGCATAATGCAGTGTTGTCTTTCCGTGGCACCGACCTCATGCCTCCCTCGTCCCGGCGCTCTCCCGTAATTATCATTTCATAGTCTTTCTGTACTCCATGCGCAGCCTGTTTTTTACAGTAATCGCAGCACTTTGCGCTGATTTGGAAATCCGGCGGGCATTCCCTGATAAAGTCCCTCATATATTTTGACGAGTTAATCACAAGCTGTATGTCCGGCCTTGGCTCCCCTGCTGAATTGCAGCAGCATAAAAAATTGATTATGCCCTCGCTTTTGGGAAACCTTTCTCCCAGTTCTTTCCTTTTTGCCGCCTTATCCCCTGCCTGTTCATATTCCTCTGCTATTGACAGGGGTATCCCCTTTTTCTGCCATCCCTCAAGCCCTGCGGACATAATCTTTGATACAAACGGTACGCCGTGCTCCCTGACTGCCTGGACAATTCCGACCTTTGGCCGGACTTCCCTAATCTCTACTCCATATTTATCTGCAGTGGCTTTTACATGGTCTTTGGTGGCTTTCATTTCCAGCCCCGTATTAAAAAACACATATTGGACTGGCGGAAGGGACGGTGCAATTCTCCGTGCTGTCTCAATCAGGTCAATCAAAATGTCACTGTCTGCTCCGCCGGAATAGGAACATATGGCTTTCGGATGCTGCCGGAGATGCGTCATTATAATGCCTGTTATCGCCTGGAATTTTTCCGGCGCATCATAATCCGCATAATCCGGCCTGTCAGTATATACCCTGCTTCTGTATTGTTCACTCATTTCCCCTGAAAGGAGCCCGTGTACACGTCACCCCGGCCGGAGGCTCCGGCTCCTTTCTTATTCCCCGGACAGATAATCTTCTATCCGCATTTGTTTATCTGGTTCAAAATTCATCCACAATATTTCCCGCTTTTACTACACACTTGGGAGTAACTGACCGTTTCTCCCCTGTGCCAGCCTTTAAGCCGGTCATTATACAGGTCATTGTCATATCCCGATAACACCACCGGTCCTTTGTGTGCAAGCAGCACGTCCAGTAAATCATTCTGGCCTTTATCGTCCAGCTCATGCCGGTACTGCTTCCCGTGCCTCGTGCTTAAGACATACGGCGGGTCGGCATACACCAACACGTTTGGATAATTAAAACGCTCAATCAGGCCTGCTGCCGGCCGGTTCTCAATCTGTACTCCCCTGAGCCGTTCTGCCGCCTGCAGAATCTTTTCCGGCAGCCTTACCCAGTCTGTGGCCGCATAGGCACGTTCCCGGCCCTGTACATCATTTTTCCATCCGACTTTCTCGCCATTCGTCCTAAAACCATGGCCCATATTCAGGCGTATGTAAAAATTGACTGCTTTCTGTAAGCTGTCTTCCGGTTCCGATGCAAAAGCGTCCTCGTAGACCTGCCGGGCGTATGGGATGTAATAAATCTCATGTGCCAGTTTCTCTGGGTCGTTCCTTATCCATTCGAACAGGTTCACCACGTTCCCATCCAGGTCATTCACCGTCTCAATATTTGACCGCGGCTTGTTAAAGAGTACGGCGCCGGAACCGAAGAATGCTTCAAGGTAACTATGGTGCTCCGGGAAAAAGCTGATTATCCAGTCCGCTATTCCCCATTTGCTTCCCGGGTATTTCATTACCGCTTTCATCGGTTCGTTGCCTGGAAGTCCATCCGGAACCCAAACCTCTTCCCAAGGGATTTCACAAAACCCCTGATGGAATTTACAATCGCCTTTTTGTCATCCGGCTTCCAGCCGTCTATCTGTATGATTATCTTCATTCTGTCCCTCACTTTCCATCCTGCCTCTTCCCCTGCTCATCCTTTTTCTGGATATAGTAATCCTGTAACGCGGAAAACATCCCCCGGTAAAGCACGTCATACTGGACGCCTCTGGCAAGATAAAATTCCCTTGCCTTTTTCCCGTCCTCAATAAATGACTCCCACTGTTCACACGTCAGCTTGCCGATACCATATTTCCTGCACAGCTTCCATATGGACGTAATGAGGCCATAAATTATCTTTAATTCCTCCATATATCCCCTTTCCGTAACAAAAGTATCAATTACAGCCTGCGCGTAACAGGTTTCATGTTTCCAGAAAATCCGCTTATTCACTGTGTTTTTCACGTATTTTTACACGCGGTAACAAAGTAACATACAGTTTTGTATATTAAAAAATACTGCATTGATATCACATATACATATACACACCCTTTATATATATTCAAATTTCGTGCGTTACCGGTGTTACTTTGTTACCTTAATCAAACGGTAGCTCCCCCTGTTCGTAATCGTCAACAGATATAAATCCATTTTCATCAATGGATATCCCGTCATCTAATCTCAGGCAGATGCACCGGTTATTCTTGCCGCCAATCTTTTTCTGCTTTGTAGGGTTTCCCCTGCTGTCTGTTTCCACGACCTTCTTTTTCACTCCCCATGACAAAAATGAACGTTTGGAGAACCCGCCGCTCTTGCAAAGTTCGTCAAATGCCTGCGTGTAGAAAAAAGCATAACCATGCTCAATAATCCCCCATTTTTCACAGGCAGTATCTGAATCAAACCGCGTGCTGTTCATGGCAGTCTTGTCCAGTATGTAACGGTAGCACCGCTCATTGTCAGACAGTTCATTCCGGTCAATTAAAACCTTTTTCGCTTCATCAACAGAAATATACTGCCCGTCCTTAAAAAGGGCGTCTGTGGCAATTTTATCCGCTGTCAGAATGATGGAAAGCGATATGCTCTGCTTCTGCATCTTTTCATCGTCAAAAAGCTGCTGCCGGAAATCTTTCTGAATCTCCCGGACCGCATCCGTACCCATGGCCTTGATAACTTCCACAAAATCTTTCCCGGCAAAACCATAATTCTGTTTCAATGTATCAGCAGTCTTCTGTGGGTCTGCATACACCTTTTCCCCACATTCAATCTCCAAAATACGGTTGATTGCCCCGCCCTGGCTGACATAGGAAGCCAACGGACGCTCCCCATTCGTCAGAATGCAGTTATTCCAATGGCTTTCCGTGTTGATGCCAATATCCCTGTTGGATCGTGTCTTTCCCTTGCCGGAACATAAGTCATACACCACCCCCTCGAAGTTTTCTTCAATCTTCCGGTGCTTCTTGCTTGTATCATCCAGAATCATGGGAAGGTGGTTCAGCATATTCGCCTTTGCTTCCAGGGCTACATCTGTTGACTTGAAATCCCCGATATAAGCACTCTCTGCCGGATTTGCCCAGACAGACGCCGCCAGCATCAGGGTGACAGTTTTCCCTCCCTCCGTTTCCCCCCAGAGGTCAACAAAGAATGGAAGCGCCCTTATCCTGTTTATCAGTACGCTTGCGAACGATGCTGCCAGCATCAGCTTGATTTCCATCCTGCCGGACTGCCGCAGCTCCCTTACATGCCCATACCATTTATCAGCATTCCCATGTTCCCCGATACTTTCAAACAGCTGGCGGAACCGGCTGTCCCCGTCAAAGATAATTTCCGTATCGTAGGGCAGGAATTCCTTTTTAATCCACCCCAGCTTGGAACTGGAATACTGCACCGCTATCTGCCCTGTATTACGGTTTTCCACATCTGACAGGTACCTTACCAGCAGCTTTGCATTCTCGCTCGTTACGGCTACGCCACGCCCTGAGAGCGCCACTATTTTACTGGCGGAGGTAACCATCACCTTAGGTACAATGATTTCCTCCCAGCGCCCGTTACGCTTAAAAGCAAGTTTAATCTGCTCCTCCCCTGTTTCAAGGTTTTTAAGGCGCTCTATTGGCAGGATTGGGTGGTAGCACGCTATCTGTTCCACCTGCGACATATTCTGGGCATATACCCCGTTTTCACCCGCAAGCCATGAACCGCAGTACATATCCCCATACGGGCCTTCAAAATTGGTATAATTGTTTATGCCGGATGATTCCTGCTTCTTTTTCTGCCTTGTTTCCCGGTCAACTTTCTTATAAGCATTGAGCATCGTTTCAAACTTCTTTTTCACGCCTAGCTCCGCGGCCCTGTCCTCTAACGACAAAATCAGCCTTGACCGGTATATCTCATTTTCCTCGTTGAAAATTTCCTCAAATATCCCATCCGCGAGGATTGTCTGCTTATCCAGTTTACCTAATAATTCCATTACATTCCTCCGGATTGTTTAATAATTCCCATAAATATTCCTGGTACTGCAGCGCATTATATGTATCCGCCCATTCGCCGGAAAGCGGTTCCATGCGGCCAAGCCATTTACGGTAAACTTCCATCAGCAGATAGTTCAGTTCCCTTTTCCGTTTCAGCTTTTCCTCCGCTTTCCGCTGCATTTCCCGCTTTTTCTGCATCTGTAGATTTTCAGCCTTGCGGAGAAACTGTTTTCATAGTCTCCCCCAAGTGCTGCATACGCCTCCTTGAAGGATATTCCATCCATAAGCTGCACAAGCGTAAATATGTCACCATGGGCGCCGCATCCGTAGCAATGGAAATCCTTTGGGTATATCTTCATGGAGGCGGTATTCTCCCTGTGGAACGGGCAGCATATGAACCCTGCCCTGTTCGGCTTCGGCAGCCCGTACTGTTCTAAGATATCTTTCATAGAATAGAGTTCTTTAATCTGCTCAGTATTCATTTTCCAACACTTCTTTCAGTTCCCGGTATAGAATATCCCTTATAAGATTTCCTGTCGTTTCTGCTTTGCAGAAATCAAGCTGCATACCATATCTTGCCCGGTATGCGTCAATGCTTGCTATCAGGGCTTTCGGATTGTACTTACTTCTATATTTACCGCAATAGGCATATTCCCATGTTCCGCCCTCAACCAGCAGGTATACCCGACACCCGGCGGCCTTTGCCCGTTCAAACTCCCGCTCAAACCGCCCCCGCTCTTTCCCGAAGCACAGGCACAGCTCATCCAGGTTCATCTTCCGTTCTATAACCGCCCTGCTCGAAAAATCAAGGGTATTGCCGTCGGGCAATACGCACCGGCACGAATAATCCCCAAAATCCAGTTTACGCCGTTCATACGGTAACCCTGTTTGTTCTATCCGCTTTTTCAGATTTTCTGTTGGCTGTTCTCTGGAATCTACAATCAATGTCATAGATTCCAGAGAAGATTTTAATTCAAATGGCGTCATAACAACTCCTGGTTAAAAGGGCAGTTCTTCATCTATCCCGTCAGGGATATTCATAAAGCCGTCAGCATCAGGCTTTCCATATCCGCTGTTCTGCTGTCTGTTTTCTTTCAAGAGCGTATCTGCCGGAATCTCAAACTTGCCAGAACAGATTTTTTCTACGGTTACGAGGGAGTGGCAGTTTGTAAAAAATCCATGTCTGTTATTCTTGCTGTTATCCTCAAAACTATATTCCTTATTATTGAACAGGGCTCCAATCAGTTTCCCTTTCAGAGACTGCTCGTCCCAATTCCAATGATAGCCACTGTTGGAATCCTCAAATGCTCCCATAACCGTCTTGAAACGTCTCATTGTCCAGTTATCCTGTTCACTTCCATCATCTTTCGGGACGTGCAGCCTGTATGTACCTTTCCACTTTTTATCCTCGCCGGTCTGTGCTTTCCAATTTGCAGAAAAGAAATCCTTCTGCTCACCCTCTGCAATATCAAATGAAAGAAGAATCACATCTCCCCAGCTGTTTTCCTGATACTTTACATCCATAATTTTCAGCACATAGCCGCCGACAGGGAGACGCTCCGTATCACTGTATGCCTGTGCTTTTTCGTACCCGCTTAATTTCCTCACCTAAAATTCCTCCAATGCCTCAATCACTTTTACAATATCGTTGTCAATCTCTTTGCTTTCAAATGCCCCCATCGGGCTTTTGGCAGTAGAAAAGTTCGCCTGTGTCTCAAATACATACCTGCCATCCACACACTTGCTGATAAGCACCGTCGAAAACTTGCTTTCCAGCGTAATCTTGTCCAACTTCCTTCCGGAAGTCTTAATCCTTGTGAACATGTAACCGTTATCGTCATGATCCGTCTGTGTGTGGGCTATGAATACCACCGCAATATCATTCCGCATGACAAGCGAATAGTCCACAAGCTCGTAAATGCTCTGCGCCAAATCCTGCCACTTGTCATATCCTTTTTCCTTTGTTCGGCGCATTTCATCAGCCACCATAAGCCCGTTCAGGGTATCAACCACACAAACCTTAACCTTCTTAAAGTTTTCTTCTTTATCCAGTTTTTTCAGCGCTGTTAATGCCACAGCGGGGAAGTCCGTTACAAGATAATTTTTCTTGTCCCCGTTGAACTGGTTCTTCCACCCTTTCCACGAAAGACCCTTTTTGTCGCAGTCAATATAGAATGACGTTTCCGGGTCCAAGTTCCTCATGGAAGTTGTCTTTCCTGTTCCGGATTCTCCGGCGATACAGATAACCTTTGCCATTTATCTATTCCTCCTTGTCATATACAATCCGGTCAACGGACTGCATGATTATCAGTGATGCTATTGCACTCATAGACAGTGACGATTCATTATAAATTTCCACCAGTGCATTATAAGCATCCGCCGATACCCGTATTATCTGCTGTCCGTCAACCATTTCTTTCTTCCTTGCAGGGATATGTATTTTTTCATCCATACCTATACCTCCCCGTCCTTTCCTGCAATCTCAAACGGCAGTCCGCATATCCATTCAATTCACCGGATAGATAAATGCTCTCCCCGCTCTTTCAGTACTGCAAAAGGCAGTTCTGCACCGTTTTTGAGCGCTTCACGGATTTTGGCATTGTCTGGCTCTTTCCGGCAGTATTCGTCCGGGATTGTCACATCCGGCAAAATCTCCATTGGCTGCAACCCGCCGTTCTTCTGGATGCCGAAGCTGAATAAATCTGTCTTAAATTTCAGTTTTCCTGTTGCTTTCATGCTGTCATAAAGATGCTGTTTCAGCATTTTCCCACGGTTATTAATGGAATCCCTTCTGGCCGCCATGTGCTGAATTTCAGCGTTGTACTTGTCTGCCTCGGCATTCAGTTCTTTCAGAACCCTTGCATAACCATCAGCCTTAATCTCAAACTCACCCTCGATGCCCTCTAAGGTATCTTTAAATGCCTGCGGGTCAATATTTTCCTCTTCCTCAAGCATTTCCAGCAATCGGAGATAATCCCCTGTGATTTCATATAATGTACTCATTTTCCCTATCCTCTCTTTCTGCCGCTTCATAGGCCTGTCTTTCCATTTTCAGCCGGTGCCTACATGGGGAACTATACTCAGATTCGTCCCACTCCCAGCCATCAGCCGTCTTATTTTCAGTCCGTTTCATAACAGCATTACCCATCCTTTTCATCCGGGAGCCCAAGCACAATCCTTACTGCATCGGAACAGTATTCCTTCCCGGATGATACCAGAGCACGTACGCTTTCCAAATCTGCCTTTGCCGTGATTCCATCCATAAAGTCATTCAGTGGAACCGAAACCATGATATTTTCCATTTGCATTTCCCTTCCCCCGTGCTATAATAAGCACAGATAGTTTTATTCAGTTTTTTTAGATTGAGCCTGCCCCACAGGCTCTTTCTTTTTGCTCAAATCTTTCATTTCCCGTTCCGCCGCTCCAGCTCCGCGGACAGTGCCAGTACTTCATCCGCATAATCTGACAAATCACCAGTACCGTCCACCAGATTTGAAAGCCGGGAATTTCCGCTGTACTTCATAAGGGCCGCTCCGGCATCCTCATATTCTGCAAACAGCTCCGCAAGGTAGTCAACGCCTACGGACATGTTCTCCCGGATATCCGTAAGCCCCGTAACGCCCAGACGCTCCATCCGGCCTTTGTGCCAGCGTTCCGATACCTGCATGATTCCCACGCAGTCCCCGTTCACGGCGTCCGGCCTGAAACTGCTCTCCTTGAAGCACACGGCCTGTATCAGTTCCGGGCAGATGTTATACCGGCTGCCAAGTTCCTCTGATATCTCCTGCACTTCTGCCGGGACTTCGATTGCCTGTCCCACATCCGACGCCCGGGCTGTTACCACTGATGCCTCAAAGGCAACCAGCGCCGCCATCACTGTGGCCGTCATGCGCCATAATACTTTGTTTTTCATAGCCCTCCTTCCTGTAAGCCTGTCCTGCGTAAAAAAGGATTCCCAGAGTGGTTATTATAATGATTACAGCCACCACCCTGCTGTCGCTGTCCATGGCTGACATGGAAACCAGGAATAATACGAATGCTGTCTTTTCCCGCAGGCGGATTTTTCTTTTCACTTTCCCGCATCACCTCCCTTTAAAAAGAAAGTCCAATACGTCATTCTCCGAAAGCTCCGCTTCCTGTATGTAGCCCCGGAGTTCATCAACGGTCAGGGTACCCGGATGATGGTAACGTTTGAAAACCGCCCCTGAAGACGTCCCTGTACGCCGCATAAGGTTCTTATAATTTTTCCCCCTGCGTCCAAGCTCTGCCTTAAGGTTCAGCACGAACTGTTCATCTTTCTGAGCCCACTGGCCAAGTACGACTTTAGGCATATAAATTTTTTCCTCCTTTCCGCACTTTTGGCATCCTACTCTTTTCCGAATGGCTGTTTCTACTGCTAGCCGGAAAAAGACAAAGGATGATGCCCTTCCTGTGAACCTATATCCTTCGCAGCTCCAAACATCAGGTCACAGAAGTTATCCAGCTCTAACTGCTTTACTGCGTCAAATATGGTTATCTCTCTCGCCTCCTCTATTCCAAAAAATACTCAATTGGCTTGCTAATTTGTGTTATAATCTCCTTATAAAATGCAAAGGAGAAAAACTATGAATCTGGAAACTATTACTGAACTCATTTTCGCATTATTTACAAGAGAAAATATTACATTCCTATTGGGGGCATTCGGCTCCCTCGGAACACTCTATGCTTTGTTTGCCCAGCGTAAAAATATTTCCTTATCCATCCAAAGTTACAGTTACAAAAATAAATCCTTACTGATGTTCGTTTCTTTTACGAACCACTCCCGACTTCCTATATCTATTCTGAATGTTTCCGTTGTCCAAGATAATGTCTGTTACCCTTGTGTTTACATTCCAACGGTGGTATGTGAGCATACTCGGCGTTCTGGAAAAGAAATCATCAGCCATCGGGAAGAATTTTCTGTCCAGTTTCCAATATCTTTAGCTTCTCTTGCTGGGTCATCTGGCTACCTGTACTTTGACAAGCTTCCAGAAAACTATCCAAACAACGCCACAACTCTGACTCTTGAAGTAAGCACCAATCGTGGTCGGGCAAAGAAAATGAAACTGTCGGTTCCGAATTAATAATTTTTTTTACTTTGTATATTTGTTTCACCTCCTCCCTATCCAACATCATCTGTGGCAAAAAGATAATCAATCGTGTATTCTGCCTATAACATTTTGTTATACCTTGAAAAGTTTTTACCACCGTGATAAAATTAAAATACCCATATTGGGGCAAGGAGGTATTTTATGTTCATAAAAAAATTGACTTGCCCTGTTCTCTTTTTTTAAGGTCGCAACACTGGCACCAAAGCATCAAGCTTTATATTTATTCACGTGGAATTTTCTTTTCCTGTCTTTTTTCTTCCTTTTAGGTGTTTGAAATCTTGATTTTTTCCCAGTAAAATGATTACAATTATTGGATTCTGACATGTTTACCTCTCTGTCCACTTTTCAATATTTTTGTATTGACTTTTAAATATCTGCCATCTACTATGGATATGGTACATGTTGTATTCTTATAGTCGAAAGGCGATGCAAAATTATGGCTTTCTATACAATTCATCACAGATTTGTCGAATGTCCTTTTTGGAAAACTGAAGTAGCTTTAGAAGGTAAATACTATTACAGCGAAGAACCTGGGCATGAGTATGAGGCTTACTTTTCTAACGCTCAATGCCCGATTATCCGTAATATCCGTTTACCCGAACATAAACGTGATGACCGTTATAAGTACTACCCTCTTTGTCATTTGCATCCCTGTGCAGAATTGCATAATTTTGAGCCTCTAATTGATGTTCGCACTGGTCAACCACCTAAATAGTTTTCCTTCTTTCAACACAAAATTCAAATGTATGTGCTTTTTGTAGCTTTTCAACGGCACTATCAGAAAAACTTATTAAGCTTTGAAAATCTGGTGATTTGCTTTGAAGTTCCTTTTGAATACATAAAACCATTGCGAAAGCTCCGCTAATGTAATCTTCAAGTTCTTTTATATTTACTACCCTTTCGGATACATACATGGGCATCACCTCCTCTCTACTGACATACATTATTCATATTTCTACTTTTTGTAGAATAACAAGGTAAAAAAATATAGTCTTGCGGGACCCCGTAAAGTCTAGACATCATTTCAACTTCTGGAATCCCAGGAATAACCTTGCCTTTTTCCCAATTTACCACTGTAGTTTTGCTTACTTTCATAGCCTTTGCAGTATCTTCTTGTGTCATTTTTGCATTTACCCTAGCGGCCGCAAGGCTAATCTGAAATTTCGCCAACACATTTCACCTCTCTTTCTGAGCATTAATATACTCTACTTTTTTGTAAACTGTCAATACTTTTTGTAGAAATATTTAAATTTTAGTATTGTGCTTTTCTACTTTTTGTTGTACTATGCAAATAGGAGGTGTTACATATTATGTCAGAAGAATCTTATCAAAAAATATTCTCCAAAAATTTAAACTACTATATGGCACAAAATAATAAAAGCCAAACTGATTTAGTAAATGACTTGGGCTTCAATAAATCTGCAGTTTCCACATGGTGTAACGGAACCCGACTACCAAGGATGGATAAAGTTGAGGCATTAGCCCGATATTTTAATATTAACCGTTCTGACTTAATAGAGGAAAAAAACCTTGAAGCAGGTTACTATTTCGATGAGGAGACTGCCAAAGCCGCTCAGGAAATCTTTGAGAACAAAGAACTCCACATGCTGTTTGATGTTGCAAGGAATGCCGATGCAGAAGATTTACGTGCATTACATAATATGGCTTTAGCTTTGAAAAGAAAGGAACGTGGTAACATTGACGACACCGGATGTTAATACATTTTTGGTTAATTTCCCATCTCCCGGAAATGAAATGGTTGTTCCAAACGAAGATGGTTCTTATACCGTCCTGATTAATGCAAAATTATCTCAGGACGGGCAACTTAAAGCCTACCAACATGCTTTAAACCATATAAACAACGGAGATTTTGAAAAATCAGAAGTCCAGAGTATAGAATATCAAGCGCATGAATTAGAAGCATCAGAAGAAATTATTTCTGCTTCTGTGCCGGTAGATAAATACGAAAAGCGCATTCTTCAACTGCGTAGAGAACGAAAAAAAATCCAAAAAGCTTTAAAAGAGAGACAAAAGGAAATTAAAGTAATAACAGAGCTTT
>OFFW01001048.1_pt1 | contig 17480 bp, 16 predicted proteins | sample 1521501 | NCBI WGS metagenome assembly OFFW01 (sample SAMEA3504107, study PRJEB24116) | mouse gut metagenome | biome: mouse gut; feature: mouse-associated habitat; material: faeces | place: Denmark | collected 2011
CCATTCCCTTAAGAGGAATTGTCTGGTGACGCCGCAGTCGATAAAATCCCAGGGGAATATTTCATCGTCCGCCCGCTCTCTCGTCGTATAGAAACCGATATCCACGCCACAGTCTTCGAAACACTGCAGCCACACGTCGTTCTTAAAATATTCGCTCCAGGAGTCAAACAGACAGCCCCGCCTGTAAGCCGCAAGGATCACCTGCGCGATCCTGCGGTCGCCCCGGGCAAACACGCCCTCCAGCACACTCACGTCCGCCTCATGCCAGTTGTATTTGATGCTCTTCTGGTTCAACTGCTCCATAATCCCCTTTTTCGTCTGATAAGCCTTTTCCAGAAATTCCTCCTTCGTGCACATGGACGCCCACTGGAAGGGGGTAAAAGGCTTGGGAATAAAGAAGGAAGTGCTGGTAACGATCTGTACTTTGCCGTTCACACGCCTGTCCTTCGGCACCGTCTCAAAAAAGGTGGCTGCGATCTTATTGGAAAGCTCACCGATCCCCCTGATATCTTCCTCTGTCTCGGTGGGAAGCCCCAGCATAAAGTACAGCTTGACCCGCGTCCAGCCGCCCTCGAATGCCAGCGCTGCGCCTTTTAGAATGACTTCTTCGGTCAATCCTTTGTTGATCACATCCCGCAGTCTCTGGCTTCCCGCCTCCGGCGCAAAAGTGAGGCTGCTCTTCTTCACATCCTGCACCTTGCTCATCACATCTAAAGAAAAAGCATCGATACGCAGCGAAGGCAGGGAGATATTGATATGCTTCCTGCCGCATTCCTCGATCAGAAATTCCAGCAGCTCGTCCAGCCGGGAATAATCACTGGAACTTAAGGAACTTAAGGAGATTTCCTCATGGCCCGTATTCGCCAGCATTTCCACCGCGTACTTTTTCAGCACTTCCGCATCCCGCTCCCGCACCGGCCGGTAGATCTGCCCCGCCTGACAGAAACGGCAGCCCCGGATGCACCCCCTCTGGATCTCCAGCACCACCCGGTCCTGCGTCACTTTGATAAAGGGTACTACGGGCTTTAACGGATAATAAGTATCCGATACATCCGTCACGATCTCCTTGCGGACTCTGTCCGGCAGCTCTTCGTATAATTTCCGCCGGCCGCTTATCGTGCCGTCCTCATGATACAGTTCTTCATAAAACTGCGGCACATAAATACCCGGAATCTGTGCCGCACCCCGCAGGAATTCCTGTCTCGTTCCACCCTGTTTCCGGTTCTCCACATACCAGTCCAGAAGCCTGCGGTACTGAGTCTCCCCCTCCCCGATATAGAAGAGATCGAAGAAATCTGCAATCGGCTCCGGATTGTAGGTACAGGGGCCGCCGCCGATCACCACAGGCATGTCCTCTCCCCGTTCCGCCGCCAGCAGGGGAATCTGCGAAAGCTCCAGAATCTGCAGAATATTCGTATAGCACATCTCATACTGCAGCGTGATCCCCAGAAAATCCATCTCTTTTACCGGCTCCTGGGACTCCAGCCCGAAAAGCGGGATCTTCTGCTCCCGCATAATCCGGTCCAGGTCCGTCCATGGAGAATAGACCCGCTCACACCACACATCTTCCCAGGAATTAAACATACTGTACAGAATCTGAATTCCCAGATGCGACATGCCGATCTCATACACATCCGGAAAGCACATGGCGAAACGAACCGCCACGTCTTCCCGGTTCTTTATCACACTGTTAACTTCATTGCCGATATATCTGGCAGGTTTCTCGACCTGCAGTAATATCTCTTCGCTCAGAGCTGTTTTTCTCATATCTTTCCTTTCAATCCAGTTCAAACAGCGCCGCCAGCCCTTCCATCGTCTCGTTTCCCTCTCCGTCGTACAAATGAAACGTATCCGCTACGATCATCTCATGGACTTCATTCGTCGTGTAGGTGCCGATCCTGCCGTCTCTTGTATCGCAGAGCAGAAACCCCACGAACAGAAGAACCGCCAGGATCATCCGGTATCGGAAGGTATTGGTGGAAAACAGCGGCGCCATCCCCTCCTGTTCCGGCGTCTGCGGGCCGTTGTCACCGGGCATTGCCTGCTGCAGCCTGCCCTTATCAAAAAGCGGCAGCTGTGTATCCGTCCCGTACAAAATCCGCTCCCTCTGCCTGATCTTCATGCGGTTTCCCAGATTTTCCTCCCGAATATACTGCGCCAGCTGCATTTTCTTTTCCAAAGGAACTTTGTGATCCATTCTCTACTGCCTATCCTGTATGTCTGTTGGTACATTCTATGACCGGTACAGGAAAAAAAGAAGTCCGAACATAAAACAGGTAAGGCCGCATCACCGCTGCGCCAGTTCCGTCGTGATCTCTTCCCAGGTAATGTTTTTCTCCGCCATCAGCACCATCATATGATACAGGAAATCGGATATCTCGTATTTTACCTCGTTGGCATTCGGATTCTTGGCGGCGATCACGATCTCCGTCGCTTCCTCTCCCAGCTTCTTCAAGATCTTGTCGAGACCCTTTTCGAACAGATAATTCGTGTAGGAGCCTTCCTTCGGATGCTCTTTTCTGTCCTTGATCACATCGAATACCTGTTCAAACACCCGCAGCGGGTTGGCTTCTTCGTACTCCCTGCCTATGATCTCGTGAAAGAAGCAGGAATGTGAACCGGTATGGCAGGCGGCGCCGATCTGGGACACTCTGGCAAGGATGGTATCCATATCGCAGTCCGCCGTCAGCGATTTCACATATTGATAATGCCCGCTCGTCTCGCCCTTGATCCACAGCTCCTGCCGGCTCCTGCTGTAGTAAGTCATCCTGCCGGTCTTAAGCGTCATGCGGTACGCTTCCTCATTCATATAGGCCATCATCAGCACTTCGTCCGTCTTGTAATCCTGTACGATCACCGGCACATGCCCGTCGCAGTTCAGCTTAAACTCGTCCCACCTGACCGCCGCATCGAAGGTGCTGACCGCAATGCCGTTACTCTGGCACAGCGCCTTGATCGCCAACAGCTCTCTGGCGTTCTCGTTGATCGCATGACCCGATATACCGCAGATATTGTCTTTTTCCATAAGCTCCAGCAGCTTGTCGAGAGAGACTTCCGGAATCGAGACGATAACCGGGAATCTGGACACGGCAAGCACATCCTTGATCTCCTTCTCCCGCACCAGGATAAGCTCCGATACATATGCTTCCAAAAGCGCCTCATTATCGGTGATCGTATCGGCTTCCGTCACGCAGGCCACGATCTTATCACGGCCGAACTTAAGAGAGACTTCCTCCGTGATATCCACGTTGTCCTGTCTCGAGTAGTTCAACGCCGCCTTCTTACAGCCCGCATAGAGCAGCTTCTTAATATCTTCCATGCGCTTCACATTACCCGCTCCGGTCACGGGTATCTCGGCCTCATTGCAGATGGCCTTGATCATGTCGAGCGCTTCCTCATGCTCCGCATCGCTGTCGGACATATCATAGACGATCAGTTCATCCGCGTTATTGTCGCCGTAAAATCTGGCCAGTGCCGCCGGGTTCGTATCAATGATCGTACTGTCCCGGAAACCCTTGACGGCATTGCCTTTGTATAAGTAAATACAGGGGATAAATTTCTTGTAAGACATAACGTTACGTCTCCTCTTTATCTCTTTTATCTTTTCTGTCTGCAGCTGTCATTCCCGCAGGCTGTTTGCCTGTTCCAACCGTGGGCTATATCCCGTCTTCAAACCGGACGCGGATAGAATTGGCATGGGCGGTAAGACCTTCCTTCTCGGCAAAAAGCTCAATATCCTGATGTACTTTCATAAGCGCCTCCCTCGAATAGGAAATCAGGCTTGACTTCTTCATGAAGTCATCCACATTCAGCGGGGAAAAGAACTTCGCCGTGCCGTTTGTGGGCAGGATATGGTTCGGCCCCGCATAGTAATCGCCCAGCGGTTCGGAAGAATACGCTCCGAGGAAAATGGCGCCTGCATTCTCGATCTTTGTCATCACCGCATAAGGATCTCTGGTCAGGATCTCCAGATGCTCCGAAGCGATGGCGTTGGCCGTTTCCACCGCATCGTCCATGGAATCCGCCACCAGAATATAGCCGTAATTGTCCAGTGACCTGCGTATGATCTCCGTCCGGGACAGCTCCTGCAAAAAGCCTTCGATCTGCCGCCCTACTTCCGCCGCCAGCTTCTCGTCCGTGGTGATCAGAATCGCGCTTGCCAGCTCGTCGTGTTCCGCCTGGGAGAGCAAGTCCGCCGCCACATACCGGGGATTGGCGGTCTCGTCGGCCAGAACCAGAATTTCGCTGGGGCCGGCCACGGAGTCGATGCTCACAAAGCCAAAGCACGCTTTCTTTGCCAGCGCAACAAAAATATTGCCGGGGCCGGTAATCTTGTCCACTCTCGGAATGCTTTCCGTCCCGAATGCCATGGCCGCGACAGCCTGGGCGCCGCCCGCCTTATAAATTTCGTCCACTCCCGCGATATGGGCCGCGACCAGCGTTCCGGGATTAACCTCTCCGTCCGCTCCCGGCGGCGTGGTCATAATGATTCTGGGAACGCCCGCCACCTTAGCCGGCAGCACATTCATCAGCACGCTGGAGGGATAAGCCGCTTTTCCGCCCGGAACATACACGCCGGAAACCGCGACCGGTGTAATCTTCTGTCCCAGAATCGTCCCGTTTTCCTCGGGCACGAACCAACTGTTATGAAGCTGGTGCCTGTGGAACTTTGTAATGTTTTCGGCGGACCTTTTCATAACCTCGATAAACTCCGAATCAACCAGCCCGTAAGCCTTCTCGATTTCTTCCTCCGTAACCCGGATGTTTTGCGCCGTGATTTCACATTTGTCAAATTTCAAGGTGTACTGGAAAAGAGCCTCGTCCCCTTTCTCCCTCACCTCTTTTATGATGTCGTTAACCGTCTTTTCATATTCTCCATAGCTTTCCGGGCTCCGCTTCAAAAGATTTTTCATCAGCCCGTCTTTTGTCTTTTCGTTCAGCTCAACAATACGCATACTTTTCTCCTTGCCGCCTGCCGGTATGATTCCGGCGCGCCTGTTATTTTATATAGTTTTTAACCGCATACCTCTTTCAGACGGGAAATCAATCCTCTTATCCGCTCTGTCTCCATCTGCATGCTTACCTGATTGACAATCATCCTTGCCGACAGCGGGCAAATCTCCTCTAAAACCGCAAGCCCGTTTTCCTTAAGGGTTGAGCCTGTCTCCACAATATCCACAATCACGTCGGACAGTCCCACAATGGGCCCTAATTCCACGGAGCCGTTCAGCTTGATAATATCCACCGTCTGGTGCTTTTTGTTATAGAAATAGTCTCGGGCTATCACGGGATATTTGCTTGCCACTCTGATACGTTCGTGGTGGAGCAAAAGTTCCTTTGCATGGGCGGGACCGCACACGCACATCCGGCACTGGCCGAATCCCAAATCAAGCACCTCGTAAACCCGCCTGTTTTCCTCCAAAATGGTATCCTTTCCCACCACGCCGATATCCGCCGCGCCGTACTCCACATAGGTGGGAACGTCCGGCCCCTTGGCAAGGAAAAATTTCAGCTTCTGCTCCTCATTGACAAAAATCAGCTTTCTGGAGTTTTTATCCTTCATTTCCTCACAGGTAATCCCGATTTGTTCCAAAAGCGCCAGCGTTTTTACGGCAAGCCGGCCTTTTCCAAGGGCAAAGGTCAAATATCTGTCCTCACTCATAATTTTTCTCCGTTTCCGGCACAAGGGCCACTCTTTTTCCCTGTTTCCTCAAGTCTTTCGCTTCCGCCAGTTTATCCTCAAAATTATGAGGCTGATAAAGGAGCGTAATGACTTCATCTTCTGCGTGAAGCGTTGTATTCCTTTTGGCTCTCTGCCTCTCAAGCGCCGCTAACAAATCGTCCACTACCACCGCGAAGCCAATCGCAGGCGCTTCTTTCCCGAAGTAGCCTAAAAGCTGGTCATAGCGGCCGCCTTTTGCCACCGGTTCACCTACGCCATAAGTATAAACCTTAAAAATAACACCTGTATAGTAATGATATTTACTCAGCATTCCCAAATCAAAGGAAATATATTTTTCAACGCCGTATTCACAGAGAACATGGTAGAGCTTTTCAAGCCGGTCAACCGCCGCGAGGGAACGGGGATTTCCCGCAAGCTCCCTGGCGCTTTTTAAAACCTGAACGGAGCCGAAATGTTCCGTCACCTTAAGAAGCATTCTGCTGTGGGATTCCTCCACCCCTTTTCCGGCAAGCAGCTCCTCCGCGCCGAAAATGTTTTTGCCGGATATCAGCTCCCGAAGCTCCGATTCCGTCTCTTCGCCTAATCCTGCCTGCTGGCAGATACCTTTAAAATATTCTATCTGGCCGACGCTTACCTGAAATTCCTTAAGGCCGGCGGCAAGAAGAGCCTCCACCATCATGGCAATCATTTCGCCGTCGGCTTCCACGCTTTTATCGCCCATCAGTTCGGCCCCCATCTGGGTAATCTCCTTCAGCTTTCCCTGAAGGCTGTTTGTATTGGTGAAGGTATTTCCCATATAGCACAGCCGTATGGGCACATCCCTGTCCATAAAATACTTGGCGGCGCACCTTGCCATGGAAGGGGTAAAATCGGGCCGCAGCACCAGAGTATTTCCCTCCTTGTCAAAAAATTTATACAGTTCTTTTGACGGCGTGGTTCCGATTTCTCTTGAAAATACGTCGAAAAATTCAAAAACAGGCGTTTGGATATCCTGATAGCCGTATAAATTCAACTGTTTATGTATCAGCTCCTCCACCTGAAGTTTTTTCTCATATTCTTTTCCGTAAATGTCTCTCACACCCTCCGGTGTATGTATCAGATGTCTAATCAAACGTTCTCCCTCTCTTTATCAGTTTAAAGTTTTAATTCATTATCATATTACCATGCAAAACTACAGGAAGTATACAAAAAAGTCCCGTTTTTGTCAAGTCCGACGCTTATTCTATGTGTGTTACAGCCGCTTATTCTATGCGCTCTTCCAGGTCCTTGTTTAACATATCGAGATAAGGGACGAAAATTCCGTGCTTTTTGGGAAGAATATACTCCGGGTTCAGTTCTTCGTAGAGAAAGCTTTTTCTTCCGCCCTCTCTGGCCCTGTCCCAGAAAAACCTGAATATCTCATAGGGCAGATAATAAAACTCATCCCTGTGGGAAAAGTAAATGAGAAAAAAGGCGATTCCTCCCTGCTTTTCAAACTGCCCCATGAAGGTTACCTGATGTTCATGGATATTCTGAAGGGCAAAACGCTCCACGGCGCATTCCTTGGCGTCAAAACACACGGGAATCCCTTGAACCACTCCGATATAGTCCACGGTGCTTTTCTGCTCAAAATAAGCCAGCGTAATGTGCCTTGTGGCCTTATCGATGGTAATCGGCGTAATGGGGGTCGGAATTTTCTGAATCAGCGCCAGACCGCTTTCCAGATATTTTTCATTTGTCCTGTTTACAAGCTCTTCCAAAGTGGAGCCTCTAAGTCCTCTGGAACTCCATGTAGCCATATTGTTTCACTCTTTTCCTGTTTTTATATCTGCCAGTATTTTAAACTTTTCCGGCACGGGCGCTTCAAATTCCCTTTTGCTTAAGGCTTCAAGGGGCTCGTTCATTTCAGGGAACTTAAGACGGCAGGCATACAGAAGCTGGCTGTTTATGTGGTATTTCCTCTTATATTTTTCGTTAAATTCCCTGTCGCCGTATTTGTAATCCCCAAGCAGGGGATGGCCGATACTTGCCATATGGATACGCAGTTGGTGTGACTTTCCCGTAATCAGCTCCGCCTCTACCAGCGTCCTGTCCCTGTACTGCTTTATCGGATAATACCTTGTCCTGACAAAAGCGGCTTTTGCCGCATCCGCGTCCATGGCGGATTTTTCCTGTAAAAGCCTTACTGTATTGGACGCTTCATCCTTAATTAAATACCCTTCCAGTAAATCCTCAGAGTCGATTCGGCCCTTTACCAGCATCCGGTAATACTTTCCAATCTCCCGGCTGCGGAAAAGTCGGCTCATTTCCCGGCTGCCCGCAAGGGATTTTGCCCCAACCACAAGCCCGCAGGTATTGCGGTCAAGCCGGTTGCATACAGAGGGCCTGTAAGCGTGAAATTTACTTTCGTCAAAATCGCCCTCTCCCCGCAGCAGATAACCGCATATCCACTCGTTTAAGGATAAATCGGAAGGCTCCGCTTTCTGGGACAGGACGCCCACGGGCTTATTTACAATCAGAATGTGTTCGTCTTCATAAATAACCTCAATGCCTTTCAGCTTCCTGTAAGCCTCCTCATATTCCGTCGCCTTTTCCAGAACCTTATCTTTCTTTTCACGGAAATTGTCAATGGTTTCATCCGATAAATAAAGGGATAAGATATCTTCTTTTTTAAGGCGTTCGTTTCCCTCCGCCTTTTTGCCGTTCAGCGTGATATTTTTCTTCCGGAGCATCTTGTAAAAAAAGGAGGACGGGGCTAACGGCATAAACTTATGGAGAAATTTATCCAGTCTCTGCCCCGCTTCGTTTGCTCCTACCTTAATTTCCTGCATGTTTTCCGCCTTTCCCTTAAAAAGCATTAAAGTGAAATATCATAAAGTATTACCCGAACCTCATCATCCTTTTTGGGGCTGTTGACCGGCTCCATCCAGTTCATATTCTGAAGCTGTTCGCAGTATTTTTGCAGTTTGTCTGAAATCGTAATGGTCATGTCCTTTGCGCCGCCCTGCTTTAGCATTGTCTGTAAATGCTCCTGACAGGCTCTGATATCGCATTTTTCGTCTTCCGTATAGCCTAAAATCACCTTTCCCTCCACAATCATGTGGCTTAAGGCAAAATTTTTCTGATAGGAGGTAAAATACATGTCATACATGCCGATTAATCTGCCTTCCAGGGGCGCTATGGCACCTCTTGCGCTGTCGCTGCATCCCTTTGCCTTAAAAAGCATGATGGCGTTTACCAGGCTTTTACAGGCCGGGAGGCATCCCAGAACGGCGACGATGGTAAGCAGGTTCTCCTTTTTGCCGGTGGTAATTATGCCCGCCGCAAAAAGCGCCAGTGAAATTCCAAAAAGCACGGCCGTCCATACCGCGGCCCGGACTTTCTTTGCCGCCAGATAACCGTAGCAGCCCTTTACCGCTTTTTTCAAAATTGATGTTCCTCCCTCCTGATTTCGGAAAAGTCATTGATATAATAATCCGCCAGTTTCCGCTTTTCCTTTTCGGAAGCCCTTGAGGACTTATCGTCCACGGCGCACACTTTCATGCCAGCCGCCTTTCCGGCTTTAATCCCGTCCACAATGTCCTCAAACACCAGACATTTTTCGCTCGTTACCTTACACCGCCTCGCCGCTTCCAGATAAATGTCAGGGGAAGGCTTTCCTCTTTCCACCTCGCACCCTGTCACAATGCAGTCAAAATACTCCGAAAGCCCGTGAACCTGCATCACGTTTTCCACAAGCTCTCTGGAATTGCTGGTGGCGATTCCCATTTTTATCCCGTTTTGGCGGCAGTATTTTACAAATTCCTCCGCCCCCTTCTTTAAGGGAACCTCATGGGTATACTTGTCCCAGGCCATACGGTTCCAGTCCTCTTTTATTTTTTCCACCGTATCGGGGATTTTAAACCTGTCCTTAAAATACTGCGCGCCTTCCGTAAAGCTCATTCCCCCGATATCCTCCTGAAGTCCCTTGGGAACGGGAATACCGAAACCGGCCAGATAGGCAACGTCAACCTCCTGCCATATCCACATGGAATCCACCAGCGTGCCGTCCAAATCAAATAACACTGCGTCAATATTCTCAAGCATAAGCGCGTACCTCGTTTCATAAGTATTTATCATAACACAAGGGGAAAAAGAGTCATTGATGAAAACCAGACTGTCTTTCGTAAAATTTTATCTGTATACCTTCCTTGCCTTTGTTCTGACTGCCGTTATTCTGCTTTTTCCGGCGGACTGCCTTTCCTTTGCGCTGAAAGGCTTGAATCTCTGGTTTGAGCGGATGATACCCACTCTTTTTCCCTTTATGGTTTTATCCGGTATTATTATCCGTATGGATTTGACGGATTCCTTTGTCAAAATATTAAATCCCGTTCTGGGCAGGCTGTTTCGCATAAGGCCGGCCTGTGTGTACGGAATGCTGGTGGGCTTTCTGTGCGGTTTCCCCATGGGGGCCCATGTGACGGCCCAGTTATATGAACAGAAACAGATTTCCCGGCAGGAAGCCGCGTATCTTTTATCCTTTTGCAACAACATAGGGCCGGTTTACTTTATAAGCTTCGTGCTGCCCATGCTGTCGCTGAAAGAAACGGCGCCTTTTCTCTTCGGCATGTACGGCCTGCCCCTTCTTTACGGCCTTTTTCTGCGCTATACCGTATTTCAGAACGCTGTGGATGGCGGTTTTTGTCAAAGGCTTCCAGCCAAAAAGCGGATTTTTCTGCTTACCGCCATGGACGAATCCGTTTTAAGCGCGCTTTCGGGCATCGCCAGATTGGGCGGCTATATGGTCTTTTTTAACCTGCTGTTCATTCTTCCGGAACTGGCCGCAAGGCTCTTTTCCGCAAAGGAGGGCTTTGCCGTTCTTTTCACCGGCGGTATCTCCTGTCTTTTGGAAATCACCGGCGGAATCAATCTGATGGGAAACCGGATGCCGCACCTGGTTCTGTGCATTCTTCCCTTTGGGGGCCTTTCCTGTATTGCCCAGACCTACAGCATGATAAAAAACACGGACCTTTCCGTCACGGAATATGTAATGCACAAAATGGTGCTCACCGCCGTTACCGTTTTGTACTATGCGCTGCTGTACAGCTTCCCGCGCGCATAGCTTCCGCTTCCTGTAATTTGAAAACCCGGCTCACGTTTAGGAGTAAGCCGGGAACGCAAATTTCGTATTTATAATAAATCAAGGTTTAAATTCTCCCCGCCGCCTGCTTTGGGGGCGATTTCCGGTATCTCCGCCACATAGCTGTCCGGTTCGGGAGGATTCAGCTCCACTCTGTTGGTATTTATCACATCATTATAATGATTCAGGGCACCGAAAAAGCTCTCGTAATGCTCCGTGGTGGTGCGCATGGTCTGGTTAATCAGGTTTTCCACATTGGCAAGAATATCGTCCGTATACTGCATTGCCGCCATACGCATATTGTTTGCCTCTATGGTTGCGTTGTCTAAAATTTCCTGGGCCTGCTGGGTCGCCATCTTCACCACTTCGTTGGCCTGTGCATAAGCCTGCTGCATGATTTCATGTTCATTAATCAACTCGTTGGTATGAACGGTGGCATCATTAATCAAAGCCTCCGCTTTGGCTCTTGCGTCGCTCAAAATGGCTTCTTTGTTACTGATGATTTTCTGATACCGCTTGATTTCATCGGGAGTTTTCATGCGGAGCTCTCTTAAAAGCTCGTCAATCTCCTCTTTATTGACAATAATTTTTGTATTGGAAAGAGGCTGATATTTACAACTGTCAACATAGTCCTCAATTTCGTCGATTAATTGCTCAATTTTGCTGCTCATGCGCCTTCCCCCGTTTTACTTCTTTAAAAAACCGTATTTCTGATACACAAGCTTTGCCACAAAATCAGGCACGCACATGGAGATATCCCCGTTAAAGCTCGCAATCTCCTTTACGCTGGAGGAGCTTAAGTACGCGTATTCCAGGCTGGTGGTAAGAAACATGGTCTCCAAATCCCCCCTCGAGAGCTTGGCGTTTGTCTGCGCGTTTTGAAGCTCGTACTCAAAATCGGTAATTGCGCGCAGTCCCCTGATAACCACGGGAACGTCTCTGGATTTGGCATAATCCACCAAAAGCCCGCTGAAAGATTCCACTTTCACATTGGGCATGTCGGCAACAGCTTTCTGTAATATCTTAACACGTTCTTCTACAGAAAACAATGGAGTCTTTAATTTATTATTCAGGACGCTTACGGTTAATTCATCGAAGATTTTCGCCGCACGCTGTATGATATCCAGATGGCCGTATGTCATCGGGTCAAAACTGCCGGGATAGATTGCTTTTCTCATAATTTTCCTCTTTTTCTGATAAACACATGTTTGTTTGTTCTGTATTTCTTTTCCCTGACGACTTCAAATCCCATATCTTCCAGGAAATCCATATCTTTTCTGACCTCGGCTTCCAAAATTATCATCGTGTTTTCGGTGACATAGGGCATTTCACGCAAGGTTCCGAATACCCCCTCTTCGCATCCGCTTTGGTAAGGCGGGTCCATAAAAATGATATCCGCCTCTTTCTCGTTAATCTGGCGCAGGGCAAGGGCCGCGTCCTGCCGGAGCAGCGCCGCGTTGTCCGATAGTTTTGTAAACGTCAGATTGTCCCTGATGCAGGCGGCCGCCTCCGTGCTGTTGTCGGCAAAATAAGCATATCTCGCCCCCCGGCTTAACGCCTCGATTCCAATTCCGCCGCTTCCCGCAAACAAATCAATAAAAAGGCTGCCGGGCACCTGTGCCTGAATGATATTAAAAAGCGTTTCCTTGATTCTGTCTGTGGTGGGCCTTACCTCCGTCCCGGCGGGGGTTTTAAGCCTTAAGCTCCTTGCCTTTCCGGCTATTACACGCATGTGCGCTCCTTTCCTGTCAAAGCCCTCTTGGCTTTGTTCCTTTTCCGTCTCTCTTTGCCGTTTTCATTTTGTTTAAATCCAGAGGCTTGTTTTTGTAGCTGACCGTCTGGCTTTCCCCGATTTTTGTATAATAAACTTCCTCTATAAAATCGTCCCCGCCAAGCTTCATGCCCCGGACGCCCACTGCGTTTTTCTTTTTGTCGGGAATTTCCTCCACGTCAAACTTAAGGAAAAAGCCCTCCGCGCTCTTTAGTATCACCTGTCTTTGCTCGTTTAAAACGGTGACGTCCACCACCTCGTCGCCCTCCGACAGCTTTGTGGCCGCAACCGTGCGCTTTGCCACGTCAAATTCTCCGCCGTCCACCACTTTCATCATGGCGAGCTTCGTTGTAAATACCATCCGGTAAAGGTTTAGGCTGGTCTGGCTGTGGACGGCAATCACGGATTCCTTTTCCCCGTTAAAATTGCTGATGTTGTCTATGGGGATTCCCTTGTCCCTGAATTTCCCGAAAGGAATATCCGAAACCTTTACGGTGTGTAATTGTCCCGTGTTGGTAAAGACGCAGATTCTTCCCGTGTTTTTGCAGGAAATCACATATTTATTTTCGGCTTCCGCCGCTTCCCTGTTTCGTTCATAGGCCGCCGTGTCGATGACCCTTGCGTAGCCAAAACGGTCCATCAGGAAAACGACTTCCATCTCTTCCGCTTTCTTTTCCGTATAGACGGCTTCCGCCGCATTTTCGATGACGGTTCTCCTCTTTCTGCCGTAGGCTTTCCGGATGCCCTCAAGCTCGTTGATAATCACCTGCGCCATGGAATCCCGCCGCTCTAAAATATCCTCATAGCGGTAGATGTTGGCCATGGTTTCCTCATGTTCGTTAATCAGCGCTTCCAGCTCCAGGCCAATTAGCTTGTATAAACGCATTTCCAGTATGGCGTTTGCCTGCTTTTCCGTAAAGTTGAGCTGGGAGGCCATAACCTTTGACTCTCTGGAACGGAATTTTATTCCCGTGGTTTTCCCCTCCGTGAGGCAGGCTTTCGCCATGGCCCTGTCCTTGGAGCCCCGCAGGATTTCGATTACAAGGTCAATCACGTTGCAGGCTTTGATTAATCCCTCCTGGATTTCTTTCCGTTCCCTTTCCTTTTCCAGAAGGGTGGTATACTTTCTGGCGGCTACCTGGAACTGGAAATCCACATTATACTTGATTATCTGCTTAAGCCCCATAACCTCCGGCCTGCCATCGGCTATGGCAAGCATATTCACGCCGAAAGTGTCTTCCAGACGGGTTTTCTTATACAGCATATTGACAAAATTGTCGGCGTCCGCGTCCTTGCGCAGCTCAATCACAATCCGGATGCCTTCCTTGGAGGACTGGTTGGAAATATCCACGATATCCGGAGCCTTTTTGCTTTCTGCAAGGGCGGCCACATCCATCAGGAACTTGGCGATGTTCGCCCCTATCATGGAATAGGGAATCTCGCTGATTACCACGTTTACCCTGCCGGCCTTTCCCTTTTCAATGTCAACCTTTCCCCGGACCCTGATTTTTCCCACGCCGGTTTTATAGATATTTTTCAGTTCATCCTTATTTATCACAATGCCGCCGGTGGGAAAATCCGGGCCTTTGATGTATTTCATAAGCCCTTCGTCGGTTATGGACTCGTCTAACATATATGCTTTTACCGCATCCACTACCTCCATGAGATTGTGGGGCGGAATGCTGGTGGCCATACCTACCGCGATTCCCTCGGAGCCGTTTACCAGAAGGTTGGGGAATTTGGCCGGAAGAACCGCCGGTTCCCTCTCCGTCTCGTCAAAATTGGGGATAAAATCCACCACATCCTTGTCCAAATCCGCAAGAAAAGCCTCCTGGGTAACCTGTTCGAGCCGCGCCTCCGTGTAACGCATGGCGGCCGCGCCGTCTCCCTCAATATTTCCGAAATTGCCATGGCCGTCTATTAAAGGCAGCCCCTTTTTAAATTCCTGGGTCATAACCACCAGAGCGTCGTAAATGGAGCTGTCGCCGTGGGGATGGTATTTACCCATGGTGTCGCCTACGATACGGGCGCTCTTCCTGTAGGGACGGTCATACCTTATTCCCAGCTCGTGCATGTCATACAGCACCCGGCGCTGCACCGGCTTTAAGCCGTCCCTCGCGTCCGGCAGGGCCCTTGCAATGATAACGCTCATGGCATAGTCGATATAGGATTTCTGCATCACCTCGGAATACTCGGCTTTGATAATTGTCTCTTCCATTCTTTTCCCCTGTTTTTACTACTCTTTCACTCTACACATCCAGCTCCGCGTCTGTGGCGTGCTCATAAATAAACGCCTTTCTGGGCGGCACGTCCGTTCCCATCAGCATTTCCGTCACTTCGGAAGCCATTCTGGCGTCTTCTATGGCGACCTGTTTTAATATCCTTGTTTCCGGGTTCAAGGTGGTCTCCCAGAGCTGGGAAGCGTCCATTTCACCCAGACCTTTGTATCTTTGCAGCGTAAAAGGGCCTTTGTGGCGTTTACGGTATTTTTCCAGAGCCTTGTCGTCGTAGAGGTATTCCTCTTCCCCTTTGCTGGGCATGGCTTTGTAAAGGGGCGGCATGGCAAGATACACGTGCCCCTCGTAAATCAGCTCCGGCATAAACCGGTAAAACAAGGTAAGGAGCAGGGTTGAAATATGCGCCCCGTCCACGTCCGCATCGGCCATAATGATAATCTTGTCATAGCGCAGCTTTGTTATGTCAAAATCGTTGCCGTACCCTTCCGAAAAGCCGCATCCGAAAGCGTAAATCATGGTTTTGATTTCCGCATTGGCTAAAACCTTGTCGATGCTTGCTTTCTCCACATTTAAAATTTTGCCCCGGATGGGAAGAATCGCCTGGTACGCCCGGTTTCTCGCCATCTTCGCGCTTCCGCCCGCGGAGTCTCCCTCCACGATAAAAATCTCGCACTTTGCGGCGTCTTTCGACTCGCAGTTGGCCAGTTTCCCGTTGGAATCAAAGGAGAATTTCTGCTTCGTGAGCATGTTGGTCTTTGCCCGCTCTTCGCTTTTACGGATTTTCGCCGCCTTCTCCGCACAACCGATTACGTTTTTCAGGGTATCCAGATTCCTGTCAAAATAGCGGACCAGTTCGTCCGCCGTGAGCTTGGATACCACCTTTGCCGCGTCCTGATTGTCCAGCTTGGTCTTGGTCTGTCCCTCGAATCTGGGGTCGGGATGTTTTAAGGAAATCACCGCCGTCATACCGTTGCGCACGTCCGTGCCGGTAAAATTGGCGTCCTTTTCCTTTAATATATTCAAGTCTCTCGCATAGGTATTGATGATATTGGTAAAAGCCGTCTTGAATCCGGTTAAGTGGGTCCCGCCCTCCGAATTGTAGATATTGTTGCAGAAGCCCATCACATTTTCGTGGAACTCATTGATATACTGCAGGGCGCCCTCCACGGAGATTCCTTCGCTTTCCCCCTTAAAATAAATCACGTCGCAGACGCTTTCTTTGGATTTATTCATATCCCGGATAAAGCCTATAATTCCGTCCGGCTCATGGTATTCAATATGCTCTGTCTGCTCTTTTCTTTTGTCCTCAAAAACAATGGTAAGCTCCGGGTTCAAGTAGGCCGTTTCGTGCATTCTGCTTTTGATGTCGTCCTCTTTGAACCGCGTCCTGTCAAAAATCGTATCGTCCGGAAGAAAGTTTATCTTTGTCCCGCTTTCTTTTGTCCTGCCAACCACCGGGAGCAGCCCGTCCTCTAACTCCACGATGGGGTTTCCTCTCTCATACTTATCCTCATAGATGCGTCCACCATTTTTGACCTGAACGGTCAATCTGGTGGAAAGCGCATTTACCACGGAAGAACCCACCCCGTGAAGTCCTCCGCTGGTTTTGTAAGCCGAATCGTCAAACTTGCCGCCCGCATGCAGCGTGGTGAACACCAGACGCTCCGCGCTGATTCCCTTTTCGTGCTTTCCCACCGGGATTCCCCGGCCGTTATCCTCCACTGTGGCGGAGCCGTCCGCCTCAAGCACCACCCGAGCGTCACATGGATCTCCGAGCAGAAACCGGCCAGATGCTCGTCCACCGCGTTATCCACGATTTCATAGATAAGATGATTCAGGCCTCTGGTGGAAACGCTGCCAATATACATTCCCGGTCTTTTCCTTACCGCTTCAAGACCTTCCAAAACAATGATACTGGAAGCGTCATAAACTTCCGTTTTTGCCATTGATACAAACCTCTTTCTTAATTATCTGATTTTCTTGCAGCACGCCACAGCCAGCGAGCCGGGACCAATATGGCAGGCTACGCTCAGGGAAAGGGGATTAATCACAATGTCAAAACCGGGAAATTCCTTAAGCAGCTCTTCCAGGGACGCGTCCACGCCCCATGCACCCATGAATCCGCCATACCAATCCGATTCCGTCAAATACTTTCTCCCGGTAGAAGGATCTGTCTGCATTGACGTAAGTTTGGGATCAAAACTGATCGTTTTACCGGTTTCTTTGTTGTAAATACGCCAATGGCCCTTAACGCCTTCTTCCGTATACAGGGAAACGGCATACTTATCATTCTCCACAGCTTTCAGCTCTTTAGATACCTGTACGCCCAGATTGGACGGGGAAATCTTATTGCCTCCCCTGGCACTCAGGCCGCAGTACGCATCATATGTAGTCAATCTGCTCTGCCCAGTTGTCCTGTGGGAATCCTCTGCCGCCGTGTTTCCGAATCTTTCATATAAAGCGGATCCTTTTCCCGGAACACCGGACCGATTCGATCTTGGATATTGAGCAAACCCCGCCCTTTTTAAAGCATTGCTTCTATTTATGTTCATATTTATACCCATTTGTTCCATTCTCCTTTTCTGATACAGCGGCTCATCTGTCAGTCAGAGCCGCACCTGCTCCCTTGTAATAAGTCCAAGCATTTTATGACTCTGTAAATACATATCTACGGACTTCCCCGGTCAAACT
>OFFW01001050.1_pt1 | contig 17473 bp, 12 predicted proteins | sample 1521501 | NCBI WGS metagenome assembly OFFW01 (sample SAMEA3504107, study PRJEB24116) | mouse gut metagenome | biome: mouse gut; feature: mouse-associated habitat; material: faeces | place: Denmark | collected 2011
GCAAGACCGAATGGTGCTTAAAATGCCTATTTTTCAAGGTTTTCGGCGATTCTTCATCCTATCATGGCGGCATTGAGCGTCACTTTTTTCAGGAAGTTCACATTTTATGAACCTGCGCTCATACGGATTGTATGGCAGCGAATTCACTACTCCTACTACATACCGCGAACGAATCAAACGCCTTGAAAAAGCCTCCAATACATCCATCCCGTGATCGTTCCTCAAAACAATTTTCTTATCCGAAACCCAAATGTCGCACTTTAATGGCTCTGTACTCTCTCTATTCCGAATCTGCGGAACATGTAGAGCCACATGTCCCTCCTCGCATATATTTCTGACATTCTTCGAATCTGCATCCCTGATAATCTCGACAAACGGAACATGGAAATTGTGTAAGTCCAACGATGCCCAAAGTACTCATCCTGGCTCTTTTCCGCAGTCTCTGACTCATATGGCGACCTGAAAAACGAAAAATAGAAATTCTTTATGTTCACAGAATCAGGGGTATCGCTAATCATCTGAAATAATCTGGTATTATCATCAGCAGCAATTCTGCAAGTCGTTACCTCATACTTTAATAGCTCCCGGTATATCCTGACAATGGCCCTTATGTTTTCCTGCCTGATTTCATCCGTATTTTTAATCGACAACTCATTAAAATATAACTCCAACTTGCCTCTCCCTATCATATCAATTCTGTCATTAAGATTCCCCATTCATCCAGCAATCCAGACGGATAATCACTTAAATTTCCATTCTTGTCAACAGAAATAGAATCAATTCTCGTTTCCTGATTCTCATTTTTGGAAAAAAATGCAATTCCTACCTTATGATTGCTAATCAGGTTCTTTTTTGCCGCAACCCTTACCCCATTGATTACATGGTCGCTGTGAGATTCACAGATAATCTGGCAGCCGTTTTCTGCCGCCAGTGAAATCAGCTGTGCTATCATCGTCTGACCCTTTGGAGGAAGGTGAGACTCCGGGTTTTCAAAGAGCAGAAGGCCTTCCTTATCGGAGACAAGCAATTCTACCACAAGCGGTAGAGCATACGGTATTCCGAAGCCAACATTCACCGGCAAAAACGGCTCCGAAATCAGGCGTTCTCCACTATAGCTGATTTCCAGCTTTGCCTTTTCTATCAAAGGAAGCAGCTGGGCATCCAGCTTTATTCCCGGTGATATTTCTCCCATCCATGCTGTCACTTGGTCGATGAGGCAGTTGGTCTTTCCCATGGGATGGCACATCTTATCCGGAACTTTGACTTTTTCCCCTTCCAAGGCAAGGAACGGAACCACATATTCTCCTGCCGCCCCTAATTTTGCCACGCCGTTTTTCTTCCAGCTCTCAGTACTGTATTGCTTCTTCGGCCCCAGATGTTCTGCCCCCAGATATGAGAATTTATCGCTGAACAGCGCGGATGAATACTCCTCGTCGCTCTCTTCCGCTCGCTCTAACTGGTCACTGTCAAAATCAAATATATCATATACATAATGACAATCGTACTTTACTTTATTGTCAAATTGGACATAGAATCTTATCTTGTCATCTCTGGCGCTCTGGCAGAAGATATCCTTCCCGGTACCCAGCTTGATCAGCTCCCCATTCGTGTGCAGATACTCCAAACCGGATTTACGATTCTCCCAAAAACTCTGACGCAGCAGCAGCAGCAGCGCCTGTATCACAGATGACTTCCCCATCCCATTCATGCCAAAAAACAGATTCAGATTTTGCAATGGCAGGGATATTTTCTTAAGAGACTTAAAGTTTTCTATCTGCATATAATTAATCATCCGCTAATACCTCTTGAAAGATTTTATAGATTTTAGAATGTCTATCCTGAACATTCCGGATTTTTGCCGTTCCATTCGTAATGTTATCCAGGAATTCCGCATCCCTTAATAACGCCGTATAGCTATGGAGCAACTGCTCTTTTCTCTCCAATAATATCAGGCAGTCCTGTTCGCTTAGTTTGGCCAGATTAACCGACACCGCATCATAAAGCGGCTTATTTATTCCCCCATATCTGCCATTTGCATTCAGCTTCCTGAACGCCGTATCTCCGAAAATTCGACGGGCATATGTCATTGCCTTCAAAAAGTCTTTGCGGCATCTTTCCAGCGTATCATCATCTTCTTTTTGCAGCCTGATCATGGCATCGTTTAAAAAATCCTCCAGATTTCCCCCATACCGCTCCACCCCCAATAAGCGGAACGCAATGAAACGGTTGACAAATTCACAGTCAAGCATTCTCGAAGAATCTATCTTCCCCCTGGTGGCCTGAACAAACCCATCTGAATGTGCCAATTCTTTCAGCAAATCAGCAGCCTGGCCTCTGTATACTGAATTTTTTATCTCAGCCGGCTCCAAGTGTCTCTAATAACTCCAGCGCTTCGCTGGAAGTCGCATAATTCTCCCTTTTTATTTTGTTGGCGTGGCGGTAGGCATTGGAGCCGGTGTCTCTGTCGGTATGACTGTCGACTCTGAAACACGAGCATTCCCATTCGGTATTATGTTTTCGCTCTCAATTCCCCATATCCCAATGGTAGACACATAGCCAAGCCGGAAGCGCAGAAACTCTCTTCCGTCCAGCGTTATCTGCTCTGCTGTCAGCGGTTCCAACTGACCGTTTCTGTCCAGAGCCACAAACTGAAGCTTGCGTCCGCGCAGGGATTCCGGTATGGGAAGTTCCACATCGAGAGCCTGGCTTCCAAGCTTCGTCAGGGGAATCCCGCTGGCATCCGTCAATGTCAATCCATAGATGACCATATCCTCTGGAAGGCCGCTCCGGAAGGAACGCTGAAAAGCGCTTTCCATCCCGCTGACATCCTCCGGCGTCTCCACAGACAGGACATAGCTCCTGGCGGCTTCCTCCAGCGTGGCGGACGCCCTATCCAGTCCCTCCACTGTGACGCCCGGCTCCCCGCTATCCGTGCCGTCATAGACACGGTAAGCCTCATTGGCAAGCCTGGTGGCCGAAGTCTCATAAGTGTATTCCGCTTCCCTGCCCTCATAGGCGATTACAGCATTCCCAAAGGCTTTCAGCCCTACCTTCTCCAGCGAAACAGGCACCGATATCTCCTGCATGGTATTTCCAAGGAAAGCCCTGTCTTTGACTTCCTGGACATTTTTTCCAAAAGAGATCTGGCTCAGGTTCGTGCAGCCTTCAAAAGCCCCCTCTCCAACCACCAGCAAGCTGTCCGGGAAAGACACGCTTTCTATCTCCTCATGCCCCTGGAACGCCTCCGCGGCTATGACGCGCACGCCCTCAGGAACCGCTACCTCTTTCGAATTCCCTCGATAGGCCACCAGGACACCGCCAGACACCAGGAAGTCTCCCGTTTCTGCGCTGCCCTCTCCATCCTCAGGGTTTCCGTCCGCCAGGAAACCGTCCACCCACAGGCTGTGTTCAAAAGCCTTCGGCTCCACACACATGACACTGTCCGGCAGCGTCACGTCCCCTAACTGAGTACAATGATAGAATGCTCCATAATCAATCTGCTCCAGGCCCTGGGGAAGAGCGATGCCTGTCAGGGAGCTTCTGCTGAAAGCGAACTGGCCTATCTCCACAATCCCATCCGCCAGCGTCAGGTCCCCCAGGTTCGCATTTCGATAATGCGCCTGATCCGCCACTGTATGGCCGTCCACTATCCTGTACTTCGGAATGCCGCCGTCCTGGGCGCCGCTGCCTTCGGTGGAATCCGTGCCCGCTTCCCCGGAGGACGCCGAATCCGTCCCCTGAGCGGAACCAGCCCCTGCTCCCGCACCGAATACCTGGGGTCTGGTATTGTCCATGAACACTACCGCCTGGTTCCCCACTATCTGGGTCGATCCCAGCAAGGCACCCACGGGCTCCGCTGGCAATGGCTCCGGCTCGGCAGGCTCCTCAGAAGGTGACGGCTCTTCCGGCTCCGGCGTCTGTGTCGCCATAATCTCCTGTACGATGCTCGCCCAAAAACTGTTGGATGGCTTCTGGTACTCTGGCATCTCCTTCTGGCGCTCATAGAAAGCCGCCGCATATTCTTCAGCGGCGCTCCCCTCCTCATAGTGGATGGTAAGCTTGACGCAGCCGTCAAATGCCGTCTCATGGATGTTCACCGTCTCCGGCGGAATCGTCACATCCGTCAGATTGGCGCAATCCTTAAAAGCCTCAATCCCTATGGAAGTCACAGTGGAGGGGACGGATATCTGCTGCAGCCCTGTACATTTCGTGAAGGCATAATCTCCAATTTCACTGAGCCCTTTTCCCAGGACTACCGTATCCAAATTGTCACAGCCCCAGAAAGCATAGGATTCAATCTGCCTGACCGAATTCGGCATCACTACCAGCTCGATATTCGCATCATCCTCAAAGGCACCATTGCCGATGATCTGCACAGTATCCGGAACGGACACGTTCTTGTCCGTCCCTCGGTATCTTTTCAGCGTGCTTCCCTCAATTTGAAAATCGGAAGCAGATGTTGACGCATCTGCTTCCGCCATAGGAAGCTGCATGATTACCAGTGCCGCCAATGTCAGCAGGACACCTGAAATACGCTTTTTCCTTTTCATATATTACCTCTTGTTCTCTACAGAGCCTTAATTCCTCGCCCGCACAGCCACCTTCTGCTTCTTTTTGGAGTCTCCCTTGTTGTCTTTCACCATGAACATGACGAAGGACAGGCAGGCCAGGCCGATGGACAAGAACCACTTGGGATGGATGCCGTCCCCTGTCTTAGGAGTGCTGTCCGAAATCGTACCGTCAGACAGATTCGTCACATCCACATAAATCAGGTAAGGCGAAAAATGCTCTGCCGTGAAGGTGATGCAGGCCACTCCATTGATAGTGGAGAACCTGGGATTCAGCTTATCCAGCCGGTCATTCACGACGCCTGCCACCTTATTGTTGCCTGCGTACTGAATCAGGGAATCCGGCAGCGGCAGCGTAATGTTCACTGACAGGCCGGTGGTGTCCGTAATCTTCGTATTTCCTGTGGAATCATACAGAGAGATGTCCATGGGGAAATACTTGATATTGTCCAGGCTGCCGTACTCTGCCTGCAATGCTTTCAGGGCTGCCTCAGCAGCTGCGCTGCTCTCTGTCACCTTTATGGTGAAATTATCCGAAGAACCGTTTACGGTAGCGGAAACCACTCCTGTATTGGACAGGCCATTCTTGTCTATGACCACCGTGGTGCCTCCCGTGGAACTGGAACCGCCAGGTCTGGTGTTAGTACCTGTGCCGGTACCGGAAGTAGTATTACCCGATCCTGTGCTGCCGCCCACTGTAGTGGATGTGGTTCCTCCTTTAAAATTCGCGATGACTGCCACATCGTGATTTGGCATGGTGATGATGGCTGAGGCAAGCGTCTTGTCCGTGACCACTGTATCTGCCGGGCTCACCGTCCAGCCGCTGAACGTCTGCCCTCTGCCAGGTTCATTGGCCGTGATGATAATCTGCGCCCCTGGCACATAGCTTCCGGAGCCGCTTCCGTTGTGCACCAACAGGCTATGGTAACCGGAGTTATCGCTGCCCGTGCCCTTCGGCTTATATACGGCCACTACCGCCACATCCTTATCCGGCATGGTGATGATGGTGACTGAGCGGGTTTTATCTGTGATGACCGTATCTGCCGGACTTACGTCCCACTCGCTGAATTCCATGCCGTCAGCGGGGGCATTTGCCGTGATGATAATCTGTTCGTCCTTCGCGTAATATCCTGAACCAGAGCCGTTCAATACCTCCAGCGTATGCTGGCCTTCTGCCGGCCCGCCGGGATTACCGGGGTTACTCGGATTACTCGGATTACTCGGGTCGTCAGGATTGCTCGGGTTGCTCGGATCGTCCGGATTATTCGGGTCATCAGGGTCACCCGGTACATTGCCATAACCTGCTATAAACTCCAAATCCTCCGTCACAATCAGTTTCCGCAACTCGCTGGCCGACAGCAATTCACCTGTAGCCTTGTTCCTCCAGGTAGTGATGCGCCGCTCTTCCTCGTCATTGTTATACACAGGCGGGTTCACTGCTGTGCCGGGCTTGGCCTCTGTCTCAAAAAGGACAGTCGTCCAGTCCTCATCGTAGAACACTACCCTGTATCCGTCCGCATATATCGCTTTGATATCCAGATTACGTGTCACATATTGGTAATCCTCCGAGTCCCATCCTCTGAAAGTATGATCGGGCCATTCCGGCACTTCCGAATCGTCAGGCTTCTGGACTGCGGTGCCAGGCTGCACATAATCGTATCCCTTTATCAGTTTTCCGTCATCTTCGCCGGTCTCTTCATCATATCCCCAAAAGTTAACAATATAATATCCGGCGATTTCCCTCCAGTTGTCATCTCCTATCTTCTGGGCGAAAGCCTGGCTCAGGCTTCCGTCCGGACTCTGGATGATCAATGAACCCAGGTCAGTGTACTCATTGGCATTGCCGCTTGTATTCTTGAACATATCCTCGTCCAGGATGCATCTCATGTTAGGTACTGTCAGATTTCTTATCTTACTGTCAGTGAACGCATCCTCTTCAATCGTAGCACATGTCACCGGCAGAATAACTGTCTGCAATCCCGGCGTGCCCGATTCCGTATCCTGGAACACGCCCTTAGGCAGAGTGGCGAATTGCGCATTGCCCAAGTCCACGGTATATACATCCGTATTCCGGAACGCTTCCGGATAGATTTCTGTAATTCCGGCTGTCTCTGAACTCTCTACCGTAGAGCTTCCTCTGCTGTTGAGATATTCAATCAGTGCTTTCTTCGTTCCGTCTTCGTTCAGTGAATAGATGATGGATTTGTCACAGGTGAAATTAGGGCCTCCCTGGAAGTCCACATTCGTCAGCTTATCACATCCTATGAAAGGAGCGACTCCCATCGTTGTAGCATTGGGCGCAACACTGACCGCCATCAGGTTCGCACAGTCTTTAAAGGCATATTTTCCGATAGACTCGATGTTGCCCAGCAAAGCTACTGAAGAGAGGTACTCAGCTTTTTCAAAAGCATTTTCCGGTACATCCCTCAAACCGTATGTAGTAACAGTTTTTACGGGGATTGTTACCGGTTTTCCTTCATTCTGCTTGCTTTCTATGGTTTTTTTCTCTTCCGCCTCCGAATCCCTGAACAAACCTGCCTTCACGGCCTCGATTCCTGCCGGAAGGTTGATGTTCAACGTGGCATCTATAATCTGTTGCTCATAAGTAGACGGCTCCTTGGTATCGTTGTCACTAATCATATCAACGCCAGAATCCCATATGCCTAAACATTTCTTAGCAGCATTGATTGCTGCAGCTTGATACTCATCTGTCATGTAATAATAAGTATCCGCATTATAATGATTATTCTGCACCTTACATGAGGTAATGTGGCCGTCCGCATCCTTTTGGGGAGCAATAATCCCCTTCAACAAATTCGTCAGTGTAGGATACTCTAGCAACGTGTTCCTATCCGTGACAGGATCGTACTGCACCTTCAGGTTCGTGGGCCATCCGCTGTAATATGTGATATATACGTCCGCCGGCTGGGAGCCTGCATTAATATTGTTCGCCGGATCCATGGCATACTCGAAGGATCCGCACTGTACGGTCTCCGTGGAAATGGGTCCAATGAAGTTCAGCACAGGCGTTGCCGTGGAAGGACTCCCTTCCTGCGTCTTGAATGCATTGGCTTCAATCGTCAGGTTGGAAGGGTCAACAAAAAGCACATTCTTCAGATTATAGCAGCCCTGGAAAGCCTCCGTCCCGATTTTCGTCAGTGACGCCGGGATGGTCACATTGGTCAGGACAGTATTATTCCGGAAGCCGCCCTCCGCTATCTCTGCTACTGCCAGAGGACCTACCTGTCCTGGAATGTTCAAGTTCTTCAGGCCGCTGTCTATGATGACATTCGTTACTTTTCCTGTATTGCCTTCGTCTATACGTGTCACCTCAAAAATGGCGTTCAGCGCATAGAAACCGTCCGCACTTAACGTAGAAGACTCATCCGGAATCTTCTTCTCATAGATTTCCTCATCCGAATATTTGAATACAAAGTAATTCGTTATGGCCGTATTTTCAAGCGCACTGCCCTTCGGGCCTTCAAAATAAAAGGTGCTGTCGACACCTTGCCGGAAATCTCTGAAAGAATAGTAATTATCATTATCCACGAAGTTCACGCGGGTGGTCTCGCCTGTGGCATAGATATGCTTCAGGCTGGTACATCCTTCAAATGTGCTGACCCGAATATCGCTCTCGCCATAGGTATTAGGCAGAATCAGCTCACCTAATGCCACGCAATATGCAAACGCATAATAGCCTATGGAACTCAGGCTGCCGCTGATTGTCGGTTCCGCTTCGCCCCCGGATTCCGAGTCATCTACAGCACCTGGCCTGAGCAAATTGACCTTTGCCAGATTCCTGCATGCTTCAAATGCTGAATCACCGATTTTCAGGACATTGCATGCATCAAACTCCGTCAGACCGGAACAATTATAAAAAGCATGGTCACCGATTACTACGTTCAGCGCGTTGGCGCCTATCGTAAAGGAACTAAGGCTGTCGCACCCGCTGAATGCATGATTACCGATTTCCACAACGGAATCGCTCAATTCCACTGTTGAAATATGGGTTCCGGCAAACGCATAATTTCCTATACCCACAAGGTTGGGTTCGACAACAAGGGAAGAGACTGTTGCGGTAGAGAAGATTCCCTTGCCAACAATTTGATCTACACCTTGATCATCTTTTTGCTTTGAAACTACATTTTGAATTTTATTGTCCGCGTCAACATATTGGTTGCCAATGTAGTAGACGGGAATATTCTTGATACGTTCTACTGAAACTTCGTTTGCAGCTACCCACTTATTCTTTGCATTTGCTGTAGGTATACCCTGTTCATTAAAGTCATACTCCGTAAGCAGACTTAAATCACCTTTAACGGATTCCAATTTTTCCGGAGTAAGCCCTTCTATAAAAAACAGAGAAGCAGCACTTGTTCTTCCATCTGTTCGATTTGCTACATATTCCAAATCCTTCCATGTGTCACGAGTCCTGAAATAACAAGGGTGATATTCATCCAAATAATAATACTTCTCTTGGGTAATATTGCTAGGTTCGATACCCTTATCTGCATCTAATTTATACCCAAGGAACTTACCATCTGCATCCCGCGCTTCTTCCCGCACCATTTCCGTCTTATAGAACAGGAATTCACCATTCCTTCCTCCAAGCGCACAGGAATACCCATCATAAGGAGCATAAGCATCCAATGTAGCCGGAATTGTCAGCTGGTTTCCTACATTATTCAATTGATTCTGATTGTCATATCCCACAATGACCGCATACTGCGCATCATTATGTATATTATGAACCACAAAACTAAAGTTCAGATTTTCACTTTTATAGATTTTAGGTGTATTCTGTCCATTCAGAAAACCAGGATTTGTCAATACATCCGGAATGCTGGTGGCACCCCAATTACCGGTGGCCGTTTCATTCAGAGAAGCTGTTGCAATAGATACCTTCATTTTATCTCTGGTTGTATTCGGCCGCTCTGTTGGGGTCTCATCTGCAGTTGCATCTGTGCCTTCCCCTTCCGCCTGCAGATAATCCACCGGAATCGCAGCGACCACAAGGGCAGACACCAGGAACATGGTTCCCAATGTCTTGCGAATATTTCTCCATAACCTTCTGCTTTTTTTCTTTACAGCTCTACTCATCTCGTTACTCCTCCGCGATTCTTTGCCATTTCTGCAAAAATCCAATCTTCTGCCTCACACAGACTGAAAGCGCCGAAAGCCTGCCTCTCTGTTCCCTGGCCTTTCCGTGCCGCCATGGAGCAGAACCGGCATCCCTGCCGCTGAGAGCCATGCTTCCATCTGCATTTATCTACTAATCCTATTTATACGATATCCGCCCTGTCTCTGTTACAGCCCATGTCTTTCCCGGCCGCATACAAAGGCATTCTATATATGTATCGTCATTTTTGACCCATCCGATTAGCTTTTTATTCTTTCATACGCAATTTTTATATTTGGAGTCAGAAGCCCTCCCTATTATTTTACTATATCTTGAAATAATTTCAAGCCCTTTTGCCAGATATAGTAATCTTTCCTGACAGAAATTGTTTCCATTTCACTACCTATCCCGTATTTACTGTCTTTCCACGGAAAAAAGGCCGGAGGGCTCCCAGCCTATTTTCCAAATATAAGGTTTGGTCTTTTTGCAAGGCGCATTTGACTACGGGATATTGTACAAACGGTACAGTTCCTGACGTCTCTGACGGTTAGTGGACGCCGCATCTATCTCGTCATACTTCTTCTCCTTCATCAGAAGGTGTATCAAATCTGCCAGCCGCTTCTCCCCTCGTTCCTCGCCTCGCTTCTCTCCTCGCTTTTCTCCTCGCTTCTCCCCCTCTTTCCTACCTATTATTATTCCTCTCCGCTCTCCTCTGGCCTCTAACATGTCAATATACTCGCACATACGTACCTCCTCCCCTTTCTCCCTTCTTTTCAGCAGCACATCAATCTTTTCCGTGAACCTCTTGTCCCCTGTCAGGTCTTCCATCATCTCGCACAGTTCCTTCACATGAACGATGGGCTGGCTGCCGCGGCCCTCGAAGCGGCCTGAGTTCAGGTAGTCTGCCACAAAACCCATATCGCTGATGAACCGCTCCCTTACCTCTTTCGAAAGATTCCTCATATGATAGACCGCCAGCTGCACATCGTCCGCCAGTTCCAGCTCCTCCTGGGATGCGCCCTCCTTTTCCAGGAGCCCCCGGAGGCTCAGGGGAATCCGGCTCTTCTTGCCCGTCCAGTCCAGCACCATGCCGATGACCGGGTACAGCGGCTTCCCGGTGCCCAGCTGGTCTCTGTAGGCCCCTCCCTGATAGGAGGCCTTGCGCACCACCTGCCACCGCTCCAGCTTCGTCTCGTTCCCGATGATGTACTGTGCCCCTATCGCCCCGTCTTCCATCCGGTAAAAGCTCTTATCGCAGAACTGGTTGCGCATCCTCTCTTTCCCCTGGTAGAAGCTCTCCGTGGGCGCAGGCTGCAAGTTCTCCTCTGACAGCCTCCGCACCCCTCTGTACGCCAGCGTGTTCACACAGTCCGCGAACACGTCCGCATAGGACATCAGCACCTTCTCCAGGATGTCCTTTTCTGCCATCCTCTCACCTCCTCCGATTTCCCGGCGGGGGCTTACCGGAAACTCACGCCTTTTCCTTTCGGAACCTGACACACTCACAAGCGATGAAATCTGCCTCCAGTCCTGGCGCCGCCTGCCCATGAGTCGAGTTACCTGGCAAGTTCCTGTCACCGCCAGTATAATTTGTTGGAATCAAAGCATGAATTTTCCGATTTCACAAGACAAACAGCTTAGAATAAAGAACCTATATACCTAGAAAAATCTGCTTTCGCTTATCTTAACATAATCCCAGAATTTTTTCAATCTTTTTCCCGGAAAACAGTGCGGTCAAATGCCGATCAGTTCTTTAAAATATAATAATCCGCACAGCACATGGATGCAGAACAGCGCCCAGGCCACATTTACCAGCGCCCGCTTCCCCTTCGAGTCCGTCTGGGTACGCTCCAGCACCAGGAGCCGCATCATGGCAGTCATCCACATCAGCAGCATGCCGCACATCATGGGCCATAGGAAGTCCCCATGACTCAGTTTTTCTCCGCCTTCTCCCAAAGACGCCGCCTCCAGGAGTCCTACCGCATATCCCGTCAGCGCCAGCCGCCCCATGTCTTCCCTCACAAAAAAGCCTCCGTCTATCAATACCAGGAACAGCGGAAAGGCCATGCCCAGAACGATGGACAGGGTCACATTTTCCGTATACAGGCGCCATACCTCCATCCACTTTGTCACCATAAAGGAGCCATCTGCCTCATAGCTTCCTCCCCAGAAGAAATAAGCCAGGAATTGCAAAAGGATATAGACCAACGAGGGAACCGCACATAACAATGTAGTCAGACAGTGCTGAAAATATGCGCTTCCGCTTCCGTCTTTCCGCCGGATGCGCACGAACCACTCCACCAGCATCACAAGCCCCACTGCCGGTATGAACATTTCCGCAAAGACGGGCTTCGCCATGGAAGACAGGAACAGAGCGGCCGCCAGATAGATATAGTATCTCTTCAACCCCCGCTCCACCTGAAAAAAGATTCCCTTATATCCTTCGTCTTTCTGCTTTCCCCAGATGTCACAGACCAGACAGAAGCAAATCAGCGCAAAAGGCCGCATGCACATATGGGTGGGATTGTGGACGGGATTTATGGAAAATGTACCCACAAAGCGGTCTCCTGTGTCCAGCCAGTCAAAGTACAGCGCCTGCGCCACCGACAGTCCGAAAGCGATTCCTGCGGCCCTTCCCGCCCCCAGCGCCACCCCTTTCGCCTCTGTGAATCTCCTGAGCATCCAATAGATTACAAAATATGCGAACAGCTGGGACAAGCTGCTCACATATGCCGCTGAAGTCTCCAGCGGAATATGCAGCAGCCGATTCAGCCCCAGAACGCTCAGATGCCACATACAGTAGGGCACTGCCTTCCATCCTTCTATCCAGCTATCCCGTTTGAACAAGGGCAGATAGATATAGGTATGCCCATTGTAATCCGACAGGGTTCTGGACAACTCGCTCAGCACAATCAGATACATCAAATAAGCCAAGATAATGCCCAGAAATATCACCAATAAATCGTCTCTTTTATTCCGTTCCACCGCACACTCTCTCCCATCTTTCCACAAAGCTGATTCTTCTGCCCTGAAAAAAGCCTTGCCTATTATCCGAATTTCTATTATGATAAGACTGACAGGTCTTTCCTTGTCAAACAACACTTAAGGAGATTTTTATGAAAAAGAAAATCCTATGGGGCTTCGCCGTCCTTCTGGCAGCCGTTTTCGTATGGATGCCTTTTCCCGCATCCGACTTATATTTACGCATCTATTTCGATGAAATAGCAGGCGATTCCTGCCGTTTATACTACGGCACCGATGTCCAGGGCAGCTTTACTCCAGAGCAATGTATCATCTCTATAATAGACCATGATAAAAATATGGTGGAATTCCGCCTGGACAGTGCCCTGTACAATCACCTTACAGGTCTGCGGCTGGATCTGCCCAAGCAGCTGGAACAACTGCTCTGCATCAAAAATATCTCCGTCAGCAGCGGCGGCGTCATCCGGAAAGAATACAATCCATGCACCTTTTTCGCGCCGGAGAACCTTTCCTACACAAATGAAACCACTCTTTCGCTGGTTTCCATCAGGGACAGAGCCTATATCCAAACAGGAGGCAATGACCCCTATCTGATTCTTTCTCAGGGACTGGCAGCAGACATCTGGAGCTTATATAGCCGAAGAAGGCTCTCCCGGCTCTTCCTCTGCCTGTTTGCGGCGGGGAGCTACCTGCTGGCCAGGAAGAAACTGTTCCATTAAGGCATGTTTTGCCGCTACTGCTCTTCTTCCACGATTTTCTTCGCCACCACGACGAACCGCCCGTCCGTCTCCTGATAGTCGCAGGTGGAGAGCGTCAGAAGCTGATCGCCGTACTCGGCGCTCACCCCTGTATCATAGAGAGACAGCGCAGCCATTTCTTCCATATAAGAATGAAACTCCTGTTCCCCGTTGGCGTCTATGAACTGATAATATTTGAACACGATTTCCGTCTCCTTATAGACCTTGGAGCGGAATACGTACATAACCTGGTAGGTTCCCTTCTCATAAATCGTGTCGAAGCTGATATAAGGATGCTTTTCATAAAAGGACTCGTCCTTGTACTTATCCAGCTGCCCGAACATCCTCCCGCTCTGCATATGATGCCCGTACAGGATAAAGTTGGTGCTGGGCTTGAGCACGTCGCAGTCCTTGTCCATGAAAATGGTGCCGTTCTTGTCGTATTGCTGATTCATGTTGTGATCCAGATAATATTCATTGTCCACTGTCTGCATCACGGGATAGTCTATGTTCGTATCCTCGATTTTCACCCATCCGATCAGCTTCTTGTTCTTCAGGAGCAGGTTCTTATATTCCTCCAGCACCTCTTTGGGTTCGCCTTCTTCGTCCAGCGTATAGAGGGGTTCCGGAGCCTGAGTCGCCGCGGGCGAAGCAGCCGCCCCGATCGCCGGTCTCTCCTTCAGCTCGCTCAGCTCTTCATAAGCGCTCCGGGTGCGGTAATCATAATAAGAATAGATGCTGAAATACCCCAGGCAGACCACGGCCACCACACTGCACGACAGCAGGATGAGTTTCCTGCGCTTCTCACGCTTTCGCAACTCCTCCGCCACGATTCTGTCCATCTGTGCGCTGTCCTGTTTTGCCCGAAGCCCGCCCTGGGCGTTCAGACCCCTCCGGCTTTCCTGCCTGCCCTGGCTCTTTTGGCCGGCCTGATTCCGCTTCCCCATTCGTTCTTTCTTTCCAAACCGGCTGTGCGCTTTTCCGGCATCAGGCTTCCTCTCGGCGGCAGTCACCGCCTTCTTCAAAGCCGTCTCCACCTCATCCCGGAAATCCTGCCCCAAAAGCGTCAAGAAGTGATATCTGTCTCCCCGGAGCGCTTTCAGCAGCGTCTCCAGCGCCTGTCTGTCCTGAAAGTCCGTTTCCCCGCGGAGTCTGTCTATCATTTCTTTGTCCCGCTTCGCACAAGCATAATCGCTCTCCGTGCGGAACTGTCGGTCCTCCACTACAAAAATCTTCTGTGCCATGACCTTTCCTTACTATATAAACGGCATTTCATTTCTGCCAACCATGTTACACGGCAGGTCATGCCGTGTATCTGGTTTGTACGCAAGATCCAATCACCGAATATATATATTTCTGCGTTATCTTTTCTTCAATTTTACTATATCTCAGAATAATTTCAAGACCTTTTCTGAGATATGGCGATAAATCCCATCCGCACTGCCCTGATCCTTACTCAGAAATAACTCTGCTATTCTGGAAACATTGACATGCCACCACGCATATTATAAACCATAAATAAACCTTTGGAGGCAAAAAACATGAGCGATTTAACTGCTACGAACTGTGGCTGCAACGATTCCTGCGGATGTGCGAACACCCAGAGCAACGGAGGCGGATGCGGCAGCTGGATCTGGATCCTTCTGCTGCTGTGCTGCTGCAACGGCAACGGCGGCAACAACTGCGGCTGTGGCTGCGGCAATGGCAATAGCCTGTTCGGCGGCAATGGCGGCGGATGCGAGTGGATCATCTGGATCCTTCTGCTTTCCTGCTTCTGCGGCGGCGGCAGCAGCCTGTTCGGCGGCAACAGCTGCGGATGCGGCTGCAATAGCTGCAATAGCTGCAACAGCTGCGGATGTGGCTGCAACTAAGCGCTGAACTGGATGGAGCTTCCATCCGGACGCGGGCCCCTATGAGACTTTCCCTGGGGGCCTGCCCCTTGAGGCTCCCCTGAGGAGCCTCATCCACTTCATGGGCCTCCTCCCACACATAAACGCCGCCCTGTCTACATAGAATATACTATTCTTGTCCGGAAAGGAGCGTGCGCCATGGAGGAGCAAACTACAAAAACTATTACCGCATTCGATTCCCTTTTCACCACCAACCGGATCCAGCTGCTGAAGATACTTCTGCCTCGCCTGGCCCCCAGGCAGCAGAGCGGCTTCGCTGTCTACATAAAGCTGTTGGAGCTGCAGTATACGCTCTCCTTTCTGCGCAGCCATCCTGGCATGCGGCTGATGGGGGACGGCAGACAGCTGTCCGCGGATTTTTTCCAGGGCGACAATGCGGAAACCATGGACCTGCTGGACGAGATGCTCCCTTTCAGCGGCCCGAAAGAGCGATCCAAAATCGAGAACATCAGGAACATGATAGCCAATTTCAAGAAGATGCAGGAAATGATGGAGATGATTCAGATGCTGCAGGAACTTTTCCCCGAAGGAATGGGCGGCGACAATCCCATGGATATGTTCTCCGGCATGTCGGACGCCGGGCTGTCCTCCATCTTCGAAATGTTCGGCGGCGGCGACAAACAGGAATAGACGGCATGGGAAACGAAAGGAGCTTTTATGGAAAATGAAACAAGGCCCGCCTGGATGGCGGACCCCCTGGTGAAGGACATACCGGAGCAGAAGCTGCAGTTCGTAGAGCAGCTCTTCGCCAAGGGCCACGGCAAAAGCCAGAAGGAAATGATGGCCTATTTGATGCCTATGATGAAGAAAGCCAAAGAGGAGAACCTGACTTTCACCCCCCAGGAGATGAACGCGGCCATCGCTGCCATCCGCAAGCACAGCAGCAAGGAAGAACTGACGCAGATTGACAAGATACTGGAGAAGAGCCGCGCCGGAGACAGGCCCGCGAAGCCGTAAGGCGGCGAACAGGAAAAGAGACATCGCTTACCCAGAAAGAGACCGCCGTATCCGGCAGCCTCTTTCTTTGCTCTTTTCTCAACTTTAACCCGGCTTTGCGCAGCCGTCCCGGGAATTATCTTTATTCCGATATCTTGCTTACGGTTTTACAACGATATTCACGATTCTGCCGGGCACGTAAATCTCCTTCACGATATTCCCCGTCAGCTTGTCTCCCAGTGCTTCCTTGGCCGCGGCAATCACCGCATCCTTCTCCTGATCCTTGGGCACGGAGATAGTCACGCGTATCTTGCCGTTCACCTGCACGCCCACTTCCACGGTGCTCTCCACAGTTTTGGCCTCATCATAAGACGGCCATGTGGTCTGATATACTCTGCCTTCATAGCCTGCCATCTGCCACAGCTCCTCCGTGATATGAGGAGCCACCGGGTTCAGCAGGGTCAGCAAAGTCCTGTACTCTCCCTTTGTGACGGAGTTCTTCTTATAAAATTCATTGATCAGGGCCATCATGGCTGCGATGGCCGTATTGTACTTCAGGCTCTCGAAGTCCCCGGACACTTTCTTGATGGTCTGGTGCAGCTTCGTCTCCAGGTCCGCGCTGTAGCCTTCCTCTTCTGTCAGCATATCCTGCAGCTTCCACACCCGCTCCAGGAACCTTCTGCAGCCCTTCACCCCGTCCTCGCTCCAGGCGGCGCTCAGGTCGAAGGCACCGATGAACATCTCATAGGTGCGCAGGGTGTCCGCGCCGTAATCTCTGACGATGTCGTCCGGATTCACCACGTTCCCTCTGGACTTGGACATCTTCTCGCCGTTGGAGCCCAGGATCATGCCGTGGCTGGTCCTCTTCTGGTAAGGCTCCTGGCAGGGGACGAATCCCTCGTCATAGAGGAACCTGTGCCAGAACCTGGAATACAGAAGGTGCAGGGTGGTATGCTCCATGCCGCCATTGTACCAGTCCACAGGCATCCAGTATTCCAATGCCTCCTTGCTGGCCAGGGCCTTGTCGTTCTTGGGATCCGTGTAGCGCAGGAAATACCAGGAGGAGCCTGCCCACTGGGGCATGGTGTCCGTCTCCCGCTTCGCCGGGCCTCCGCAGCGAGGGCAGGTGGTGTTCACCCAGTCCTCCATGGCCGCCAGCGGGGACTCTCCGTTGTCCGTGGGCTCGTAGGACTCCACCTCCGGGAGCATCAGCGGCAGCTC
>OFFW01001060.1_pt1 | contig 17344 bp, 17 predicted proteins | sample 1521501 | NCBI WGS metagenome assembly OFFW01 (sample SAMEA3504107, study PRJEB24116) | mouse gut metagenome | biome: mouse gut; feature: mouse-associated habitat; material: faeces | place: Denmark | collected 2011
TCGCCGCCCGCTACCGCGGTTCCGCCCGCTGGGCCCGCATGGTCTCCAGCAGCGCCTCCAGCTCGCCGGCCGTGAAGGTATACGTCTTATCGCAGAACTGGCACCCCAGCTCACAGCCCCCCTGCTCCGCCAGCAGATCCTCCAGCTCCTCCACGCCCATGCTGATGAGGGCCCGCTCCACCCGGTCCCGGCTGCAGCTGCAGCGGTAGGCCACGGGGGTCCGCTCCAGCACCTCCACGTCGAAGTCGCTGAGCACGGCGCGCAGCAGGCTCTCCGGGTCGCTGTCCCTGTCCAGCAGGCCGGTGACGGCGCCAGCGGCCAGCACGCCGCCCTCCACCTTGGCGATTACATCCTCCCCCGCGCCGGGCAGCAGCTGGATGATGTAGCCCCCGGCGGCCCGGACGCTCTGGTCCCGGTCCACCAGCACCCCCAGGGCGCAGGCAGTGGGAATCTGCTCGCTCTCCACAAAGTAGGCGGCCAGATCCTCGGCGATCTCGCCCCCCAGCAGCCCCACGGAGCCGATGTAGGGCTCCTTCATCCCCAGGTCCTTGATGACCGTCAGGAAGCCGTCCCCGCCTACGGCGGCCCCTACGTTCAGCTTCCCGTCCTCCCGGAGGGGAAGGTCTGTGTGGGGGTTCTGCACGTAGCCCCGCACGTTCCCGCCGGCGTCGGAGACGGCCAGCACGGTCCCCAGGGGGCCGCCCCCCTTGATCTGAAGGGTCAGGCTGGCCCGGGGGTCCTTGAGGGCGTTGCCCATCATGGAGGCGGCCGCCAGGGCGCGGCCCAGGGCGGCGGTGCCCACCGGCAGGGTTTTGTGGATGTTCCTCGCCTGCTCGGTAAGGGATCGTGTGGTGACGGCGACGGCCTGGACGAGGCCGTCTGCGGTAATGGCGCGGACCAAAGTATCCATATAGGATAGGCTCCTTTCTTCGCGCCCCTTCGGGGGCGCGGCGTGTCAGTCGGGGCGCTTGCAGGTCTTTTTTGCGGGGCCGGAGGGCCCTTGCCGGGTCCATTATAGGAGGAACGGGGCGGTATGTCAAGGCGCTCTGCGGCGGCGTTCCAGGCGTGCTCCGGGCCGGGGCGCGAAAAAATTTCCCGCAAATGCCATTTATCCTGTAAAATATGAGGTGCGGCGCGTCCGTCTGCGGCAGACAGAGACAAACGGAGGATGGCATCGATGGCGGGAAACACTTACGGCTACATCCGCGTATCCAGCACGGACCAGAACGAGGACCGGCAGGTTCTGGCCCTGCGCAGCGTGGACATACCGGCGGAAAATATCTACATGGACAAGCAGTCTGGCAAGGACTTCAACCGGCCCCAGTACAGACAGCTGGTGGAGCGCCTGCGGCCGGACGACCTCCTCTATGTCCAGAGCATCGACCGCCTGGGCCGCAGCTATGAGGACATCCAGGTACAGTGGCGTATCCTGACCAAGGAGATCGGGGCGGACATCTGCGTCATCGACATGCCCCTGCTGGACACCCGCCGGGGCAAGGACCTGATGGGGACCTTCATCGCCGATCTGGTGCTCCAGATCCTCTCCTTCGTGGCCCAGAACGAGCGGGAGAGCATCCGCCGCCGCCAGGCCCAGGGCATTGCCGCCGCCAAGGCCAGGGGCGTCCGCTTCGGCCGCCCGGCAGCGCCGGTGCCGGACAACTTTGACGAGGCCCACCAGGACTGGAGAGCCGGAAAGCTGTCTCTCCAGCAGGCGGCGGACGCCTGCGGCATCTCCAGGGGGACCTTTTACGGCATTGCCGTCCGCAGGGAGCAGAGCCGCGCCGGTTAACGCCAAGCCCCGGTCTGATGGATAAGACCGGATATGTGATAAAGGAGATACCATGCTGAAACTGACCCTGCTCCCCGACGAATACCTGATGATCGGGAACAACACTGTCGTCCAGCTCGCCCGCATAGCCGGAGGCCGCGCAGACCTCGCCATCGACGCGCCCCGGACCGTCCCCATCGTGCGCGGCGCAGTGCTGGAGCGGGACGGCGGCCAGCGGCCCGCCTGTCTGGCCCCGCCGGCGAGGACAAAGGCCCGATACCACCGGGATCAGATTTTCCGCTGGAACGACGACCGTGAGCGGGCTGTGCGGGTGATGAAGCGGGTGATTGACCGGCTGGAGGAGAACGGAGCCGGCGATGAGGCCGGCATCCTGCGGACCCAGCTGGACCGCTTAATCCCCGCCTTCTGGGAGGAAAGCCTGACAGCCCCTTGATTTATTTTTTGGTTTCATCCGGTGGCGCGCACCGGCTGAAATATTGCTCCGCGCCAAAGCGCCTGTCTAAGGTGGCCACATTAGCACAGGACCGGCGGCGCAACGCCTCTGTGCCGGAAAAGGAAGTTCCGACACACCGGAAAGCAAGCCCCATGAAACATTTTATTGAAAGGAAGCATTAAAATGAGAATTCAGCACAATATTATGGCGATGAACGCCTACCGCAACTACAACAGCAACACCTCCGCCCTGTCCAAGAACCTGGAGAAGCTGTCCTCCGGCTACAAGATCAACCGCGCCGGCGACGACGCCGCCGGTCTGGCCATTTCCGAGAAGATGCGCGCCCAGATCACCGGCCTGAACGCCGCCCAGAAGAACGTCAAGGACGGCATCTCCCTGGTCAAGACCGCTGAGGGCGCCATGCAGGAGATCCAGGACATGCTCAACCGCATGGACTACCTGGCTACCCAGTCCGCCAACGGCACCTATCAGAACGAGGTTGACCGTGAGGCCCTCCAGGACGAGGTCAACGCGCTGCTCTCCGAAATTGATCGTATCGCCGACTCCGCCAACTTCAACGGCATCAAGCTGCTGAACGGCGAGCAGGAGGGCGCGGCCACCGATGCCAGCGCCGCTCTGACGAATGCGGTTACTGTGACTAAAATCAACGACCATAAGGAAGCGGAAGCCAGCCAGAAGATGGAGTTCACCCTGGACCTGAGCAGCTTGAAGGTCCAGAACACCTCCACCGCCGATCAGGCTGTCACGATCACCTTCAACGGCATGACCTTCACCGCTACCGTCTCCGCCGGTGAGACCCTCACCGCCGATAAGCTCAGCTTTGGTACCGCCACCCAGGTTTCCATTGGCGGCGCGACCTTTAATGTTACAGTCAGCGGCTCCAAACTCATATTCAAGCAGGACAAGGATCCCACGACCTCTGCCATAACCATTAATGGTCCCACTGTGACTGTGGCCGGCGCCGATATGAGCAGCAACTATGGTGAGAGCATCAAGGTCCACGTTGACAAGCGGCCCATCGCCGGAGGGCTGACCCAGCAGGCTCAGGGCTCCTTTACCCTGACCGCCGATATGGTGAAGGACGGCAGTCAGATTAAGATCGGCGACCAGACCTACACCTTCAAGGTTGGCCCGGACAGCAAGGTAAGCGGCAAGAATGTGGTCGATCTGTCCAAGCTGAAACCCGGCGCTGACGGCAATCTGTCTGCCGACGACCTGAAGAAAGCCGCCGCCGAGTTGTCCGGCGCTGCCAACGGCAAGGGCATGTTCATCGTCACCAATGACAATAACAGCAATACTATCAGCATCACGGAGCGCGTGGACAGCGGTGCTTACAAGAAGTGGGATCTGGAAGGGCCGAGTTCCACCGGTAATGCGGACGCCACTTGGAAAGACGTGGTCAGCTGGGCGAGCAAGGAGGACATCGCGGCGGCGGCCAGCTCTGGCGGCGGCCTGACCCTCCAGATCGGCGACGATGCTGAGAGCTATAACCGCCTGACCATCTCTATCAAGAGCATGAAGACGGACTCTCTGGGCGTTGACGGACTGAGCATCGCCAATCCCGATGATGCCGCCGCCGCGATCCAGACTGTTAAGGACGCCATCAACACCGTGTCCGCCGTCCGCGGCGAGCTGGGCGCTTACCAGAACCGTCTGGAGCACACCCAGAACAACCTGTCCGTGATGGCCGAGAACATCCAGGACGCCGAGTCCACCATCCGCGACACCGACGTGGCCGAAGAGATGATGAGCTACGTGAAGAACAACATCCTGGTTCAGTCCGCCCAGGCCATGCTGGCCCAGGCCAACCAGGTGCCTCAGGGCGTGCTGCAGCTGCTGGGCTAAGACAACGGCAGATTGCGCGCATCTCAAATACGCAAGGAGCAAGAGAGGGGGCTGGGCCTGTCCCGGCCCCCTCTTTCCTGCCCTTGAAAAAGGAGCCCTGAGAGGAGCGACTTCTTTTTCAAATGCAGGAAAGAGAGGAGACAGACTATGGAAGCCATCGAAATCGCGCGAAAGCTGGCGTCCTTGGGGGAGAAGGCGGACGCGTGCCGCGCCTACAGCGTGGTCATCCAGTCCTGGAATGACCCGGCGGCGGTGCTGGAGGGCGCGGCGTACATACTCCAGTCCGGCGGGGACTATCGAATTTCATATACCGCTTTTATCAACCTGTATAATCAGGGCTATTATCGAGAGGACATTTTGCCCCTGATGTCCAAGGTGTTCTATGAGCCCAACATCAAGCTGATGAAAAGCCGCTATGAGCGCAACTGCAAGCAGCTGTCAAAATACCCCTACCTGTTTCGGAGGGACTTCGTGCCCTTCGAGGAGCTGCCCGTGCTGTTTTTCCCCTTTGACGACCACAGCGGCTACGTCCCCTATTATCCGGCGGAGGAGCGGTTTGGGGATTTTGTGAACTTTAAAAATACCGTCGTCAGCAGGAACTTCTTTAAGGACCTGGAAAACCCCGTTTTGGCGGAGGATGTCTACTCCCAGTATGAGCTGGAGTATCTCAACGACAATGTCCGCAAGAGCGAGGACATCGGCCGTGAAAACCATGTCTACCTCCACTATACCGATTGGGGGACCTTCTGCTCCTACCTCCAGTGCCTGACCCTTCGGACGCTTCTGGAGAGCAAGAAGCTGGTATTCCTGATCGAGGAAGAGATCGCCCAGTATCCCATCGACTTTAAGGAGCGGTTTGGGATCGACTACAGCCAGTACAGTGTGAAGCCAGTGGGAATCCGGGAGGTAACCCGGATGATTTGGCATACCCAGCTGTCCACCCATAACGGCGGCGACTTCTTCAACGAGGTCTTTGACAACCACCCCAACCTGGTTGTTCTCCCGTCGCTGATGATGAGCGAGGTGGTGGAGACGGCGGAAAAGGTCCGAAATGTGCTGGAGAAGGCGCCCACTCTGCGGGATGCGCTTCAGGGCATCCACTGGCCGACCTATCTGGCGGAGGAGCTGTACCATCTGCGCGACCGGACGGAAAAGGATATTGTGGTGGGCCTCTACCTCCAGTCCAGCGTAGCCACCAGCGGCCTGGACCACCGGGCGCGGATTGCGCCGGCGCTGTTCTTCCAGCCCCACTTTTATAATATCGTGTATGACCTCCGGGTGGATAAGCACAATCGGACCGTCCTGGAGGCAAAAAATTACGATGAGATCCACAAATCCTCCCTGTTCCGGAACTTTAAGTACATCAAGACCTTTACTCCCATGCGCCGCTTTACCACCAGCCACGGCGCTTCGGTAAGATTTATGCACAAGTCGGCTCTGTCCGCGGATGACAAGGAGAAGGGGAAGACGAAGACGGTGGTCAGCGACGCGGTGATGGAGCGTATATTGAACCGCAGCTTTATGGTCGACCCTGAGGACCGGCTGTATAAGGACGGCATTCTGGTCCGCTTTGAGGACGGCAAGCTGAACCCGAAGGCGACGCTGACCGCGCTGGCCGCGTTCCTGGACCTGCCCTATCACGAGGAGACCATGTCCTGCTGCTCGGCAGGAGGCGAGCCGGTACGTGTGACGGACGACGGCTATGCGCCCGGCTTCAGCCCGGTCCAGGTCTATAAGACCTATGACGAATTTGCCAATGAGAACGAGCGGTATTTTATCGAGTACTTCCTGCGGGACGCCTATGAGTATTACGGGTATGACTTCCAGTATTACGACGGCCAGCCTGTGGATGAGGAGAAGGCGGCGGAGCTGATCCGCGGCTTTACCACGATCAACCACTATATGAAGGATACCTGGATGAAGGTATTCCGTGAGGCGGAGGTATCGAAGGACGGCGAGCGGGTGGACGCGGAGCAGGAGGAACGGGTACAGGACAAGCTGCTGAGCGATTACATCAAGAAATATGATAAAAACCGGCTGAGAAATGTCCGCATTCTGCTGGAGGGCCTGGAGTTTGTCAACCGGAACGGCCAGCCGCTGCGTATGATGCCCATGCTGAAGCCGGACCCCGCGCTGCTGGAAAATCCAATCTACCACTGAGGAGGACACAATGAAAAAGGGGACCGTCTATTTTTTTACCGGCTTAGCCGGCGCAGGGAAAACCACCATTGGCGGGCTGTTTTATCGGAGATTGAAAGAGCGGAAATCAAATGTGTTTCTGGCTGACGGGGATCAGGTGCGCAATATTTTTGGCCGTTCCGGATATTCAACTGAAGCGCGGAAGGACTCCGCAAGACGGGGGTTCCGGCTGTGGAAGGAATTGTCGGAGCAGGGCATCGACGTGGTTGTTTGCAGCATTGCAATGTATGATGAAATACGCAAGTGGAACAGGGAAAACATTGAAAATTACAAGGAAATTTATATTAAAGTGACGCGGGAAACCCTGTATGGCCGGGATCAGAAGCAGCTATATTCATCGGGGCGCACTGAAGTAGTCGGTGTGGACCTGCCCTTTGACGAGCCGCGTGACGCTGATGCCGTCATACAGAATGATGGGCAGGAGACGCCGGATGCTATTATTGCGCGGCTTTGGAGTGCTTTTGGATTGGAGGAAGCACAATGAACGTCGCCCTGCTGACCGCTGCGGGAAACGGAGTGCGGATGGGACAGGATATCCCCAAGCAGTTCATTCATGTAAACAATAAACCCATTATCATTCATACCATGGAGGCGTTTCAGCGGCATCCATCAATTGATGCGATCATTGTGGTTACACTGCCCGCTTGGATGGATGTCCTGCGCGCCTATGCAAGTCAATTCAATATAACAAAGCTGCGTTGGGTTGTGCCCGGCGGAGAAACAGGGCAGGAATCTATTTTTAATGGATTACAGGCTTTGAAATCAGAGCTGCTGGAGGATACGATTGTCCTGGTACATGATGGGAACCGCTGTTTTGTCTCCAGTGAAATAATTTCTGATAGTTTAGCCACCTTCCATCGGTATGGCTGCTCGGTGGCGGCAATTCCCTGTGTGGAGGCTGTTTTCCGAAGCCAGGATGATGGATGCTCTTCCGTGATGACGATTCCGCGAGAACAGCTGTTCCGTACACAGACGCCTCACACATATACGCTAAAGAAGCTGATTTGGGCTTATGGTGAAGCCCAAAAACGCGGTATCACAGGCTCTGTGGCGCCATGTACCCTGATGCGGGAGCTTGGAGAGACAATATATTTTTCACATGGGTCGGAAAAAAACCTGAAGATTACCACAAAGGATGACCTTGAGCTGTTCAAATGCTATCTGAAAATGGAAAAGGACACCTGGCTGAAATAGGTGAAGATATGCGTACGTTTGAAAACAAGCTGTATATTTCTGCTTTGGAGCGCGGCCTGTCGAGCTTTAACCTGTCCCCGCTGCAAGGAAAAACCGTTTTAATTACTGGCGCGACAGGGATGCTGGGCAGCTGTATCGTCGATTTGCTGCGCCTGAACGGCAAGTGTCGCGTGATTGCGGCAGGCCGGGATATTGAGGCCGCTGAAAAACGGTTTGGTTTGGAGAATGAGACCTGTTCTTTTTTGCGGCAGGATGTATCAGCGCCGGTTACAGGGATTTGGGAGGATGTGGACTACATAATCCACGCGGCCAGCAATGCAGACCCTGTGCGTATGGCCGGTGACCCGGTTGGGACACTGATGGCAAATGTACAGGGAACGAAGAATTTGTTGGACTATGGCATCTCACATAATATGAAGCGTTTTCTGTTTGTATCCTCCGGGGAGGTATATGGCCAGCCGGACGCGGCAATGAATGATTTTGTGGAGGACTACTGCGGGCCGTTGGAATTATCCAGTCCCAGAAGCTGCTATCCGGAAGGAAAGAGGGCGGCGGAGGTGCTGTGTCAAAGCTATATCAATCAGCACGGCGCAGATGCCGTCATTGTACGTCCCTGTCATCTGTTTGGCCCGACAATGGCTCGCAGAGACAGCCGGGCTGTCTCTGAATTTCTCTGGAGGGCCGTGGGTGGCCGGGATATTGTAATGAAAAGCGAAGGTCTTCAGGAGCGTTCCCATTGTTATGTGATTGATGCCGCGCAAGGCCTGCTTCTGGCGCTTCTCAACGGAATATGCGGGAAGGCGTACAATATAGCGGACCCCCAGTATCAGATGCGGATACGAGATTTTGCCCGGCTGGCGGCGAAGGCCGGCGGCTGTCAGGTCGTATATGAGGCGCCGCGCGAGTTGGAGCGGAGAGGCTATTCCAGGGTAAGCCGGGCCGTGTTGAATTCGGACCGGTTGAGAGAATTAGGGTGGCGCAGTCAAACGCCAGAGGCAATTCAGGAGACAGTCTCTATTTTAAAGGCCAGTACATAGAAATCCAGGAGGTGCGCAATTTGCTGCCGATCAAGATAGATTTGCCGGAGGGCTTTCTGGAGGAGGAGGTCCGGTGTGGTTATACCGTCAGTGCAGAGATGAAGAAGCTGTGGGCGGTGGAGCTGGATCTGTTGGCTGAGTTTGACCGGGTCTGCCGGAAAAATAACCTGACTTATTATGCGTTTGGCGGAACTCTGCTGGGCGCGGTCCGGCATCGGGGATTTATACCTTGGGATGATGATATTGATGTGGTCATGTTCCGGGAGGACTTTGAAAAATTGTGTGAAATCGCGGATAAAGAGTTCCAGCGCCCATATTTTTTTCAGACGCCCTTTTCGGACCCCGGGCTGGTCATGGGCGGCTGCAGGCTGCGCAATTCTGATACAACAGTTTCGAATGATGTGGAGTTTAAACGCCCCTATAAAAATAAGGGTATTTTTATTGACCTCTTTGTTATTGACGGCATACCCGATAAGGAATCCCGGCTTAGAAAATTGAAATCGAGGCTCAAGCTTTACTGGAGACTCCTGCGCTATGCGGCTTATTATGACTGCTATTTTGAAAAGGGTAAAAAATATCCGGTGAAGAGACTGCTGGCCGGAAAATTGTCGCTGGGGTTGAAATACATCTTTGGGATTGAAAGGCTTAGCCGGGGCTATGGGAGGCTTTGCTCAAAATATTCCGGCAGGAACACGAAACAGATTGCCCCCCTGGAGTTTTCACGAGGAAAAGACATTTACCAGAGGGAATGGTATGGTGGGACTGTCTATGTGCCGTTTGAGCACATGCGGGTCCCCGTTCCGGAGGGGTTCGATCAACTGTTGTCGGCAACATATGGCGATTATATGGTGATGAAGCGGGTACCGCCGGTCCATCGCCCGTTTACATTTGACACGGAAATTCCATTCAGCGTGTATTACGCAAAGCGTCCGGAATTTGAGGAGAAATCGCTGTGAGATATTTAGTTGACCTCCATACCCATTCTACTGCCTCAGATGGACAGTACAGTCCGTCTGAACTGGTTCGCCTGGCGAAAAAAAGAGGCCTGTCCGCAATGGCGCTGACAGACCATGATACAACAGCTGGCGTTGAGGAAGCGATTGCCGCTGGCGCGGAGCTCGGCGTTCGGATTCTGCGAGGCGTGGAGTTGAGCGCCAGAGAATATCAAAATTTTCATATTTTAGGATATTGCTATGATACAGACCCATCGGTTTTGCAAAATTTGTGTGCGGAGCAGCGGGTGAACCGAATCAGGCGAGAGCAAATGATTCTCGATTTTTTGTCGGGAAAGGGCTGTAATCTGTCATTGAACCAGGTGGAACAGCTTGCAGACGGCGGAATTATTGGCCGTCCTCATTTTGCTCAGGCGATGGTCCGGCGGGGCTATGTACAGACCCGTCGGGAGGCCTTCGACAAATTCCTGGATACCCCGGAGTTTTGGACCATGATCCCGCGGCTGGAGGCGCCGGCTCGGGATTGCCTGCGGGCGATTAAGGGCTCGGGAGGCAAAGCATCGCTGGCCCATCCCTACCAGATGAAAATCTCGGAGCAAGAGCTGGACAACCTGGTGAGAGAGCTGGCAGATTGGGGACTGGACGCTATTGAGTGCTACTACCCCAAATACACGCCGGAGCAGCAAATACTTTATCTGCGATTGGCGGAGAAATACAACCTGCATGCCACAGGAGGCAGCGACTTTCACGGGGAACAGGTCAAGCCGGATGTTCAGTTGGCTGCATTGGAACTGGAATTAGACTGGCTGGTAAATTAGTTGCGGAAGGGACAGGAGGAAAAGGAATGCGCACTGGTATAAAGGTGGAATTAAAATGTTAAGACTGAGTCCAAAAATATTTTCAGATCTTTACGGTAAAGATCTGATTGCTTACGGGACTGGCAATATGGCCAAAAGAATGATCCCTTATTTAGTACAGGATCCCAATATAAGGTTACATGGTGTCACAAATAGTCGGGTCACGGTTGACGATGATGGGACATTTTTAGAAACGGGACTGCCGATCCGAAGCATTGAAACATGGGCCCGGCTTATGCCGAACGCAACGATATTGTTGACCGCGTTTAGCGGTATATCCGCAATAATAGAGGCCTGCAAGAACGTTGGCTTCCAGAATTTCGAATCTGTTACATGGGAAAAGATGAGTGCTGTTGCAGAAATGGAAGCAGAAATAGCACAGACGCAACGGACTAAGTTACTTGAACAATTTTGTTTCTCTAACGAACTGTATGATGTGCATAAGGCCTCATTTTCAGAATTTAAAGGATGTCATCGTGGCAAGACTGTTGCGATTGTTGGAACTGGACCAAGTCTGAATTATTATACACAACTTGCAGGAGTTCCGCATATCGGGGTAAATACAAGCTTTTTAAAGGAAGGAATTACACTAGATTATTACTTTATAACACATTACATACCTGAATTGTGTGAAAATTTAAAAGAGCATGATTTTATAAAGTTTTTTGATGTTGGTATAAAGAGCAGAAAGAGTAAGGATCAATTTCCAGAATACGTGATAGAAGAAAATAGTGGGCGGCGTTTTTTTAGCTTGTCAATGATGCCTTTTACACAGATACATACGAATATTGAATGCTATCCTCTTATGGCATATGGATCAATTATTTTTAGAGCCATCCACTTTGCTCTGTTCACCCGTCCTAAAAAAGTGTTACTAGTTGGCTGTGACTGTGCTGCAACCGAACATTTTAATGGGTTTCCGTATATGTCTTATGAAGAACGGAGTATGATACCGCAGTGGATTTATGGATTTAAAAACGTGAGGAGATTTGTATCACTCCACTATCCTGATACCGAGATTGTTTCGATTAACCCTGTTGGGCTAAAGGGAATGTTCCACGATATATATACAGAAAGCTATTTAGATACACACCCGGAAATCGACCGGGAGCGCTGTGAAACACTGGATCCAAGCAGCTATGAAAAATAGAGGAACGCAAAGAGAACACATCAAATAATAAAGCTATTTGATATGGGGTGATAATAATGCTGAATGATAAAACGATTCTAATTACCGGCGGAACGGGTTCTTTTGGTAATCATTTTACAAACTATGTATTGCGGCGCTACAAGCCCCAAAAAATCATTATTTACTCCCGTGATGAATTCAAGCAGTTTCAAATGCGAAACCGTCTGATGGAGCACGATGCCGTTATGCGCTATTTTATTGGTGATGTGCGGGACGGGGCGCGGCTGCGCCGAGCTTTTGAAGGGGTGGATTATGTTATTCACGCTGCGGCGCTGAAGCAGGTTCCGGCCTGTGAGTACAACCCCAACGAGGCCATTAAGACCAATATCCACGGTGCGATGAATGTGATTGAGGCGGCTCTGGATACCAGCGTTAAACGGGTTGTTGCGCTGTCTACAGATAAAGCGGTGAATCCGGTGAATCTGTATGGCGGAACGAAGCTTGTGTCGGACAAGCTTTTTATAGCGGCTAATTCCTACTCTGGTTACAGAGACACGCGGTTTTCTATTGTTCGTTACGGGAATGTGGCGGGCAGCCGCGGCTCGGTTATTCCGTTTTTCCGCAGTCTTGTGGAGTCCGGGGAGAGGGAGCTGCCCATCACCGACTTTGAGATGACGCGCTTTTGGATCACCCTGAAGCAGGGCGTGGAGCTTGTCATCAAGGCCCTGGGGGAGTCTAGGGGCGGCGAGACCTTTATTGCCAAAATTCCTTCTTTCAAGATTACGGATTTGGCTAAAGCGATTCTCCCGGAATGCACGATGAAGGAGGTAGGCATTCGGGAAGGGGAAAAGCTCCATGAGGTGATGATTACGAAAGAAGACTCCCTGTATACTTATGAATACGATCAACATTTTATCATTTATCCCCATATGTCCTGGTGGACAGAGAATAATGCCATACAGGGCGGGAGGCCGGTGGAGCATGGGTTTGAATATTCCTCCGGAACGAATCGTTGGTGGCTGACAGTTGAACAGCTGAGGACATTGCTTGCAGACATTGTGGAACACTAGGAGGATATGGTGACGGATAAGAATAATTATGGTCAGGAGATGTATCAGCTGGCGAAGCGGTTGTTTCCAATTTGCCGCAGCATTACAGGAAACGGAGTGCGGGAGACGCTGGATATTCTGAGCGAGATCGTTCCAATTCAAAAATACGAGGTGCCTACCGGTACAGCGGTATTTGATTGGACAGTGCCGCAGGAGTGGAATATTCGTGGAGGTTTCATAGAGGATGAGACCGGCCAACGAATCCTTGACTTCGCTTGGAGCAACCTCTCAATTGTTGGATATTCTGAGCCGGTGGATCAAGTCATCTCCAAGGAGGAGTTGCTGAAACACGTTTACAGCGAGCCCGCACAGCCGGAGGCGATCCCTTATGTAACCTCCTACTATAAACGGCGGTACGGCTTCTGTATGACCGAAAGACAGAAGCAGGCATTAGGAGAAGGACCGTTTCATGTTGTGATTGACAGTGAGCTGAAGGATGGAAGCCTCACCTATGGTGAGATTATTCTCCCGGGTGAAAGTGATCAGGAAATTTTTCTTTCAACCTATATTTGTCATCCATCTATGGCGAATAACGAACTCTCCGGGCCGTGCGTTTTGATCTATCTGGCAAAAATGCTTTCAGAGCTTCCGCACCGCCGGTACACCTACCGTATGATTTTTATTCCGGAAACCATTGGTTCCATTACATATCTTAGCAGAAATTATATCCATCTAAAGGAGCGTGTTGCAGCGGGTTTCAATATCTCCTGTGTCGGTGATGACCGGGCGTATTCTTATGTTGCATCCCGTTACGGAGACACATTAGCGGATAAGGCGGCAAAAAATGTATTGTCTTTTCATGTGCCTGACTATAAAGCTTACAGCTTTTTACAAAGAGGGTCCGATGAGCGGCAGTATTGCGCGCCAGGGATAGATTTGCCGGTGTGTGCGATTTGCCGGTCAAAATATGGAGAATATCCAGAGTATCATACATCCTTGGACAATCTGTCCCTGATCTCGGAAACGGGTCTCAGTGGGGCTTTGGAGGTCTACTGGAAATGTTTGATGGGGTTGGAACACAATTACTACTATCGCATTACATGCCTTTGCGAGCCGCAGTTAGGTAAACGAGGGCTATACCCTACTTTGAGCCGCAAAGGATCATATCATGACATTCAGGCGATGACAAATTTTATTGCCTATGCGGATGGGAGCAATGATCTGTTTGATATCAGCAATATGATCCATGTACCGACAGACAGTCTGATCAAGATTGCGGATACATTACAGGCTGCTGGACTGTTGGAAAGAGGACGAGCCAAAGAATAAACCGTATAGAGCAAAACGGCACAAAAATAGGAGGAAAAGAGTCAATGCGGATTTTTGAGGAGCTTATTGAGTGTCTTGAAATAAAGCGGGGAGACAGGATTTGGCTCTCCTCTGAAATCGTGAAGCTTGTGCTGTTATGCAGGAAGCTTGGAGCGGAATTTGATGCCTCAAAACTGCTTGACTGCTTTCAATCTGCTGTGGGGGAAGAGGGCACACTGCTCCTTCCGACCTTCAGCTTTGTATTCAGCAATACCGGAAAATACGATTATACCCAGTCGAAAGGGGTCACAGGTGCGTTGGGAAATGTTGCGCTCCAGCGAAAGGATTTTGTGAGGACAAAGCACCCGATGCACTCCTTCGCCGTGTGGGGAAAGGACCAGGAAAAGCTTTGTGTGATGGAAAATAGGCATTCCTTTGGCGCGGACTCCCCTTTTGCATACTGCAAGGAAAACAACGTAACGCAGATTATGCTTGGCACGGACTATGTTCATGCTATGACATTTGTACATTACGCGGAAACGATGTGCAATGTTCCATATCGTTTCCCAAAGAGTTTTACCGGGATATATGTGACGGGTGATGGGAGAGAAGAAGAACGTACCTATGATTATGCAGCCCGCAGATTGGATGTGGGCACAACGGAACAATTTAACCGCATCGGCGCGATATTAGAAAAACGCGGTGCTGCGCAGATGAAGGATTATTGCGGATTTATAAGCCGTATTGTGCGCCTGGGTGACAGCTATGATTTGATATGCGAGGATATTCTGCATAATCAGTGCAGAAACATCTATGACTTTGAAGTATCACGGGAAAACCTGTTTGAAGGGTATGGAGGGTGAACAGTATGATAATATCGGTACTTGATTATTTGGAAAAAACGGTAAAAAGATATCCTGAAAAAGTGGCTTTCCATGGTATGGAAAAGACGTTTACCTTTAAAGAATTACAGCGAGAGGCAAAGACTGTTGGCAGTACTATCGCGGGAATTATCCCTCCTAAGCAGCCTGTCCTTGTATATATGGAGAAAAGCGTAAATAGTATTTCGACATTTTTAGGTTGTATTTACGCGGGTTGCTTCTATGTTCCAATTGATAAGGATATGCCGGCGGAACGGGTTAGGATGATTATTGAACTGCTCTCTCCGAAAGTGATGATATGTGATAAGAAAACGGAAATGTCAGCGCGGGAGTTAGCAGACGATGTATCGGTTATTTTATATGAAGACGGTGTTAAAAACAAAATTGATGAAAATGTTCTTGCAATTAATAAAATGTGTATCAAGTCAACAGATCTGATGTACCTCCTTTTTACTAGCGGGTCAACCGGAGTACCGAAAGGCGTCACAATATCCCATGGGGCTGTAATCGATTTTATTGAATGGATTTGTGGGCGATACGGCTTTGATGAGAGTACATCATTTTGTAATCAATCGCCATTCTATTTTGATGTATCGCTGGCCGATATTTATGTCCCCATGAAGACTGGCGCTACGACATATATTCCACCGAAAAGTTTTTATACGTTTCCCCAGAGGGTATTATCTTTCATAAATGAGCATCAAATTAACACATTAATTTGGGTGGCATCTGCCTTATGCAATGTTGTCAATTGCCGAGCATTTGATGTAACGATACCAGAGACGGTTCGATTTGTTGTCTTTACAGCGGAGGTAATGCCCTGCAAGCACTTGAATGAATGGATGAAGCGCCTTCCGAATACGACGTTCGTAAATATGTATGGGCCAACAGAGGCCACATGTTTTTGTACATATTATCACGTTACAAAGAAATTTTCAGATAATGACAAAATTCCTTTGGGTAAATCCTGCGAAAACAGTGAAATTATTTTAATTACCGATGATAACAGACAAGCTGGAGTTGGAGAAATTGGCGAGCTATGTATTTTAGGGCAATGCCTTTCTCAGGGATATTACAATGACAGGGAGAGGACAAAGGAAGTTTTTGTTCAGAATCCTCTCAATCCTTATTGGACGGAAATAATGTACCGGACGGGCGACCTCGCCTATACCAATGAGGATGGAGATATTATTTTTGCCGGCAGAAAAGATTTTCAGATCAAGCGATTAGGGTATCGAATTGAGCTCGGGGAAATAGAGACCGCAATTCTTTCTCTGAAAGAAATTAGAAATGCCTGCTGCCTTTTCAATAAATCGACCAGCGAAATTATTGCGGTGTATACGGGAGAAATAACGGAGCGGGAGCTAAGCGCTTGTTTGCATCAAGTGCTTCCGCAGTATATGCTTCCGAATCGATACATCTGTTTGGAAACAATGCCTTTGAATTTAAATGGGAAAATCGACAGGATTAAACTGTATAAAGAGTACGTTGGGGAGTGAAGCAGTATGAATGAATTGTTGGATATATTGCAGGAGATCAATCCGAACGTTGACTTTGCGCATGAGGAGAATTTGGTGGAGTCAGGACAATTGGACTCACTGGATATCGTCTCAATTATAGACGCTGTGCAAGATCATTTCAAAATAGAACTTGACGGAAAAGATATTGATCCGGATAATTTTATGTCTGCCGCGGCTATTTGGAATATGGTTGAACGATATATTTGATTTCGAATTGTTTTGGGATGTGAACAAGAAGCAAATATCGAAGTCCACCAACTGTAATTATTTTGGGTTTCTTGCTTTGGTGGAAGCGTATAAAAATGAGCACCAGCTCTATGAGCAGGAATGTGTGACACCATTGCCTCACAGCTTCGGAGACTCTTCTGGAAAAAATGACCTGTGGCTGTCTGCAGAGGATTTGAGAAAATTGCTGCAGAGTATTCCTGAGTTTTGATTATAAGGAGGAATAATAATGAGAAATTTGCAAGAAAAGTTTTGGGCCGGAGAGTTTGGCGATCACTATAGTGATCGGAATAACGAGCTAAGGCTCGTTATTCCGAATATTGCTCTATTTACAAAGATTTTGAGAAGAATGGGACGAGTTCAATCGATCTGTGAACTGGGTGCAAATGTTGGCTTGAACTTGATTGCTTTGCATACGCTTCTGCCTGACGCAGAATTGACTGCTGTGGAAATAAATCAAAAAGCGGTAAAAGAACTAGAAAACTTAAAGTATGTGAAGGTAAAATGCGGCTCTATTTAGGGTCTACTGAAAAAGCCAAAAGCCACAATAAAAATGCGGGGATATGAAATACAGGAAATGAAAAAGGGGTGAAAAGGTAGAATAAAGTTCAAACATCTGGTATCATAAAGGGGGCTAAAAGCAGAGGGATTCCACAAAATCCAGGGGATATGGGGGTAAAAGCGATGTATTACCGTAACGATCAGGACCAGCTATCCTTGGAGGAATTTTCTCTGCCCTTCGGCGGCAGACTGCTGCGGGATAACCGCTGGGTGCGTCTGGCAGGCATCCTGCCCTGGGAATACATTGAAGAGATTTACGCCCAAAATATGAGCGATGAAACCGGTCGCCCGGCCATTTCATCCCGGATTGCGTTTGGGGCTATTTTCATCAAGGAGTATTGTC
>OFFW01001068.1_pt1 | contig 17240 bp, 24 predicted proteins | sample 1521501 | NCBI WGS metagenome assembly OFFW01 (sample SAMEA3504107, study PRJEB24116) | mouse gut metagenome | biome: mouse gut; feature: mouse-associated habitat; material: faeces | place: Denmark | collected 2011
CCCCCCGCCTGTATGTGCCGTCCGGGTTCATGGCGGGTTTGCTCTCCATCCACCGCTCTCCGCTGGAGTTCCCCATCACCTGGTAGCACTCTACGAGGTCTGCGACTGCGATGATGGAGCCTTTCGGCAGTTCCTCCATCCGCTTGCCGAGAATCCCCTGCGTCTTGTCCCGGAGTTCCCCGCCGTACTCAAATGGTTTGTTCTTCCCGGCGTGGATGGCGATAATGCCACGGTAGGGCGTATCCCACGAGCGCGTTTCGTACTGCTTTGCCCCTGCGACAATCAGCGATGCATAGGGCTGTAAAATGGTGATTGCTTTCATTCTGTAGAATCCTCCTTCCCTGTGAAAAGCGTACCCACTGCCGCTTCAATCTGCGCCAGCCGCTTTTCTCCGATGCCTTTGACGTTCTTGATTTGTTCCATGACCGCCGTGAGGTCTGTCCCCGGCACGGACGCTCTGCCGTCCTTTATGCCCTCCAGGTAGATGCGGGTGCAGAATTCGTCCAGCTGGGCGTGGTCAAATTTCTTGACTTCCTTGTACTGCGCCCGTGTTGTGGTGTACCGCCCGTTTCTCTTTCGTTTCATCCTTTTTGTCGCTCCTTCCCGCGTCCGTGGATGTACTCTGCCTGTTGCTCATCCTTCTTGAGTTCCCGCAAATCCAGCACAAAATCCTGCACCGTGCGGGAAATAATCAGGTAAAACAAGGGGAGAAGCAGGGCGAATCCCTCACCGCCTATCGCTTTGTACCCGCGTTCTGCGTATGCGACCTCTGATCCAAAGTGGAACAGGATAATCCCGGCGATGGTCAGCAGTATGTACTTCACCAGCGTGTCCTTCCATGTTTTTTTGCGCTTTCGGTTATTCATTGTTGTCCGTTCCTTTCTCCCAATATGGGCAGTCGGTATGGTCTGCGTCCACGAAATCTGCCCGGTGTGGGCTGTCTCCGTTGCAGCATACGCCCTCGTAGCTGGCGTACCAGTGGCAATCTGCGCACCGCCTATTCATTGCGCTTCCTCCTGTTCCACGCTCTCACGGTCGGTGCGTAATATCCGCAGTTTACGCACGTCACCCCGTGAAGCTGTCCAAAGAGGCGAAGCAGTTTCGGTGTCCCGATTGTGAACGCTTTTCCCCTTGCGAGAGAAACGCTCCCGCATTTCGGGCATTTCTTTGGTCTCATTTCTCTGTCCCTCCGTCCTGCGTGAACAGGCTTGTCTGGTTCCGTTCCTCGCACCACTCCGGCATGACCGGGTATAATTCCCATTCCTCTCCGTCTACCTCGTAGTAGATGATTCCGTACCCGTTCGGTCCCGGCTGGACGGGCTTCCCATCCAGAATGTCCAAGTGCTTCTGTCCGAGTTGCTGGATCAGGGGCTTTCCGGTTTTCGATGCCCGGAACGCTGCGCTGCTGAACACCAGATTTTCTTCGGTTGCGCTCATGGTTGTTCCCCCGTTCTCTTGTGTCCGACAATCCACGCCGGGGGAATAATCCCCCGGAATATGTACCAGCATTCGCTTCCCGCCCATCCTTCAATCAGGCTCTGGTTTTCCTCCCCCGGAAACTGTGCCATGAAGTCCGGCGCCCGGATGAGTTTCTTCCTGTGGTTGTACGGGATTACGATGGTCAGCCGATACGCCGTTCTGGAATAGGGGAGGACGATGCGGGTGTCCCAGCTTTGGCGGCTGGATGCTCCGTCCAGCGTCAGCCATTGCGTCTTTTCCTCTACTCGGAGTTTCCCGTCCTCCCATATCGGGGTGCATCCAAGCGTGAGACCGCTGTCCAGAATCGACTGCAGGGTGTGCGCCGCGCAGAAATGATACAGGGTAATTGGGCTTCCTGCCTTGCGTTGTTTCATCGTTCGTCCCCCTTCGGCTCCGGCACATCAAACGCCAGGTGCAGGAGGTAGTCGATCACCTTGAGCATGGCTACCTTTGGGACGCTGTTGTGCGTCTCCATTTTCAAGATTGTGTGGATGGCAGCTCCCTTTTCCTCATCGGTGTAATCCGGGCTGTCGATTCTTGCGAAAATGGCGTATGCTTTCCCGAATTTCATAATCATCCCCCTTTCAGTTGTCCACGTAGACGATGATGCATGGCTTCCAGTACGGTGCGTATAACTCCATCTCGGCTTTGATGTAGGCTGTGAATTCTTCATCCGTCCCGGTGAAGTCGCTACGGTTCTCGATTTCTTCCTCCAGTTCGTCCCGGTCGGTGAAGCAGATTTCATCGTTCACGGTCTGCGGGAAGTCCAGAAATTCGCCGATGCTGGCGGTCACGCTGGAGCAGCTCATGTAGCTGTAATCGCCGCTGTTGCAATCCTCCCCAGCGAACACCAGCAGGGGGAGTTCCGGGTTCTCCAGAATCAGTTGCCGCAGTTCGTCCGTGGCGTGGAGAAGTCCCGTGCGCTTCTTTTCGTATTCGTTCATTGTCAAACCTCCAATCCTCGCACCGTGTCCAGTGCGTCCTCGATTGCGCTTATTGCTTCTTGCAGGGCATCCTTGTCCCACTTTGCCCGTTCCTGCGCTTTCTGGTACAGGTAGGCTTCGATGCTCCCATCCTCTGCCTGAAGCGCATAAGCCGTAGCCTTGTTGCCCTGTTCGCTGTTGAATTGGTCGATGCGTTCCTGCGCCGTTTCCATCGTCCAATCCTCCGGGGCTGTGTGGGCGCGGACGATTTTGCCGTCTGCGTCCCGGTAGTAAACGATAATCATTTCGCATCCTCCGTATCGTCTTTCCTCGGCCAGTAGGCTCTGGTCACATCCACGCTGTACCAGAACGACTTGCCGCAGTGTTCGCATTCGGTCAGGCAGCAGTTTGCGGATATTTCGTCATCCTCGTGCGTGTCCTGCGCTCTGCCGCAGTAAGGGCAGTTCAGGATTTCCGCTCCATCGAAATCATCAATCATGGCTTTCCTCCCCTTCGTCCATCTTTGCGCCGCAGTGTTCGCAGTAACTCTCTGCGTCTCCGTAGCACCTTTTCCCGCACACGGAGCAGTAAGGCTCATTGCTCTCGTACCGTTCGTCTATCGTCACCGTGTGTTCTACGCCCATGCTGTCTTTTCCGGTGTACCTGTGGATTCCTCCCATTCCGCGGCGTTTCCAAATCCACCGCCCGTGCCGGACGGGTTCTGCGTCCACGGCAGGAATGGTGCCGGGGTTCTGGATGGCCTTGATTGCGTCCTGTACTCCGGCGTTGTACCCTGCGCCGTAGGGCATGATGGCTTTCGGGTCTGTCCAACCCTGCAGGAGTTCCAGCACCGCTTTCCGGCTTATCAGGTCAGTCATCGCCGCCGCCCTCCCTTTCTCCGCTGTCCTCAAAAATCACGGTATCGCCGGAATCAAAGCCGAGTTCCTGGCATTTCTCCATCGTGGATGTGCCGCCGCTGTGGTGCGTAGTCCAAAGCAGAAGTCGCTGGACGATGTGGAAGTAGCTGTATTCCACCGAGAATCGTTCTTCCTCTGTGTCTGGGTTAATGCCCATGAATTCCAGGTACGTTTCAAACTGCCCGGTCAGTTCCTGCATCAGTGCGATGCAGCCCTTCACGATTTCAGTTTCGCTGTGGCTCTCCGTGTCTTTCTTTGCGTTCATCGCTTTCACGAGTGCTTCCAGCTTCTCGTATTCCTCTTTGGTTGCCACCTCGATAACGGCGTATGGCTCCGGCTTTTCTATCCATGTGCCGCTGGCTTTGTCGTACATCAAATCCATCTCATGTCCCCCATCATGTCGCTGGCATCAGCGTGTCCTGCGCTGCGGTTGCCCCTGCTTCCTGCGATGCGCCTTTCGCCGTGCTGGTCTCCCAGGGCAATTCCCGGCGCATATTTTCCTCCCCGACAATCGGGATCAGGCTGTCCTTCATGAAAACCGCTGCCCGTGTCAGGTCTGCCGCTTCGCAGATGTTGTCCACCCACGCTTTCTCCGGCACGATCTTCTCTTTGCGCTGTCCTGTCTCTGCGCCGATGATGATCCACCTGTCCCCGCCGAAACTGCCCAGCCCTGCGTCCAGATTTTCGTGCAACGGCTCGATGCTCAGGAAGGTGTTCAGCCGGATATGTCCGTTGAACCGCCTGTCGCTCTTGCTGGTAACGGTGGAGCCGTACCAGAAGTTATCCTCCCGTGGCAGGAGTGCCAGTCTGTCCAGTTCTGCGTATCTGCGGGGGTTCTTCGTCAGGAAGATGTACCTGTGCTGCGGGGCGGCTTGGCAAGCGTCCAGCACCTCCACGATCCATTTTGTCGGCACCCATGCGCCGAACAGATCGGCCATCGAGCAGACGAAGATGGTCTGCGGGTTTACCCACTTTTTCGGCTGCTCCAGCCTGTACCTGTGGAACGTAGGCTCGAAGCCGAAGGGGTAGGGGGCTACCGTCTTGTGTCCGGGTTGACCTTTGCGAACGTGTTTGCTGAGTTCATGACAGCCGTTTCCCAGTTGCACCACTCCGCCCTGATTCTCCGGGTCGTACCCGCTGAACCGCTCCGCCATTCTCCGGGCGTAGCAGTACGGGCATTTGTGGCGGCATCCCGTGATGGGATTCCATGTGGAATCGCACCACTCGATTTTTGTCTTTAACATTGTTCATTCCTCGCTTTCGGTTTTTTATGGCATCAAGCAGACTTATCTGCCCGTCCAGCGGTTGTTGATCCAGTTCTTTTTCCTTCGCTTTCCTGGCGCATTGGCATCCGTATCCGCGCTTGACTGATTCCTCGCTCACCAGAATTCTTCCGCATTCCTTGCACCGCCTTGCTGTGAGCGTGAAGTATTCGCTCATCCGCTTTACCTCGCTTTCGGTCTGTCATGTTTCGCTTTCCCCGTTCAGCCAGTTGGTTATGCATTCCCCGCACGATGTATCGCAGTCCGGGTGTTTCTGGCTATACTCCATCGGGCAGAATCGCCGCTCATTCTTGTTCAGTTCCATAGCCATGTCTGCCGGAGTAGTGCAAGCCCTGATCCGGTCGAACCGGGTAGCGGATACCTTGGCGAGTTCTTCCAAGTGCCGCATGGCTACCTGTGCCGCCGTTTCGGGCTGTTCGCTGTCATCTGCGAAGCCGCGCCACTTCCACCAGCTGTAGCCAGCGCAGTCCTTCGCCCCCGGTCTGAAGCATCGTCCGGCTGCCCAGTGGATGCAGGATCGGCAAGTGTTCCCGGTCGAAAAATTCCAGATGTCCTTCACCGCTGCCGCCAGAAGCGTTTCCAGTTCCTCAATCCGGGCGGCTGCGTACAGGCACATCGGGTCATCCCCCAGCCGCAGGATGTCTTTGATTTTCTGGTTCATCTCCGGGTAGGTATGGATTTCCATGCTTCTCGCCCTCTTTTCTTGCGTTTTAGTTCGTTTGACCATTTATGTTGTCTAAATAATCGAAAATTGTTAGTTGTTCGTATTCCGGCTGTTGATTATTTGCCATCGGCGGCTCGTGTGCCTTTATTCTGCTGTGCTTTACATCGCAGGATGGCTCCGCCAGCATTTCCTCTGCTATCCCTGCGAGGACGTGGTATGCGTTCGGTATTGCCAGCGAGTTGCCCCACATCTTGTACTCTGCGCTGTCGTTTCGGGGGTCTTGCAGCCACTTGCGCACCTGTTTCCGGGTTTTCGGTTTCGTGTCCGGCTTCGTGACCTTTCGGTGCGTCTCGAACACGTCCATCCACCAGTCGATTTCTTCCTCTGTCGGTTCCGGTGTTTCCAGTCCATCGAGCCAGTCATCCGGGTAGCCCTGCAATCTACCGCATTCCAGCGGGATGAGCCGCCGCACTATGTACGGGTATCCGCTTTCGTCCTGCGGCTCCAGCAGAATCTGTGCGTCATGCATACAGTTCAGCGTCCGGGCTTTATCGTCCAGTGATAAATCGTGGACTTGCCCGTTGCCTATGGTGAACGGCTGCCCTGGCGCACATACGGCGTGCTGATCCGAGGTGTTGAGCGTGAAGCACACGCCTTCGTTGATGCCGTCCCCCTGCGGGCCGTTCTCTTTCCTGCGTCCTATCATGCTCCCCTGGATGGCGATGGTCGGATGCGCCACAAAGCCCTGCGTGTCCTCTGCCGTGAGCGTGTGGGCTGTTTCCTCGCTTGCTGTGAAGCAGTCCCTTGCTATCGAGAACGCTGGTTGCACCACCAGCGGCTGATTGCCGCCACCTGTGCCGTACTTTGCGACCACCGTTTGTGCGATGTCCCCGCTGTCTCTGAACCGGGTATCTTGCCCGTGGTTCTCGAAAACTCGCGCCACGATGAGGTTGCCGCCCTGATTGCACGTTGCGTCCCCGCCGTTCGTGTTCAGCGTCCGCGCCACTCTTGCCGGGTAGCACCCGCTGTCCGGGTTCGGGCTTTGCCATGCGTTGCTTGCTCTGCTGGACAGCCCGTATGCCGCTGGGAGCATCACGCCGACCGTTGCCTGGCCCCCTGTCGGATTACCTGTCCCGATGCAGGGGGATTTTTCCTCATCGGTTATCGGGTCTTGCGTCAGGTGAAATGCTACCATCGGCGGGTGTCCGTGCATCTCGGAGCGGAGCGTCCCGGCTATGCCCTCGGATACCTCCATGCGGCTGCCGCCCTGGTCGTTTAGGCAGACTGCCCTGCCTGATTCCTCAAGGTGCTTTCCAGCAGTTCCGGCAGTTTCTTCCCCCGCTCCTGCGCCCTGCGGAGAATCCCCGCACAGGCGGTCGCACTCAAATTGTATTTTTCCGGCACTGTTTCCTCCAAAATCTGCGACAAGGTAGATTCTCTTTCTTCGCTGGGGTACTCCCCAAAATTGAGCATCGTACACCCTGTAGGCAAGAGACCAGCCGTTTCCGCCGTAGAGGTCTGCCATCGGCCATCGCTTGTCAGGTAGTGGCACATCGGGGGCGTTTGGCTCTGCGATTCGGATGATCTCTGTAAGGACTGCCTGGAAGTCCCGCCCTGCGTTGCTGCTAAAGGCTCCGGGGACATTCTCCCAGACGATGTATCTCGGTTTCCGTCCATGTGTCTTTTCCCTCATTTCCTTGATGATTCGTATTGCTTCGAGGAACAGCCCCGACCGCTCCCCGCTCAGTCCCTGCCGCCGGCCGGCTACGCTCAGGTCTTGACACGGGCTGCCAAAGGTCACGATGTCCACGGGTTCGATTTCGCCGCCGTTTATCGCCGTAATGCTCCCCAGGTGCTTCATGTCCGGGAATCGCCGGGTTGTCACCCGGATGGGGAACGGTTCAATCTCCGAAGCCCACAGGGGCGTTATCCCTGCCATCGTTCCCGCCAGGGGGAAGCCCCCCGCACCGTCAAAAAGTGAGCCTAATGTCATCATACCCGTTTCCTCGTTTCTCTGCGTTCTGCTTCCTGCTACCGCCCGATGCGCCAGAGCCTGTCAACCGTTGCGAGGTAGTCTATCGCCGCCGCGCCGCCCAGCTTCACCCGCCATTCCTCCGGCAGTTCGTCTTTGCGGACGCTTGCTTTCCCGGTCGTGTTCCAGTCCGTCCACATCGGGTTGAAGCACACGCTCCCGCCCTGCTTTGCTTCCCTTGCCGTGATCGCGGCTTGCCAGTAGCACCAGGGGATCAGGTAAAAATCCGAAAGCTGGAAGCTGATCAGCACAAAGCCTATCCCGTTGCCCTGCGCCGTCCAATCCCGCAGGAAATCGCATTGATGCGGCTCTACCCGCTTCAAGTCTATCTTGTCTGCGGCGCAGTGCTTTGCTTCAAAGGCTATCGGCGTTCCTGCGTACTGCCCCATGAAATCCACCGTTGCCTTTTCCTCGTACTTTGCGCTCACGATCTGCCCTGTGCCGTTTCTGAGCGGCTTGCAGAGCGTGTGTTGTTTTGTTACGATTGCCCTCCCGGTCTGCTGGTATCTGTTGTTTGCGTACTCTATCAGCCCCTCGAAGGACATTCCCCGGTTTCCGTATGTGCTTGCTATTGCGCTCCCCTCCAATCCGGCCAGCTCATCGTCAGCAGTCTGCACGTTTCGTGGAGCCGACTTAAAATCGCCCGTATTCTGTGTTCGCCTACGCCTTTCGGACTTTCCACAGCTACCAAGTCGTTTTCGTTGAAATTTGTTGTGATGATCAGCGGTCGCTGACACTCGTAGCGGTCGTTGATGATTGCGTAAAGCTGCGCCGTTGACCAGTCCGTTGCCTGTTCCTTGCCAATATCGTCAATCACCAGCAGTTCGCAAGTTTTCAGCCTGTCGATGACCTTCTTTTCCTCCTGCCCGGTATCGTCAAATGTCGCTTTGATGTCCCGCAGAAGATCATCCGCTGTCTTGAAAATCACATTGTGTCCCTGTTCCATCAGCTGGATCGCTATCGCCGCCGCAAGGTGCGTCTTTCCGGTTCCAAATGTCCCCTCGATGTACAGCCCGTCCCCGTTTGCCATGTGTGCCGTGAAGTTGTCGGCGTATTCTTTGGCTACCCGGTGTGCCTTGGTGCGTCCCGGCGTGTCCGTCTGGAAGTTTGCGAATGTCCGGGCGAGAAATCGCTTTTTCATGCCGCTCTGCGCCAGCGCAGTCTCTATCCGTTTCCTGCGGCTGAGTTCTTCCTGCTGCCGCCGTTCTTCCTCTTGCCGCCGCTGTTCTTCGGCTTCCAGTGCGTCCCACTTTGCCTTTGCCTGTTCGCACTCGCACCGCAACGGCACACTTGACCACCGTTCCACCTCCCACTCGTATGCGCTGTTCTGCCGATGCCGCATGATGCCGATGTGTTCAAGCGTTGCGCCGCAGAATTCGCACCGTCCCGGCTCTGGGAGTACCAGCGGCTCTGCCTTGCGTTCGTGAAATCCCAGGAAGATGCTATCGTCTCCCCAAGGGTTCAGCCCTTTGACTGCCATCCTGGTTTTGTGCGCCAGCCGCCGTATCTGCGTAACTGTGGCGTAATTCGGCGGGGTTGTCAGGCCGGTTGTGCCGTAGTACCCGTTGCCGAAATAGCAGACCGCCTGTTTAACTGTCAGCGTCTGTGTCGCTATCTGCGCTTCTAAAGCCTGTGCTTCGCTGGAAGTCAGCGTATCCGTCTGCGCCGCCGATTCTTTCCGTCTTTCTTCCGGCATTTGCCGCACCTCCTTCTTGGGCTGGTATCTCATCAAGCCATCGTGTCTGCCTGAGCCATGTTGCCGGGTTCGGGATGTACTGCCCTCCGTCCCGCTGCCATTGCGGGTTGCGGCTGGCGTGTGCCTTGACGCTTGTCAGGATTTGCTCGAATAAAGCCTTGTCCGGCTTCAGCCGTTTCCAGACCTTGAGTGCGTCACCCTTGCCCTGCTTTTTCGGGTAAATCGCCCAGAATTGCTCGAATCGCCTTTCCTGCGCATCCGGCTCGACACCCTCGCTCGTCCCCCCGCTTGCGGGGGGTGAGGGGGGTACTGTCCTGTCCTGTTCCTGTACGGTAGGGTTCTGTCCTTTACTGTCCTGTCCTGTACTGTACTGTAGGGGCGGGACTGTCCCGTTTTCTGCGGGACTGTCCCACGGGACAGGTTCGGGACAATCCGCTTTTTCTTTTGGGACAGCGGCGGGACTTGCGCCTGTGTCCCGCCCTGCTTCTGCTTCCGCTTTCTTCCTTGCGCGGTATTCCGCTTTCCTGTCCCGTTCCTTTTTCCGGCTTTCGATGCGCTTGTCCCCAAGCTGTCCCGAATAATCATACCAGTCATGGATTGTAATGGTTCCAGTATCGCTGTTGTCTAAAAACCCCGCAGAAATCAGTGCGGCTTTCGCCTTGGTGGGGTCTTTGCCCTCGTACCCGATTGCGTCTGCGATCTCGTAATCGTCAAACTTTGAGAGGTCACCGTCCGGCGCGAAGTCAATCGCCCACCACCAAAGGCAGTGCAAATGCCCGATTGCGGCCGCCACCGTGACCTTCAGTTCCCTTGCAAGGCGTTTGGTCTTGTAGTGGTGGCGTAGTTCTTGGTGGCTTTCTATCCAAGCCATTCACCAACACCTCCTATCCCATTGAGACCTCGCTGCCGTTGTCCCCTGCGGTCACTGTGATGTTCTGCGCAAATCTCGCTTTCAGCTGCGGGTCGTGGCTGATTGCCAGAATCCTCATGTCCGGGTTACGGTTCGCCATGTTGGTGAGCGCATCCGCGTATGCGTCCGTGCCGTCCCCATCCAGGAAGGGCGGCTCGTCAATGAAAAGCATCCCCAGCTGTACCCCGGCTCTCCGGGCTTTCACGTCTGCCAGCGCAAGGGTAACCGCCAGCGCAATCTTGACCTTTTCGCCGCCGCTGTGACTGCTGTAAGGTCTGCACCCGCCCGTCAGACTGGTGATCCAAACGTCCAGGCTGTTGACGATCTTGCTGTTGGTCTTGTTCTCACGCTCTGTGCGGAAATCCACCGCCATCCTGCCGCCCGTCATCGCCGAGAGGATTGCGTTTGCTCTGCCCTGTATCTCCGGCACGATGCCCCGGATGATGACGTACTGGATGCCGTCAATCCCGAAGCTGTTTTCCAGCGTCTGGTAGTCGGTCAGGGCTTTTGCCGCTGCGCTCTTTTCGTCCCGGTAGGTCTCCCATTGGGCTTTTGCGTCTGCGATGGCTTCCAGCTTTGCCTGTAAGCCGCCCATCCGGGTTGCCAGCGATTCGATGTCCTGTTCCAGCTTCGTTTTCTGGCCTTTCAAAAATTCCAGCCCTGTCAGCGCGTCCTTCTCCGGCACTCTCGACTGCATCTCTGCGGCTTCCTGCGCCGCCACAGCCGCGTCCTGCCGCGTTTTTTCGATGTCCTTGGTCAGTATGTCCACTGTGGTCTGCAAAGCCGTCACGGTCGCTACAGCGGCGGCACATCGTGCTTGCAGGGCGGCTGTCCGTTCCTTTGCTTGGATTTCGCTGCGGAGTGCCTTTGCCGTCTCTGCGCTCTTTGTGAGCGGCTCTGTCCGGCTCTGGATGTCTGCGGCTTCCTTTTCTGCGTCCTCAGCCGCCTGTTTCTGTTCGGCGATCTGCCTGTCAAGCTGTGCGATGGTTGCCGCCGCCGCTTCCAGGCTTGCCGCCTGTGCCGCCAGCGTTGCCGCCTTGCGCTCTCTCTGTCCGAGTGCGTCCAGTTCCCCTTGCGGGTTCCCCAGCTTCTCCAGCTGGCTCTGTGCGTCCGCTATCTCTTTTTGGGTTTGCTCATATTTCGCCCTGTCCGCAGTCTTGACGGCGTTCAGTTCCTGTTCAAGCCCTGCGATGCTGGATTTTGCCGCCTGTGCGTCCTTCAGAAACTCGCAGGATGCGGTTTCGGCTATCGGGCATCCGCTGGCGGTCAGAAGCTGTGCCTTTTTCTGCGCTGTCTCCAGCTGTGCTTTGAGGTTCCCGATCCGCACCCGGCTGTCAGCGAGGAAGGCCTGCGTTTCCGCTTTCAATTCCGAAATGCGCCGGGTCCAGTCTGCCTGTGCCGCCAGCCTGGGGGTGAGGGCTTGCCGCTCTGCCCGTACTGCGTCCATTTCCCGCACGGCGGCTTCGATTTCGTCCCTGCGATTCAGTGTTGCCGCCTGTCCCTGTCTGGCGGTCTGAAGCTGGGCGGCTTTGTCCCGCGCCGCCTGTGCGCTCATCCGCAGTTTCGTAAGCCTGTCGGTCAGCGTCTGAAGCTGGGCTTCGTCCTGTGCCAGCGGTTCGAGCCGTTCCCGCGCCTGTGCGACTTCCTGCGCCGCCTGTGTCGCTGCGTCTGCCATCGCCGCCAGTGCGGATGCGCTTTCCATCTCTGTCCGCTGCTTTTGCAGTTCCCGCTCTTTTTCCTGCGCCTGTGCGCCCAATTTTGCGGCTTCCTGCGCCTTTTCCTGGGCTTGCCGTATAAGTTCCTGCCTGAGTGCTTCCTCGCGCTCCTGCGCCTTTATTTGCCCCTCTACGGCGGTCATCTGCGCTGCGTAGAGTGCCTTGTCCTTCTCGCACTCGCTCAGTTCGCTCTCGACCTGTTCCCTTGCCGCCATCTGCGTGTCCAGGACGCTCATGCGGTCATGGAGTGCCGCCAGCTTGCGCCGCCGTTCGGTCGCTTTGTCCTTTGCGATTTCCTCTGCCCGGTCGTAAAGCCCCAGGTTGAGAAGGCTGGACAGGACTTCCATCCTGCGGTCGCTGTCGGATTCCAAGAAAATCCCGTATGCGTCCTGCCGGATCAGAGCGATGGAGCAGAAGGTCTGGCAGTCCATCCCAATCGTGCGGATTATCTTTTCCTGCGTCAGCGGCATGGTGGTATCGCCGTAGTTCTCCCATTCCCCGGTGTCCCGGTTTTTCCTTGCCAGTGCCAGCGTCCCTTTGCTCTTGGTGCGGGTTCTTGCCACCCGGTACTCGTAGCCGCCCATCTCAAACTCGAAGGTGATTGCGCCCTTCTTTTCGCCCTCGCGCACCCATTCGCCCTTCGCTCCGTCCCGACTGGTTTCGTACAGGCAGTCCGCGATGGCATCCATGAACAGGCTGCTCTTGCCTACGCCGTTCTGCCCGTTGACCATCGCCATGCGGATTTCCTCAAAGTCAAACGCGGCGTGTGTGTAGCTGCGGTAGTTCGTGACCTCAATCCGTTTCGGAAGAAACGCCCCGGTGTGCTGGTTGGCTTCCCGACCGTCATCGGCTTGCCGGATGATGGGGTCTGCCAGTTCGTCCAGCCGCTTGATGTCATCGTCCGTCAGCTTGCCGTCCGTTTCCTGCACCGTAGTCAGGTAGCTGTGCAGTGCCGCCCTGGGATCATCCTCTGTCGCAGTCTCTGTGACCAGCGTGTCCTGCGGTTCGTCCCGGATGAAGTCAGCCACATAAAACGCGCCCTGTTGCATCAGGCTGGTTTGCAGTGCCGCCCGGTTCAGTGCCTTTTCCTGTTCCTGCGTGGCGTTGTAGAAAACCCGCAGGATTGCGCCCTCTGCCTGGAATGGCACTCCGTCCAGCGTCCCGGTCTCGATGAATCCCGCCAGCTGTTCGTCTGTCAGCTTCAGCGTCAGGTGTCTGCGCTCCGGCGTGTGAATGAAGCGGCTCTGGATGACCTCGTTCCCCTCGATTTCGTGAATGTAGAAGCCGTGTTCCATGCCCTCATCATTGAACGTCAGCTGGTTCGGGCTGCCGCTGTAATAGGCCGGCGTGTTGCATCCGAGCCGCTGGGGTTTGTGGATGTGTCCGAAGCACCCCAGCGTCACCCCTGCGCTGTCGATGGTCTGCGGCAGGATCACCACGTCCTGCCCCGCGAGGAAGGTCTGACCGCTCTCTGATTCGCACCCTGCGACCGTGTAATGCGCCACCAGAATCCTGGCGGCCGGCTTCGTCTTGTAGGCTTCTGCCGAAAGCCCCATGATGATTTCGTTGACCAGCGTGGTGGCGTTTTTGTTCTCTGTCTCCGCATCTGCGTCCGGCATGAACACCCGAAGCCGCCCCTTGTCAAATCCCGGCATGGCGAGAATCTGCACATCCCCTGCGCTCGTTTTGAGCGTGTCCACCTCCGGGGCTGTGTAGATGGTCAGGTTGTGCATCCCCTGGGTGAGAATCCGCAGGGTGTTGAACGCTTTCGGGTTGTCGTGGTTCTGCGTCCCGAAAAGAAGCGCCACTTTTTCGCATTCCCTGCAGAGCGGCCGGATGAAGTCGGTCACCGCCGCGTCTATGTCATCCAGTGCCGTGTCTGCCCATACCCGGCTGCGGTTGAAAAGGTCCCCGGCGATGATTGCCACCTGCGGCTTCTCGACCGCCGCCGTCTGCGCTATCGCCCTCATGCATTTCAGCGTGTCCTCGCGCCGTGCGTTCTGCCCATCCTTGACGGGACCGTTCAGATCCCCCAGGTGAAGGTCGGCGCAGTGTAAAATCTTCATCATCTGCCATTCCTCCCGTTATTCGCTTTCTGGCAGTCCGGGCAAAGACACCGACCGAATCTCCGCGTGGAGAAATCCCGGATTGCTTCCGGTGTCCATTTCTGCCCGTTCCTGCTTGCCGTTTCGGTTATCAGTTGTCCGCACCCCTCGCATACGATGCCCTGCGGCTGCTGTGGGGTCGGCGCATCGTCCCAAGGAAGCGCATCCGATTCGTTGTCCTGGTAGTCGCTTTCCCGGTAGGGTTCGCCTGTGTCTGCCGCGTCCTCTGCCGCCATCTGAATCGCCCCGTCCGACAGTGCCAGCGGCTGCTGTGCCTGTTGTGCGATCTGCGGCTGTGCGGCTGTAGTCTCGAACAGCAGTCCCATGTCCCGGAGCGAGTTGCTGATTAAGGCGTTCCGCATCTCCGGCGCATCCAAATTCGGGACGATGTGGGCGATCACAAAGGGCTTTTGCAGTTCCTGCAGGGTGTAGCCCTGCGCCAATCCGAGGGCGGCTCTCAGGCATCTCATGTACGCTTTGGTCTCTGCCATGCTTGCCCTGTGCGGCAGGAACCGTTTATACTGCGCATCCGTCATGGACGCTTTCTCCAGCGAGCAGTCGATTTCCTTGCTTTTGGTAATCAGCCGGAAGCCGCCACTCGGCTCCGGCACCCGGACGGTCACCGTGTGCTTTACATCGTAGGCGTGGGGGCAGCTCCCGCAGGACTGCGCCTTTCCCGTTGCTTTCGCCATCTCGATACACCGCTTGCAGACCTCCGGCTGTTCGCCCTCGTTCTGGACGATGCTGATGTTCGCTGCCGCCGCCAGCTTTGTGCCGCCGACTGCGGTAATGGCGTACTTGCCCGTCTGCTTGTCGTAGTAGATGTCCTTGCTGGAGTTCGTGTTTGTGTCCAGCCGCACCTCGTTCACGATGATTTTCTGCATCGCGCTCATGACCTGCATCGAGGTCACGGGGATCAGGACGTTGTACTTGTCCCGTGGGTAGTTGTTCAGCTGGACGATAGTGTCTTGCGCTGTCATCATTGTCTATGCTCCTTTCGGTCTAATGCCACGGCATTTCGCCGTCATCGTACTCTCCTGCGTCCATCGGCAGCTCGTACTGCGCCGCTTGGGTCGCTTCCTGCTTGCTGTCCGCAAAGAAAATCTGGTCTGCGGTCAGTTCGTAGGCTTTCCGCTTCACGCCGTTGCGGTCGGTGTAGCTGCGGGTCAGCATTTCGCCCTGCACCACCACCCGCTGTCCTTTGTGGAGGTATTTGCTGGCAAATTCGCCGCGTTCCCGCCAAGCGACCACATCGAAAAAGTCAGTAGCCGCCTTGCCCTTGGTGCGCTTGCGCTCCACCGCCAGCGTGAAGGTTGCGACCATCACGTTGTTCGGTGTCATCCGCAGTTCCGGCTCTGCCGTGAGCCGTCCCATAAAAACGCAAATGTTCATGGTCTGTTCCCCCTTTCTCTGAAATCCCCATTGACAAAAACCGTTGTCTTTGGGTATAATGGGGTTGCGTCAGAGCGTTGTCATTCGCTTTGTTCGCTTTCGGTTATGGGTGCAGTCTGCTATGTCCGGCAGGCTGCGCTCTTTTTTTGCGTTCAAAGCGTCCTCGCTCATTCTGTCCCCCTTGCCTATGCCGCTTCGATGCTCTTTGTCCTGTAGTCGTAGCTGACCGTGTGCGTCTTGCCGGCCGCCGTCCGCACCGTCCTGCGGTACTTTCCATCTGCGTGGGTCTCTGCGACCGTCTCGCAAGCCGGGAGGTGCTGCGCTATGTACTCGCTGGTTGCCGCCTGTGCGCTTGCGTACAGCTTTTCGGCCACCCGGTAGAAAACATCGAATGCCCTTTGTCCTGCTTCGTTGTATGGGATCGTCATTCTACTCCCTCCGCGTAAACGATGACCGACAGCAGTTTGCTGTTGATTTGTCGGACAAACTCCATCGCTTTTTTGAAATCCGGCTTTTCGTGTTCCTCGACCTTGCCGTTCTCCATGATCCGCTGGATGTCATCGACCACCTGTCTCAGCCGCCACTCTGCGATGGAAAGCTGGGCGATCATGTCTCCGTGCGTCTGCGGCATTACCACGTCCGGGAGGTATTTTCCCAGGACGCTGGTGTTCCTCAAATGCCACCACGCCAGCAGCGGTGACTTGTAGTGATTGCTCATTGCGTCCACGATGTCATCCGGCACTTTTGCTCGGTCGTTTTCGTAGTCCGAGAGCGTCCGTGGGGAAATCGCCAGCAGTTCTGCCGCCGCTTCCTGCGTAAACCCTGCGGATGTTCTGCACAATTTGTAGAGATTCTCGCATTCGCTGCTCGTGGTACTCACCTCTCTTTCGGTTTATAATCTTGTTCAAGGGCTGTAAGCAGTTCCTCAGTCATGGCTTCCAGGATGGCATCGAGCCGTTTGTCCCCGGATGCCCGTTTCGCCGCCGTAGTCGGCGGTTTCTGGTGAGTAGTGCTACCCCCCCCCCGCACTTTTTGGGAAGTTGTGGGAGATTTCGGGTTAGTCGGTCTCTTTGCCACGCTGAATCCCTCCGTCCTCCGGGATGTAGGTTTCCCCCTGCTCTGCGGCAAGGGCCTTGTTCAGCAGCGTGGAACACGCCCGCGCGAGGGACAGTCGGTGCATCCACGCCCAATCGTTCAGCGTGTTGTAGATGTCCTTCTGCATCCTCACAGAAAAGCACTGGTAATCCGCACCGCGCTCCTGTCGCTCCTGTACTGCCATGCTCTCACCTCCTTAAAAATTTGCGTTTTTCTCTTTCAATTCGGGTTCGTTTGTGGTATAGTGGTTATGCGGTTATGTGGTGTACATCAAGCAAGGACGCTCTTTCTCGATTGCGTCTATGCTCGTTTGCTCTTTTATAATACCGCTTCACTTGTGGTTTGTCAAGCCCTTTTGATGAATTTTCAAGAGAATTGGTGGGCGTTCTCTATTGCGAGGCTTTGAGGTTCGCTTTTCTGCTGATAGTGCGGCGTAAACCGTCAGTCGTTCGTGGGTGCGTCCGTCATCTCTTGTGCGACTTTTTAAGAGCAAATGACGCAAAATCTAAACCGATATGGAGGTGTTCCAAGTGACAATAAACGAACGGGTATTCCGGCTTTTGGATGAAAGCCACCGAACGCAAAAAGAATTTTCGACTTTTATTGGGGCGGGAGAACGCGGGGTAGGAAATTGGCGGACACGCGGCTCTGATCCCCCTGCGAAGTTGATTCCAAAAATCGCCGAATTCTTCAGCGTGTCTATGGAATGGCTGTTGACCGGGGAGGAACACCCTCGTGATTCCTTCGTGAATAACGGCTCTGTCTCCGGGAATCTGGGGCCGCACACGGGGACGATCATCGTCCGCAACGGCGGGGAAAAGCTGCTCTCCGAGGAATGCGCCGAGTTGGTGCGGGTGTATGAATCGCTGGATGTCCGGCAGCGTATCCAGCTGTTGAAAGCCGCTTTCGAGATTGCTGACGGCTCTGAATCTGAAAAATCCGAGTAGGAGGTATGTCTATGTGTGTGTCTGAATCTGTGTCGCGGTCTGTCCGGGTCCGCGGCTCTTGCGCCGATTGGCTGCCGCTGGT
>OFFW01001071.1_pt1 | contig 17181 bp, 12 predicted proteins | sample 1521501 | NCBI WGS metagenome assembly OFFW01 (sample SAMEA3504107, study PRJEB24116) | mouse gut metagenome | biome: mouse gut; feature: mouse-associated habitat; material: faeces | place: Denmark | collected 2011
GGTCACTGCAATCGCCAATATAATAATACATCCCCCGTAAAAAATTTTTTTTGCGGTGTTTTTTATGGAAAAAGAACGGCCGTCCCTCCGCCCGCTTTTCTTTTGCGTCTTTTTGTTTTCCTGCTCTTTGTTTTTCTGCTCGTAACAGGAAAGCAGATAATTCTGCATAGGCTCGTTTTTCTCATAAAAGATGTAACAGCCTTCTTTTTTTCCGGGCAGTTCCCGGCCTTTCGCATAAATATTAACGTATCCTATCAGTTCGTAATCCCCGAAAAATTCTCTTCTGACCTGCTCCTCGTTTTTGCCCCTCTCCAGACCGCCAATCACGCTGGCAGCTCCGTATATCATATAAAAACTGCGGTTGTTCTTATGATAAACATGTCCGAAAAGCGCGGCGCGCCCCGGAAGCGCTCCCGCCTCCTTTTTGAGTTCCCTCAGGTATGCATAAACGTAATCCTCCAGATATACCCGTTCTTTGTCGTTCGTCTTTCCAACCTGCTTTACGATTTCCGGAAGCTGCATTTTACAATCCTCCTCCCCTTAATTCCCTCTTTGTTTCCCGCCAATACCGGCGGCCCGGCCCGCCCGGACTTTACCGGGACAAATCCGCAGCGAGGCTTGTACCTGTTTAAAGTTTAGCACAAGATAAGGGTCAGATGGATTGTAAAGCATCGTTTCTATTCCGCATTTTCTGTAAATCTTTCTTTGCGGGACGCGCGCCGGAAGAATACGGGCTCTCCCTGAAGCGGCTTTCGTTATTTACACAGACCGAAGCGGTAAACCGTCATGCTTTCATACTTTCTCTCCGGTCCGAATATCGCGGAAGGAAATTCCGGCTTATTGGGCGTGTCGGGAAAATACTGTGTCTCCAGGCACAGTCCGCCTCTGGGTCCGTATTCTGCCCCCTCTTTTCCGGCCTGCTTTTCCACACCGTTCCCGGCATAAAACTGTACGCCGGGCAAATCCGTATACGCCCGCATTTCGCGGCCGGATACCGGCTCCTCCACCACCGCAAATTCACGCAAAGTCCCGTCGGCGCCGTCGATAACCCAGTTGTGGTCATAGCCGCCGGTCAGACTAAGCTGCTTGTTGTCGGCATCGATATCCGCTCCGATTTTCTTTGCCTCCGTGAAGTCAAAAGGCGTTCCGGCCACGGATTTCACCTCCCCTGTGGGAATCGCGCCCGAAACCACCGGCGTGTAAGCGCCGGCCTTGAGGGTGAGAATATGGTCGCAAACAGAACCGCTTCCCTGTCCCGCAAGGTTAAAATATGTATGGTTTGTCATGTTGATGACCGTATTCTTATCGCTTTCGGCCTCGTATTTAATCTTCAGCTCGTTCTCCTGTGTGAGAATATAGGTAACCCATACCTTTTTATTGCCGGGAAATCCCATACTGCCGTCCTCGTCCTCAAGGAAAAACGTAACGCCATCCTCCTTTTCCGAGGCGCTCCAGATTCTTTTGTGGTATCCCAGCTCCTTGTGGCTGTGAAGGTTATTCTCACCGTCGTTTTTGTCAAGCCGGCAGAGCTGTCCGTCCACCGTAAAAGCCGCCCCGCCTACGCGGTTGGCGTTAGGGCCCACTGTAGCGCCGAAAAATCCGCCGTTTTCAAAGTAGGGCTCCAGCGTATCGTAGCCCAAAACCACGTCCTTTACTTTTCCCTCTTTATCGGGCACAAATAAGTTCACCAGGATTGCTCCGTAATTAATCACACCGGCTCTCATGCCTTTTTCGTTTTCCAGCCAGTAACGGTAAATTTCCTGTCCGCTTTTTGTTTTTCCGAAAATTTCTTTTTTTACCATTATTTATACCGGGACGCAGGCATAAAGCCTGCATTTTATCCTTTCTTCTCTCAACTTTTACATTTCCACTCTGCCTTCAAGCGCCCGTAAGAGCGTGACTTCGTCAATGTATTCCAGGTCGCCGCCCACCGGCACGCCGCTGGCAATCCTGCTCACCTTAATCCCCGTGGGTTTAATCAGCTTTCCGATATACATCGCCGTGGTTTCCCCCTCAAGGCTGGAATTTGTGGCGATAATCACTTCAGTAATATCATTCTGCAGGCGGGCGATAAGCTCTTTCAGCTTAATATCCCCCGGCCCGATTCCCAGCATGGGCGAAATCGCCCCGTGAAGCACATGGTAAATGCCCTCGTATTTGCCGGTTTTCTCATAGGCCGCCAAATCTCTCGTATTTTCCACCACCATGATTGTGCCGTGGTCCCTCTTTGTATTCGCGCACACCGGGCAGACTTCACTGTCGGTTAAGGTAAAGCATTCCCTGCAGTAACGAACATTTTCCTTGGCGTCGGTAATGGCTTTCACCAGCCTTTTCACCTTCCCCTCCGGAAGGTTTACCAAGTGAAAAGCCAGCCTTTGCGCTGACTTGGAACCAATGCCCGGCAAGCCGGACAACTCGTCTATTAGCCTGTTGATATGTCCGCTGTACAAATCCATCAGAAAGGAAGGCCCCCTCCCAGTCCGAGACCGCCTGCCATCTTGCCCATGATTTCATTGTTGGCGTCGTCCGCCATGCGAAGAGCCTCGTTTGTGGCCGCCATCACCAGGTCCTCGAGCATTTCAATATCATCGGGGTCGACTACCTCCTGTGAAAGCTTCACTTTTGCCACTTCCTTCTTTCCGGTAACCGTCACCTCCACCGCGCCGCCTCCGGCCTTTGCGGTAAACTCCTTCGTCTCCAGCTCCTTCTGGCTTTCCTCCATCTGGCGCTGCATTCTCTGCGCCTGCTTCATCAGATTGTTCATGTTGCCGGGAATACCGCCGCCCGGAAATCCTCCACGTCTTGCCATGTCAGTATAAATCCTCCATTTCTTCGTCTAATTCTTCCACTTCCATATTAATAACCTGACTGACCAGTTTTGTCAAATCAGGATATATATCTTCGGAATTTTGTCCCGGACGGGCGCACTGCACCTCGACCTTCATTTCCTTTCCGGTAAATCCCGCGATGATTCTCTCTAATTCTTCCCTGTGCTGGCTGTCCCTGAAATAATCAAAGGGCAGGCCGTCCGAAACCACCACAAGCAGATTGCCGTCCCCGGAAAGGCTGGGAAACGCCGTTTTCAGATAGGCTTTCATGGGCATGGCGGCTTCCCCCACAATGGCGGGCCATTTTCCCACCGCCGCTTTCACATCCTCCGGCACCGCTTTGGGCAGATTGGCCGGTATTACCGCGCCCTCTCCCCGGGTATTTGCGCCCAGGCCGCTTTCCCCGCCGGCAGTTCCCGCTCCCGGTTCAAACGCTCCCCGGTCGGACGCCGCCAAAACAGGGATTCCCTTTTCCATCTTCTCTTCCAACTGCCGGACCCGGTCCAAAAGGGACTGGGCGTCCGTCTCCATTGCAGGTCTGCACAGCTTGATTAACGTCAATTCCACCAGTATTCTTTTCTGGGAAGCGTACCGGATTTGCCCCGACAGTTCCGACAATACCCGGATGTAACGCATAATGACGTCGTTTTCCGCCATCTGTGCCTCCTCCTTTAACCGGAGGAGGTTTTCCGTGGATATGTCGATTACATCCTCCATTCCGTCCGCCGTCTTTACCAGAAGAAGGTTTCTCAAATACCAGGTAAAGTCCGAAACAAACTGCACAAGCTCCCGGCCCTGCATCACGATTTCTTCCAGCAGGGAAATGGCTCCCGTCACGTCGCCGCTAAGAACCACACGCAGCAGCCTGCTGAACACCTCCGTGTCCACGGCTCCCAGCACGTCCAGCACTTTATCATAGGTAAGTTCCTGCCCGAAATGAAAGGCAATACACTGGTCTAAAAGGCTTAAGGCGTCCCGCATGGAGCCGTCCGCCGTCTTTGCAATGTATCTGACCGCCTTTTCCTCTATGGAAACCTGCTCCTTTTCCGTAAGCTCCTTTATCCTTCCGGATATGGTATCAATGGTAATCCGCCTGAAATCATACCGCTGGCATCTGGACATAATGGTAATCGGTATCTTGTGGACCTCCGTTGTGGCCAGTATGAAAATCACATAAGAAGGGGGCTCCTCCAATGTCTTAAGCAATGCGTTGAAAGCCCCTATGGAAAGCATATGAACTTCATCAATAATATAAACCTTATATTTCCCCTCTGCGGGAGAATAGGCCACTTCATCCACAATCTCACGGACGCTGTCCACACCGTTGTTGGACGCCGCGTCAATTTCAATGACGTTCATGGATGCGCCCGCCGAGATTGCCCTGCAAAGGGCGCACTCGCCGCAGGGGCTCCCGTCCCTTTGATTTTCGCAGTTGACCGCCTTTGCGAAAATTTTTGCAATGGTGGTCTTTCCGGTTCCCCTGGTTCCGCAAAAAAGGTACGCGTGGCTTGTGCGCTCCGCTTTTATCTGATTCCTTAACGTTGTGACGATATGTTCCTGACCCTTTACATCCTCAAAGGTCGCAGGACGAAATTTTCTGTAAAGGGCTGTGTACGACATATCTTCCCTTTCCTCTCTCTGCCTTGCCTTACGAAAGCGGCGCAGCTTATGCAGGGCAGGTACGTAAGTACCCGTCCCGCCCTGCCGCGCCGGACTGCCGGCATTAATCTCCGAAGCTGATTCCCAGCATTTTTGCTTCTTTTACAATGGTCGCGTCAGGAGAAACCATTTTCAGTTTTCCCGCCACATCCTCCAAAGGTACTTTCACCACTTCGCGGTCCTTGTAGCCAACCATGAAGCCGTACTCGCCTTTTAAAATCAGACTGCCGGCTTCCGCTCCCAGACGGCTTGCAAATACGCGGTCGTAAGGGCAGGGACTTCCGCCTCTTTGCGTATGGCCCGGAACCGTAACCCTTACCTCATGGCCCGTCTTGTCGTAAATCTGCTGCGCAAGCTCGTAGGACACCGAAGGGAATTTGTAATGCTTCATCTTTTCTTTATATTCTTTCTTGGACAGCTTGGCGTCTTCCTTGGAAATTGCGCCCTCCGCCACAGCCAGAATCGTGAACCTGCTGCCGTTTTTGTTGCGCTCTTCTATTTTGTTCACTACCTTTTTGATATCGTAGGGGATTTCGGGAATCAAAATGATGTCCGCGCCGCCTGCCATACCGGCATTTAAGGTAAGCCATCCCACCTTGTGGCCCATAACCTCCACGATAAATACCCGGCCGTGGGATGCCGCAGTGGTATGGATGCAGTCGATTGCGTCGGTCGCAATATTAACCGCGCTCTGGAAACCAAAGGTCATGTCCGTTCCCCACAAATCATTGTCAATGGTCTTGGGAAGCGTGATGACATTCAGGCCGTTCTGTCTTAAAAGATTGGCCGTCTTGTGGGTTCCGTTGCCGCCTAAAACCACCAGACAGTCCAGACGCAGCTTGTAATAGTTCTGCAGCATGGCGTCAACCTTGTCCAGCCCGTTTTCATCGGGGTCCTGAATGGTCTTAAAGGGAGTGCGGGAACTGCCCAGGATGGTTCCTCCCTTTGTGAGTATACCGGAGAAATCATGTCCTCCCAGCATACGGAAATTCCCGTAAATAAGGCCCTTATAGCCGTCGAGAAAACCATAAATTTCAACTTTTTCATTGCTGTTTACGAGACACTTTACAACGCCTCGCATGGCGGCATTTAATGCCTGACAGTCGCCGCCGCTTGTCAGTAAACCAACTCTTTTCACTTTTCCCGTCCTCCTTTTTCTATGCTTTCGGTATAATTTTATAGTACTTATTATTATACATAATCCGGCGTGTATCTACAACCTTTTTGAAAGGCTAATTTTCCGTCATTCAATTGATTTGAGCGACTCGGCCATATTGATTTTTTCCAGCTTGAAATACATAAGGCCGTTCACAAGCATGGCGAAAACAAAGGTGTAAACAATACTCCACAGATAGCTGTCCGGCATAATCACGGTTTTAAAGGAAACCATATCGATATTGATGTTGTACATCACAAACCAGTGCAGCCATTTTCCAAGGCCAAGTCCCAGCACGGCTCCCAGGGCGGTAAGCACGAGATTTTCCCTGAAAACGTAATCAGCCGTCTCCCTGGCGTAAAAGCCAAGGACTTTGATTGTGGCAATCTCCCGAATCCGCTCCGTGATGTTGATATTTGTCAGATTGTAAAGCACGATAAAGGCAAGGCTTCCCGCGCAGACAATAATCAGGATAACAATGTAGTCCATGCTTTCCATCATCGTGCCGATTCTCTCCCGCATATCCTCAATGACGGAAACGGCAAGCACGTTTTTCCTGTCGGAAAGAGCCGCGGCGGTCTCATGGATATCTTTTTCCTCCCGCACCACCACAAAGGCGTTTTTATATTCCGGGACGGCTCCAGTCTGCTCTTCATAGGTTTCCCTGTTAATATAAATAAAATTATCGACAAAGTTTTCGCACAAAGCAGTCACCTTTACCGTCAGGCTCTTCCTGTCGCCGTCCCGCAAAGTCACTTCGTCTCCTGCCCTGATTCCCATGCTCTCCGCAATCTTGGCAGTAAGAACCGCCTCTCCCTTTTTGGGGTAGGAAATTTCTTCCCCCTCTTCCGTGTGCAGATTTAAAAAGGCGGCGATTTCCTCCACGTCCTCCGGTACTTCCAGATATATTGACTTTGTCCGGCCGCCAAAATCCAAATCCAGGTTCTTTTCGTACCTGCAGGCAATTTTCTCCAGCATACCGTCCGTCTCTTCGGCCAGCCTGTCAATGTCATCTCCCGTCACCGCGTCCGAAAAAGTGACATCAATGTCATATATTTGAATCTCGTCATACTGCAGCTCCGCAATATTCATTATGGAATCCTTCACGCCAAAGCCCGTAACCAACAGAGCCGTACAGCCGCTGATTCCCAGTATCATCATAAAAAATCTCTTTTTGTATCTGATAATGTTTCTCACCGAAACCTTATGCAGAAACTTCATCCTGCTCCAGATAAACGTCACCCGCTCAAGGAAAATCCGTTTTCCGCTTTTCGGCGCTTTGGGACGAATCAGGTTCGCAGGCACGCTTATCAGCTCGTGCCGGCAGGAAAACCAGGCCGCTCCCATGGAACACAAAAGGGAAACCGCCACGGACACTGCCGACAGCGGGAAGTCAAAATAGTACTCGATTTCTCCCATGCTGTACATAATTCCGTAACCCATCCATATGACTTTCGGGAAAAGCCATGTGCCGATGATACAGCCAAAAAGGGCGCCGGCCGCAGCCGCCGAACCGGCGTAAAACAGGAATTTCCCCATGATGGCGCCGTTTCCGTAGCCAAGCGCTTTCAGCACGCCAATCTGCGTCCTTTGTTCCTCCACCATCCTGTTCATGGTAGTCATGCAGACCAGCGCCGCCACCAGAAAGAAGAATACCGGAAATACATTGGCGATTGCCGCCACGATATTGGAATCGCTTTCATAGCAGACATAACCCACATTGGTATTTCTGGTAAGCGCATAGCTGTCCGGTTCCTCAAGGTCCGCAAGCTCGGCTCTGGCGTCGTCAATCTTCTGCTGGGCGTCCGCCACTTCCGTTTCAAACTCGGCCTTTGCGTCGCCGTACTCTGTTTTGGCGTCTGCAAGCTCCGTTTTTCCGTCCTCCAGTTCCGCGCGGCCTTCCTCCAAATCCGCCTGGGCTTTGACGATATCCTTCCTGGCCTGGGCCAGCTTCTCTCTGCCGTCGACAAGCTCGGCTTTTCCCTCCTCCAGCTCCACCCTGGCCTCCTCAAGTTTGACTTTTCCGTCCTCCAGCTCGGCTCTGGCATTGGTAACTTCCGTCTTTGCAGACTGCAACTCCGCTTCCGCTTCCATCAGAACCTTTTCGTTGTGCTGAATTATCGCGCAGGCATCCGCAATCTGGTCTTTGCCCTCCTGAAACTGCCCCTTGTAGGACTGGATTTCCGCAAGGCCTGTGCGAATCTGCCGAAGGCCGTCTTCGAGCTGGGATTTGCCGGACTCAAGCTGGGATTGGTAAGCGGCAATCTGGGCTTCCCCCTGGGCAATCTGCTTCAGACCTTCTTCACATGCCGCTAATTTATAAGCCCATTCCGCATATTCGGGAGACGTCTTGTCTGTCGGTTCATTCTGTTTCAAATATCCTATCGTATTATTTAAATCAATTTTCTGCGCTTCCAGTTCCCCCGCCGCACTGCCAAGCTCCGCTTCCTTACTCTCAAGTTCCCTCGCCTGAGCCGACAGCTCCTCTTCCTTTTCCAGAAGTTCCGACTCCTGTGCAAGCAGCGGCGCTTCCTGCTCCACCAGTTCCTCTTCTTTGGCCTTTAATTCCTCTTTCGCCTCGCTTAACTCATCCCATCCTTTTGCAAGCTCCAGCTCATTGGCAAAAATCTCCCACTCATGGTATTTCAGCTCCTCGTCCGCATCCTTAATTTCCTGTTCCTTTTCCGCTATTTCCTGTTCGCCGTCGATAATTTCCTGCTCGCCGTCGATGAGTTCCTGTTCGCTGTCCGCTATTTCTTTTCTGCCGTCCGCAAGCTCCTTTTCTCCGTCGGTAAGCTCCTGCTGCCCGTCAATAAGCTCCTGCTCGCCGTCCAGAATTTTCTGCCACGCGTCGGCAAGCTCCGTTTCGGCTTCCGCTTTCTTGTCGTCCAGCTCCGTCTGGGCGTCGTCGATTTTTTCCTGAGCCGTGACAAGCAGCTCTTCATACCGCCCCTTCGCCAGAAGATTCGTCTTTTCCTCTACCCTGTCGATAATCGCGTCTATATAATCCTCGTACTCGTCGGAGTAAATGTCATACTTCTCCTTTGCCGTCACGTAAATCTCGGTCAGATAGTCGCAGTCAAAAGCCTCCCCTGGCACATAGAGAAAGGCCGCAATTCTTCCGTCCCCGATAGAAGTCGTTCCCCGCTCGAAATTAATATAATAAGGAGAACGCGCAATGCCCACCGCCGTGAAAGTCCGGCCCGCAAACATTTCCAGCGTATCCTCGCTGTTGTCATCCGTCACCGTAATCTGCATGCCGATTGCATCTTCCCCGTACATGACATCGTCCAGAAGACACTCGTCGGCCCGCTCCGGCATCCTGCCCGCCACCAGCACCACCTGATTAATTTCCCCGGGAACCGTGTGGAATTTGTAGATATTATTTGTCTCTCCCGCCGCGCATACGGCGTCCACGGAAACCGCCCCTTCCACGTCGGCGATTTCGTCCATTTCCGCCAACTGCTCCACGCTTTCCTCCGAAAATCCCACTGTGGAAAGGAGTCTGAAATCAAAAAAGTTCTGTTCCGACAGATAAGTGTTCTGTGTTTCAATCATCGCCGGAGTCGTGGCCTTTAAACCGGAAAACAGCGCCACCCCCAGCGTCACAATTGCCAGAATCGCCATATACCGTCCAAGGCTTCCCCTGATTTCCCTGATTGTAGTCTTAATCATCCCGCTGTTCATTCATTCGCTCCCTGCCGCTTTTACTGTCTCTCCCGTCACGCCGCCTTACAACGCTCTTTTCCGGACACGCCGCTTACCATCCTTAAAGAAGAAGGTCTGCTTCGCAGACGTTCTTCTAAGAACGAAAAGGGTCTGCTTTGCAGACACTTTTCGTTCTACCATTCAATTTCCTCCACCGGCACAATATGTTCATTCAGCTCCATCTTCCGCACCGTCCCGCTCTTGACCGTAATAATTCTGTCCGCCATAGCCGTAAGCGCCTGATTGTGGGTAATCACCACCACCGTCATTCCGTTTTTCCGGCAGGCGTCCTGCAGCAATTTCAAAACCGCCTTGCCCGTGTTGTAATCCAGCGCTCCCGTAGGCTCGTCGCACAAAAGCAGCTTCGGATTCTTCGCGAGGGCTCTTGCAATGGCCACTCTCTGCTGCTCCCCGCCCGATAACTGCGCAGGGAAATTTCCCGCCCGCTCCTTTAACCCCACCATCTCCAGAACCGACATGGCGTTGAGGGGGTCTTTGCAAATCTGGGCCGCCAGCTCCACATTTTCAAGCGCCGTCAGGTTCTGCACCAGATTGTAAAACTGAAACACAAAGCCGATGTCATAACGCCGGTAGGCGGTCAGTTTCTTCTTATTATAAGAGGAGATTTCCTCTCCGTCCAAAAGCACCTGTCCCGTCGATAAACCGTCCATCCCGCCCAAAATATTTAAAATCGTGGTTTTGCCGGCACCGGAGGCTCCCACCACAACGCAAAACTCTCCTTTTTCAATTATAAAGTTCACATCCCGGAGAGCTTCAATATCCACTTCCCCCATATGATATGTCTTACCGACATTCTTAAATTCTACAAACGAACCCATTTATGATTCCTCCCTGCCGCCTTGCGGATAGCCGCATTTTATGCGCCTTAAGGGCGGCGTCTGCTTTCCCCCGAAAAGTCGTCTTTTAACATGTTACCATATGTATTTTAAGACGAAAATAGTTTGAGTATAAAAAAAGTATAAAATAAACTTTACATTGCTTATTTGGGTGTAAAGTCATAAAACTGTTAATCCTGGTCATAAAAGCTATTGAACATCTTCTCTTTTCTATGCTAAAGTGAAATCACTCTAAAGAAAGCGGATGGATGAGCGCCATGAAAAAAGAAAAACACCATTATCTGTATTTGAACCGTACCGTTATGCTCATCGTCATGGTCGGCTACAGCTCTTTTCTGGTACTGATGCTCCTGATGGACTGGTATCTGATTCGCAAATACCAGATGGAAAACGCAAAGACAAATCAGGACGCCATCGTCTCCTATACCGAAAAGACACAAAATTCCATGGACAACATTGACAGGCAGCTTTCCGAAATCTTCATCAATGACAAGGATTTCCGCGCCCTGCAGAAAATGCAGGAGTCTCTCGTGGAATACAGCCACGCTTATGAACTGCGGGAGACTTTAAAAAGCCGTATGATGATTGATGAAAACTTTAATGGATTTTATATTTTCTACCACGGTTACCAGAAAGTCTGGTACCATGTGGACGGAAATAAAATTGACGCGGTTCATGCCAGAAACCTTCGGGAATTTCTTGAGACGCAGACTAAAGACGATACCGGAAGGAATTGGAAAGCCGTTTCCATTAAAGATAAAATCTATCTGGTTATCTGTTTTCGCCGGGAAAACGCCTGCTTATACGGAGTTTATATTCTTCCTGACGCCAAAACCGCCGTTTCGGAATCTTCCGGAAAAAATCCGGAGATTGTGGTATTAAGCCCGGAGGGCATTTTGCAGAATAAAGAACTTGCCCTTAAGCTGGACCTTACCCGTGAAGCGGAAAAGCATGTCGACAGCTTTTCCAAACGGATTGCCCGCTATCAGATTTATGGCAGCCGGATTCCGAACGCTGATATCTGGATATGCGCCGTCTATCCCTTAAATATCTGGACCCTGCTGAATGTCCAGCAGCTTCTGCTACTGGCCCTCACCGGCATTTCCGTTCTGGCAGTCGTTTTCATGCGTCTGTTTATACGCAACGAGCTGGTTCGTCCTCTGCGCCAGTTGACAGACACCATGAATTTCATACGAAACGGCTCCAATTCGGAAATCCCTTCTCTGGCATGCCGTTTTTTCGAAATGCAGGAGGTAAACGACACCCTGGGAGAAATGGTTCACGAGCTGAAAAAGCAGAAGCTTTTAGTATATGAAGAAATTATTGAAAAGCAAAAAGCGCAGATGCAGTATCTCCAGCTTCAGCTTAAGCCTCATTTTTATTTAAACGGTCTGAAAACCTTAAACGCCCTTGCCATGGAAGGGCATACGGATAAGATGCAGGAGCTGATACTGAATCTTTCCGTACATTTACGTTATCTTCTTCAGGCGGAACAGGAACTTGTCCCTTTAAAAATGGAGCTTAATTTTGTGGAAAATTATGTTAACATGCAAAAGCATGTCACCGGGAGACCCGTAAGCTGCGAAATCTCCAAAGACGAGGAAGCCGAAGAATGGATGGTGCCTGTCCTGGCCGTCCAGACCTTTGTGGAAAACAGCGTGAAATATGCCCGTCTCGGGGACTGCAACGTGACGCTGGAAATCCAGATTGGCGCAAGCTGTCTTTATACGGAGGAGGGAAATTTTCTGGATTTGGTGGTGCAGGATAACGGTCAGGGATATCCGGAAGATATTCTGCTGGAAATCAACGGAGACGTGTCCACCGGCACAAAAAGCGTGGGCATAAACAATATCAAGCGCCGGTGCCGGATATTATACGGTGAAAGAGCGGAATACAGCTTCAATAACTGCGGCGGCGCATTAAGTGAATTGGTAATACCGGAAAGGGTACAGTAAATGAATGTATTATTGGTAGACGACCAGAAAGCAATCGTAGACAGCCTCAAAAACGGTATCCACTGGGACAATCTCCCGGTGGGGCAGGTTTATACGGCCTGCAGCGCCAAAGAGGCAAAGCTGGTATTAATGAACTTCGTGGTTGATGTGCTTATCAGCGATATAGAAATGCCCGAGGAGGACGGCCTGTCCCTGTGCGGCTGGGCCAAAGACAAATTCCCCGGACTTGAATGCATTTTCCTGACCTCCCATGCGGAATTTGCCTATGCCCGTGAAGCCATTAAAATGGGCGGATTTGACTATATTCTTCAGCCCGTCAGATACGAGGAAGTGGAAAAAGTACTTTTAAAGGTGTGGGATAAAATCCGAAACAACCGAAGAATCCTTCAGATTATGGACAGCCAGAAAGCCGTTATGGAACAGAGCAACCATATCCTGGAAACTATGATTGCCAAAGCTTCGCTGGGGAAAAGCGAGGACGCCAACCAGATATACAGACATTTCCATGAAATTTTCCGCTCCGAATATGAAAATTGTTCTATCCGCCTTACGCTTATCCACATTGTAAAATGGAAAAAAATCACCAATATATGGAGCGAAAAGCTGGTAAGCCTTGTGTTTGGCAACGTGCTTGAAGAATTGTTCTTTGAGCAGAAGGGAAAGGCCGGTATCGTCTGTCAGCCGGAGGATAAATACTGGATTTTTCTGGTGGTTGAAAACAGAAAAATTAATGAAGATATCTGGAACAATTATCTGAAAACCTTTTATACCTTTATTGATGAAAATATGGATTTTTCCATCGCGCTTTATCCGGATGATATGGCCGCCTCTTCCCCGGACAAAAACTTTTACGACGCTTACCGAAAGCTCACGGGACGCCTTTTACACAACACGGAGAAAAAAAGGGGCATCCTGCTGGAAGATACGCAAACTGAAAAAGAAACTGCGGACGACAATTCCATTGATTTGGCAATCCGCTTTGTGAAAAAAAATCTGAATAAAAACATATCCCGTACAGAGGTCGCGGAATATGTCCACTTAAACGAGGAATACTTTTCCAGGTTGTTCCGCCAGCAGACAGGGGCGACCTTTAAGGACTTTGTGCTCTCCGAAAAGATGAATGAAGCCAAAACCCTTCTGGCCCATTCCAGGCTTTCCATTGGCATCATTGCGTCCAAAATCGGCTATGATAATTTCTCCCATTTCTCCAAAATGTTTAAAAAAATGACGAATCAGACTCCGCAGGAGTACAGAAAAGAATATCAGAAATAAACAGGACTTAATTGTTACAAAAAGAACAATGGATATCACAAAAGCAACAATTCTTAAAATTTCATAAACTTACATATCACAAAAGGAACAAATCAAATCATAAAAACTACAGATTAAACCGTCAAAACAGCGTAGAATATGTCTTATCACAAACACCAAAATCAGCAGACGGGCAGACAGTGCACAGAACGGTTTGGGGATATGCGGCCGGCCAAAAGCCGTTGCGCGTAAACCCTGTGCCGAAAGCGCGTCTGCGGTACCGGAACAGGAGGATAAGACATGAAAAAGAGATTTAAAAACTTGCAGTACTGCTTGGAATGGCGGTTATGGCAACTTCCCTTGCGGCATGCGGCGGAGGCAGCAACGACGGCTCCTCTTCCTCATCAGGACAAAGCGACGGCTCTGCCGCCAGCGGAGACATCAAATCCGTCAACGTGACAATTCCCACCGTGTATGACCTTCCCGACAAGGACATGGTAGAGGAAGCCATCAACAAAATCACGGAAGAAAAATATCAGCTTCACTTAGACCTTGAATTTATTTCCACCGGTAACTGGCTCCAGCAGTCAAATCTTCTGTTCACCGGCGATGAGGCCGATATCATTGCCGCGTTTATGACGCCTCTTTCCACTTACGTCAAAAACGGGCAGATGACCGACCTGACCGATTACTACGCAAACGCTTCCGAGGAATTTAAAGCGGTTTGGTCCGCAGACGAAATGAAGGGAACAACCATTGACGGAAAAATTTACGCGGTTCCCAATCTCAGGAACTTCGGCAACATTATCGGGCTGAACATTGACGCGGATATCGCAGCCGAATTTAACATTGAAAACGGACAGACCCTCACCATGGAGGACATTGACGCATTCCTTCGCGCCGCCCACGAAGCTTATCCCGACCGCTATGCTCTGGTTCCTCAGGGCTCTGACAGTATTACCAGCACATGGACCTGGGACGGTCTTGGAGACGAGAAATTTATCGGCGTTCTTCCTAAGCAGGGACAGGTGACAGAGGTTCAGAATTTGTTTGACACTGAGGATTTCAGAGAGTTCTGCACTTGGACGCGTTCCTGGTATACAGACGGACTGATTATGCAGGATATTTTAAGCAACACCCAGCCTTTCCAGACCCTGATTGGAAACGACCAGGCTATCGCATGCTTTGACAACTACTCCGTAAACAACGTTGCCGGTATGATTCGTACGGTTGTCGTTACCAACTGGGCGCAGTCAAACTCCTATCAGGCTTTGTGCTACGGAATCAACCAAAATTCCAAGGATAAGGACGCCGCCTGGAAAGCCATGGAAATTCTTTATACTGACGCCGAAGTCGAAACCCTTTTAACGGACGGAATCGAAGGCACCCATTACACAAAGAACGACGACGGAACCATTTCTTTCCCTGAAGGAAAGACGGCCGCCGACTGCGGTTACGGTATGGCGGAAGGCTACTGGATTACCCCGTACTCGGGAAAAACCCTTCCTCTTGACGTAAACGGTCCCACTTTCTTTGACGACCTTCTTAAGTTTAACGAGGAAAGTTTAAAGACAAAGGCTTTTGGTTTTGCCTTTGACACCACGGAGGTTACCGACCAGTATACCGCCTGCTGCAACATCATGGACAAATATTACAAAGCCCTGATGTCGGGAAGCGTTGACATTGAAAGCACAATTGCCCAGGCAAACGCGGAGTTTGAGGCGGCCGGTCTGCAGGACATCATCAAAGCAAAACAGGAACAGCTTAACGCTTATCTGGCACAGTAAATCTATCGCTGGATACCAGTCCGCTGCCGGAAAACATAAAACTCTGGCAGCGGATTTTTAAAAAGGAGGATTCTATGGCAAAAACGGCTGTAACACCGGCAGTCAGAAGGCCCGGAAAAAAACGCGCGCGCACGAAAATGACGTTGGCTCTGTTTTCCATGATGCTGCCCGGTTTCATTTACCTGATTATCAATAACTATATTCCCATGGCGGGACTGGCGATTGCCTTTAAACGATACGACTACAGCAAGGGCATCTGGGGAAGCCCCTGGACCGGCTTCAGCAATTTTACATATCTTTTTAAGACCCAGGACGCACTGAATATCATCCGCAACACCGTAGGCTACAATATTGTGTTTATCCTGCTTGGCAATCTCTTTGCCGTAACGATTGCAATCATGCTGAACAATCTGCGGGGAACCATGAACAAAAAGGTTTACCAGACGGTAATTCTGATTCCCTATCTGATTTCCATGGTAGTTGTGTCCTACATTGTATTCGGATTTTTAAGCCAGGAAAACGGCTTCCTTAATAAACTTATTGTCTCCATGGGAGGGCAGCCGGTCAGTTGGTACACCACCTCAAAGTACTGGCCTCTCATTCTTGTGATTGTCAATCTCTGGAAAGGCTTCGGCTACTCCAGTATCCTGTATTACGCAACGGTAATCGGTATTGACTCCTCTCTGTACGAGGCCGCCACCGTTGACGGGGCAAATAAATGGAAACAGGTATGGCATGTAACGCTTCCGGGGCTTCGGGGAACTATCATCACTATGGTGCTATTAAATCTTGGCCGCATGTTCTACACCGACTTCGGTCTCTTTTATCAGGTGCCTATGCGCTCCGGGCTGATTTCCTCTGTGACTGACACCATCGACGTGTTTGTTTACAAAGGGCTGACCCAGCTTAACGATATCGGCCGTTCCTCGGCGGCAGGCTTTCTGCAGTCTGTCCTTGGCTTTATTCTGGTTCTGACCGCCAATTTCATTGTCCGTAAGATTGACGAAGACAACGCCCTATTCTAAGAAAGGAGAAAATCATGGTTTCCAAAAATAAAACAGGACAAATCGTTTTAAATATTATTTTTATTCTGCTGACCATTTCGGTAATCGCGCCGTTTCTTCTTTTGATATCGTCTTCTCTTTCAAGCGAATCGGCACTGGCGGAATTTGGCTACAACTTTTTTCCAAAGGATTTTACGTTGGACGCATACACCTATCTGTTTAAAAGCAGCATGAAAATCACAAAAGGCTATGGAATTACCATTCTGGTTACGGCAGTGGGCACCGTCTGCAGTGTGCTGATGACCACACTGTTTGCCTATCCGCTTTCCAGAAAAGAGCTTCCCTGCCGTTATGCGTTTTCTTTTTTCGTATTCTTCACCATGCTGTTTAACGGCGGCCTGGTCCCTACCTACATGATGTGGACGCAGACCTTCCATATTAAAAACACGCTGCTTGCGCTGATTCTACCTGGCCTTTTGCTGAATGCATTTTATATTATAATGATGCGTTCCTTCTTTACCGCAAATATACCCGACGCCCTCCTTGAGGCGGCCAGAATCGACGGCGCGGGAGAATACCGGATTTTATGGGAGGTTGTGCTTCCTTTATCCAAGCCCATGATGGCTACTATCTCCCTCATGGTGGGCCTTGGCTACTGGAACGACTGGATGAACAGCATGTATTATATCACGGATGAAAATCTGTACAGCATTCAGGCGATTCTCAATACGATTATCACCAATATTCAGTACCTGACCAGCGGTCAGAGTTCCGTCACATCCGGCGTGGACGTGTCAAAGCTCCCCAGCGTCAGCATCCGAATGGCAATTGCAGTGATTGGCGTACTGCCTGTTCTGTGCATTTATCCCTTCTTCCAGAAATACTTTGTGAAAGGTATTGTTGTGGGAGGCGTGAAAGGATAATATTAATTTTTCCGGGGCTCTGGGAATTTCTATTCCCGGAGCCTCATTAAATA
>OFFW01001086.1_pt1 | contig 17060 bp, 22 predicted proteins | sample 1521501 | NCBI WGS metagenome assembly OFFW01 (sample SAMEA3504107, study PRJEB24116) | mouse gut metagenome | biome: mouse gut; feature: mouse-associated habitat; material: faeces | place: Denmark | collected 2011
ATGTTGACCGCTTTTTAAAAAGCAAAAAGATGGATACTAACTATATGCTTAGAACGCCCGAAATGATAGCGCTCATAGATGAAATGCATTGGGCGGATACGAATAGTCTGTTCAATGCCATCGCAACACTTTTTCGTTACGGCTATGCCAAAGGCTACCGGGCGGCTAAAGCAGAAATGAAGAAAAGGGGTGCGGTTTAAATGGCTAACAAGCACCAATATTTCAACAGCAAAATGTTTACAAGAGACGAGGACACAGGTTATTACCTGTGTTCCTCTAAATCCCCTGATGGTAGTCGGAAAAGGATGCATGTATATGTTTGGGAATATTACAATGGCGCTGTTCCGGCTGGTTACCATGTTCACCATAAGGATGAGGATAAAAGCAACAATGACATTTCTAATCTGGAATTAAGAGTAGGTGCAGAGCATTTATCTTTTCATGCCAAAGAAAACGCTGAAAGAAATCACGATAAAGTAATTCGAAATTTGATGGAAAATGCTATGCCGAAGGCAAAAGAATGGCATGAAAGTGATGAAGGGCGAGATTGGCACAAAAAACACTATGAAAAAACAAAAGATAATTTGTACCAAAAGCGGAAGTTTAAGTGTCTTATGTGTGGCGAAGAATTTGAGTCAACACAGGCTAATACAAAGTTTTGCAGTAATAACTGTAAGTCAAAGTATAGAAGAATGGAAGGGACTGACAATGTTGAAGCAGAATGTGTTGTCTGTGGTAAGAAATTTGTCAAAAATAAATACTCCAAAAAAGAAACATGTTCAAGAGAATGCAGAACAAAATTACTTATCTATCGTAGAAATAAAATACATTGGTAAAGAAGATGTTTACAACATGGAAGTCAGAAACCATCACAACTATTCAGTTTGTGGTGGTTTTATTATACATAATTGTATGGACGCCATCAGGTACATGGTGATGGGGATGTGGACAAAAATAAAGTACTGGCTGCCAGTACAGGAAAGAGATGAATAATCGCATGGATATTTTCAGTTATTTCAGAAATAAAGGAATAGATACGGTGAACCCGGCCTTTTACCGGCAGATTGAAATATGGCGCAGCTGGTACAATTCCAATGTAAAGAAGTTTCACAGATATAAAGTTTACAGGGGCAAGGGGGCATCCGTAAATTGTCTGCGTCATTCTCTGGGCATGGCTAAAAAGGTATGTGAGGATATGGCAGACCTGCTCCTGAATGAACATGTGGCAATCACTATAGCGGACCCGACCACAGACACCTTTGTAAAAGCTGTGCTGGAAGCTAATACCTGGGAAGAACTGGGGAATGAATTTCAGGAATGGAAAGCCGCACTTGGGACGGTGGCATACGTGGTTTATATCAAAGATGCCACGGTGGATGAAGCCGGGAACATGACAGGGGGAAGTGTGGGAATTAACTATGTGGAAGCCTCACATATTTACCCTGCCAGCTGGCAGAATAAAGTGATTACCGAATGCATTTTTACATTCCCCAAAACCTATAAACGCAAGAAATATGTGCATATTCAATATCACCGGCTCGAGAATATCCCGGGAGAGGGCAGAAAACAGTATGTAGTTGAAAATACCGTTGTAGAGAATACCACAGGGGCCGGAAACGAGCTGACGCCTGACCAGTGGGAACAGATACCGGAATTCAGCGGGCTTGCCGGACGGATTGAAACCGGGTCGGACCAGCCGCTTTTTGTTATTGACCGGCTGAACATGGTGAACAATGCGGACGAAGATTCTACTAACCCGATGGGGGTTTCGCTTTTCGCTAATGCGATTGATATTGTCAGGAAACTGGATTTGGAATATGACAGCTACGCAAACGAATTTTCTTTAGGGCGCAAGCGTATATTTGTGGCTCCTGAATTTTTGAATAATGCAGACGGCTCCCCGGTTTTTGACCCGGATGATACAGTATTTTATGAACTGCCGGAAGACTATTTCAGCCAGGCGAAATCGAAAGAAGCTATCAGGGAAGTCAATATGGAGCTTCGGATTGAGGAACACAGTAAGGCGCTTAACGACGATTTGAACTGGCTTTCATTAAAATGTGGTTTTGGAACTGAACGTTATAAATTTGAGGGCGGCGGGGTGAAGACCGCTACAGAGGTAATCAGCGAAAATTCCGATATGTACCGCAGCCTTACAAAACATGAGCTTGTACTGAACAGGGTACTTATCCAACTGGTAAAGACTATCATCAGAGCCGGCATCAGCGCAGGAATATCCGGGCTGGATGAAAATACAGATATTGTCATAGGTTTTGATGACAGTATTATCCAAGACAAAGAAGCGGAGATGCAGAAAGATTTTCAGATGCTAGGGGCTGGCATTATGCGACCTGACGAGTTTAGGGCTAAATGGATGGGTGAAACGTTGGAGGAAGCACGTAAAAATCTTCCAACACAGGAAAGTGAGGTTATTTATTAAAATAGTGCTTGACTTTTGCCAGACATAATTTATAATTGAATTATGCCAGACAAAAGTGAGGTGAGAACATGAGTCCACGGACAGGCAGACCAACGGACAATCCCAGACCTAACAAGATAAGTATTCGCATCAGCGATGAGGATAAAAATATTCTTGAAAGGTATTGCGAGAAAGAAAAAGTCAATAAGACAGAAGCTATCAGTAGGGGGATAAAGAAGTTGGAGCAAAAATAAAACAGCCGTCTACCCGCTAAAGTAAGAACGACTGTTTTCCCAAGAAGTTTCCTTCCATGAAATATTCTATCATGGTAAGGAGCTTCTTTCAAGAACCAAAATTGAAAGGAGATTTTACTATGCAGAAAATCAAAGATTATGTTGACCGCTTTTTAAAAAGCAAAAAGATGGATACTAACTATATGCTTAGAACATCTGAAATGATAGCATTTATAGATGAAATGCATTGGGCAGATACGAATAGGCTGTTCGAGGCCATCGCAACACTTTTTCGTTACGGCTATGCCAAAGGTTACCGGGCGGCTAAAGCAGAAATGAAGAAAGGTGGTGTGGCATGAGTAAACTTATTGATTTAACGGGACAACGTTTTGGAAGATTGGTTGTTATTGAAAGAGCTGGTAATAAAAGACGTGAAGCGTTATGGAAATGTAGATGCGATTGCGGAACATTCAAAGAAGTGACATCGTATAATTTGCGTAAAGGTATGACACAATCTTGTGGATGTCTTAGAAAAGAGACCACTTCAGAAATGTTTAGAGGTAATAAGACATGCATGACACATGGCAGGTATGGGACAAGGTTATATCGCATATGGGCAGGCATGAAACACCGTTGCAGTCCTTCTTGCTCAAAGAGAGAATTTGATTCATATTATGGAAAGGGAATAAGAGTATGTAATGAATGGAATGATTTTGCTGTCTTTGCTGAATGGGCGTTAAAAAGTGGTTACTCTGATGAATTATCTATAGACAGGATAAATAATGATGGCAATTATGAGCCTGAAAATTGCCGTTGGGCTACTATAGAAACGCAAATAAATAATAGAAGTAATTCAAAATATGTTACATATAGAGGAGAAACATTAACAGTGGCACAATGGGAAAGGAAAATTGGTATGAACCGTGGCAGTCTTAGGGGGTTTTTAGAACGTGGAAAAACAATTGAAGAAATAATGAAAGAAAGAGGCCTATAACAGGTCTCTTTTCCTTTTAGTTAAAGGAGGATATATCTTTGAAACAGGAATACCAGTCAATCCTTGCAGCTGGCATCGAAAAGAAATACCTGGCGCTTGAAGAGGAAATTATGAAAGATGTGGTACGCAGAATTAAGAAGACGGGAAGAATTACTTCTACGGTAGACTGGCAATTGCAAAGGTACATGGTGCTGGGACACAGTACGGAAGATGTTGAAAACATTATCCGGCAGGCTTTAGGCGGTGACTGGGCTGACACGTTCAAGCTGTATGATGAAGTCGTAGAACAGGAATATGTGAGAAGTCGGACAATGTACGAGCAGATTAATACAAAACTTATTTGCTATGAACAAAATTATGAATTACAGCAGATTACAAACGCCCTCATCCAGCAGTCAAATGATGAGCTTTTTAATATAAGCAGGTCGCTGGGATTTATGGTGGATATGGGCAGTGGACGTAAGGTGTTTTCGCCGCTGTCAGAGGTATATAACGGGTATCTGGACAATGCAATTACCATGATGGCATCAGGAGCTTTTGACTATAATACCCTGATACGGAAAGTTGTGGGAGAAATGACCACTTCCGGGCTGCGGACAGTTGATTATGTTTCCGGACGCAGCAACAGGGTGGATGTGGCCGTCAGGAGGGCGCTGCTTACAGGTATGGGGCAGCTGACAGGGCAGATATCCAGAATGAATGGCCAGAGGCTGGGGACTGATAAATACGAGGTTGACTGGCATCCGGGGGCACGCCCGGAACATGCCGTCTGGCAGGGGCGTGTGTGGACATACCAGCAGCTTATAGATGTGTGCGGTTTGGGTTCTGGCCCCGGCCTGCTTGGCTGGAACTGCCGCCACAGCTATTATCCTTTTCTGGACGGGATTTCTGCCAGGAATTATTCTGACGAATGGCTGGAGGCTATGGACAGGAAAGAAGCGCAGAAAATCCCATATCGCGGCAGGGAATATAATACTTATGAAGCCACGCAGAAACAGCGTCAGATGGAAACGGCGATGCGGGCACAGAGGCAGAAAGCACAGCTGTTAAAGCAGGGAGGAGCTGATTCTGATGATATTTTAAATGCCAGATGCAAATATCAGGCCATGCTCGATGAATATAAAGAGTTTAGCAAAAAGTTTCATCTTCCCGAACAGCGGGAACGTATTTATTATGATTTACGGGGACGTGTGGCACCATCACAGCGTACATACGAGACCTGGGAAGCGGAGCAGGCAGATAAAGCGGCCAAACGCGCTGCGGCAAAAGAACGCAAGGCGGAGCGTGCAATGCGTGAAAGGGCCGAAAAGAACCGGCGCGCTGATATGGATGCATTGCAGAAAAACGTGACACAGGCACCAGATGCTGATATAATAGTGTCAAAGAAAAACCTTGCACACTATGTTGGTGCAGAAATAGTAAAAACGGACAACCAGAGTATACGTGAATGGTACTATGCCAATGTCAATAGCATTCCCAATCAAATTGATGATGCATTGCCACTGGAACAGCAGGCTCGGCAGGCATACGGTCTTCGGAATCAGTACAAACACCAGGCAAGGGCTGCAATGTCTGATGTGGAGACAGCGAGGGTGCTGGAACAGAAAAGACCGGCACCTGATTTTGAAGAACTGGTTAGAAATAAAATGAAACGGAAAGACATGAGCAGGGAAGAAGCTTTGGAGGATATTCTCAAAACTGCTTCTAAAACAAATGCGGATGTTAATAAGGAGTTTGGCCTATGAAAAAATATCCTTTTGATTATAATATCTGCCCCGATAACAGCCCGGAGATGTTTAGAGATACCTGCAGGAAAATTGAGGAACATTTTCCAGATGCAGATAAGGAAAAACTGCTGGTAGATGTTGACGGCACAACGATTCAGTCATATTTGAAGAGAGGTTTGGAAATAGTTGTTTTTGATGATTATGATATAGGGGCAGTTTTTGTGCAGTCTGAAATCGACCTGCGTGAGATTATGGAGTAATTTTGATTAGCAGGAAGGAGTAAGTCATGGATAATTTCAAAGCAGTATATAAGATTCTTTCGCAGTTAGAAAAGGACATGGATAAACCAGAACCGGATATTGAAAAGATTGACCATGAAGCCCTTTGTGTTTCTGAAATGAGATGGCTCCGGTACATAGAAATGATGTCTGATGTAGGATATATCAAAGGGGCGTGTATAGTACGAGACATTACCGGGGATATGAACTGTGATTGTTCAGGAATGCGGATTACACTAAAAGGGCTGGAATACTTACAGGAAAATTCCATTATGAGAAAGTTCTATAATGCCGCAAAAGGATTTAAGGAGATAACACCTGGCTTGTAGGGGCTGTTTGACCGTCAGCAGAGTGCTGGCGGTTTTTCTATGGGAGAAAAAATGTGATTACAGTTTTAATAACACCAAATAAAATCAATATATCAGGCCACGCAAACACGGCCCCACGGGGGTCAGATATTGTCTGCAGCGCCGTTTCTGCCCTTACCCTTACTCTTATAAGGGGATTGAAAGAAATCGCCGGTATGAGCTTAAATGAAAGCATAGAGCGGGGCAATATATGCATTAAGTGGCAGACTTTGAATGACACGGGGAAGGCATTGATTGACACTTGGTTTTTAGGTATCTGCGGCATAGCTGCAGATTACCCGGTAATTGAATACTTATAATGAGTGAATGACGCATCCTGAAAAGGATGCTTTTTTCATGCCTGACGGGGCAATAAATACGGGATTATCACAGGAAGGTGGGAAAAAGGAATGAAAAAGAAGTTTTTTGACTTACAGCTTTTCACTGACGGCGGTGAGGGCGGTACTGGCGGAGGTACCGGTACAGGAACGGCTGGGAATGGCAACGGCAGCCAGAATAATGCCGGGGGCGCGGCTTACAGTTACGAACAGGCCGAGCAGATAGCGGAAGCAAGGGCTGACCGTGCGACTAAAGCGGCACTTGCAGATTACTTTAAAAAGCAGGGCATGAGTGAAGATGAGGTCACCGCCGCACTTGCAGATTTTAAGGCAAAGAGAGCCGCACAGCATCCTGGTGTTGCCGCTGTGGAGAAGGAACGGGACGCGGCGCTGGCACAGGTAGAGGAGATGAAAAATACCGGTTATCTGCGTGATAAGGGCGTGAAGCCGGACGATATCGACTATGTGCTTTTTAAGGTCGGGAAAAACGTGGACGATAAGGCTGATTTCAAGAAAGCGGCTGACGCTTTCCTGAAAGAGAATCCCCGTTTTACAGGGCAGGGATACAGGGTTGTGTCTACGGGAAAACCTGACGGTGGAGCCGGCACGGGCCAGACAGTAAATGATTCAATTAACGCTTCCATCCGTTCAGCGTTTGGAAGATAAAGAAGGGAGAAAGAACATTGAACAGAAACAGAAAGATTTTTAATCTACAGACTTTTGCGGGCGAGGCTTCCAGTTCCATTACCAGGGGGAACGCCGAAGCGCTGATTCCGGTACAGGAAAGCCATGACATTATCCAGGGGGTGGTGGAACAGTCCACTGTTTTACAGCGTGGCCGTAAACTTCAAAATATGACAGCGGCACAGTACAAAATGCGTGTGCTTGACTTGCTTCCTCTGGCCTATTTTGTGAACGGGGAAGGCAGCGGTGCAAAAAAGAAGCTGACAACAATGGCATGGGATAACAAGTTTATTTATGCGGAAGAAATCGCGGTCATTGTACCGATTCCGGAAGCGGTACTTGATGATGCCGATTATGATATTTGGGGAGAAGTGCGGCCCCGTCTGGTTGAAGCTTTTGGCCAGAAGATTGACGGCGCGATTCTTTTCGGGCATGATAAGCCGGCAACATGGCGTGATGATGTTGTTTCCACGGCAACAAAGGCCGGGGCCATTGTGACGCTGGGTTCCGACCTGTATGATTCCATTTTAGGTGAAAGCGGTGTTATAGCAAAGGTTGAGGAAAGCAGTTATTTTGTGAACGGCCATATGGCCGACATTACAATGAGGGCAAAGCTGAGGGGGCTGAAAGACACCACAGGGCAGCCTGTGTTTAAGTCTGATATGCAGACCGGCACAACATATACGCTGGACGGTTCGCCGATGAACTTTCCACGTAACGGAGCTTTTGACAGAAGCAAAGCTCTGATGATTAGCGGCGACTTTTCACAGCTTGCATATTCTATCCGTCAGGATATTACTTTTAAGATTTTTGACCAGGGTGTGATTCAGGACCCTGCCACGGGTGATATTCTGTATAACCTGATGCAGAATGATATGGTGGCGCTGCGGGCCGTTATGCGTCTCGGATGGGAAATCCCGAACCCGATTAATGCAATGGTTCCGGATAAGGCAAAGCGTTGTCCGTTCGCAATCCTGACAGGTGTGGCAAGTGGTATTTCCACACGGTCAGTTGACGGACCGGAGATTCTCGAAACTTACACGGAATCACAGCTTTCCCAAATAAGGGTTGATGATATCAAGGCTATTGCCGCGGTCAAAGGTTACACGATTACAAAAACAAGCAAGGCTGAAATCATTGCTGAATTTTTAGCGGCGCAGAATGCATAAAGGAAGAGAGGGATAAAGGATGTATGTTGATTTTGCATACTATTCCGGCATATACGGGGGTTCATCTCTTACGGAAAAGGCATTTCCCGGAGCTGTCAGGGAAGCAGAAAGCTACATCCGTTACCTGACTTACTTAAATGGCGATATCTTCACAGATACGGCACAGGCGGACGTTGTAAAAAACGCTGTCTGTGCTGCCGCAGAAGCGTACCATGCCGCAGAGATGGAGCAGAAGCAGGGCGGGAACCTGAAGTCTGAAAGCAAGGACGGGCTTTCAACAACATTTGTGGTAGCGCGGAAAGACGGGGAAACTGCTGACCAGTATGTGAAGCGATGCATGTATCAGGCTGTCAGGATACGGCTACTGCCCACTGGATGGCTGTCACGGCGGGGGAAGATAGGAGGCGGGTATGATAACAAATGTTGCTGCTGTGACTGTCTTTAATGGCAGATTGGACAAAGGGACGCGAAGAAAAATCTGTATTCCTACGGTAATCAGGGGTGTTTCCTACGTTGAGGGGAAGGGCTCTACTGTAGCCAACAACGGGGTGTGGAGCGATGATGTCCAGTATAAAATCAGGGTTCCGTTGTCCGCTGAAATTCAGGATAACCGGGAATATATGCGGGATTTGGGCTATGCAAATCTGGATAATGAAGAAACAGAAAAATACTGGACAATTCAAAAAGGGGATTTGGTTATCAGGGGTGAGTACACCGGTGGAAATCCTCTTTTGTATGAGGATGAACTGGCCGCATACGCAAAGGAACAGGGACTTGACCTGATTCGTATAACGGAATATGCAGATAATACTTTTGGGGGCAGCGCATATACGCGCCACTGGAGGATAGGAGGTAAATAATGGCAGGAGCACACCATATTCATACTCCGCAGGATTTGACGATTCAGTATGATGGCGGACAAGTAAGATTGTGTTGGGATGGAGGGTTCAGAGAAGTTCGCAGTAATATGTTTAACAGAAAACAGATGATTGTTGACAGTGAAGTGTTGAGATACTGTTCACCATTAATACCGTTCCGGACAGGGGCGTTGATACGTTCCGGGACAACTGGAACTGTAATAGGAAGTGGAAATGTCCAATATACGGCACCATATGCTCGAAATCAGTATTACCAGACGTCTCAGTCACGGTCTTATGATTCACGCCGGGGAGCCAAATGGTTTGAACGGATGAAAACAGCCCATAAAAAGGATATCCAGAGGGCGGCAGAAAGGGGATAGAAGTTTGGTCAAATCAATCATTGAAGGACTGGCAGATTACTTTTTACAGTGTCCGCTTTTGGGCGATGGGGTTTTCAGGGTGGACGCGCTGGGAAGCGACCCTGTGGAATATGCGCTTGAGTCAGCAATTACTTCCCCGATTTTGAAAAAGTATGTTGACGGCTCAAGCATCAGGCAGTATCAGTTTAATTTTAACAGCCGGGAAGCCTATTCGATGGACAGGATTCTGGCGATTCAGAATGAAAGTTTTTATGAAGATTTATGTAACTGGGTGGAGGAACAAAGCGTGCTGGGGAAACTTCCCGAAATGCCGAAGGGATGTGAAGCACAGAAGCTGACAGTTCTTGCACCGGGATATATGCTGGACGCAACGATGGAGAACGCCCATTATCAGGTTCAGCTTGTATTACAATATTTTAAGGAGGCACCAAACAATGTCAGATAAAAAAGACAATAGCAGGAATGTAACCAAGCGGCATGATTTTGCGGACTACCTGAATATCCAGAACGCAGAAACACCGAAATTTGTACTTATGGGAACCGGATTTACAACTCTGAATGAAAAGCCCGGGGCACAGTCTTCCAAAAAGAAGTATGTCAATGAAGCGGCAAGTTCATCTTCGATTACAAGCTATGAAACTTCATTTCCGTTTGAGTCGGATTTGATTATCCACCAGGATGCGGTTCTGGCGCTCTATAACGTAGGCCGGAATCATTGTACAGGTTCAGATGCTGAATTTCAGTATGTGCGGGTGGAATTGTGGAATAAGGCATCGGGTAAAGAAAATGAGTTCGCCGCAAGGCTTTTTACAGTATCGGTGGAAGTTACCGATATTTCCGGTGAAGATGAAATGACGGTTTCCGGAAATCTGAATGCGGTAGGAGACCCGGTTGACGGAACATTCAATACGGCAACTTTGATGTTTACTCCGTCAAATGCGGAGACTAATGCACCAGAGGCGGAAGTGTAAATACTATTTTTGTATGGACAATACAATTATTTCAGGAGGAATAATACATGAATATTTTAGGTATAGAACTTGAATATGACTTCTTTGATGCGGGCCAGCTGGAGGCATATGAGCGTGAGAATCAGAAAGTTGCGGATGATATTAAGGAGCCTACACAGTATAAGGGCAAGAGTACCGCTGATTCTCTTCGGATTCAATGCCGTATCGTGGATAATTTTTTTGATGCCCTGTTTGGAGCTGGCACCGCCCGTAAAATCTTTAAAGGCAAAGCAAATATCCGTGACCACATGGAGGCGTTCGCCATTATGGCCCAGGGGGCTATGAATGCCAGGAAAGAGTTTGACGCGATTGAGGATAAATATGCTCCTAACCGTGCAGAAAGACGCCAGGCGGAGAGAAACAGCCGTCAGGCACAGAAACAAAGCACCCGAAATTTCCAACAGCATGCCGCAGGAAAAGGAAAGAAGCATAACCGTTGAATATCCTGATTGATGATATCGATTACCCCGACCAGGCGGAAGTGAATGGTAAAGGATATGAAATCCGGACAAATTTTCGGAATTCTATCCTTTTTGAACTGATGATGCAGGATGACAGCCTCAGCCCCAGAGATAAAGTATGGAAAGGGCTGGCCCTGTATTATCCGGTCATTCCTGAGGATTTGAATGCGGCCGTTGATGCTGCGCTATGGTTTTACCGATGCGGCAGGGAAGAAACCGTGATACAAAAGCGTATGGCTGAAAGACGTGGAAAAAGCCAGATATATTCTTTTGAGCATGATGCCGGCCTTATCTATGCTGCTTTTCTCCTGGCCTACAACATTGACTTGCAGGATATCCGGTATATGCACTGGTGGCGGTTCCGGTTTCTTTTTAATTCGCTGCCGAGGGATTGCGAGTTTGTGCGGGCAATGGAGTACCGGAGCCTGGATATCAGCGATAAACTGCCAAAAGAGCAGAAAGACTTTTATAAGAAAATGAAACGCCTATACGCCTTGCCTCTGTCAAAAACAGAGGATGACAGGCAGGCGGCCATAGAAAATGCCCTCTTGAATGGAGGGGACCTGTCGGGTTTGGTTTGAATGGGGGTGTCTAATATTGAAAAAGTAAACGGGAAAGAGGTTGCCCAGGTACAATGCCCGTTATGTGGGTACAATATGCCGATTTATTATACGGAAAAAGCAGAATGCAGCGGTGTGCTGGTTCCCTGTAAAGGGCGGAACTGTCATGCCGCTTTTGAATTGAAGATAAAAAACAGACAGCAAATCAGGTAGTGCCATTATGAGCCGATGATTTTTGCCCAGAGGAGGTGAGGACATTGGCTTATGATGGCTCTTTAAAATTTGATACAAAAATTGATTCCAGTGGATTCCAAAAAGGAATAAGTTCCATCGGGGATATTGCGCAGAAAGGGATGCAGGCGACCGGCGCAATCCTTAAAGGCAGCATGACGGCTATTGGAGGGCTGGGGCTATTAAAGTGGGTTCTGATTTCGAAAGTGGAATGTCTAAAGTGGCTGCTATTGCTGGTACGGTGTCAGACCAAGATTTGCCAGCGATAGTAAAAAAAGCGGAAGAAATGGGGCTTTCATTTACAAAGGGAGCGAATTCCACAGAAACAGCAATGAATATATTGTCCGCTAAGGCTAAGGAGATGGGTGCCACTACCAAGTTTTCCGCAACGGAATCTGCCGCCGCATTCGAATATATGGCCATGGCTGGCTGGAAAACGGAAGACATGCTGTCCGGTATTGAGGGTATTATGAACCTTGCCGCCGCTTCCGGTGAGGACCTTGCCATGACCTCTGACATTGTAACGGATGCTCTTACGGCATTTGGAATGGAGGCAAGCGAGTCAGGGCACTTTGCTGATGTTTTGGCAGCGGCATCTTCCAACGCAAATACCAATGTGGGCATGATGGGGGAGACTTTTAAGTATGTTGCTCCGGTTGCTGGTGCATTAGGTTATACAGCTGAAGATACGGCTGTGGCAATCGGTCTTATGGCTAATGCCGGAATTAAGAGCTCGCAGGCAGGCACTTCCCTACGGTCTATGATGAGCAGGCTCACCAAACCTACAAAAGAAGTACAAATTGCAATGAATAAGCTCGGAGTTTCGCTGACAAATTCAGACGGAACAATGAAGGATTTTAACGAGGTTGTTAAGGACTTACGAGAGGGCTTCAAGGGTCTTTCAGAGGCAGAGGCGGCAGAGCTAGCATCCTCCCTGGCCGGGCAAGAGGCAATGTCAGGGTTATTGGCTATTGTAAATGCTTCTGATGATGATTTTAACAAACTGTCAGAAGCTATTTACTCATGCGATGGTGCGGCGGCACAAATGGCCGCAACTATGAATGATAATCTGCAAGGCCAGATTACGATTCTGAAATCGGGATTAGAAGGGTTAGGAATTTCCTTCTATGAGAGCGTCCAGGAACCCTTGAAGGATATCGTAAAAGAAGCTAAGGAAATGGTGGACCAGCTCCAAAGCGCTTTTGATGCTGGCGGACTGGATGAAATGGTTTCGGCTTTCGGTGGTATTCTGGCGCAGGTAGTTGAGAGAGTAGCTGGAGCATCCCCGGATTTGATAAATGCGGCAACTGGTCTTGTAGGCTCTTTCTGCGATTCTCTGAAATCCAGCCCGTCAATCGGTGATGCGGCATCCAGCCTGATTACAGCCCTGGTGACTGGGCTTTTCTCATGTGCGGGTGATATATGGACTGCGGCTATTGTTTTGGCCGGTAAAATGGCTGAAGGGCTGGCTGAGGGAGCCCCGCAAATGGTGCTGGCAGCGGCCCGGTGCATGGGAGATATCATTGAATGCATAGTAGATTGGTTCCCAGATATTTTACAGGCTGGGGTAGATATTATACTTGCAATTATAGGCGGGATAACAGAAGCATTGCCGACACTGATGGTACAAGCGGCAAATATCCTGATAGAGTTATGCAATGCCATAGTACAAAATCTTCCGGCAATAACAGAGGTGGCATTAAATATTATTCAGGCCTTGATTAATGGATTTGTAAATGGAATCCCCTTGCTTTTGGATGGCGCTATTCAGTTATTAATGGGAATTATTGAAGCAATACCCATAATCATTGAACAGCTATTGCAGGCACTGCCGGAACTGATAGCCACTATTATTAACTTTTTCTCTGAAAATGTACCGATTGTAATTGACGGTGCCATTCAGTTGCTTATGGGTATCATAGAGGCAATACCCACTATTATTCAGGCCATCGTGGATAATCTTCCACAAATTATTACTACACTTGTAGACGGGCTTGTAGGCGCATTGCCCGAATTAGTGGATGCTTCTATAACGCTTTTAATGGCGCTGATAGAAGCTATCCCTGAGATAGTAATTGCGATTGCGGAGAATTTACCACAGATAATTACAGCGATTGCTATAGGACTTTCAGAAGCAGCGCCACAGATATTTACAGTGGCTAAAGACTTGCTATGGAATATCATAACAGCAATCCCGGAAATAGTAACCGGATTAGCAACAGCTGTTCCTGATATTATAGCTGGAATCGTAAATGGGCTTATCAATGGCACGGGTGCTGTATTCAATGCGGCGGTTGAATTGGGAGGGGGAATCCTTGAAGGAATCAAGAGCTTTTTCGGTATTCATAGCCCGTCAACCGTAATGGAAGAACAAGGCGACTATCTTGTGCAGGGGATGGTAAATGGCCTCGTTACGTTGCCTGACAGGGCAATGGAGGCAATCAGCGGCGTACTTGACAACATTGTTGCATGGGGTGCTGAAATTGCTGCTCAGGGCGTTGATATCGCTTTAACTTTTGTTTCGAATGTGATAGCAGCATTCTCCGAACTTCCCGGAAAAATCTGGACATGGTTAGTTGATACCATAAGCAAGGTCATTCAGTGGGGTGTGAATCTGCTGGCTACTGCGAGTACTGCGGCTCAGAATGCCGTCAATAAAGTCACGGAATGGTTTCAGCAGCTACCCGGAAAAATCTGGGTATGGCTGACAAATACAATTACGAAAGTTACACAGTTCGCGGTGAATTTGGCCGCAAAGGCTTCATCAGCCGCACAGGGATTTGTTACAAATCTGGTTGACGGTGTTAAAGGGCTTCCGGATAAATTCCAGGAAATAGGCTCAAATATTGTAAACGGCATATGGAACGGGATTTCTGCCGGGTGGAGCTGGCTTGTTGATAAGGTGAAGAGTCTGGCCGACAGTCTGTATCAAGGCGCAAAAGATGCTCTCGGGATTGAATCTCCATCAAAGGTTTTTGCACGTGAGGTAGGGCGGTGGATTCCTCCTGGCATCGGGGTGGGGATGGAAAAATCCATGCCGGACCTGCAGAAAAAGGTAGACGCAGAAATGGCAGGGCTGGCTAAACGGATGCAGATGGCAGTTGCAATTGAAACAGGGGGCATTACAGTACGGACAAAGGCAAATGCGGAACACAGCGCTGATAAGGAGTACCCAAAAGGCGGCGGAGATACTTACATAGACAGACACATAGAGATGGAAAATAATTATCATGTGCCGGTAGTAACACCAAGCGAAAGCCAAAAGGCAGACAGAGAAGCCGCAAGAAAATTATTAGGAGGTTTGCAATAGTGGCAAATTATATAGACCTGATACTTGAGTGTAATGGAATGGAAATGAGGTTTGGAAAGTCCTCATCCGGTGAGAAGCGGGAGTTTGGCATCACTAAAATTGAAGGACTGGAATCATCCGAACTTGAAGTAAGTACCACTGATAATGCTCTTGTGGATGGCTCGACAGTAAATGGGAAGCGGATAAAAAAACGCCCTATTCACCTGGAAGCAGAATTGCGGGATGACAGGAATAATGAAGTGAACCGGAGGCGTATCATAAAATTTTTCAATCCGAAATATTCCGGGAAACTGACGGTTGATTACAGCGGGACAAAGAGGAACATCGAGTATGAATTAGAGGGCTGGAACTTCGTAGCGGATAATAATGTACATAGCCAGCTTGCAATCGTTGCTGACCTGATATGTCCGGCGCCCCTTATGAAAAATATTGATAACTTTGGCCGGAATATGGCGGAGATAAGCAAGCATATTGCCTTTCCGTGGCGTGTGTTGAAACAGAAAAAGTATGATGTACCAGACCCTTACAAAGGTCTGGCATTAAAGGGGCAGATAACAGGATACCGTACACTTAAAAAGGAGGTTGTACTTCCCAACGATGGTGACGTTCCTACCAGCGTACAGATTAAGTTTGTCGCTGCCAGGGGGCCGGTCGTAAACCCGAAAATAACATTAACGGGAACAGGACAGTTTATGAGAATTGTCACCAGTATGGAAAAAGGAGACATCCTGATGGTAGATACCAATGAAAGGCATCAGGTAATAGAGCTGAACGGGGTGAACGTATATCAGAAAATAGACCGGAGGTCGGAGCCATTTAAACTTAAGGTCGGTGACAATTATCTGGAATATGATGCGGATATAAATTATACAAATCTTGACGTAATGCTGTATTATACGCCACTGTATCTGGGGGTGTAAAAATGAGGCTGACTGTACTGGATAAGAATTTCGATGCCATTGGCGTGATTCCTTTATTCCGCACGCTGATATGGACAAGAAGATATGAAAAGCCGGGGGAATTTGGGCTGTATGCTTCAAATGAGTACTTTGAACTCTTAAACCGGGGCCGGTATTTATATCGAAATGATGCTGATGAATTAGGCGTAATCGACTGGGTAAATTATGTACAGGATACGAATGGCTCCCGAGAAGCATATGCAAAAGGGAATTTTGCAGAGTACCTTTTATATGACAAAGTAATTTACCCGACAGCAATCCTGGACGGAAATGTGGAAACTGGAATGAGGGAGCTGGTTAATCTGTATGCCATAAACCCGGATGCTGCGGAAAGGAAAATTAAGCATTTAAGGCTGGGGGAATTGTCAGGGATTGATGAAACAATAAAAATCCAGATTACGGGTGCCAATCTAAGCGAAAAGCTGTACGATATTGGCAATTCTATGGAGTTAAGCCATCGGGTAAGATATGATTTCCTGACAAATGACCTTGCTTTTGAGGTATGGAGAGGGAAGGACAGAAGGGACAGCCAGACTGAAAACAGTTGGGCTGTCTTTTCTAACGCTTTTTACAATATCCGGAATGTGGTTTATAACAGGTGCGGTGCTTCTTATAAAAATTATGCATATGTGGCCGGAGCCGGTGAGGGGGCCGCCCGGATTGTTGTGGAAGTTGATATGCGGACAGTTCCCGATGAAGAAAGGAAGGAAATTTTTGTAGACGCACGTGATTTGCAGCAGCAGGACAGTAATGGGAATCCCATACCATTAGATGTGTATAAGGCCCAGCTGGTGCAGAGGGGCCGGGAGAAGCTTGCAGAATACCGGATAGTGGAAACGGTTGAAAGCGGGATAGACCCTTTTGCAAATCTGGTTTATAAAAAAGATTTCGACCTTGGGGATTATTGCACATATATAAATACGGAAATAAACGTTGAGACAGATAAACGTATTACAGAAGTAATGGAGACATATGAAGGAGGGGCTACGGAGATTGCAGTGACTTTCGGGACAAATGAGGTTTCGACAATAAGGCAGTTAATTAAGAGTCCAGCTAATAAATGTCAATAGGTAAATGAAAAATATTTTTCTTTTAAAAAA
>OFFW01001091.1_pt1 | contig 17020 bp, 16 predicted proteins | sample 1521501 | NCBI WGS metagenome assembly OFFW01 (sample SAMEA3504107, study PRJEB24116) | mouse gut metagenome | biome: mouse gut; feature: mouse-associated habitat; material: faeces | place: Denmark | collected 2011
GATATATTATGAAGTAACGGATGATATATAGTAAACGAAATTTCTAATGTCGTTAGCGATAAAATCAAAAAGAACCAGAGAAGAAAGAATGAAAAACGCCCGGATTATTTCCGCCTTATAACATAAGAGGAAAGGAACCGGGCACTTTTTCAGGTTGTTATCTTCTTCATGAAGAGCATCATCAATTTCATTTCTAATTCGACTTAACTTCCTTCCACAGCTCATTGTAGAGGGCGTCTCCGTCTTCACCCAGATATACGAATGTTTCCAGGTTATTGTATTTGGACAGGTCGGGGAAGGCGATCTCGGAGTTGCGGATTTCTTCATCTTCGATCAGCTCTCTTGCGGCATCGTTGGGCGTAGAGTAGGTGATGTACTCGAAATTTTTGACAGCGATATCGCCGCGGCACATAAAGTCAATAAATTTCTCGGCATTTTCCTTGTTGGGGGCATCTTTCAAAATGACCCAGGAATCGATCCACACATTGGTGCCTTCCTCGGGAATAACGTACTCCAGATCAGGATTTTCGCGCTGGGTATAGATGGCCTCACCGGAATAGATCACGCCGATCGCGGCTTCGTTTCCAATCATCTTGTCGCGCACCTGGTCGATCACGTAGGCCTGTACCAACGGTTTTTGTTCGATCAGGGAATTTTTTGCCGTCTCCAGTTCCTGCGGATCGGTGGTATTCATGGAAAAGCCGTTTAATTTCTCAGCCACCATGAAAGCATCCCGCACGGAATCCTGCATCAGGATGTTGTCGGCATATTTTTCATCCCACAGCTGCGCCCAGCTTGTGATCGGTTCCTCCACCATGGTCTTGTTGTAGAGGATGCCCACCGTACCCCAGCAGTAGGGAACTGCATATTTATTTTCCGGATCGAATCCTTTGGACTGTTCATAGTATTGTGCGCCGATGTTCTTTTTCGCATTGGGAATGTTGTCAAAGTTGATTTCGGCCAGCATATCATTGGCGATCATCTTGCTGATCATATAGTCGGAGGGGCATACCACATCATAGGAAGACGCGCCGGACTCCACCTTCGGATACATGATCTCGTTGGTCTCGAATTCGTCGTAGACAACTTCGATCCCGGTTTCTTCCTCAAACATTTCGATAGTCTCCGGGTCGATATATTCTCCCCAGTTATAGACGATCACCTGGCCGCTTTTTCCGCCGCCGGAAGAACCGCATCCAACCATTCCGGCCGCTGCCAGCAGCATGATACCGCCAAGCAGCGCTTTGTTTCTGGTTCTCACATTTCTATGTCTCATGTCTTTTATACTCCTTTTACATTGTGTTGTTATTTGTGCGCGGCCTGCTTTTTATCTGTCCTGGTGTCCTGTTTGTCCGGCGCTGCGTTTACAAGCAGCAGCAGTACCAGCACAGACAGGAAGATGATCGTAGACAGCGCGTACATCTCCGGCTTGATCCCTTTTCGCACTTCCGTATAGATCTTGGTAGACAGGGTGTCTACGCCGGCTCCTTTCGTAAAGTGGGTGATGATAAAGTCATCCAGCGACATGGTAAAGGCCATCAGGAAGCCGGACAGGATACCGGGCAGAAGATCCGGGAATACCACTCTGCGGAAGGCGCTGACCGGGGAAGCCCCCAGATCCAGCGCCGCCTCATAGATACTGGGATTGAGCTGCTTCATGCGCGGCATAACACTGAGGATTACGTAAGGAATGTTAAAAGTGATATGCGAAAGCAATATCGTCCCAAACCCGAACCGGAAGCCGAAGCTGATAAAAAGCAGCATCAGGGAGATACCTGTCACAATATCCGCATTCAGCATCGGAATGTTGGTGATGCCCATCATAACAGTGCGTGTCCGTTTCTTCATATGATTCATGGCGATACAGGCAACAGTGCCGATCACCGTGGCGATCACGGAGGAGAGCAGTGCAATCAGCAGCGTGTTCCCCAGCGCTTTTAAAATATCGTCATTTTGTATCAGCCGGGTATACCATTTGAAGGTAAAGCCGCCCCATTTGGCCCTGGTCTTGCTGGCGTTAAAGGAAAGCACCATCAGCGTGGCGATGGGAGCGTACAGGAAGAGGAAGATCAGGGCGATATAAATTTTTTTTGCAGTATTTTTCATAACATCGATCCCTCCCCGTCTTTGTCAAATACGGCGGATGCGATCATATTTAAGATAATGAAGAGCATCAGCACGATGGAAAGTCCGCTGCCCAGATGCCAGTTGGAGGCCTGTGTAAATTCCTGGTCGATGACGTTACCGATCAGCAGGATCTTACTGCCGCCCAGCAGGGAGCTGATGACGAAGGTGGTCAGCGCCGGGACAAAGACCATGGAAATACCGCTGATGATACCGGGCACTGAGAGGGGCAGTATAATACGGAAAAAAGTATGTACGTTGTCTGCGCCCAGATCCCTGGCGGCGTTGATCACATTCTTGTCAATCTTGGACAGTGCATTGTATAGAGGCAGTACCATAAAGGGCAGGAAATTATAGACCATGCCCAGGATAATGGCGTAAGGCGTATTGATGATATTGATATTCGGCAGGTGGAGGAAGGTGAGGATATTGTTGATCACTCCGTTTTTTTCCAGTAAGGTCTGCCAGGCAAGGGTGCGCAGCAGAAAGTTCATCCACATCGGCAGTATGAATATCAATATGATAAAACTGTGCTGGCTTACTTTCATATTTGCCAGGATCATGGCCAGCGGGTAGGCCAGCAGGAAACAGAGCAGCGTGCTGATCAAAGACAGCAGGATGGAAAGACGCAGTGCCTTGGCATGTTCCGCCGTTGCAATGGCCATGATGTTTTCCAGCGTGAAGGCGCCGGTCTTATCTGTCAGTCCGTAGTAGAAGATCATGCAGAGCGGAATGATGATAAAGACCACCGACCAGAGTGTGTAGGGCGCAGAGAGCCATTTGTTCTTAGATGTCAATTGCCACCGCCTCCTCGTCTTCAGATTCCGGTTTGTTCATGATCTGGATGTTGTAGGGGTCGACCCGGATGCCGACCTTTTCCCCTGCCGGGTGCAGAGCCGTGGAATGTACCAGCCACTCAAAGCCGCCCGCCATGACTTCCATCTCATAGTGCACGCCCTTGAAGATCAGATGGGTCACTTCGCCTGTCAGCGTGCCCTGTGCAGGAGCGACAAGCTCCACATCTTCCGGCCGGATCACCACATCCACCGGCTTGTTATGTCCGAATCCTGTATCCACGCAGGTGAAGCGGGTGCCGAGAATGCTGACCAGCTTATCCTCGATCATGGTCGCGGGAATGATATTGCTGTCTCCGATAAAGTCCGCCACGAAGGCATTCTCCGGCTCGTTGTAGATGGATTCCGGGGAGCCGATCTGCTGGATGTAGCCCTGATTCATGACGACGATAGTGTCGGACATGGTCAGCGCTTCCTCCTGATCGTGGGTGACATAGACGAAGGTGATGCCCAGCTCGTTTTTCATGCGGATCAGTTCGTACTGCATTTCCTGGCGCAGTTTCAGGTCAAGCGCGCCCAGAGGCTCGTCCAGAAGCAGGACGCGTGGTTCATTGACAATGGCGCGGGCGATGGCGATTCGCTGTTGCTGGCCGCCGCTTAAGGAATCCGGCATCCGGTTCTCGTAGCCCTCCAGATTGACCAGTTTCAGGGCGTAACGTATCTTATCTGCTATGTAGTCTTTGGACTTCTTCCTGATCTTTAAGCCGAAAGCTATGTTCTCGGCGATGTTCATATGGGTAAAAAGGGCGTACTTCTGAAATACGGTGTTTAAAGGCCGCAGGTTCGGCGGAAGTTTCGTAATGTCCTGTCCGTCGAAAATGACACTGCCGGTGTCCGGGGTGGCGAACCCGCCCAGAATGCGCAGGGTAGTGGTTTTGCCGCAGCCGCTGGGCCCAAGCAGCGTGACGAATTCATTCTCGTGGATGGTCAGATTCAGTTCGTCTAAGACCATCTGTCCGTCAAAGGATTTGGAGATGTTGTTTAAGTGGATCAATTCTTTGGACATGGACGAATCCTCCGTGTTTTCTGTTTCGTATTTTGTATTCTCTACTCTAAGAGAGCGGACCGGATCGAACGACTCTAAAAATTCGGCGGCGTGCTGATCCAGAGGAAGACGGCGCCGCTCTTGCCGCCGGCTTTGATATAGTGCTCCGAGTTGGCCGTGTAGTAAAAGGCTTCCCCCTTCTTCGCCTTCATGCTGCGGTTCCCGATGACGATGGTGATCGTGCCGGACAGCACATAGCCGAATTCCTCCCCTTCGTGGGGCTGGTCGGGATAGGTGGAACCGCCGGGCTTAAGCGTCACGCGGATGGGTTCCATCATGTTCTTCTGTGCGTTGGGAATGATCCATTCCACCTTATTGTGAAGTTCCGTGTCGGTCTTCTCGAAGAAGTCCTCGCTGTGAAAGACGATCTGCTCATCGTCGTCATCGCTGAAGAAATTTTTCAGGTTTGTGCCGAGGCACTGTAAAATATCGACCAGGGTGGCGATGGAAGGAGAGGTCAGGTCGTTTTCCAGCTGGCTGATAAAGCCTTTGGACAGTTCGCAGCGGTCCGCCAGTTCCTCCTGAGTCAGTCCTTTCTGGTTTCGCAGTTCTCTGATCTTATTGCCGATCTCCATTCGGCCGGAATTATTATCCATAATGATATCTGTCTCTTTTCTGTTTCTTTCTGTGTATTCCTGTCTCTTTGCAGATCGTGCAAAAGACAGGGTTTCCAAGCTGCGGCGTCTGTTGTCCGGCGGTCTTTTGCTCAGTCATAATAAACTCAAAGTTTACTAAAACTAAACAGAAGCTGAATCTCATTATACAAAAAAGAAGTGCCATGTCAATGGGTTTTTTAAAAATAAAATCATTTTTTGTGAAAATGATTAACATAGCCTGAGATTTGTGATAAAATTTAGTAGCATGAAAACTTCTGCGGCAAAACCTTACGGACTGCCGGTATGCGCCACGTTGATCACCGAGGCGCATACCGGGCATGTGCCTCGGGATTTGGGCTGGAAGTGTTAGAGAACGATACTCAAAGAAAGGCATGGTTTGAATATGAGTCAGGAGAAATATGTGGCATACGTTTCCACGTACACCGTGGGCAAGGTAGACAAGTACGGCATCAGAATTTATGATGTGGATCTGGAGAACGGCCGGCTGACCGAGAAGAATCAGGTGCGGATCACCAATTCTTCCTATATTACGATTTCCCATAACAAGAAATTTCTGTATTCCATTACCGATTTTGGTGTGGAATCGTACAGAATCCTGCCAAGCGGTGACCTCGAGGTCATCAATGCGAGCAGTATCAACGGTATGCGCGGGTGCTATCTTTCCACCGACTATGAAGACAGATTCCTGTTCGTGGGCGGCTATCATGACGGGAAGATCACGGTGCTCAGGCTGCGGGAAGACGGCGGCACCGGAGAGATCACGGAGGAGATTTATCACAAGGGGCTGGGGAGTATTGCGGAACGGAATTTCAGACCCCATGTCAACTGTGTGAAGATGACGAGAGATAATCATTACCTGTGTGCGGCAGATCTGGGACTCGACCATGTGAATGTATACCGTCTCAACCATAAGACAGGGCGTCTGCGCCACATCGACATGATCCGCAGCGAGCAGGAGTCGGCACCCCGGCATTTGAAATTTTCAAAGGACGGCCGGTATCTGTATATCGTACATGAGTTGAAGAATTATATTGATGTCTACACCTATGAGGAGGTGGACGGCAATCCGGAGTTCGAGAAGATCCAGACGGTCTCCACGCTGAATGATTATCATGCCGGCGGTTCGGCGGCAAGTGCGCTGAATATTTCCGAGGATTTCCGGTATCTGGTGAGTTCCAATGCCGGGGACAACAGCGCCGTTGTCTTTCGGATCGACCAGGAGACGGGAATGCTCTCGAAGCTCCTTTGTCTGCCGATCAGCGGCGATTATCCGAAGGATGCGAACCTTTTCCCGGACAACAGGCATCTCGTCTCCCTGAATCATGAGTCGGATACGATGACTTTCTTTACGGTGGATCTGGAGAACGGACTGCTTATCATGAACGGAAGAGAGGTACAGGTAAATCAGCCCAACTGCATTATTTTCCACAAAATTGAAGAAGGAACCGAATAGATGAGCTTCCTCCTGCATATACATTTACCAGTATAAGCAGGAGGATTTTTTATATGGATTTCTTACAGAATAATACATATGACCTGTATAAAGATATACAGCTCCGCACGGGAGGAGAAATCTATCTGGGCGTGGTAGGACCGGTGAGGACGGGAAAATCGACGTTTATCAAGCGTTTCATGAATCTGCTGGTGCTGCCTTTTATGGAGGATGAGAACGAGAAGGAGCGGGCTCAGGATGAGATGCCGCAGAGTGCGGGCGGCAGGACGGTCACCACGACGGAACCGAAATTTATTCCCAAGGAGGCGGCGCATATCCGGCTGGGCATGGATATTGATGTGGATATCCGGCTGATCGACTGTGTGGGCTATATGGTGGAAGGGGCCACCGGTCATATGGAAGAGGATGTGGAACGTATGGTGAAGACCCCCTGGTCTGCGGAGGAGATTCCTTTTACGCGGGCGGCAGAGATCGGCACCCGCAAGGTGATCAAGGATCATTCCACTATCGGTATTGTGGTGACCTGCGACGGTTCTTTTGGCGACCTTGGGAGGGACAGTTTTCTGGAGGCCGAGTCACGCACGATCACGGAGCTGCAGGCGCTGGGGAAACCTTTTATCGTGCTGCTCAATTCCGCGAAGCCTTATGCGGAGGATACCAGGATGCTGGCGGATGAGATCAGCGAGAAGTATCAGGTGACCGTGATGCCGGTCAACTGCGAGCAGTTAAAGCGGGAGGATATCAATCACATCATGGAAAATATCCTCTACGAGTTTCCGCTTACGATGATCGAATTCTACATGCCCAAGTGGGTGGAGATGCTGCCTTACGACCACAAGATGAAACAGGACATTATCGCCCGGATCAAGAACCTGATGAGCAGTTTGAGTAATATCCGGGATATCACATCGGGGAGCTTTATGCCGGAAAGCGAATATATCAAGAAGTGCAAGCTGGACGGTATCAATATGTCCGACGGCAGTGTGAAGATCCTGCTGGATGTGGACGATTCTTATTATTATGAGATGATCAGCGACCTGGTGGGGGAGACGGTGGGAAGCGAGTACCAGATGCTTGCCATGTTAAAAGAGATGGCGAAGATGAAGCGGGAGTATGTGAAGGTGCTTCATGCGCTGGAATCTGTACGCTATAAGGGATACGGCGTCGTGATGCCGGACCGCGAGGAGATCATGCTGGAGCGACCGGAGCTGATCAGACAAGGCAATAAGTTCGGCGTGAAGATCAAGGCGGAGAGCCCCAGCATCCATATGATCAAGGCCAGCATCGAGACGGAGATATCCCCTATCGTGGGTACGGAAGAACAGGCCAGAGATCTGATCCAGTTTATCTCGGATACGGAGACCAGCGAAGAGGGTATCTGGGAGACGAATATCTTCGGAAAGACGGTAGAACAGCTGGTAAATGACGGTATCACGGGTAAGATCTCCATGATCAATGAGGAAAGCCAGGTGAAACTGCAGGAGACCATGCAGAAGATCGTGAATGACTGCAACGGCGGGATGGTATGTATTATTATTTGACGCAGCTTTTTCTGCGGGACGGATGAAAGGCCGGAAGAGAGAAGGAAGCAATCTGTTATGAGAGCGGGACAGGAGACTGTATCCTGCTCTTATATTATGCGATAAAAACAGATACAGTATTTACGGCGGCACGCAATAGTGTTAAAATATAAAACATCAGAGCAGACAGGAAGCGCTTTGGAAGCCGGAGAGATCACAATGACGCTTCCGGACAAACCGAACAGCCGGAATCAGAAATATGTTGTTACGCACAAAACGCCAGCAAAGATTTCACACCAAAGTGAATGATAAATAAATAACATACAAAGAAAGGCGGTAAACAAATGAATCCAGTATACGAAAAATTATTAAAATGCTATGAGTGCTACAAGGCAAAGATTGACTTTGCGCCCAGTGTGGCGGTAGTGCTGGGATCGGGGCTTGGCAATTTCGCAAAGACCGTGGATGTGAAGGCGGAGCTTCCCTACAGTGAAATCGAAGGGTTTCCGGTATCTACGGTGCCGGGACATGCGGGTAAGTTTATTTTCGGGTATATTAACGAGGTGCCCGTGGTGCTGATGCAGGGGCGGGTCCACTACTATGAGGGATATCCGATCACGGATGTGGTGCTGCCTGCCCGTCTGATGAAGATGATGGGGGCGAACGTATTGTTCCTGACCAATGCTTCCGGCGGTATCAATCCGGCTTTCCATGCGGGCAGTCTGATGCTGCTGAAGGATCATGTCTCCATCTTCGCACCGAATCCGCTGATCGGCGCCAATATCGAGGAGCTGGGAACGAGGTTCCCGGATATGTCCCACGTCTACGACGAAGAACTGCAGGAGATCATCAGAAGCACGGCAAAAGAAAACGATATCGAGTTGTTTGAGGGTATCTATGCCCAGCTGACAGGGCCTTCTTTCGAGTCTCCGGCGGAGATCCAGCTGCTGCATAAGCTGGGCGTGAGCGCAGTAGGCATGAGCACGGTCGTGGAGGCGATCGCGGCCAACCATATGGGCATGAAGATCTGTGGCGTATCCTGTGTCAGCAATCTGGCGGCAGGCATGAACAGTGCACCTTTGACGCATGAGGAAGTACAGGAGGCGGCCAACGCGGTGGCGCCGAAGTTTGAGAAGCTGCTTGTGGAGTCGATCACGAAGTTTCGGGAGCTGATTTAATTTGATATCCTGCGGCATGTGTGCATGGAAGCAGAGTGGAGGATGCAGTGACAATGATGCATGAGGAGAGTATTCAGGCGTCTTTGTGCAAAGCATCGGTGTACACTGTTATGCAGAATGGAGGAAAAGACAGATGAATTACAGATTTTATAATGCGCGTATCCTGACAATGGAGACGGACAGGCTGATCACAGGCGAATTATGGGTGCAGGACGGAAAGATCCTGTATGTCGGTGACGGCAGTGATACGGACGGTGTCTGTGCCGCCGGCCAGGGTGCAGAGGATGGTAAGGGCAGATGGGACAGGGAGATCGACTGCGGGGGCAATCTGCTGATGCCCGGTTTCAAGAATGCTCATACTCATTCCGGTATGACGCTTCTGCGTTCTTATGCGGACGACCTGCCGCTGCAGGACTGGCTGTTCAAGCAGGTCTTTCCCATAGAGGATAAGATGGACGGGGAGATGATCTATCACCTGACGAAGCTGGCGGTATTGGAGTATCTTACCAGCGGTATCACATCCATCTTTGATATGTATCTGACGCCGGAGACGACGGCGAAGGCATGTGTGGATATGGGGATGCGCTGCGTACAGGTCAGCGGAACGAGCGGGCAGACGGATTTTGAGCCATCCCTGAAACTGTTGGAGCAGCGCTATCAGGCGTTGAACCATGACGATCCGCTGCTCAGTTATTTTATCGGATTTCATGCGGAGTATACCTGTTCCAGAGAGTTGATGGAACGGGTGGCACAGATTGCACATAAATACAAGGCTCCGGTATACACTCATCTGGCGGAGACGAAGGCGGAGGTGGAAGGCTGTCGGGAACGCCACGGTATGTCTCCGGCAAAACTGCTCGACACGATCGGCATGTTCGATTACGGCGGCGGCGGTTATCACTGTGTCTGGATGGATGAAGAGGATATGGAGATCTTCCGCAGACGCGGGCTCAGTGTGGTGACCAACCCGGGCTCCAACACCAAACTCGCCAGCGGCATCGCGCCGATCTCTGCTTATCTGAAAAAGGGGATCAACGTAGCCATCGGTACGGACGGGCCTGCCAGCAACAACTGCCTTGACATGTTCCGGGAGATGTTTCTGGTGACGGGGCTTGCCAAGCTGCGGGAGGAGGACGCCTCTGCCGTGGATGCCTGGGAAGTGCTCAAGATGGCCACGGTGAACGGCGCCAGAGCGATGTATCTGCCGGATAGCGATGTGCTGGCACCGGGCAAGGCGGCAGATATCATCATGATCGATCTGCAGCAGCCCAACATGCAGCCTATCAATAATATCCCGAAGAACCTGGTCTACAGCGGCAGCAAGCAGAACGTGAAGATGACCATGATCCAGGGTCGGATCCTGTATGAGAACGGCATTTTCACAGATGCCTATGATGTGGAGGAAATCTATAGAAAGGCAAACGAGATCATAGACAGTCTGCGATAGTATCACACAGTTATGACGGCAGGCGGAGCCGGTGCATTCAGGACAGGTTTCGCCTGACAGGTTGCCTTTGAAATCAGGAAGTGCGTATGGATGGTTTGGTGTTGGCGGGTATGATCCTGTTTTTGATCGTGCTCATCATGGGAAAGGAATATATTAACAGCAGGTCTTTTCACAGGCATAATCTGCAGAGGATCTTCGAAAGCTACGGTATGCCTTCCGAGCGGGTTTACAAGACGGGCGAGCTTGAACATATCCAGAAATATTATCTCAGGCATCCCGGGAAGAATCAGCTGGACGATATCACTTGGAACGATCTGAACATGGACAGCCTTTATCAGCAGATCAATGTCTCCTGCAGCGCTGCGGGGGACGAATATCTGTATTACAGGCTGCGGACGCCGCTTGACAGTCGGGAAGATCTGGAACAATGGGCGTCAAGGATCAGTTTTTTTATGGAGCATGAGGAAGAACGGCGTCAGGTGCAGGGCCTGTTCTATCAGCTGGGGAGAATGGGACGCTATTCACTGCATGAGTATATTGAGAATCTGGATATTCTGGGTGAGCGGAAGAACGGTAAATATATCCTGTACAATGTGACTTTGTTTTTGTGTATCGGGAGCATGTTTGCGTCGCCGCCGTTGGGAATCGGCGCGCTGCTTTTGGTGGTGTGCCACAACTTGATCGGTTATTTCAGGGAGTACAAGCAGATCGAGCCTTATATCACCAGCTTCCGTTATATTAAGAGGATGCTGGATGCGGCGGAGAAGATGGGCCACATGAAGACAACGGGGATTGCCGGGGAACAGGAGCGACTGCTTGCCTGTCATGGGAAGATGAAGAGCTTTATCCGCAATGCCTATCTGCTCGTCTATGTAGAGAAGGGGAACGGCGATCCGCTCAGTCTTATCCTGGATTATGTGCGTATGGTCTTTTATCTGGATCTGATCCAGTTTAACAATGCGCTGCATGCGGTACGGGGGCATCTGGAGGAGATTGACGAGATGGTGACACTGCTGGGTAAGATTGAGACGGCAGTGGTGATCGGTTCCTACAGGAACAGCCTGCCTGAGTACTGCCTGCCGACGCTTCGTTTTGAAGAGGACGCAGGACGGCGGATGGTGATCGAACAGCTCTACCATCCCTTACTGTCAGATCCGGTGAAGAATTCCATTGATACGCAAAAAGGGGTTCTGCTGACCGGTTCCAACGCTTCCGGTAAATCCACTTTTCTGCGTGCCGTGGCGTTAAGCGCCGTACTGGCGCAGACTATTTTTACCTGTCCGGCGAGGCGCTATGAGGCGCCGGTGTTCCGCATCTATTCGTCCATGTCTTTAAAGGACGACCTGATCGGCGGACAGAGTTATTATATGGTAGAGATCAGAGCTGTCAAACGGATCCTTGACCAGGTGAGGCTGGCCGGGGAAGAGCACGGCTGCGTGCTCTGTTTTGTGGACGAGGTGCTGCGGGGCACCAATACGGTGGAAAGGATCGCGGCCTCCACACAGATCATGAAGATGCTTTCGGCGGGACATGTGATCTGTTTTGCGGCGACCCATGATGTGGAATTGACCAGGCTTTTGGCAGGGGAATACGAAAATTATCATTTCGAGGAGCGGATCGAGGAGGATGATGTGTTCTTCCCGTATACGCTGATGCCGGGGCCGGCCACCACGCGGAATGCCATCGCACTGCTCAGGGTGCTGGGATACGACGACAGGATCATTACGGAAGCGGAAGCCATGGCGGGACATTTTCTGGCGGAAGGAAACTGGAACCGGAATGAGAAGTAAAGAGGAGGACACAGACCTGAATGAAAGTAACGATCTACACTGACGGTTCGGCCCGCGGCAACCCGGAGGGGCCGGGCGGTTACGGAACGGTGCTGCAGTATATTGACCCGAAGGGGACGCTGCATGAGCGGGAATATTCGGCGGGATATAAGAAGACCACCAACAACCGCATGGAGCTGATGGCGGCGATCGTGGGGCTGGAAGCGTTGACGAAGCCCTGCGAGGTCACACTGGTCTCGGATTCCAAATATGTGACGGATGCCTTCAACCAGCACTGGATCGACGGATGGATCCGGAAGAACTGGAAGACGGCGGGCAACAAGCCGGTCAAGAATATTGACCTGTGGGAACGGCTTCTGCAGGCGAAAAAGCCTCATCAGGTGACATTTCGCTGGGTAAAAGGGCACGACGGCCATCCGGAGAACGAACGCTGCGATAAATTGGCCACAACTGCCGCGGATGGCACAGACTTACTTGACGATACCTTCTGATTGGTGGTATCATAGATATGGTTTTTGAAGAAAGATATTTTATTACGTAACATGATGGGAAGGGGAAAACAGATGACGAATTTGATCTTGTTTGTAAACGCTTTTTTATCTTACTTATTGGTGTTTGTATTTATTGTGGCAGTGGTGGTCGTAGCATGTGTGATCGGTGTGAAATGGAGAAAGAGCAAAGATGCCAAAGCTGCTGCACAGACGGGCATGAACGCACAGGCAGAAGGCGTCGGCGGGAAGACAGCCGTATGATGTCTCTGGATGGAGATGGTTTGAAAGTCAGGCCGGCGGGTCTGGCTTTTTCCGTATTGTATAGTCTTCTGGTCCGGAGCCGGTCTGCGGCACGGCGGCGGAAGATCAGGCTGCGGATGGGAGGAGGACGGAGGTAAGAATGGGAAACTATACGACGATCCTGTGGGATCTGGATCAGACGCTGTTGGACTTTGACCGTTCGATGGACTATGCGATCAGAGAGGTCTTCGCCCGGTATGATCTGTATATGGATGAAAAGATCGCCGCCCGGTATGAAGTTATCAACCGGGATCACTGGAACAGGCTGGAGCGTGGTGAGATCACGAAGGAAGAAGTGAAGGTGGGCAGATTCCGGGTACTGCTTGCGGAACTGTCGATCGGGCACATCGATCCGGCAAAGATTGCGGCCGACTATCAGGATGTGCTGGGCAGTGTCTACTATTATATAGACGGCGCCGTGGAGGTGGTCACCAGGCTGCGGGATCTTGGTTTTCACCAGTATGTAGTGACTAATGGAGTTAATACAACCCAGAGCAGTAAGATGAAACTGTCGGGATTTGACAGGCTGATGGACGGGGTTTTTGTGTCGGAACTGCTGGGATATCCGAAACCGATGAAGGGCTATTTCGACGCGTGTTTTGCGGCGCTGCCGGAGGGGACGAGGGAGCAGAGCATTCTGGTGGGAGATTCGCTGACCAGCGATATGCAGGGAGCCAACAATGCGGGTATTACTGCCTGCTGGTTTAACCCGAAAGGGCGTAAAAAGGATGTCGAGGTGCGGATTGACTATGAGATACGGCATCTGAGGGAGCTGCCGGCCATTCTTGGCGTTGGAGAGGATCCGGCAGGGTAACGGCGTCAGGCAGAAGCGGTACACAGGGCAAAAATTCAGCCCGGGACGTTGCTTTGGCAAAGTCCGTAATGAACATTCAGGAGTTTTGCATGGCAAAAAGCGGTAATCAGAAGTTAAAACTATTATATCTGGTAAAGATCCTGACGGAGCAGTCCGATGAGGAGCACTGTCTGGGGGCGCAGGCGCTGATCGATGGTCTGGCGGAATACGGTATCAGGGCGGAGCGCAAGAGCATCTATGACGACATCGCGCAGCTGATCGGGTTCGGGTATGACATCGTGCTGGTCAAGGCGAAGACGGGCGGCGGTTATTATCTGGCCGGACGGGAATTTGAGCTGGCGGAGTTGAAGCTGCTGGTGGAGACGGTACAGGCTTCACGGTTCCTTACGGTGAAGAAGTCGAGGGAGCTGATCGGCAAGATCGAGAAGCTGGCGTCGAAAGCGGAGGCCGGACAGCTGCAGCGGCAGGTCTATGTGGCCAACCGGGTCAAGACGGCCAATGAAAGTATCTATTACATAGTGGATGATATCCACCGGGCGATTCAGGACAATGAGCAGATCTCGTTCCAGTATCTGGAGTGGAATCTGGAGAAGGAGCTGGTGCCGCGCAAGGACGGTAAGCTCTATCGGATCAGTCCCTGGGCGCTGACCTGTAAAGACGAGAATTATTACCTGATAGGCCATGACGGGGAGAGTGATACGATCAAGCATTTTCGTGTTGATAAGATGGGACAGATCCGCGTGCTGGCCGGTGTGGGACGGCAGGGGGCGGCGCTTTTTGAGCGGTTTGACATCGCCGCCTACGCCAACAAGACCTTCGGCATGTTCGGAGGCCGGGAGGAGATCGTCACGCTGGAATTTGAAAACCGGTTTATCGGTGTCGTTATGGATCGCTTCGGGAAGGAAGTACCTGTGAGGAGACGGGAGGAAGAACGCTTCTCCGTGCGGGTGCAGGTGGCCCTCAGCGGACAGTTTTACGGGTGGCTGACGGGGCTTGGCACAGGCGCCAGAATCCTGGCGCCCGCGGAGGTGGTGGAAGAGTACAGGGCACATCTTACAAAGGTGCTGGGGCAGTATATTGACGGGTAACGAAACATACAGAAATGAGGAAACAGACATGAACATAAAATTTGCACACAGGATGAAAGACTATGAAGCCGGTATTTTTCAGGTGTTGAACGAGAAGAAGGACGAGGCGGAGCGGCAGGGCAGGACAATCTATAACCTGTCTGTGGGGACGCCGGATTTTCCGCCCGCGGCGCATGTGGTGGAAGCGGTGGTGAAGGCTTCTGCGAAGCCGGAGAACTATAAGTACGCGCTGATCGATATTCCGGAGCTGATCGAAGCCGTGCAGACGCGCTACAAGAAGCGCTATGGCGTGACGCTTCAGAAGGACGAGATCATGTCCGTCTACGGTTCCCAGGAAGGGATCGCTCATATCTGCCTGTCGTTGTGTGATCCGGGGGACGTGGTGCTGGTGCCCAATCCGGGATATCCGATCTTCGGCATCGGGCCGTCGCTGGCGGGGGCCGAGGTGGTCACCTACGATCTGAAGGAGGAAGACCACTATCTGCCGGATCTGGACGGGATGGCGGAAGAGGTGCTTGCACGGGCAAAATGCATGATCGTTTCCTACCCGCTGAATCCTGTATGCAAGGCGGCACCGGATGAATTCTACGAGAAACTGATTCCCTGGGCGGCGGCCCATGAGATCCTGATCATTCATGACAATGCCTATTCGGATATCATCTATGACGGCAGGGAGGGCAAGTCGATCCTGCGCATTCCCGGGGCCAAAGAGACGGCGGTTGAGTTCTACTCCCTGTCCAAATCCTTTAATTATACAGGAGCAAGAGTCAGCTTCCTGACGGGAAATAAGGACGTGGTGGCCTGCTTCAAAAGACTCCGCTCTCAGATCGATTACGGCACTTACCTGCCGGTACAGTACGGAGCGGTGGCAGCGCTCAACGGTTCCGACCAGATGGTGAAGGATCAGTGTGCGGAATATCAGAGAAGAAGAGATACGCTCTGCGGCGGCCTGCGTAAGATCGGCTGGCCGATGGAGGACAGCGAAGGGACGATGTTCGCCTGGGCGAAGATTCCGGCAGGCTATACGGACGACGTGGCGTTTGTCATGGAGCTGGTGGAGAAGAGCGGCGTGCTGTGTACACCGGGCAGCAGCTTCGGCACTCTCGGAAAAGGGCATGTGCGGTTTGCCCTGACGATGCCGGTTGAGAAGATAAAGGAAGCGGTGGAGGCGATCGCGGCTTCCGGTATGATACGCGGATAAGTGGTAAGACGGGATTGTCAATAGCATTTTCATGGAAAAATATTTTTTGGGATATGTCACAAAAAGGCATATCCTTTTTTAGTATTTTTTCTATTGAAGGGGTCATTGACAGAGTATGTGGGTTGGCATATACTGAATGTACGCCACAAAATATGGGAATTTTATGTCAACCAATTCTATATTTTGTATTTGTTATTCTGTTGCGCATCAGTTGTGTTTTGTGGCAGATTCAATACTGTCAGGTACGGGCAATAAGAAAACGTCAAATTATTGTCTGAATATTGTTAAGGGGAATCGCGTTCGAACGCATGGCCGTTTTATATGGAAATCTATAGTAACAAGAACGAAGCAGTAAATACCATGGAGGGGTGTTAATGAGCAGTAAGTTTGGAACAGACGCTACGGCAGAAGAGAATTTCAGGATGGAGTACCAGCCGGATAAGATCGTGAAGGTGATCAAGAAGGATGGGAGTCTGGAGGAGTTCAATGTCCAGAAGGTCATCGACGCCGTAGGGAAGAGTGCTTATCGTGCGCTGACCAAATTCACGGATGAAGAGAAGCGCCATATATGCCAGACTGTGATCGATAAGGTTAACGAGCTGGGGGAGGAGCAGATTCCGATCCAGATCATGCACAATGTGGTGGAGAGTGCGCTGGAGGATGTGAAACCCATCGTTGCCAAGAGTTATCGGGACTATCGCAATTATAAACAGGATTTCGTACGTATGATGGACGACGTGTATAAGAAGAGCCAGTCCATCATGTACATAGGGGACAAGGAGAACGCTAATACGGACAGCGCGCTTGTCTCCACCAAGAGAAGCCTGATCTTCAATCAGTTTAACAAGGAGCTGTACCAGAAGTTTTTCATGACCACGGAGGAGATTCAGGCGTGCCGGGACGGGTATCTGTATGTGCATGACATGTCCGCCAGAAGAGACACAATGAACTGCTGTCTGTTCAATGTGGCGGAGGTTTTAAGCGGCGGCTTCGAGATGGGCAATATCTGGTATAACGAGCCCAAGACGCTGGATGTTGCTTTCGACGTGATCGGCGATATCGTGTTGAGCGCCGCCAGCCAGCAGTACGGCGGTTTTA
>OFFW01001092.1_pt1 | contig 17018 bp, 14 predicted proteins | sample 1521501 | NCBI WGS metagenome assembly OFFW01 (sample SAMEA3504107, study PRJEB24116) | mouse gut metagenome | biome: mouse gut; feature: mouse-associated habitat; material: faeces | place: Denmark | collected 2011
GCCGGGGATATGATGTGTATGTCGGAAAATTGTATCAGAAGGAAATTGATTTTGTAGCGCAAAAAGGGAGCGAGAAAATCTACATCCAGGTCAGTGACAATATTTCGGATCAGAATACCCTCGAAAGAGAATGTTTGCCATTGCTGCAAATCCGGGATGCTTATCCCAAAAAGGTCATTGCCAGGACCAGGCACCCGAAATATGATTATGAGGGTATTGAGATTTACAATATAGTTGATTGGCTATTGCAGGAAGCGGAAAATGGTGCGCAATAAACATAACATCCCGGGTAATGTCCGGCAATACCGCAAGAGCCAGAAGCGAGAAATCAGGAAAAAAACCGCAGTCCCGATGCCGGGAAGGAGGAGGGGCCGCGGTCTGCTCCCCACAGACGAAGCCAACTGGTATGCACCCGCCTGGCTGATCTGACGGACAGATTTGGCGCATGGCAAAAAGCGCAGGGCAGTCCCGCCCGCCCTGCGCTTCTCAATCCCTTGCCGCGGGGAGCACAGCCCCCGTGATTACTGGGCGGCCTCTTCGTCCGGCTGCGCCGCGGCCTTATCCAGGGAAGCCTGAATGGCCTCCAGCAGCACCAGGGAGGTGTACTTGCTCTCGGCAGTATAGGTGACGGATTCCAGGGACTGCTGCGCGTAGACCTGCTCGCAGATGGAATCCAGCGTGGGCTGCAGCAGCGGATACATGGTGGCCACGGAATCGCTCACTTCCACCAGGCGGATGGAGGTGATGGAATCCTTATCCACGATGACTTCCACGTCCAGGGACTCGTTGCCCAGCAGGAGCTGCGTTGTGTAGACACCCGGTATGTAGAGGGAGGAGATTTCCGCCATGACAGGCTCCGAGCCGGAGGCGTCCGCCATGTCAGGCTCCCTGTCCCGTTCCTTGTCCTTGCCCGGCAGGAACATCATGGCCAGCAGCACGATGAACAGGATGCCCAGCACGGCGAAGATAGCGGTGTAAATCAGCTCTTTCATGTGAAGTACGACGATTTTTGTTTTAGCACTCATCCCTATTTCCCCTTGCATTTTATCTTGTCAGATTTTCTTTATAATAGATATGCCGGAAAACGGGGGATTATGCGCCGTGAGGGGACTGATATGAAAAATCATTGACAAGCGGAAGATTGGTTGCTATGATAGAACATGGGTCAAGGGTGTTCTCGGGGTAGGAGGAATGCCCTTTTTGACTGTGTTTGGAAAAAGGGCGCGGATCGGAGGCGTTTGGCCGCGGAGGGAAAGGAGACAAAAATACATGAAATTCACGAAGATGCAGGGCTGCGGGAATGACTACATATATGTAAACGGATTTGAGGAGAAGATTCCGTCCCTGGAGAAGCCGGAGCTGGCGAGGCGGCTCAGCGACAGGCATTTCGGCATCGGGAGCGACGGGCTGATTTTCATCAATCCGGCTGCGGAGGCGGATTTCGAGATGGAGATGTACAATGCGGACGGCTCCCGGTCGGAGATGTGCGGAAACGGCATCCGCTGCGTGGGGAAGTTCGTCTATGACAAGGGGCTGACAGACAGAAGGCATATCAGCGTGGTCAGCGCGGGAAAAGTGAAATATCTGGATTTGGCCGTGGAGGAAAACGGCGGCCATGGCGGCAGGGGAGAGGTGTCAAGGGTGCGGGTCAACATGGGCAGCCCCATCCTGGAACCGGCCCTGATTCCCGTGGAGGCTGCCGGGGACAGGGCGGTGGACGAGCCTATCTATGTGGATGGCAGGGAATACCGTATGACCTGCGTGTCCATGGGAAACCCCCACGCGGTGGTCTTCGCCCGGGATGTGGCGGGGATGGCCCTGGAACAGGTGGGCCCGCTGTTCGAGAACCACAGGAGGTTCCCCAAGCGGATCAACACGGAATTCGTGGAAATCATAGACAGAAGGAACTGCTTCATGCGGGTCTGGGAGCGGGGCAGCGGGGAGACCTTCGCCTGCGGCACAGGGTGCTGCGCCGTGGCCGTGGCAGGGGTACTGAATGACCTGACGGACAGTGCCGTAACGGTCAGGCTGCTGGGAGGCCAGCTGTTCATCGAATGGGACAGGGAGGCTGACCTGGTCTACATGACAGGGCCTGCCGTGACCGTCTTCGAAGGCGAGATATAGTTATTGTTCACTCGGTGCCGCCGCGAGGCGTTTTCATGCGTATTTTGCATGAAAATCCCGAGACGGCATGATATAGGGAGCGGATAAAAGCCCTGTAAAAAAAGCTTGCCAACCGCAGGAAAGTGTGGTAGCATAACGTCATATCAAAAATGCCATGAAGGAGACTCTTTTCGGGAAAGGCAACAGGAAGGCGGCGTCACCGACTGAAAGCGCTGCCAGCGGGAACCGTTACAGGGAACACTCCGGAGCAGGCTGTCTGAACGTCAGGGCGTTGATTTCCCTACGCTAGGGCAGCACGTTGTCGCACGCGTTAAGTGTAAGAGTGGAATGGCCGGGTACGCCTTTGATGGAAGGCGCGGCTGTTCAAAGCGGGTGGTACCGCGGATAATCAATCGTACACGGATTATTCGTCCCGGATGCAGGAAACTGTGTCCGGGGCTTTTTTTCGTCCCGAAAACGGACCATGGGCAAAAGCAGGATGCCGCGGTCCGGGAGAGCCGGGCAGGGGAAAGCGGCCCGGGAATCGGTCGGAGACGGGGAGGGGCCCCGGACAACCCACGAGACGCCCAAAGAGGCGTCCGGAGAGCCAGGGAAAGGAGCCATTATGACAGACAGGAACTGCTACAGAGACATTACGGTGGGGGAGATAGGAGAGCGGCACATCGGACAGGAGATCCGTGTGGCCGGATGGATCGAGAACATCCGCGACCACGGCGGCGTGTCCTTCATCGATCTGCGGGACATGTACGGCGTGCTCCAGGTGGTGATCCGCAGGCCGGGCCTTCTGAAGGGCCTGATCAAGGAGACCTGCGTCAGCATCCTGGGGCCCGTGGAGAAGCGGGACCAGGACACCTACAACCCCAGGCTTCCCACCGGCACTATCGAGCTGGAGGCAAGGGAGATCACGGTGCTGGGCAAGGTCTGCAGCCAGCTCCCCTTTGAGGTGATGACCTCCAGGGAGACCAGGGAGGAAGTGCGGCTGACCTACCGCTATCTTGACCTGCGCAACGCGAAAGTCCGGGACAACATTTTATTCCGTTCGGAAGTAATCGCTTTCCTGCGACAGAAGATGACGCAGATGGGCTTTGTGGAGATACAGACCCCCATCCTCTGCGCCTCCTCGCCGGAGGGGGCCAGGGACTATATCGTCCCCTCCCGGAAATTCAAGGGGAAGTTCTACGCCCTGCCCCAGGCGCCCCAGCAGTACAAACAGCTGCTGATGGTGGCGGGCATCGATAAATATTTCCAGATAGCCCCCTGCTTCCGGGATGAGGACGCCCGGGCGGACCGCTCCCCCGGCGAGTTCTACCAGCTGGACTTCGAGATGAGCTTCGCCACCCAGGAGGATGTGTTCCGGGCCGGGGAGGAAGTGCTCTCGGCCGTCTTCGAGAGATTCGCCCCGGAGGGCGCGGCGGTGACCCCGGCCCCCTACCCTGTGATTGGCTACAGGCAGGCCATGGTGGAGTTCGGCACGGACAAACCGGATCTGCGCAACCCCCTGCGGATTCTGGATGTCACCGACTTTTTCCAGGAATGCACCTTCAAGCCCTTCCTGGGCAGGACGGTGCGGGCCATCAGGGTGCAGACCGGGATGAGCAAGGGCTTCCACGAAAAGCTTCTGCAGTTCGCAGTCTCCTTAGGCATGGCGGGGCTGGGCTATCTGGAGGTGGCGGAGGATCTCTCCTATAAGGGGCCTATCGATAAGTTCATCCCGGCAGACCGTAAAGAGCAGCTGCGGCAGCTGGCGGGGCTTGGGGCCGGGGACACAGTCTTCTTCATCGCGGACAGGGAGGAGCGGGCCAACTACTACGCCGGGAAGATCCGCCTGGAGCTGGGGGAGAAGCTGGGGCTCACGGAAGAAAATGCCTTCCGGTTCTGCTATGTGAACGACTTCCCCATGTACGAGATGGATCCGGAGACGAAAGAGATCGGCTTCACCCACAACCCCTTCTCCATGCCCCAGGGCGGCTTGGAGGCCCTGGAGACCAAAGACCCGCTGGAGGTGCTGGCCTATCAGTACGACATCGTCTGCAACGGCGTGGAGCTGTCCTCCGGGGCCGTGCGCAACCACGACATGAACATCATGGTGAAGGCCTTCGAGATAGCGGGGTATGACGAGAAGACCCTGAAGCGGAAGTTCGGGGCCCTGTACCGGGCCTTCCAGTTCGGCGCGCCGCCCCACGCGGGCATGGCGCCGGGCATCGACCGGATGCTGATGCTGCTGCGGGGAGAGGAGAATCTCCGGGAGGTGATTGCCTTTCCCATGAGCGGCTCCGCCCAGGATTTGATGAGCGGCGCCCCCGGGGAGGTCACAGAGCAGCAGTTGAGGGAGGCGCATATCAAGGTCAGGGCTTAGTGTGTAAAGAACTTCTAAGCGGATAAAATACATTCGCTAAGAAGTTCTATGTTACACACGGAAGAATGCCCGAGGGGAGGGCATTCTTCCGGACTTGCACCGGATTGTTATAGGCTCTCGGAATCTTTGGAGGCGGAATCTGGCATTGGAGGCGGACAGCACCTGGAAAAGTGGGGGAATCGGCTCAGAGGGGCTTCGGAAAGCATGATATGCAGCCTGAAGATTCCGAGAGGATATTGTTCAGAAAGGGAGGTTTTATGGCAAATATCATCAGTGATGAGACGATAGAATACGTGGGGATCCTGGCGAAGCTCTCGCTCTCGAAGGAGGAGCGGGAACAGGCCAGGAAGGACATGGGCAGGATGCTGGACTATATCGACAAGCTCAACGAACTGGACACCACAGGGGTGGAGCCCATGTCCCATGCCTTCCCGGTGGAGAACGTGTTCCGGGAGGACGAGGTCACAGGAGGCGACGGCAGCAAAGACATGCTGCGCAATGCCCCCGCCAGGAAGGGCGACATGTTCGCGGTGCCCAATGTCATGTCCCATTGACGGAAAACCGGGAAAGCGAGGTGGAATATGGAACTTTTATCTCTTTCAGCAGTGGAGCTGGGAGCCGCCATCCGGGCGGGAAGAGCCACGGCCCCGGAGGCCATGGAGGCGGTCCTTTGCCGGATAGAGGAGAAGGAGGACGCGCTGCACTGCTACATTACGATCGATAAGGAAAAGGCCCTGGAGCGGGCCGGGGAAGTCCAGAGGCGCATCCAGGCGGGAGAGCTGACAGGCCCTCTGGCGGGAGTCCCCGTGGCCGTCAAGGACAATCTGTGCACGGCGGGGATGCGGACCACCTGCGCCTCCCGGATGCTGGGGAATTTCGTCCCCACCTATACGGCGGAGGCGCTCCGGAACCTGGAGCGGGCCGGGGCGGTGGTCATCGGCAAGACCAACATGGACGAATTCGCCATGGGCTCCACCACGGAGACCTCGGCCTACGGCGCCACACGCAACCCACGGAATACGGAGCATGTGCCCGGAGGCTCCTCCGGCGGTTCCGCGGCGGCGGTGGCGGCGGGAGAGTGCTTCTTCGCACTGGGCTCCGACACAGGCGGCTCCATCAGGCAGCCCGCCTCCCACTGCGGCGTGGTGGGCATGAAGCCCACCTACGGCACCGTGTCCCGTTTTGGCCTGGTGGCCTACGGCTCCTCCCTGGATCAGATAGGGCCACTGGGCCGGACGGTGGAGGACTGCGCTGCCGCGCTGGAGATACTTGCCAGGGCGGAACCGCGCGCGGCGCAAGGGGAAGCCGCTTCCCGGGATATGTCCGGGGAGGGCGGAGGGAGCCCCGAAGGCATCGTGCCGGACAGAAGGGACTCCACCTATCTCTATAGAAAGGACACCGACTTCACCTCCGCCCTGAAAAAGGATGTGGCGGGCATGCGGATCGGCATCCCCAGGGACTATTTCGGCCCCGGGCTTTCGGAGGATGTGCGGCACAGCGTCATGGCGGCGGCGGAGCTTCTTCGCGGGAAGGGCGCTCTGGTGGAGGAGTTCGACTTAAGCCTGGTGGAATACGCCATCCCCGCCTATTACACCATCGCCGCGGCGGAGGCCAGCTCCAACCTGGAGCGCTTCGATGGAATCAAGTACGGCTACCGGGCCCACGATGCGCAGGAGCTGCACCGGATGTACAAGCAGACCCGTTCCGAAGGCTTCGGCCCGGAGGTGAAGCGCCGCGTCATGCTGGGCAGCTTTGTATTAAGCGCCGGCTATTATGATGCCTATTACCTGAAAGCCCTGCGGGTGAAGGCTATGATAAAAAAGGCCTTCGACAGAGCCTACGCCCGATATGACTGCATCCTGGGGCCTGTAGCGCCCACCACCGCGCCCAGACTGGGTGAGAGCCTGGACGACCCGTTGAAGATGTACCTGGGGGATATCTACACCGTATCCGTGAACCTGGCGGGGCTGCCCGCCATCAGCGTCCCCTGTGGCGAGGACGGGAATGGCCTGCCGATCGGCCTGCAGCTGATCGGCGACTGCTTCCAGGAGAAGAAGATACTGCGGGCGGCGTACAGCTATGAGCAGTTCAGAAAGGACGGACAGGGGTGAGGCGCCAGACGGACGGCTGCTGAACCGGAAGAAGGAGGGACGGCAATGGCGAAAGATTACGAAACTGTCATCGGTCTGGAGGTACATGTGGAGCTTGCCACCAAGACCAAGATTTTCTGCGGATGCTCCACGGCCTTCGGCGGCAAGCCCAATTCCCACACCTGCCCGGTGTGCACGGGCATGCCGGGCTCCCTGCCCGTGCTGAACAGGAAGGTGCTGGAGCACGCGGTGGCGGTGGGGCTGGCCACCAACTGCCGGATTACAAGATACTGCAAGTTCGACAGGAAGAACTACTTTTACCCCGACAACCCCCAGAACTACCAGATTTCCCAGCTCTATCTCCCCATCTGCCGGGACGGCTATGTGGAGATAGACGTGGAAGAGGGATTGGAGGGCGAAAAAGCCTCTACGCCCGGGAAGAAGCGCATAGGCATCCATGAGATCCACATGGAGGAGGACGCCGGGAAGCTGATTCATGACGAGTGGGAGGACTGCACTTTGGTGGACTACAACCGCTCCGGCGTTCCCCTGATCGAAATCGTGTCCGAGCCGGACATGAGGAGCGCGGAAGAGGTCATCTCCTACCTGGAAAAGCTGCGCCTCATCATCCAATACCTGGGAGCCAGCGACTGCAAGCTCCAGGAGGGCTCCATGCGGGCGGATGTGAACCTGTCCGTCCGGGAGCTGGGTTCAGCCCATTACGGCACCCGCACCGAGATGAAGAACCTGAACTCCTTCCACGCCATCTCCAGGGCCATCGAGGGGGAGCGGGAACGCCAGATAGATCTGCTGGAATCCGGGAAAGCCGTGGTGCAGGAGACCAGGCGCTGGGACGATTTGAAAGGTACATCCTACGCCATGCGCTCCAAGGAGGACGCCCAGGACTACCGCTACTTCCCAGATCCCGACCTGGTGCCCGTGAGCATCGATGATGCGTTTTTGGAGGAAATCCGCGCCAGACAGCCGGAATTCCGCACGGAAAAGATGGAACGGTACAGGTCTGAGTACCATATCCCTGACTACGATATTGAAATCATCACCGGTTCCAAATCTATGGCAGATATCTTCGAGGCCACCGTGGCCTTGGGGGCCCAGCCCAAGAAGGTGTCCAACTGGCTCATGGGGGAGACCATCCGGCTGCTGAAGGAGAGGGAGCTGGATCCGGAGGACATCCGTTTCTCCCCGGAGCACCTGGCGAAGCTCATCGCCCTGGCCGAGAGCAAGGCCGTCAACTCCACCGTGGCCAAAGAGGTCTTTGAGCTGATGTTCGAACAGGACATGGATCCGGAGGCGTATGTGGAGGAGAAGGGGCTGAAGATGGTCAGCGACACGGATGCGCTGCGCAGGGTGGTGGAGGAGGTCATCGCGGCCAACCCCAAGTCCGTGGAGGACTACCGGGGCGGCAAGGACAGGGCCATAGGCTTCCTGGTGGGCCAGACTATGAAGGCCATGAAGGGCAAGGCGGATCCCCTCACCGTGGACGCGCTGCTGCGGGGGCTGCTGTGAGGATAAAAAAGGACAGCTTTTTAGCTGTCCTGATCTGTCTTCGGGTGGTGGCCGCATGGCCGAAGGGCTATTGTCAAAGGGCTACAATAGAATCTAAGGGCTACAATAGAATCCAAGGGAGGATTCTATTGTCAAAGGGCTATTGTCAAAGGGCTATTGTAGGAGGAAGTCCACATACTGGGACACTGTCTCCAGATGGGGGCTGGTGGCGGGCACTGCCAGGATGCCCTCCCCGCCCAGGAAGATATAGGTCTCATTCAGGGCCTTTGCCTCTCCCAGGCAGATGCCCACGGGAACGGGCTGCTCCATGGCTTCCGGCTTTCTGGGATCCGGGCGCTCCGGCATGGCATTGGAGTCATAATCCGGATCCATCTGGGCTTCGCTGATAGCCTCCGCCACGGCCTGATCCATGTAGAAGAAATAGGGCTCATATGCCTCCAGCTGCTGGGCTGTGAGCACATCCCTGAGGTCGTAGAAGGTTTCGCTGTAGGCGTACTGCTCTATCACGGCCTCGTCCGACAGGAGGGCATCGATCTCCCCCGCCGCCACCAGCACCATCAGCTTCTGGAGGGAGGCAGCGGTGTTCTGGTCCGTGGAGGTGTAATCTATCTGCATGCTGGAATCGGCCATGACATCGAACTCCTCTGTGTCGATGCCCGCGTATTCGGCGAAGGAGGCCAGCTGCTCCTCCCCGGTGCCGATGTCGAAGGCATTGACCAGGGAGACGGAGAAAGCCATCTCCTTCCTGGTCGCCATATTGTAGATCATGGAGGCGGCGAAGACGATGATCGCCACCGCTGCCACCACATGCCATTTATAGTAGTCGAGGAAATATCGGAACTTCTGTTTCGGGGTACCGTGCTTCAGCGCTTCCCGTTCTTCTCTGAATTCATCCATTACCGGCATGGCTTGTCCACCTTTCCTGTGTGTAGGCATCATCTTGCCGCCTGTATTTTATACTGCGCACCGGTTAAATTTGCAGTGCGACCCGACTGCAGACCGCCAGCCAGGTACTTTCCCGGGGACACCACTGTAAATCTTGGCGGTCTACAGTATACCCTTCAAATCATAATACTTTCCAGGCGGGATTGTCAATGCATCTATTGTTACAAGATTCTAAAAAAAGGATAAAAAAGCATCGGGATGAAAAACTGCCGTGAAACTGTCTTGCAAGTTAGCGGAAGATAGTTTATTATGATAAATAGGAACTGGCACCAGAAAATGAAGACAAAGGAAGGACGATGTAAAATGAGTGACGCTTATGTGGAATGTTTGGTAAAGGCGAAGCCCTCCGTATTGGGCAAGATAGGCGGGTTCCTGCTGACCGCGCTGTCAGTGCTCTGTGTGCTGACCATATTCGTGCTGCCGCCCCTGATGCTGTTCGCCTTCATCGGCGCGATCCTGTTCGGGGTGGGGGCCTATTTCGTGAAGATGTTCACAGACCTGGAATACGAGTACCTCTACCTGGACAAGGAGCTGGTGGTGGACAAGATCATGAACAAGACCAGGCGCAAGAGGGTGGCCACGTACCAGCTGGACAGGATCGAGATCCTGGCGCCCATCAAGAGCTACCACCTGGACAATTTCAGGAACCGCAACGTGACGAAGCAGAAGGACTACAGCATCGGCGAGGAGCTGCAGCCGGACAAGCGCTACCTGATGTTCTACGAGGGCGGCGAGAAGATTGTGCTGAGCCCTTCCGAGGAGCTGATCAAGCTGATGAAAAATGTGGCCCCCAGAAAGGTTTTTTCGGATTGAGCTTATTGACAGAAATGTAAAATTTTGGTAAACTCATGAAAATCATAACTGTAGGGTACTGGAGATGGCATGAGCACATGCCGGCCCGGGGGAAGCATGGACGGGAACGCGCCCGGCATTTTCAGGGGGCGCATCGGCATGGGGCTTTTGCGCAAACGTGAACAGGAGGAGAGTATGGGACAGATTATCGGAGAGGGCATAACCTTTGACGACGTGCTGCTGGTGCCTGCGTATTCGCAGGTGGTGCCGAACCAGGTGGAGCTGGGCACATGGCTGACGAAGAAGATCAGGCTGAACATCCCCATGATGAGCGCGGGGATGGACACGGTGACCGAGCACCGCATGGCCATCGCCATGGCAAGGCAGGGCGGCATCGGCATCATCCACAAGAACATGTCCATCGAGGCCCAGGCCGAGGAGGTGGACAAGGTAAAGCGTTCTGAGAACGGCGTCATCACGGATCCGTTTTCCCTGACTCCCGAACATACGCTGGGGGATGCCGACGCACTCATGGCAAAATTCCGCATCTCCGGCGTACCCGTCACAGAGGGGCGCAAGCTGGTGGGCATCATCACCAACCGCGACCTGAAATTCGAGACAGACTTCACGAAGAAAATCAAGGAATCCATGACCAGCGAGGGGCTGATCACAGCCCATGAGGACATCACGCTGGAGGAGGCGAAGCGGATCCTGGCAAAGGCCAGGAAGGAGAAGCTTCCCATCGTGGACAAGGACTTCAATCTGAAAGGCCTCATCACCATCAAAGACATCGAGAAAGCCATAAAATACCCTCTGGCGGCAAAGGACGCCCAGGGAAGGCTCCTGTGCGGCGCGGGCGTGGGCATCACAGCCAATGTGCTGGAGCGGGTGGCCGCTCTGGTGGACGCCAAGGTGGACGTGATCGTGCTGGACAGCGCCCACGGACATTCCGCCAATGTGCTGAACTGCCTGAAGATGATCAAGGAGAAATATCCCGAGCTCCAGGTCATCGCCGGGAACGTGGCCACGGCGGAGGGGGCGAAGGACCTGATCGAGAGCGGCGCGGATGCCGTCAAGGTGGGCATCGGCCCGGGCTCCATCTGCACTACCAGAGTAGTGGCCGGAATCGGCGTGCCCCAGATTACGGCCATCATGAACTGCTATGAGGTGGCCAGGCAGTACGGCGTGCCCATCATCGCGGACGGCGGCATCAAGTATTCCGGGGACATCACCAAGGCCATCGCCGCAGGCGGAAGCGTGTGCATGATGGGCAGCATGTTCGCGGGCTGCGAGGAGAGCCCCGGGGACTACGAGCTGTTCCAGGGCAGGAAGTACAAGGTCTACCGCGGCATGGGCTCCATCGCGGCCATGGAGAACGGCAGCAAGGACAGATATTTCCAGGAGAACGCCAAGAAGCTGGTGCCCGAAGGCGTGGAGGGCCGGGTGGCCTACAAGGGGGCGGTGGAGGACACCGTGTTCCAGCTGCTGGGAGGCCTGCGCTCCGGCATGGGCTACTGCGGGGCCCACAGCATCGAGGAGCTCCAGGAGAGCGGCAGGTTCGTGAAGATATCCGCGGCTTCCCTGAAGGAGAGCCATCCTCACGACATCCATATCACGAAGGAAGCGCCCAATTACAGCGTGGACCAGTAGGGGCCGCGAAGGGAAGGGCGGGGATTGTACAGAAACAGGGAATGTCCGGTGGACATTCCCTGTTTTGGCATGGCTCTTTTCGCTCAGACCCCCTGGCGTCCGGGGCTACATGAATTTATCCAGCTCCGCCTCCACCTGGGGCATCTTTTTTATTTTAGGGTCCCGGATGACCGTTCCCCTGGCCACCACCATGCTGAGATTCCTTAAGACAGTCAGGTCTTCCAGAGGGTTCCTGGCGCACACGATGAAGTCGGCGCATCTGCCGGCCTGGATGCTCCCCGTCACGTCCCCGATGCCGGCAATCTCGGCATTGCGCTTCGTGGCCGTATACAGGGCGAAGGAGTTGGGCACCCCGCAGCATTTATGGAAATACTGCAGCTCCCGCCACATGTCGTAGTGGGTCACATAGGGGCATCCGGTATCGGTGCCCAGGCCTACGGGGATGTCGTTTGCCAGGCACTGCTTGGCGCAGTCCACGATGCCCCGGAAGACCACCTCCCCGTTGAAGCGTTCCGTTTCCGACACATGGCTGACCTCCGGGTCGAAGAGGGCGTAGGGCAGCGCAGGGGAGAGGGTGGCCACATGGACCGCGCCCGTCTCCCGGAACAGGCGTATGATCTCCGCGTCCGGCTTCGCGCCGTGCTCGATGGTGTCCACGCCGTTCTCCAGGGCCACCCGCATCCCCTGGGGGCTCTCCACATGGGCGGCCACCTGGAACCCCAGCCTGTGGGCCTCGTCGCAGGCGCTCTTCACCAGAGCGGGCTCCATCTTCAGGACGCCCGGCTCCCCCTTTACCGTGGCATCCAGCACGCCGCCTGTGACCATGAGCTTTATCAGGTCAGGCTTGTCCGCGGCGATTTTCCGGACATACGCCGCGGCCTCCGCCGGGGTGGTGGCCTCATAGGCCAGAGACCCTGCCATATGGCCCCCGGGCACGGACACCGCCATGTTGCCCGCCAGGATGCGGGGGCCCACAGCCTTTCCCGCGGCAATCCTGTCCCGGATCCATGTGTCGTAATTCTCTATCCCGCCCACGGAGCGGAAGGTGGTGACGCCGCTGAGAAGCTCTGTGCGGCAGTAGGACTTGTACATATATTCTATGTATTTGCGGGTCAGGGCGTTGGATGTGGCCAGCTTCACGCTCTTTTTCGCGTCCATGGGCTTCTTGCTGGGCTTTCCGCCCGCCGGGATGTGGACGTGCAGATTGATCAGCCCCGGCATCAGGTACTGGCCGCCCAGGTCGATGACCTCGAAGCCCTCCAGGCTGCAGTCCCGTTCCGGCAGCACCGCGGCAATCCTGTCGTCATCCACCAGCACCGCCTGGCCCCGTCTTGGGGTCATGTGCTCGCTGCCGTCCAGGAGCATCAGATTCGTAAAAGCTCTCTTCATATTGAGGGATACCTCCTGTTCATCTGCCATCTACAGGGCCTGCGGGAAAGTCTGCAAGCTTCATGGCCGGAAGCGTGTAAAAAAGCCGGACCCATGACTGCAATCATAAGTCCGGTGTGTCTTCAGTTCAATCAAACCAGTCCGCCGGGGACGGTGCGCCCCATCCTACTGGAACAGCTTCAGCATCATGGAATCCTGGTTCATCTGCTTCTTCAGCATCAAGTTCCTGTACTCGCTGAGCAGGTCTTCCTTCTTCTTCTCGGAAATCGCCTTGGGCATATCCAAATCCTCGATACGGCTCCTGGAGCTGAGCTGCTCCAGGCTTGCGCCTGTGTTGTAATTATAGGCATGCTCCAGACGGTTGGTGGATGCGCCCAGGTTGCTGCGCTGATCGGCTACTTTGCTGATCGCGGCATCGATATCGTCCAGATTGAACTTCTTAGTCACATCGAAATCGGCGATGCCCAGGGCCTCCAGGGTGGAGTTCGCCATGCCGATGCGCATGCCGCTGCCGTCCGGATTGGTGGCGATGTGCATGTCGGCCATGCTGCCGTCCAGGAGCTTCTGCTCGTTCAGCGAAGTGGTCTTGGACATGGACTGGATGCCTTCCTTCAGTTGATTGATTTCGTTCTGGTAATACTTCTTGTCCGAAGCGGAAGAAAGGCCGTTCATGGAGCGCAGGGCCAGATCCCGAATCCTCTGCAGATAATCCATCACGCCGCCCAGAGCGCCGTCGGCCACGTTCAGGGCACCCATGCCCTCTTGCGCGTTCTGCGCGCCTACATTGAGCCCTGTCTCCTGGGCCTGCATCTTCTTGCCAATGGCAAGCCCTGCCGCATCGTCCGCGGCGGTATTGATCCTCTTGCCGCTGGAGAGATGGGAATATGAATTATAAATTCCATTTGTTACAGTCATGCTGCTCATAACGGAACCTCCTTTTTGTCAGATTTTACATCATAATAAAAGCACATAACCTTCCTCTTGCATCTGCTTTTCTTTATTATATAATCTTTTGCCATATTTTTCAACTGTATTTTCGTTTTTTTCTGTCCTGAAAATATATTCCTGCCGGGACAAGCCGGACGGCCCGGGGGGCAGGAGGGAGCAAAAAGGGGCTTCCTTTTTCGGGCCGGCCATGGTATACTGAAACGGAAGTCTCCCAGTTTTTTCCAGGAGGATGCATCGGCATCCCGCGGCATGGCTGGAGGGCTTTTCCTATGTCTCAAGAGCAAAACAAAAAGGAGTGAGAGGAAAGTGAGCGGGAACAAAGCGGACTCCCGTGGCCGGGAGATGAAAAGAAGCCTGAACGGCAGGATATTGAGGAACACCCTGCTGAACATTTTCGTGCTGGTGCTGGTATGCTGCGGAATCATGTGGGCGGCCATGCAGTCTTTGGCCAACAACATTCTGCTGGACAGCCTGCAGCCCATGGCCCGCCAGTCGGCCAAGACAGTGGAGGCCAATATCCACATGCTGGCGGACCGGATGATGAACATAGCCGGGGATCCCCGGATGGCGGGGGAAGCCGGCGGCGGGGCGGGAGGAGAGGAGGCGCTCCGGGCAGACCGGGAGCAGCTGCTCATGGAGGCGGCCAAGATTTATGAGCTGTATGCCATCGGCCTCTATGATCTGGAGGGGCAGCTGGTACAGGGAACCGACACCGCGCCGCAGCGCCTGGACGGCGAATTCTTCTCCCTGCTGCAGGAGACCGACAATATGACTACGGATTCGTCTACAAAATTCCAGGAGGGACTGGGCATCACCATGGGCATGCCGGTGAAGGAGGAGGGGGAGACCACCCTGTATGTGGTGGGCGTCTATAAATACGACACCCTGAATGATGTCATCAGCAGCATCAACCTGGGCAGGCACGGCATCGCTTACATGGTGAACCATGGGGGCGCCATCACCGGCCATCCGGACCAGACGCTGGTTCTGGAGGGAGAGACCATGGAGGGTCTGTGCGGAGGGGACCGGGAGGTTGCGGACCGGGTGGTCACCGACGAGACCGGCGCCACGGAGTTCTCCGTGGAGGGCGGGATCATGCTGGCCGCCTTTTCCCCCATCCGGGGGACACAGTGGTCCCTGGTGATTCAGGTGCCGAAGGCGGACTACGGCTCCTACATCAACGGCGCCATTCTGGTGGCGGTGTCGGCCACATTTGTGGTACTGCTGTTCTCCATACTGGCAGTGCTGCGCCTGGCCAGGTCCATCTCCCGCCCGGTGAAGAAGGTGACGGACCGGATGGTGGCTTTGTCTGACGGCGACCTCCATACGGAGGTGGCCCGGATCCGGACCAGGGACGAACTGGAGCTGCTGACCCGGACATTGGGGGATACCGTGGAGAGCGTCAACCGCTACATATCGGATATCCAGCAGGTACTGACCCAGGTGGCGGAGGGGAATCTGCAGGTGGAGCCCCAAATGGACTACAGAGGAGACTTCGTGCAGATCCGGGGGAGCCTCGGCACCATCCTCCACTCCATGAACGAAACCATTCTGGGCTTCCGCTCTGCCGCCGACCGGCTGGCAGGGATGGCAGAGGAGCTCAACGGCCAGTCCGGCCAGCTCCATCAGGCCTCCATGGAGCAGACCCGGTCCACGGAGGAACTGGTGGACGAGGTGTCCCATGTGAAAGAGAGCCTGGCCAGCGTCACGAAGAGCAGCAGCCAGACCAGGGTGAAGACGGAAGAAATCTCCCAGTGCATCCGGGAGGCGAACATGCGCATGGACGATCTCTCCCAGGCCATGGACGATATCAGCGTCAATGCCCAGAAGATCACCAAGATTGCGGAGGACATCGAAGACATCGCGTTCCAGACAGGCATCCTGGCGCTGAATGCGTCCGTGGAGGCGGCCCGGGCCGGAAGCGCGGGCAAGGGTTTCGCCGTGGTGGCGGAGGAAGTCAGACAGCTTGCCTCCAAGAGCAGCGAGTCCGCCAAAAGCGCGGCGCAGATGGTGGGCAGCACCAAGACCATCATCGAGAGCGGCGTGAAGCTCACCGGAGCCGCCGCCAGCTCTTTCCGGGAGATATCGGCCGTCTCCGAGCAGATCAGCGGGATCACCGACGAACTGGTGACGGCGGTCCGGGGACAGGAGAGCGCTCTGGTGATCATGGAGGAGCGGATCGGGACGATTTCGGCCATTGCGGAGAGAAACCTGCAGAATGCCGCCGGAACGGAGCAGTCCAGCTCCGGCCTGGCAAGAGAGGCGGAGGCCCTTCAGGACCAGGTGAAGAGATTTGTGGTGAAGGAGGGAAGGGGCAGATGAAAAGGATAGTAAGCATCGTATTGGCCCTGTTGGTGACGGGATTCCTGACAGCCTGCGGCAGCGGCCAGGCAGGGCTCCAGGACGGCTACTACACCGCCCAGGCCGCCGAGTACAGCCATGGCTGGAGGGAATATATCACCATCATGGTGAAGGACGGGAGCATCGTCTCCGTGGAGTACAATGCGGAGAACGCCAGCGGATTCATCAAGAGCTGGGACACTGCCTACATGCAGTCCATGCTGGACGTGACGGGCACCTACCCGAACCAGTACACCCGCTTTTACGCCGGGCAGCTTCTGGAGAAACAGGGGGAAGGGGAGATCGACGCCCTCACCGGGGCCACTTCTTCCTACGGCTCCTTCCAGAAACTTGAGGCGGCTGTCTTAGAGCAGGCAAAAAAAGGGGACTCAAGTATTGCGCTTGTAGATACCGGCACAGAGGAGTAGACGGGAATATGGCGGCATTGCAGGAATAAGTTGACAAACCGACCAACGGTATGATAGTATATAAACATACCAAAGGTCGGTTTTGGAGGTGAACGGATAGTGGTAAGAAATAAGCACCCGGAGGAAACGGTCAATTTAATCGTATCGGTCGCTTTCCGCCAGTTCATGGAAAAGGGATACGAGCATACTTCCATCCAGGATATCATTGACAACCTGGGCGGAATGAGCAAGGGCGCGATCTATCACCATTTTAAATCGAAAGAAGATATTTTAATGGCGGTCATGGACAGAATGACGGCCGGGTCGAACCGGATGCTTAAGGAGATCCGCGACCGTAAAGGCCTGAACGGAAAGGAAAAGCTGAAAGCTATTTTCAAGGAATCCATAAACCGTCCGGTGCAGGACGACATTTTTACGGTGGCGCCGGAT
>OFFW01001102.1_pt1 | contig 16914 bp, 16 predicted proteins | sample 1521501 | NCBI WGS metagenome assembly OFFW01 (sample SAMEA3504107, study PRJEB24116) | mouse gut metagenome | biome: mouse gut; feature: mouse-associated habitat; material: faeces | place: Denmark | collected 2011
GGTTCAGGTCCGTGTGGTAGCAATACCATGAGAGTTCAAGTCTCTTTTCCTGCACTATAACGAAAGGTACTTGATAGATGTCAAGTACCTTTCAAAGTCTATACAGGTAACATGGGAGTGGGTGTAAAGTGTGTTTTTTGAATGCTTTGCGCCCTTTTGTTTTCCCCTGAAAGAGGTCGGAGAATGGGAAAGACTGAAAAGGAACATGCCGCGAAAAGAAAAGAACATGCCCACCGCAGGGACTGGTATCAGTTGGACCTGTCGGCCATCGTGTACCCCACGCTGCAGAGGCGGGACTTCTCGTCCGTGTACAGGCTGTCCGTCCTCCTGAAGGAGGAGATACAGCCGGACGTGCTGCAGCAGGCCCTTGACATGACACTCCCCAGGTTCCCCACCTACAAGGCGGCCATCCGCAAGGGGCTGTTCTGGCGCTACCTGGAGCCCAACGACCGCCCGGGCCCCTTCGTGCAGAAGGATGTGCGGAATCCCTGTCAGCCCATGTATTTCAAGGCCAACAACCGCTATCTGGTCCGTGTCTACTATTTCCGCAACAGGATTGCCCTGGAGGCCCACCACAGCCTGGGGGACGGCACCGGCGGCATGTGCGTCCTGATGACCCTGACGGCCACCTATCTGCGGCTGCTGGGGGCGGAGGGGATCGAGAACGGCGGGTTCGTGCTGGACATCCACGGGACGCCCCGGGAGGGGGAGCTGGAGGACGCCTACATGCGCTATGCCAACGCCAAGGTCTGTCCCCCCAGGCTGGAGGAGAGGTCCTACCGGGTCAGGGGCACGGCGGAGCCCTTTTACACCCTGAACATCATAGACGGCATCATGTCCGTCTCGGAGGTCATGGCGGCTGCCAAGCGCTACGGGGCCACCATCACGGAGTACCTGAACGCCGTGCTCCTCCAGGCGCTGCTGACCAGGCAGGAGGAGGACCGACGCGCCCGCCTGCGGCCGGTGAAGATTGCTATGCCCGTGAACCTGCGGCGCTTTTTCCCGTCCATCACTCTGCGGAATTTCATCACCATGATCTTCCCCGGGGTGGATCCCAGGCTGGGGGAATACACCTTTGAGGAGATTGTGGTTCAGGTGCGCAATTATATGAGATACCATATCAACGAGAAGCTGCTCCGGGGGGACATCACCACCAACGCGGCCACCCAGCGCAATCCCTTTATCCGGGTGGTGCCGCTGTTCATCAAGGACTTTGTGGTGCGGCTGTTCTACACGAAGGTCCAGGACAGGAACTCGTCGGCGGGGCTGACCAATATGGGCGTGATGAAGGTGCCGGAGGGGATGAAGCCCTATATCGAGAGGTTCGACATCTACATGGGCCAGCCCTTTTCCCGCAGGACCAACTGCGCCATCATCAGCTTTGAGGACATCCTGACGGTGAACTTCGCCAGCAGCATCGTGGAGGCGGATGTGGAGCGGTATTTCTTCCGGCGGCTGGTGCGGGACGGCATCCATGTGAAGATAGAGAGCAACCGGGACATGGAGGAGTGAGGGGAGGAAGACGGATATGTCATATTGTGTGAATTGTGGTGTGGAGCTGGAACGGAATGCTGGGGAATGCCCTCTGTGCAATACGCCTGTGGTGAATCCACGGGAGCAGATGCGGCAGGGGAGCGCGAAGGCCGGGGCGGACCGGGAGGAGGCCGGCGCGTTCCCCAGGGAGAAGGGACAGGTGGAGACGGTGAAGAGGAAGGATCTGGGCCTTCTGCTCTCCATGGTGATACTGGCGTCGGTGGCCACCTGCGGCATCCTGAACCTGCTGGTGTTCAACGGCTCGCCCTGGTCGCTGGCAGTGATCGGCGCCTGCGTGATCCTGTGGGTGTTCATGATTCCGGCGGTCATCTATACGAGGCAGTCGGTCTATGTGTCCCTGCTGCTGGACGGCGGGGCGGTGACGCTCTATCTGTATATGCTGACGTTCCTCTCCGGCAGCAGCGGGTGGTTCACGGGGCTGGGCCTGCCCATTGTGGTGCTGGTGACTGTGATTGCCGAGCTGGTGACTCTGTGCATCCGGAAGCTCCCCAGGTCTTTCCTGACGGTGTCCCTCTATCTCTTCACGGCTCTGGGGCTGCTGTGTATGGGGCTGGAGATGCTGATCAGGCATTATCTGGAGGCGCGGATATTCCTGACCTGGTCGGCGGTGGTGCTGACGATCTGCACCATACTGGACATCGCGGTGATTACCATGCTCTCCCGCAGGAGGCTGCGGAACGAGGTGCGCAGGAGGCTGCATTTCTAAACTCCCATGCAGCCGGCCGCACCGGCATACCGAAAAGTAAGGCAATAAAGAGAATTGCATATTGATGAAAATGAGTGGAAGACAGGATACGAGAATGACGCAGGGAACAGGAAAAGGGAGAGAAATGGAGACGGGAAGGGAAATTGAGATTCAGGCGGGCGTAGAGGCGGAGATTGAGACGGGGAAGGATATAGAGGAGGCGGACAGCACGGACAGAAGGATCCAGGGGCTGATGAACCTGATCAGGCGTGTCCACGGCATGGTGGAGAATGCGGACATCGAGAAGCACAGGCAGTCCCAGGACCATATCGGTACGATCCTGAGCAACACCAAGACGGTGGAATACCAGGAGGTGGACATAGACGGCATGTATGGGGAATGGGTCGGCGTCAACCGGGCCCATATGAAGAAATATGTGCTCCTGCACTGCCACGGCGGCGGATATTCCACCGGCAGCAGCCTGTATGCCAGGACATTGACCTCCAAGCTGGCGGAGTCCACCTCCATGGACGTGCTGTGCTTTGACTACCGGCTGGCGCCGGAGCATCCTTATCCCGCCGCCCTGGAGGATGCCCTGCGGGCATGGGATTACCTGATGCTTCTGGGATACGGCGCCAGGGACGTGGTGGTGACGGGGGATTCCGCGGGAGGGAACCTGGCCCTGGCGCTGGTCCTGAAGCTCAGGGAGCAGAAGCGGCTGCTGCCCAGGGGGTTGGTGCTCATGTCGCCCTGGACGGACCTGACGTCCACGGGCAAGTCCTTCCAGACAAAGGCGGAGGTGGATCCGGTGCTGAACTGCGCCTATATCGACAGGATGGTGCAGGCCTACGCGGGGGGCCTGGACCTGACGGATCCGATGATCTCCCCGCTCTTCGGGAATTTCGAGGGCTTCCCGCCCACCTATATCCAGGTGGGGGAGAATGAAATCCTCCTGAGCGATGCCCTGCGGCTCCACCGGGTCTTCGTGGAGAAGAACGTGCCCGTGAAGATAGACATCTATCCCGGCATGTGGCATGTGTTCCAGATGTCCCCTGTCCGGGCGGCCAGGGCGGCCATGGACAAGAACGCGGAATTCATCTTCGATGTCTGCCGCTAAGGATTCCGCTCATGTGTTACAGGAAAAAGGATTTTGGCTCCGGGCGCAGAATAATAATAGTAGAGCAGTCAGAAGACAGGAGCGCACATGACGATCAGAGAAAATCTAGAACAGTGGGAGAAGCAGTATTTAAGCCCCTATGCGTCCTACAGCACGGATTCAAAGGGGAGGATGAGGCCGGAGCCGCATTGCGATGTACGGCCTGTGTTTCAGCGCGACCGTGACCGGATCGTACACTGCAAGGCGTTCCGGAGGCTGAAGGACAAGACGCAGGTATTCCTCTCCCCGGAGGGGGATCATTACCGCACCCGTCTGACCCATACCCTGGAGGTCTCCCAGAACGCCCGCACCATCGCAAAGGCACTGCGGCTCAACGAGGAGCTGGTGGAGGCCATCGCCCTGGGGCACGACCTGGGGCATACGCCCTTCGGGCACGCGGGGGAGAGGGCGCTGAACCGCATATGCCCTCTGGGCTTCGAGCATAACCTCCAGAGCGTGCGGACAGTAGACAGGCTGGAGAAGAAGGGGCAGGGCCTGAACCTCACCGAAGAGGTGCGGGACGGCATCCTGAACCACCAGACCAGCGGCACCCCTCATACGCTGGAGGGGAAGATCGTCCGGCTCTCGGACAAGATTGCGTATATCCACCACGACATGGACGATGCGGTGCGGGCGGGCATCCTGAAGGAGAGCGACGTGCCCAGGGAGATCCGCGACGTGATCGGCAGCACGCCCAGCGACAGGTTCGACCATTTCATCCACGACATCGTGAATGCCAGCATGGGGAGGGACGACATCCGCATGTCGGAGGAGACACATCTGGCCATGACGAGGATGCGGGCGTTTATGTTCGAACATGTGTACGAAAACCCGGTGGCAAAGAGCGAGGAGGCCAAGGCGGAGCGGCTGATGGAGACGCTCTACCTGCATTTCCTGCACCATATCGACAGTCTGCCGGAGGAGTTCAGGGGGCTGTTGGAGCAGGGAGAGCCGAGGGAGCAGGTGGTGTGCGATTATGTGGGGGCCATGACGGACCGATACGCCATTGCCGTCTATGACGACATATATATACCGAAGTCATGGATGGGCTGAGGTTCCGGTGAGAGATGGAGGCACAGATGTACTATTCGGACGAGATTGTGGAAGAGGTCAGGTCGAGGAACGATATCGTGGAAGTGGTCTCGGGATACGTGAGGCTGCAGAAAAAGGGCGGCCGCCATTGGGGGCTCTGCCCTTTCCACAACGAGAAATCCGCCTCCTTTTCCGTGAACGGAGATCTGCAGGTGTACCACTGCTTCGGCTGCGGAGCGGGCGGAAACGTGTACACCTTTGTGATGAACTATGAGAACTACACCTTCCCGGAGGCGGTGAGGATGCTGGCGGAGCGGGCCGGCGTGGCGCTTCCCCAGGAGGACGGGTCGGAGGAGGCCAGGCGGCGCGGGGACAGGCGGGCCAGGCTCCTGGAGGTCAACAAGGCGGCGGCCAGGTTCTTCTACTATCAGCTTCGCAGCCCTCACGGGCAGATCGGGTACCAATACCTGAAGAAAAGGGAGCTCACCGATGAGACCATGCGCAGCTTCGGCCTGGGCTTCGCGGGGAAGAACGGCGCCAATCTGGTGCAGTACCTGCGGGAGAAGGGCTTTGAGGATCAGCTCATACAGGAGGCGGGGCTGGCCACCCATTCCGAGAAATACGGTCTGAACAGCCAGTTCTGGAACCGGGTCATGTATCCGATCCAGGACATCAACAACCGGGTCATCGGCTTTGGCGGCCGGGTGATGGGGGACGGGGAGCCCAAGTACCTGAACTCCCCGGAGACCCCCATATTCGACAAGCGGCGCAACCTCTACGGCCTGAACTATGCCAGGAAGGCCAGGAGCGGCAACATCATACTCTGCGAGGGCTATATGGATGTCATCGCCATGCACCAGGCCGGGTTCACCCAGGCGGTGGCCTCTTTGGGGACGGCCTTCACGGCGGAGCAGGCGGCGCTGCTCAAGCGCTATACGGAGACGGTGCTCCTGGCCTACGACAGCGACGGCGCAGGGGTGAAGGCGGCGCTCCGGGCCATCGGCATCCTGCGGGAGGCCGGACTCACCGGCAAGGTGATCGACATGCAGCCCTACAAGGATCCGGACGAGTTCATGAAGGGGCTGGGGAAGGATGCCTTCGAGGAGCGGATTCGCCAGGCGGAGAACAGCTTCTTCTTCGAAGTCCGGATCCTCCAGGGGCAGTTCGACATGGACGACCCGGAGGAGAAGACCAGGTTCCACAGGGAAATCGCGAAGAAGCTGTGCGAATTTTCCGAGGATGTGGAGCGGGACAACTATCTGCAGGCAGTGGCCGGGAAATATTATATCGGCATCGAGAACCTGCGCAGGCTGGTGGCGCGCTACGCCATGAGCACCGGCCTGGCGAAGCAGCCGGAACGCCCGAAATCAGGCATACAGAAGAAAAAGGGGCCCGAGGAGAGCGCCAGGCAGTCCCAGAGGCTCCTGATCACATGGCTCTGCAGCGAGCCGGGTCTCTACGGCAGGATCAGGAGATACATTTCCGCGGCGGACTTTACCGTGGAGATTTACCGCAGGGTGGCGGAGCGGCTCTTTGCGGAGCTGGAGGAGGGCCGGGCAAATCCTGCGGGCATCATCAGTATGTTCCAGGACAGCGAGGAGCAGAAAGAGGCGGCGTCGCTTTTCGGCGCGGTGCTGCCCCGGCTGGATTCGAAGCAGGAGCGGGAGAAAGCCTTTCACGAGATTCTGCTTTCCGTGAAAAAGAACAGCTACGAGTACCATATCTCCCATATGGGGGCGGACGTGAATGCCCTGGCGCAGGCCATCGCGGGCAAGAAAGCGCTGGAAGAGCTGGCAGGAACGCATATTTCCTTAGATTAAGGTAAAGATATTGGTAACTTCGAGCAGTGGGAACGCAAGGCATCTACAGTAAAACAAAAAGGGGAAAGGATTTCCCGAGGAAGGATGGAATTACTACAATGGATGAAAACACAAGGGCAAAGTTTGAAGAGAAGGTGAAAGAGCTCCTCAATATGGCCAAAAAGAAGAAAAATGTGCTGGAGTATCAGGAAATCAGCGACTTTTTTGCGGACATGCCCCTGGAGGAGGAGCAGTTCGAGAAGATTCTGGATGCTCTGGAGCAGAACAATGTGGACGTGCTGCGCATCACGGAGGACGAGACCGACGTGGAGGAGATCATCCTGTCGGACGAGGACGATGTGGACGTGGAGAATCTGGATCTGTCTATCCCGGACGGAATCAGCCTTGAGGATCCCGTGCGCATGTACCTGAAGGAGATCGGCAAGGTGCCCCTGCTGTCCGCGGAGGAGGAGATCGAGCTGGCCAAGCGGATGGAGCTGGGGGACGAGGACGCGAAGAAGCGCCTGGCCGAGGCGAACTTACGCCTGGTGGTCAGCATCGCCAAGCGGTATGTGGGCCGGGGCATGCTCTTCCTGGACCTGATCCAGGAGGGGAACCTGGGACTGATCAAGGCCGTGGAGAAGTTCGACTACCGAAAGGGCTATAAATTCTCCACCTACGCCACATGGTGGATCAGGCAGGCCATCACCAGGGCCATCGCGGATCAGGCCAGGACCATCCGCATCCCAGTGCACATGGTGGAGACGATCAACAAGCTGATCCGTGTGAGCCGCCAATTGCTCCAGGAGCTGGGGCGGGAACCGGCCCCCGAGGAAATTGCGGAGGAGATGAACATGCCCGCGGATCGTGTGCGGGAGATCCTGAAGATCAGCCAGGAGCCGGTGTCCATGGAGACGCCCATCGGCGAGGAGGAGGACAGCCATCTGGGAGACTTCATCGAGGACGACAAGGTGCCGGTGCCCGCGGACGCGGCGGCCTTCACTTTGCTGAAGGAGTCTTTGGTGGAGGTGCTGGGGACCCTGACGGAGAGGGAGCAGAAGGTGCTGCGCCTGCGGTTCGGCCTGGATGACGGACGGGCCCGCACGCTGGAAGAGGTGGGAAAGGAATTCAACGTGACCCGTGAGCGCATCCGCCAGATTGAGGCGAAGGCGCTGAGGAAGCTGCGCCACCCCAGCCGCAGCAGGAAGCTGAAGGACTATCTGGACTGATGGAGAGGAAGGGACCGGGAGGCAGCGTGGCGCTGTCAGGGCGGCTTCGGATGCTGGCGGATATGGTGACGCCGGGGAGCAGGCTGGTGGACGTGGGCTGCGACCATGGCTTTCTGTCCATCTACCTGGTGCAGGAGGGGGCGTGTCCCACGGTGCTGGCCATGGATGTGCGGGAAGGGCCTCTGGCGGCGGCGAAACGCCATGTGGAGGCATACGGGCTCGGGGAGTACATAACATTGCGCCTGTCGGACGGCCTGGGGGCATACCGGGCTGGGGAGGCGGAGGCGCTGGTCTGCGCCGGTATGGGCGGCAGGCTCATGGAGCGGATCCTGCGGGAGGGCATGGATCTGGCATGGGGGATGCGGGAGGTGATTCTGCAGCCCCAGTCGGAGATTCCGCAGTTTCGGGCGTTCCTGCGGGAGGCGGGCTTTGGAATCGTGCAGGAGGATGCGATCCGGGAGGACGGGAAGTATTACTTTGCCATGAAGGCCCGGCCCGGGGCAGGGGATTCCGGGCAGATGCCCGCAGGCCGCGGCGGGGAGCGAGACGCGGCTGGCGGAGGCGCGGAGGACGCGGGGACGCGGGAGCTGTACGACTTGTTCGGGGAACATCTGCTGAAGGGCAGGCATCCGGTGCTTTTTGCCTACCTTCGGCAGCGCAGGAGCTATCTGGGACGGCTGGGGGCAGACCTGGAGGCGGCGGGATCCGCCAGGGCCGACGGCCGGCTGGAGGAGGTGCGGCGGGAGCTGGCGCAGATAGAGGAGGCGTTCTGCCGCTACGGATAGCGCCGGGGAGGCATGTCGGTAGGCGCGCAGTATAATAATGCAGAAGGGAAGGTTGGATATGGTTACGATCACGATTCATGGGGAGCAGAAGCAGGTAGAACAGGGAACCACATATGAGGCCATCGCGGCTGCGTATCAGAAGGAATACGATGGCACCATCGCTCTGGTGAGCGCCAACGGCAAGATCAGGGAGCTGTTCAAAAAGGTGGTCAGGGACTGCACCATAGAGTTCTTCACCCTGAGGGACAGCGTGGGGCATAAGTCCTATATCCGCGCGGCCAAGATGCTGTTCCTGAAGAGCATGAGCGATGTGTTCGGGGCCCGGGCGGCCAGGGAAAGCTGCGTGGAGTTCTCCATCGGGCGGGGGCTGTACGTCAATACCCTGGGGAAGGTGCCTGCCACGGAGGAGAGCGCCCGGCTCATCAAGCGCAGGATGGGGGAGCTGGTGGAGGCGAGGACACCTTTCATGAAGAAATCCTACCCCCTGGACGACGCCATGGAGCTGTTCGGGGAGAAGGGTATGGAGGACAAAGTGAAGCTGTTCCGGTTCCGCATGGGCTCCACGGTGAATATATACGAAATTGAGGGCTATTATGATTACTATTACGGATACATGCTCCCCAACGCGGGATACATCAGGTGGTATGACGTGATTCCCTACGAGGAGGGCTTCATGCTGGTGCTGCCCCCGGAATCCAACCCTACGGTGCTGGAGCCCTTCAGCGAGAGCAGGAAGCTGTTCGACACCATGGAGAGCGCTAAGAGCTGGGGCAGGACGGCGGGCATCGAGACCGTGGGGGACCTGAACGAGCAGATCTGCAGCGGCTCTGTCAGCGACCTGATCCTGGTTCAGGAGGCGAAGCAGGAGCGGATGATCGGGGAGATCGCAAGGGACATCGCCGGCAGGGAGAACGTGAAGTTCGTCATGATCGCGGGCCCCTCCTCCTCGGGCAAGACCAGCTTCTCCCACAGGCTTTCCATCCAGCTCCGCACCCTGGGCAAGGTGCCGCACCCCATCGCCCTGGACAATTATTTCGTGAACCGGGAGGACACCCCCAGGGACGAGAAGGGGGACTACAATTTCGAATGCCTGGAAGCCATAGACGTGAAGCTGTTCAACGAGAACATGGTGAAGCTCCTGGCCGGGGAGCGGGTGGAGCTGCCGACGTTCAATTTCAAGGTGGGCCAGCGGGAATACAGGGGAGATTTCCTACAGTTGGGGGAGGATGACATACTTGTAATCGAGGGGATCCACGGCCTTAACGGGAAGATGTCCTATGCCCTGCCGGAGGAGAGCAAGTACAAAATCTACATCAGCGCCCTGACCACCCTGAACATAGATGCCCACAACCGCATCCCCACCACCGACGGCAGGCTGCTGCGCAGGATGGTCCGGGATGCCCGCACCAGGGGCTCCAGCGCCCAGAGGACGATCCAGATGTGGCCCTCCGTGCGCAGGGGGGAGGAGGAGAACATCTTCCCCTTCCAGGAGGAGGCGGATGCCATGTTCAACTCGGCGCTGATTTATGAGCTGGCCATGCTGAAGACCTTCGCGGAGCCTTTGCTGTTCCAGATTCCCAAGGGGGAGCCGGAGTATTACGAGGCCAAGCGGCTCCTGAAGTTCCTGGGTTACTTCCTCTGCGTGCCCAGCGAGAGCCTGCCGGTGAACTCCATCTGCAGGGAGTTCGTGGGAGGGAGCTGCTTTAATGTGTGACGGCGCGCGGCCGCTCGTAATCGCTTTTGCGTCTGCGCCTGATTTTGCTCTTGTAATTTCGGGGATCTGCCGTTATAATAGGAAGCGGTGAGTAGGATAAATAATCGCGGGCTCCCGCAAGCGGGGGCCTGAGGAAAGTCCGGGCTTCACAGGGCAGGATGCCGGATAACGTCCGGTGGAGGCGACTCCAAGGCCAGTGCAACAGAAATAGACAGCAGGGCGGGACTGTAGAGCCCTGTAATGGTGGAAAGGCAGTGTAAGAGACTACCGTCCGTCCGGTAACGGGCGGAGCCATGTAAACCCCATCCGAAGCAAGACCAGAATGAGAGCGACAGGCTTGCCCGGCCTGCTTTCAGGTAGGTCGCTGGACGCGGCTGGCGACAGCCGTGCTAGATAGATGATTATTCTTGTCGATGGAAGATGCGCCCGGCGGATTTTCCATTGTACGCGACAGAACCCGGCTTATCGTCCTGCTCACCTTTTTTCCAGGGAAGGACCATAGGCTTGTTTGACAGGAGGAAGCGGTAGAGGTATGGAACAGTACAAACAGGAATTTATCGAATTTATGGTGGACAGCAATGTGCTCAAGTTCGGCTCGTTTACATTAAAGAGCGGCAGACAGTCCCCCTTTTTCATGAACGCGGGTTCTTACGTGACAGGGACGCAGCTGCGGTGCCTGGGCGGGTACTATGCCAGGGCCATCCATGAGAAGTATGGAGACGACTTCGACATCCTGTTCGGACCGGCCTACAAGGGGATTCCCCTGGGCGTGGCCACGGCCATGGCCTACAGTGAGCTCTACGGAAAAGACGTGCGCTACAGCTCCAACCGCAAGGAGGCCAAGGACCACGGCGAGGCGGGCATTCTGCTGGGAAGCGGCATGAAGGACGGAGACAGGGTCGTAATCATCGAGGACGTGACCACCTCGGGGAAATCCATCGAGGAGACCTATCCCATCATCATGGCCCAGGCGAAGGTGGAGATTAGGGGGCTGATGGTGTCCCTGAACCGCATGGAGAAGGGCGTGGCGGGAGACAGGAGCGCCCTGGAGGAGATCAGGGAGCGCTACGGCTTTGAGACGGCTGCCATCGTGACCATGGGGGAAGTGGTGGAGCATCTGTACAACAGGCCGTACAAAGGGCAGATCTATATCGATGACGCCACAAAGGCGGCCATAGAAGCGTATTACAGGACATACGGGGCAGAAGAGCTGGCATTGAAGTAAAGCCACACGGGAAAGAAGGGAGCGGCTATATGAGCGAGAGAGTCTATAAAGTGATGAAAGGAGCGGGCGCTACCAGCATTACCATGGGAGTGATCTCGCTGGTAGTGGGAATCGTGTCGGGAATCCTGCTGATCGTCAGCGGGGCGAAGCTGATTGCGGGCAAGTCCAAGATCATATTCTAGGCGGGGAGCGACTGGTGGGCATTTCCTAAGAGGGGCAGACCTTTCTGGGGAGTGCCCTTTCGGATTTATATGAAAAAAAGAAAAGGCTTTATTTTTACGGATAAAAAGCATTCCAACCGGGCCGTCATGGCCGCGGTTCTGGGCGCGATCAGCCTGGCCTCGCTGGGCATAATGGTGTTCCTCTCCTACAGGAACGGAGGGAAGGTGGGAGCCGGCTTCGGGGTCGGGGCCCTGCTTGCCGCGCTCTACTCCACCGTGGGGCTGATACTGGGGCTGGTGACCCTGCAGGAAAAGGAGTATTTCAGGCTCTTTCCCGTGCTGGGGATCGTGCTGAACCTCCTGGCGCTGCTAAGCGTGGGGCTGATCATATACGCGGGAGGCAGCCTGGCGTGAGGGAGGCGGGGATCCCGAATTTGGAAAAAGTGGTTGCGCACAGGGCCATTCTTTAGTAAACTGGAGAATAGAGAAATTATAGCCAAAGGAGGCATTTATGGGAGACATACAGGAAAAAAAGGTGGGCATTGTGATGGGAAGCGATTCCGACATGCCCGTGATGGCGAAGGCGGCGGACATTCTGGAGGAGCTGGGCATCCCCTATGAGATGTCGATCATCAGCGCCCACAGGGAGCCGGATGTATTTTACGAGTACGCGAAGAGCGCGGAGGAGAAGGGATTCAAGGTAATCATCGCGGGAGCGGGCATGGCGGCCCATCTGCCGGGCATGTGCGCGGCGATTTTCCCCATGCCGGTCATCGGGATCCCCATGCATACCACCTCCCTGGGAGGACGGGATTCCCTGTATTCCATCGTGCAGATGCCCTCCGGCATCCCCGTGGCCACAGTGGCCATAAACGGCGGCGCCAATGCGGGGCTTCTGGCCGCGAAGATCCTGGCCACCTCGGATCCGGCCCTGCTGCAGAGGCTGAAGGACTACAGCGCTGGGCTGAAGGAGCAGGTAGTGGCCAAGGACGCGAAGCTGAAGGAACAGGGCTACAAGGCCTATCTGCAGAATAAATAAGAGAGGACGAGCCCGCCCGTGCCGCCGGAAGGCCAGGCAGGGGGCGGGAGACAGGCAAGGGGGTAAGCGAATGGATTACAAAAAAGCGGGAGTGGATATTGAGGCAGGCTATCAGTCCGTGGAGCTGATGAAGGCGGACGTGAAGGCCACCATGCGCCCGGAGGTGCTGGGCGGGATTGGCGGCTTCTCCGGCGCGTTCTCCATGGAGGCAGTAAAGGGCATGGAGAAGCCCGTGCTGCTGTCTGGCACGGATGGCGTGGGCACTAAGCTGAAGCTGGCGTTTTTGATGGATAAGCATGATACAATCGGCATCGACTGCGTGGCCATGTGCGTGAACGACGTGGCCTGCGCCGGAGGCGAGCCGCTGTTCTTTCTGGACTATATCGCCTGCGGCAGGAACATCCCGGAGAAGATCGCGGCCATCGTAAAGGGCGTAGCGGAAGGGTGTAGGCAGGCCGGGGCCGCGCTGATCGGCGGCGAGACGGCGGAGCATCCGGGCATGATGCCCGAGGATGAGTACGACCTGGCGGGCTTCGCGGTAGCCGTGGCGGACGAGAAGGATCTGATTACAGGAGAGGGGATAAAAGAGGAAGACGTGCTTGTGGGCATAGCTTCCTCCGGCGTGCATTCCAACGGCTTCTCGCTGGTGCGCAAGGTGTTCGAGATGACCAGGGAGAGCCTGGACACCTACTATGAGGAGCTGGGCGGCACTCTGGGCGAGACGCTGCTGACCCCCACGAAGATTTACGTGAAGGCCCTGAGGGCCGTGAAGGAGGCGGGCATCCGCGTAAAGGGTTGCAGCCATATCACCGGAGGAGGCTTCTACGAGAACATCCCCAGGATGCTGCCGGAGGGCATCCGGGCCGTGGTGCAGAAGGACAGCTATGAAGTGCCGGCCATCTTCCGGCTTCTGGCGGATAAGGGAAATATCGAAGAGCAGATGATGTACAATACTTACAATATGGGCCTGGGCATGGTGCTGGCCGTTTCTCCGGAGGACGCGGACAGATGCCTGGAGGCCCTCCGGGCCGCGGGGGAGACCCCCTATGTGGTAGGGCGCTGCGCCGCCGGGGAAAAGGGAGTGGACATATGCTGAACATCGTAGTGTGCGTGTCCGGCGGAGGCACCAATCTCCAGGCCATCCTGGATGCCATGGACAGAGGGGCGGTCACCAATACCCGGGTGCTGGCGGTGATCAGCAACAATGCGGGGGCCCGGGCGCTGGAACGCGCCAGGGACCGTGGGATAGAGGCGAAGGTAATCTCTCCCAGGCAATACGCCGACAGGGAGGCGTTCAACCAGGGCTTTACGGCGGAGATGACAGCCCTTTCCCCGGATCTGATCGTGCTGGCCGGATTCCTGGTGCGGATTCCGCCCCAGATGGTGGCGGCCTTCAGCGGCAGGATCGTCAACGTCCATCCCTCCCTGATCCCCTCCTTCTGCGGCGTGGGCTACTACGGGCTGAAGGTGCATGAAAAGGCGCTGGAGCGCGGGGTGAAGGTCACCGGGGCCACGGTGCACTTCGTCAACGAGGGCATGGACGAGGGCCCGATCATCGCCCAGAAGGCAGTGTACATAGAGGACGGCGACACGCCGGAGATTCTGCAACAGCGGGTGATGGAGCAGGCGGAGTGGATTCTGCTCCCCCAGGCCATAGACGATATCGCGAATGACAGAATACGCATGATTGATAACAAAGTCAGCAGAAGGATGTGAGGTGCGGCATGAAAGTATTGATTATAGGCGGAGGCGGCCGTGAGCACGCCATTGCGGCCAGCATGAGGAAGAGCCCCAGGGTGGACGCGCTCTACTGCGTCCCGGGCAATGCGGGCATCGCGCAGATCGCGGAGTGCGAGCCCTCCATCGGCGCAATGGACTTCGACAGGATCGTCTCCTACGCGAAGGAGAAGGCCGTGGACCTGGTGTTCGTGGCCCCGGACGATCCCCTGGCGGCAGGGCTGGTGGACCGATTGGAGGCGGAGGGCCTACGGGCGTTCGGCCCCAGGAAGGACGCGGCCATCCTGGAGGGCAGCAAGGCGTTCTCCAAGGATTTGATGAAAAAGTACCATATCCCCACGGCGGCCTACGAGACCTTCGACGATGCGGGAGAGGCCCTGGCCTATCTGGAGCATGCGGCCATGCCCATCGTCCTGAAGGCTGACGGGCTGGCCCTGGGAAAGGGCGTGCTGATCTGCAATACCCTGGAGGAGGCGGAAGCGGGCGTAAAGGAGATCATGCAGGATAAGCATTTCGGCGATGCGGGCAACCGGATGGTGGTGGAGGAATTCCTCACAGGCCGGGAGGTGTCCGTGCTGGCTTTCGTGGACGGCAGGACGGTGAAGACCATGACCTCCGCCCAGGACCACAAGCGGGCCGGGGACGGGGATCAGGGCCCGAATACAGGCGGCATGGGCTGCTTCTCGCCCAGCCCCTTCTATACAAAAGAGGTGGATGAATATTGCCGCAGGTTCATCTATCAGCCCACGGTGGACGCCATGGCGGCTGAGGGCAGGGAGTTCAAGGGCGTCATCTTCTTCGGACTGATCCTGACGGCCCAGGGGCCCAAGGTGCTGGAGTACAACGCCAGGTTCGGCGACCCCGAGACACAGGTAGTGCTGTGCAGGATGAAGAATGACCTCCTGGACGTGGTGGATGCATGTATCGACGGCTGTCTGGATAAAATAGAGTTGGAGTTCGAGGACAACGCGGCGGTGTGCGTGGTATTGGCCTCGGAGGGCTATCCGGTCTCCTATAAGAAGGGATTCGAGATCAGGGGCCTGGGGCGGTTCCGGGGGGAGAGCGATTACTACTGCTTCCACGCCGGGAGCTGTCTGGACGGGGACGGCCGGATCGTGACAGGCGGAGGCAGGGTGCTTGGGGTGACGGCGAAGGCGGATACCCTGGGAGAGGCCCGCAGGAAGGCCTATGAGGCCACGGAGTGGGTGGAGTTTGACAATAAGTATATGCGGCATGATATCGGTAAGGCCATCGACGAGGCCTGAGCCGGTCCATGCGGGACAGTGTGTGACGGAAAAGATGGGAGGTGCATACATATGAGTGTTCTGGGATCGTTGGAGAAGTACAACGTTCCGCGGGTATGTAAGGAATGCGGCGGCGTGATGATTTTCAAGGGGGTAGGAGAGTACCACTGCGAGGACTGCGGGGCCGTGGACTATGACGATTACGGAAAGGTGAGAGGCTATATCGAGGCCAACAAGGGTGCTACGGCGGCTCAGATAGAGCAGGCCATAGGGGTGTCCCAGCGCACGGTGAGGCGTCTTTTGAAGGACGGCAGGATAGAGATAACGGAAGGATCCAAGGTGTTCCTGCGCTGCGAGCTGTGCGGAAAGCAGATCCGCTCCGGAGAGTACTGTCCGGAATGCGAGATCAAGGTACACCGCAATCTGGAGGAAAAGCAGAGGGAGATGCTGCATAAAGCCACCCAGGGCTTCGGCCTGGACCAGAAGTCCGAGGAGGGCCAGCGGAGGTTCACCAGAGACAATTAATTGCAAGGAGAAGAGATACATGAGAAGAGCGAATGAATGGAGAAGGAGGCTGCTGGGAGGCGCGCTGGCGCTGGTGACGGCCATGGGCATATTCGCGGTAGGATTCTGCGGGACTCCGCTGACAGGCCATGCCGCCGGGCAGGCCAAGGTGACGGCGCCCAACGGTGCCAAGATCCGGGAGAGCGCAGATACCGCCAGCACCATGGTGGGCGGCGCGGAGAAGGATAAGACGATTCCCGTCCTGGGACAGACCCAGGGGGCTGACGGCTATACATGGTATCAGGTGCAGGTGAACGATACCACCACTGGCTATGTCCGTGCCGACCTTGTGGAGGTGTCGGGAGACATCCCCGCCGTGGGCGCGGGAGGAGAGACAGGCGGTGAAGGGGAGGGCGGAGGCGAGAGCGCGCCGCCTGTGGAGGTGACCCAGGTGAACCCTGTCAACGCTAATGTGTCGGGGGACAACGTGGAGATTCGGGACACGGCCTCCTTGTCGGGGCAGGTGCTGGGGACGGTGCCGGGTGACACTGTAGTCACGGTGACGGGCTATCTGACGGACGCGGAGAACATCACATGGTATCAGGTGAGCTATATCTCCGGCGAGACCCAGGTGAGTGGTTTCCTGATTTCGGATAACTGCGAACTGTCGGAGGATTTGACGCCAATGGGGCAAGAGCCGCCGGAGGCCCCGGAGCCGGCGGAGCCCGCTCCCACCCAGGAGCCCAGTCCATATGAACTTGTAGAGAATAACGGAAGATGGCTGATCGTGGACAATGTGAACGATCCCGGAAACGGCTATCCTGTAGACGAGCTCTTCGCGAACGTGCAGAAGAACGCCCAGGCATACCGCGACAGCGAAGTAAAAGTGAAGAACCAGAAAATCATCATCATCGTGCTGGTGTTCCTGCTGGTGGCCGCGGTGGCAGGCATCGCCTTCCTTGTCTTCAAGATTCGGGAGATGATGGATTCCGCTTACTTCAACGAGGTGGAGAACGAGACCCTGCGCAGGAAGAACGCTTCCGGCGGCCA